>Ga0208244_100323_pt1 | contig 52834 bp, 47 predicted proteins | sample SubbioCR12Aug_5A_FD_184828 | JGI IMG/M metagenome (GOLD analysis project Ga0208244, IMG submission 184828) | Serpentinite rock and fluid subsurface biosphere microbial communities from McLaughlin Reserve, California, USA - CR12Aug_5A (SPAdes) | ecosystem: Environmental > Terrestrial > Deep... | reverse complement strand
GTCGTGGCCCGCGCCGAAGCGCTCGCCGCCTACCCGCTGTTCGTCAAACCGGCCAACCTGGGGTCTTCGGTCGGCATCACCAAATGCCGCAGCCGCTCAGACCTGGTGGAAGGCCTGTTCGAAGCCGCCCAGTACGACCGCCGCATCCTGATAGAGCGCGGCGTCAGCAGCCCGCGCGAAATTGAAGTTTCGGTGCTGGGCAACGACGACCCGCAGGTCTCGGTGGCTGGCGAAATCGTCCCCGGCGCAGACTTTTACTCCTACGAGGCCAAATACGTCCTCGACTCGTCTGAACTGCTTATCCCCGCCCCGCTTAGCGCGGAGCAGGCCGAAACCATCCGCAGCATGGCCGCCAGGGCCTATCGCGCCTGCGATTGCTTCGGCATGGCGCGGGCTGACTTCCTGCTCGAACCCGTCAGCGGCGCAATTTACCTGAATGAAATCAACACGATTCCGGGCTTTACCAAAATCAGCATGTACCCCAAACTCTGGCAGGAATCAGGTCTGGCCTACCACAGCCTGATAAATCGCCTGGTGGAACTGGCATTTGAGCGCAAAGCGCAGCGCGACCAGACCGTGCGCGAATTTCGGAGACAATCATGAGCCGCGACCCCATCACCATTACACGCGCTGAAGCCATCCGGCAGCGGCGGGAAGAGGACCAAAAGCGGCGGGAAAAAGGCACGCGCAAACCTGCTTCGAAACCCAAAGCGGCTTCCACGCAGGCCAAAACGGAACGCCCGACCCTCAGCCTGACTCCTGCCTCGAGGGGCCTGCGCCGCCGCCGTTACGATATCGCCATGAGCGCGCCCTACGGGCGCACCGCCTCGCGCGGACGCAGCATTGAACTCCCCTCGATCAGCCTGCCGCGCCTGAGTTACGGCCCGCGCTGGATTTCCTTCCTGTTGCTGGCCGGCCTGCTGGCCCTGATTTACGGCATGCTCACCACCGACACCTACTCGGTCAAGCAGGTGACCATTCTTGGTAACCAGCGCATCCAGACCGACGAATTGGAAATGGCCCTCGGCATCTGGAACCAGCCATCCTTTGCGATTAACCCGGCCCAGGTTCAATACAACCTGCTGGCCTCGTACCCCGAACTGGTCAGCGTGCAGGTGGCTGTGGGCCTGTCCGGCGACATCCGCATTCAGGTTGTCGAACGCCTGCCGGTGCTGGTCTGGGAGCAGGCCGGGCAAATTACCTGGGTCGATGCCCAGGGATACGCCTTCCCCCCGCGCGGATACGCTGAAGGCCTGGCGGTTGTCCAGGCAAACGGCCTGCCGCCCCTGCCTGCCAATGTGGACATCAACCAGACCATCGGCGCGCGGCCTTTCCTGACTCCTGAGTTTGCGATGGCGATTGCCTCGCTGGCGCCCTCCATCCCTGAAGGCGCGAGCCTGGTCTACGACCCCAAATACGGCCTGGGCTGGGAAGACCCGCTCGGCTGGCAGGTTTATTTCGGCCACCGCGCCGACGACATGCAGGTCAAACTGAACGTTTACCTGAACCTGGTCAATTACCTGATGAACCGCGACATCCAACCTGCGCTCATCAGTGTTGAATATCCATCCGCTCCTTTCTACCGCATGAAAGAGTAACGGAGCGCCAACTTAAAGTTTGGCAGAGAAGACTCTTATGGAAGATATCGTAGTCGGAATTGACGTTGGCACGACCAAAATATGCACCCTGATTGCGCGCATCGAAGACGATGATGACCTGCGCATTATGGGCGTTGGCATCGAGCCTTCGGAAGGCATTCGCAAGGGCGTGATTGTAGACCTGACCGCTGCTTCGCAGGCCATTTCGCGCTCGGTTGCCAAAGCCGAACAGACTTCGGGGCTGAAAATCGATTCGGCCCTCGTCAGCCTGGCGGGCGCACACGTCTCGTCCATCAACAGCCGGGGCGTGGTGGCTGTCAGTGGCGAGGTGGTCGACGAAAGCGACGTGGAACGCGCCCTGGATGCCGCCCGCGCGGTGGCCATCCCGAGCAGCCGCGAAATCATCCACGTCATCCAGCGCGGATTTGTGCTCGACGGCGAGGACGGCATCCATCAGCCGATGGGAATGCACGGCTACCGCCTGGAGGTGGAGGCCCACGTCATCACCGCCGCCACCGCCACTGTCGAGAACATCCGACACGCGGTTGCCAGCGCCGGGGTCGATGCGGTCCAGTTTGTGCTCAATCCGCTGGCTTCTGCCGAAGTTGTCCTGTCCGACACCGAACGCCAGATGGGTGCGGTGGTCTGCGATATTGGCGGCGGCACGACTGACCTGGCAATTTACGTCAACGGCGATGTCTGGCACACGATGGTGCTGGCTGTTGGCGGCAACCACATCACTGCTGACATCGCACACGGCTTGCGCCTGCCCATCAACCAGGCTGAAGAGGCCAAGAAGCAATATGGTCATTCCCTGCGCACCGAAGTCCTGGCCGATGAATCTTTCACGGTCACACCCTTTGGCGAAGACCAGCCGGTGCGCATCAAACGCCAGGAAATGACCCACATCATCGAAGCCCGTGTCGAAGAAATCTTCGACCTGTGCCTGCAAGAAATCAAGCGTTCCGGCTACGACGGCTTGCTGCCCGCCGGGATGATTTTGACAGGCGGTGTCAGCCTGCTGCCCGGCATTCGCAGCCTTGCCAGCCGCGTACTGGGCATGCCTGTCCGCACTGCCCAGCCTGACAAACTGATCGGGCTGGCCGACAAATTGAATTCGCCCGCTTACTCCACCAGTGTGGGGTTGCTGTATTGGGCCGCGGCTTTGCAATCGCTCCCCGCAGGCGATGGGCCGCGTTGGAAGGCTCGCGATAAGCAGAAAGGAGAAAGCCAGAGTTGGAACACAATGAAAAATCTGCTGAAACGCTTGCTTCCCTGATGAAAGCGCCTTACCCCCGGCGCACCTGCCAGAACATCGGTCAATCGAATAACGTTAATGAACACTTAGTAATCCAGGAGGAACTTATGGAAACCAACAAAAATTCAGAAACCTTTGCCCGTATCAAGGTTGTGGGTGTCGGCGGCGGCGGCACCAATGCAGTCAACCGTATGATCGAGGAAGGCATCCAGGGTGTGGAATTTGTGGCGGTCAACACTGACGCCCAGGCCCTGATGCTTGCCAAAGCCCCCAACAGGGTTCGCATCGGCGAGAAGCTGACCCGCGGGCTGGGGGCAGGCGGCAACCCCGACACCGGGCGCAAGTCTGCCGAAGAATCGGCGGAAGCCCTGTACGCCATCCTAAAAAATGCGGATATGGTCTTCGTCACTGCAGGCCTGGGCGGCGGCACCGGAACAGGCGCGGCCCCAATCGTTGCGCAAATTGCCAAGGAGTGCGGCGCGCTGACGATTGGCGTTGTTACCCGTCCCTTCACCTTTGAAGGCGCCAAACGCCAACAGTCGGCAGAAGCGGGCATGGATGCCCTCAAAGAGCACGCCGATACGCTGATTGTCATTCCGAACGACCGCTTGCTGCAAATTGTGGACAAGCGCGCCAGCCTAAACGACGCCTTCCGCATGGCCGACGATGTCCTGCGCCAGGGCATCCAGGGTATTTCGGAACTGATTACCGTTCCCGGCCTCATCAACCTCGACTTTGCCGACGTCAAGGCGATTATGTCCGAAGGCGGCGCAGCCCTGATGGCGGTTGGACGCGCGGCTGGCGACGAACGCGCCCGCAATGCAGCCGAACAGGCGATTTCGAGCCAGTTGCTCGACATCACCATCGACGGTGCGCGCGGCGTGCTCTTCAACGTCACCGGCGGCCCGAACATGACCCTGTTCGAGGTCAACCAGGCGGCGGCCATTATCCGCGAGACCTCACACCCCGATGTCAACATGATTTTCGGTGCGGTCATCGACCCGAACATGGGCGACGAAATCCGCATCACCGTGATTGCCACCGGTTTCGAGCGCGCGGGCATTCCGCGCCGGATTGTGGAACGTCCCGCAGCGGGGCGCACCGATAGCGGTTCACGCCCCATCCCCGTCCAGTTGCAGAACCCGGCAGAGATGGCGTCTGTCAACTCAAGCAACTCGGCTTCCCAGTCCGCGCCTTCGACGCCCGCCCAGCAGCCAATTCATTCGCCTGCGCCGCAGCCCGAGTTCAAGCCGCAGACCACTTACCAGGAAGACCTCGACATTCCGACCTTCCTGCGCAACCGCCGCTAGTCTCGGCTCCAAAGCCGGCGATTCAAAACGCCTGGCAATGGCTGAACGATTGAAGATTCCCTGTCCTTGCTTGCATGGGCGGCGCTCTTTCTATGCGCCGCCGGCAGGTTCGTTTTGCCTGTTTTTATTGTAAACTCCTGGATTTGCCGCGTGAAGAACATGCGGTCCGCAACAAAAAGACGCGCCTGCGGGGGCGCGTCTTTTATTTTTGGGATGGAAAAGATTATTCGGGGGTTGCCGTAGGCGTCGGCGTCTCTGTCGGGGTTTGGGTCGCAGTCGGTTCTGGCGTGTTCGTAACAGTCGGCGTAGCGGTGGCGGTTGCCGTTGATGTTGCTGTGGCCGGGACAGTCGTCGGCGTGAATGTTGCTGTTGGGCCAGTCGTGCGGACGATGCGCGGGGCCACCCAAACGGCGCGGTCGCCGGTCGATGCGCCGTTCGAGAGAATGGTCAGGATGAACTTGACATCCTTACCTGCCAGTGTGTTTAGATTCAGGTCGACGTTATAGACCTGGCCCTCGTATTTCTCGTTGAAGGCCCAGAAGTTCTGGATGGGCTGAGAGCCGATCTGGTAGTCGAGGCGGAAGCCGACGTAACAGGTGGTTGCGCCGTGTTCACAGCCAATCGTAGCCTGGAAGCGATCGCCGGTTTCAACCCGGAAGAAGGGATAGATGCCCTTGATGTAGGTGTTCGTGCCCGACTGCGGGAAAGTCAGCAGGCCGGGGCGCGAGTCGGTCACGCCGTTTTCCATCTTGGGCGCGGTCAGCAGCAACACAAAGCCTTTGGTGTCGTTGTTCGCGCCGGGGCAAGGCAGGATTCCCGCGCCGCTAATCCATTGTGCGCTACAGGCGCTGGCGACGAAGTCATAGGCGTATGCGCCCGGCACAATGGTGGGGACAGTGGTGGTCGGAGTCGCGGTGGCCGGGGTGGCGGTTGTGCCACCGGTGACTTTGATTTCGACCCAGAAGGGTTTGTCGGCGCTGGTCCCGATGCCGTATAGCAGGCCGCTGGCGTTTTTCAAAATCCAGTAGCCGCGATAGCTGCCATTGGATGCCGGGGCGGTCATGTTGACGGTAATGTCGAGGGTCTGGCCGGGGGCCACGCTCTTGCTGAAGTTGACCGATTGGATTGTGCCGAATTTTTCGCCACTCTGGTAAATAGCCTGGTATGCAGTTGTCCAGGTGCAGGTTCCGCTGTTGCGTACCCGCCAGGTTTTGGTGAAGGCGGCGTTGGCGGTGTAGGTGGTGCCGTCGGGTACGGTCACATCGGCCACAAAGGTCGCCCGGTCAGTACACGCGCCGGGGACAGGAGTCGGGGTGTGGGTTGGGGTGACAGGCACGGGGGTAATCCCTGTCCCGCTGCCGCGCGTAATGCGCGGGGAACCCCACAGGGCGCGGTCGCCAGCCGCAGAGCCGGCGGCATTGACGCGCAAAATAAACTTGACATCCTTGCCAGCCAGCGAATCCAGGTTGATGCTGGTGCGATACACCATACCTTCATACTTCTCGTTGAAAGACCACAGGGCGATGGGAGCGCCGGAGCCAATCTGATATTCAAGGCGGAAGTTGACGTAACAGGCAGTTGCGCCATACTCGCAGCCAATCGTGGCCTGGAAGCGGTCTCCCGTTTGGACGCGGAATGCCGGATACATGGCTTGGATGAAACCGTTGGTCACGTTTTGCGGTGCCATCAACAGGCCGGGGACGCTGTCTGTTGTGCCGTTTTCGAGTTTTGGGTTGTCCAGTTTCAGGCCGAAACCCTTGGCATCGTTATTTGTACCAGGGAATGCCAGCGTGCCCGCGCCGCTTGCCCAGGTGGCTGAAGGCGCATTGGCAACGAAGTCGTAACCGGCAACTGTGGTTGATGCACTGACTCTGATTTCAACCCAAAACGATTTGTTGGCAGTCACGCCGATGCCAAACAACTTGCCACTGGCGTTCTTCAACTGCCAGTAGCCGCGATACGTTCCGGCGCTGGCGGGGGCTGTCATGGTGACGGTCACGTCCACGGTTTGGCCGGGGGAAACTGACTTGGGTAGTTTGACCGAGGCGGGCGCGCCCAACTGGTCGCCGCTGACAAACGCCAGGTCGTAGCTGGTTGTCCAGGTGCAGGTGCCCACATTTTTGAGCCGCCAGGTCTTGTTGAACGAGACGCCCGCCTGGAAGGAAGTTCCATCGGGGATGGTGACATCGGCGACGAATTGGGCCGCGTCGCAGATGGTCGCCGCAGAGGCGGGCTGGGCAGGCGCAAGCGCTGAGGTAAGCAGCGCAAACAGCAGGGCGATTGCAAAAATTTTGTGGCTTTTCATAAGATTCTCCTCAAGAGGGTCGTCATGTTACAAGCATAGACGCTGGAAAAGGCCGTTGGGTTCCATGATAAATATACGGATATTTAAAGTATAGTACCGATTTTATTACACGACAATCGCAAATCCGTTACGGATACCTGACCTGAAGGTGCAGTTGGGTCAGGGCCAGCTGCGAGCCATCGGCGGCGCTCAGGTCGGTGATTTCGATATAAATATCGCCGGTGAGGCCCAGGGCAGCCAGGTCGATGGTCAGGGCGAAGGTTCCCGGCGCGCCGAAATCGGGGGCGTCGACTGTGATGTAACTCTGGGCAATCGGTTGGTACTGGCTGTCGTAAACCGTGTAGGTCAGGTTGTTTTCGAAGGGCGCAATGGTCACATCGCCGGTGATGGTGACTGTGCCGCTGACTTCTGAATCGTTGAGCGGGGCGCGGATGTTGATGGCGCGCTCCTGTCCGTTGGGAGCCTGGGTGGTGAAACGGGTGATGGCCAACTGATTCTGGTTGATTAAGCGCAATTGGAATTGTGCCGGGACGGATGGGCAGCATAAACCATCCTGCGGGCCATGAACACGAGCTGTGAGCATAATTTCGCCGTCCTGGATGGCGACATTGTTGACGGCCACCCGGTCACCAAGAAAATAGGATGTGTGGTGGACAGGCTCACCGTCCTGGTTAAGCACAACGGCAGCCTGGACAAATTGCCCCGTCCCGCCATAGTTTTCAACCAGAAAAACCACTGCGTCTGGGTTGGCATCGTTGTTCAGGTCGCCGAAGGTGTGCGTATTGAGCAGGTTGACGGTTCCATAGTCGGGCTGGGTGGGGTCGTCGCCTAGGCGGTAAAAACCGTCTTGCATACGATAGGTGAGCGGTGCGCTGCTGCCCAGGCGAATGGTGAAGTATTGGCTGTTGCGAAGCTGCTCAAACGTCAATTCCGTGGGCATGGTTGGGGTGCTGTCGAAGGCCGGGGTAACGATGACCAGTTCGGGCAAGGGGGTGATTTCTGCGGGTTGGAAAGGAGTCTCGGTAACGCCCGGCAGGATTTCGGGAGTCTGCACTTCGACGGTGGGCAGGGAACAGCCAAAAAGGCCGACAATGCACAGGGCCAGGGTCAAAACTAGTCGCGTCGACATTTCCATCTCCTTTGGCTGTTTAAGGGGCAAGTTTTTCCCAGGTCTGGCCGCCATCGGCGGTGGCATACAGGACGTTTTGGAAGTTCTGGTCGAAGACCAACAGCCAGCCGGTTTGCGGGTTGACAAAGTTGATTTGGGTGACCTGAACCCCGTCGGGCAGGTTTTCGGGCAGGGCTTGCCAGGTTTGGCCGCCGTCAAGAGTGGCGTACAGGGCGCCGTCGGCCCAGGCCCAGCCGATTTGCGGGTCGATGAACTGGTAGGTGTTGGCGTAGGGCAGCGCGGAGGAAGACCGCCAGGTTTGCCCGCGGTCGAGGCTGGTGAAAAAGACCAGCAGCGGGTCGCCTTCGAACAGGCTGAAATGCACCGGGACGATGAACTGTTCGACATTGTCTGCGAAGGTGATGGGGCTGTCGACCAGGGCCATGTAGTCCTTAATTTCTGGTGAAACGGGCAGGCTCGCGGGCTGCCAGTTGCGGCCGGCGTCGACGGTGCGGTAAAAGTATATTTCATTTTCGACCGGGCGCGCGCCGCCGATATAGCCCAGCGCGGCATCCAGGAAGGCGGGCAGGCTTTTCTGGCCGCCGAAGGGTAGGCTTGCGCCCTGGGTTTCGCCGGGGACGTGGGCAAAGGTCTTGACCCAGTTTTGGCCGCCATCCAGGCTTTGGTAGAGCGCGATTCCCTGAGACCCGGCGGCTGCGCCCAGGTCTTCAAAGACGTACAGGCTCAGTTCGTTGACAACTACCAGGCGCGCAAAGGTAAAAGGTACGTTTGCCTGCGCCCAGGTCTGGCCGCCGTCGCGGGTATAGGCAAACAGGCCGGGCGGGTTTTGGGGTTCAGCCGAGATGAGATAAACGCTTTGCTCGTCAAGGAAAGCGACATTCAGGTAGGTGTCGTTGTCTCCGCGCGGGGGCAGGACGACCTGCCAGGTATGGCCGCCATCGGAGGTGCGGTACAGGGTTTCCTCACCCTGTGCCCAGCCGGTTTGCTCGCTGAACATGGCGATTTGGATAAATTCCGTTGCGGGGACGCGCAGGCTGGCCGCTTCGGGGGATTGGGTCGGTTCTTCGGTCGGGGTGGGCAGGGGGACCAGGGTGGGCGTAGCCTGGATGAGGCGCGGGGTCGTTGTTGGCGGGGCCGGGGTCGGCGGCTGTTGGGGAATTTCGGGAACTTCAAAGCAGGCTGTCAGCAAAAAGGCAACCAGCAGGATCATGGTTTTTTTCATCTTGGTTTCAGTCCAGATATTCAAGGATGGTACTTTCTCCCTGCCCGACGCCGACGCACAGGGTGGCGAGGCCATAGCGGACGTTTGCGCGGCGTTTCATTTCATAGAGCAGAGTGGTCAGGATGCGCGCACCGGAGCAGCCGAGCGGGTGACCCAGGGCGATTGCGCCGCCGTTGACGTTGTAAACAGCCGGGTCGATGTCCAGGTCTTCGATGACGGCCAGAGCCTGCACGGCGAAGGCTTCGTTCAGTTCGGCCAGGCTGATGTCGGCAGGCTTTAGCCCGGCGCGTTGCAGGGCTTTCTGGCTGGCCGGGACAGGCCCCAGCCCCATCGTGCGCGGCTCGACCCCGGCGGCAGCCATGCTGACGATGCGCGCCAGCGGCTTGATGCCGAGTTGGGCGGCTTTGGCTTCACTCATGATTAACACCGCCGCCGCGCCGTCGTTTAACCCAGACGAATTTCCGGCGGTTACGGTTCCCGATTCTTTCTTAAAAGCGGGCTTGAGTTTGGCCAGGTTTTCCATGGATGTATCGCGCCGCGGACGCTCGTCTGTCGTGACCACAACCGGGTCGCCTTTGCGTTGCGGGACGGGCACGGGGACGATTTCCCCGGCGAATTTGCCCGAGTCGATGGCGGCGATGGCGTTTTGGTGAGAGCGGACGGCAAACTCATCCTGTTTTTCTCGGGTCAGGTGCGGGCGCTGGGCGGCAATGTTTTCGGCGGTTTCGCCCATCGAATCGGTTCCGTACAGTTCTTTCATCTTTGGGTTGGGGTAGCGCCAGCCGAGGGCGGTGTCGTAGGCGGTCAGGTTGCCGAAGGCGAAGCCGGTTTCGGCTTTGGGCAGCGAGTAGGGCGCGCGCGACATCGATTCGACCCCGCCTGCCAGGTAAATATCCCCGTCGCCGGCGCGGATGGCGCGGGCGGCCATATTGACCGCCGCCAGCCCGGAGGCGCACAGGCGGTTAACCGTCACGCCTGGCACGCTGACGGGAATGCCCGCCAGCAGGGAGGCCATGCGCGCCACGTTGCGGTTGTCCTCCCCGGCTTGGTTGGCGCAGCCAAAAAGCACTTCTTCGATTTCCGCCGGGTCGATTGGGTTGCGCTCAAGAATGACGCGCATAACCAGCGCCGCCAAATCGTCGGGGCGAACGGAGGACAAACCACCACCCAGTGCACCGATGGGGGTGCGAATGGCGTCGATAATGACTGCTTCGGGCATGGGAAGACTCCTTTATGTTTTTTTCACGCAACACTTGCCCTGGCGGGCAGTGCCAGGGAGGCGCAAAGGTCGCAAAGATTTTTGTTTTTCTTTGCGCTCTTTGCGCCTTTGCGCGAGACGCGCTTTTGTTTCACGTTTGCAACAGTTCCCAGTCGTTCAATTTCTCGTTCATCTCGCGCTGGATGCTTTCGTATTGTGTGCCGAGTTTCTGAACTTCGCCCGGGTTGCTGGGCGGGTTTTCGAGAAGGCGTCCGATTTCGGCCAGTTTGGCTTCCAGGCCGGCAATCTGATTTTCGATTTCCTGCAAGCGGGCGCGTTTGCGTCTCTCTTCCTTGGCAGTTTGCGAATTGCCGCGATGCGAGTTGGTCTCTTTTTGGCGGGCAGCATCTTCGCCAACCATCAGGGATGCCAGGCGCTCGCGCTCCTCGCGGCGTTGTGAGTATGTCCCGTTGAAAACGTCCAACTGGGCCGGGCTGTCGGGCGTCTCGGCAGTGATTTCCCAGATTTGGCTCGCCAGGGCATCCACCAGGTAGCGGTCATGGGTCACCAGCAAAATCGTGCCTTTGTAGGCTTCGAGCACCTGTTCGAGGATTTCCTGCGAGGGGATGTCGAGATGGTTGGTCGGCTCGTCGAGCAGCAGCAGGTTGGTATCTTCGAGGGCCAGTTTTGCCAGCGCCAGGCGTCCGCGTTCGCCGCCTGAGAGCACATCCACTTTTTTGAAGGCGTCGTCGCCGCTGAACAGGAATTTGCCGAGGTACTGGCGCGCTTCAGCAGGCAGCATGTTTGGCGCGGCGGTCTGGATTTCTTCGATGAGCGTCTTGTTTGGGTTGAGTCCTTCGTGCGCCTGGGCAAAATAGCCGATGTGCAGGCTGGCGCCCAGCAACACTTCGCCTTCGAGCGGTTCGAGCTGCCCCAAAACCGTCTTCAGGAAGGTGCTTTTTCCCGCCCCATTGGGGCCAATCAGGGCGGCGCACTCGGCGCGGTGCAGTTCGATATCCGGCGCGTGAAAGAGTGGTTTGTCAGGCCAGCCGACCAGAATATCCTTTGTGCGGATGACCAGTTCGCCTGAACGAAATCCGCTGCGCAGTTGCAGGTGCAATTGCGGCGGACGAATATCCGGCAGGCGCAGGGAGCGCACACGTCGTTCGGCTTCCTCCACGCCAAAGGGGCTGGTGGTCATGCTCACGCCCAGTTCAATCCATTTGGAATTGAGCACCGCTTCCAGCCCGACCTGTTCGATGGCTTGCACGATGCGCGTCAGGCGTTTGAGTTTGCCCTTGGCTTGCAGGGTGTTCTGCCCGGATATGTTTTTCTTGATGTATTCCATGTCCTTGAGCAGTTTTTCCTTCTCGCTGTCAAAGACTTCCTGGCGGCGTTCCCAGCGTTCCTGGCGCTGGGTCAGGTAGTGGCTGTAGTTGCCGCGATATTCTTCCATGCCCGCCGCCGTCATTTCCAGAATTCCATTGGCGGCCTTGTCGAGAAAATAGCGGTCATGCGAAACGATGACCGCTGCGCCCTCCCACTGCGAGAGATAGCCTTCGAGCCACTCAACGGCTTTGATGTCGAGGTGGTTGGTCGGTTCGTCGAGCAGCAGCACGTCGGGGTCCGAGAGCAGCAGTTGGGCCAGGAAGGCGCGGGTACGCTGCCCGCCCGACAAATGGTCGAGCGACATCGGGTAGTCTGAGACGTCAAATCCCAAACCGCTTAACACCTGCTTGATGCGCGTCTGGTAGGTGTATCCGCCGCGGCGCTCGAAATCGTGTTGCAGTTCACCGTATTTTTCAAGGGCGGCCTGGTCGCCGTTTGCCATTTGGGCCTCGAGGCGGTTCAGTTCTTCCTGTTTTCGGATGATGTCGGCAAAGACGCTTTCGCAGGCGTCCCAAAGCGTGCCCGTCATTTCGAAATCGGCTTCCTGCGAAAGGTAGCCGATGCGCACGCCCCTTGACTTGTGTACCGAACCCGAGGAGGCTTCATCCACCCCGGCCAGGATGCGCAACAGCGTCGTCTTGCCGACGCCGTTTGGCCCGACAATGCCCAGGCGCGCGCCTTTGGCAACCCCGAAAGACAGGCCGGAGAAAATATCGATGTGTCCGTAGGACTTGGTGAGGGAGGAGACAGTGAGGAGGGACATTTTGTGGTAAGTATCCAGTAGTCAGTATCCAGTTTCCAGTGACAACCAAAACTGGTTACTGTCTTTGTTCACTGAGAAATTATACCCGCTTGTGCTAAAATCTCCCCACGATGACAAACACCACCTCCTACGCCCAACTGGTCGAAGCCATCCATTCCTCCGGACTGGCGAATGGGATTGTCTGCCTGCATTCCTCGCTCAAGTCGTTTGGTCATTTGGAAGGCGGGCCGGATGCGCTCATCCGCGCTTTTATCGATTGCGGCTGCACCCTGCTCGCGCCAACGTTTACCTACAGTTGCGAAGTCCCGCCGGTGCGCGTTATCGCCCAAAACGGCTGTGACGACGAGGACGATTTTGACCCGGTAGTTCCCTACGACCCTGAAAGCGCCATGATTGCCCGCGATATGGGCGCAATCCCGGCCCGGCTGCTGCAAATCGCAGGCCGCGCGCGCGGGAATCACCCGCTCAATTCGTTTGTCGCCCTCGGCCCACTGGCCGATGAACTGATAGCCGCCCAGGGGCCGCTGAATGTCTATGGGCCTTATAAAGCCGCTTATCAGAATCCGGCGGCTTTTGTCGTCCTTGCCGGGGTCGACCTGACCAGCGCAACGCCCGTCCATTTTGCCGAGGAAAAAGCCGGGCGGCGTTTGTTCCGCCGTTGGGCCAGGCATCTCAAATATGGGATTCAGGAAATTGAAGTCGGCAGTTGCTCTGAGGGATTCAACAACCTGGCCGAATTGCTGACGGATATCGAGACCCGCGTCCAGGCCGGGCAGAGCGATTGGCGGATTTATCCGCTGCGGGGGTTTGTCGATACCCTGGCGGCTGTGATTGCTGACAATCCATCCATTACTCATTGCCCTGACGCGAATTGCGTGCGCTGTCATGACTCTGTGCGCGGCGGGCCAATCCTGCGCGACGAAACAACCGCCGCCGATGTGGTTTCTTTTGTGCGCCTGCTGCGCGAGCATGGCATTGACCCCTGTCTCGATGGCGGCTGGGGCGTGGATGCGCTGCTCGGCTGGCAATCCCGTCCGCACAGCGACCTCGATATTGCCCTCGAACATCGCCATGTCCCGGCTGTGCGCGCCCTGCTCGAAGCGCGCGGCTACAGTGATGTGCCGCGCGACGACACCCGCGACTGCAACTTTGTGATGGGTGATGAGACGGGGCATCTGATTGATTTCCACACCTATACCTTCGACGAACACGGGAAACTGACCTTCGGCCTCGACTATCCGCCCGAATCGCTGACCGGCTCCGGCACGGTGGACGGTGTCCCGGTGCGCTGCATCACCCCCGAGTGGCTGATTAAATTCCACAGTGGCTACGAACTCGACGAGGGTGACTATCAGGATGTGCGCCTGCTGTGCGAAAAGTTTGACATCCCCTTGCCGGAGGCGTATGGGCGGTTTGTAGAAGAGGGAAAAGGATAATGGTCTCATTCAAAACTACTCTGGGGATTCTTAAATGAAAAATATGCTGCATCTGTTTTCAAGACGCCTGATTCTTGAAAATTCTCTGATTTTGGTGGTGCTTGGCATGTTGGTAGGGTTGGTTTATATACAGGTCAACCCACTGGAGATATTGCCAGGGCGGGACAATGGATTCTTCCTATATGGCGGGCGACAGATTTTAAATGGGAAACTTCCCTATGTTGACTTTTGGGACCATAAAGGCCCGCTCATCTACTATTTGAATGCCCTGGGTTTATGGTTGGGACGCGAAACGCGTTGGGGAGTCTGGTTTTTAGAAGTTGTTTTTATGATTTCTGCCGCTTTTCTTGGCTATCGCGGATTTGCCTGCAAATGGGGACATGCCGCCGCGTTGTTTGCGAGCGTCGTCTGGCTTTATGGTCTGACGCTAACTCTTCAAGATGGTAACAATACAGAAGGGTATACCCTGCTGTTCGCTTTCTTGCTCATCTATTTGTTCTTGACGTCCAGTTCCATGCTTGACCGCAAGTTGCTAATAGGGATTGGATTTAGCCTGGCCTGTAGTTTTATGCTACGCGCCAATAATATTGGCACCCCGATAACGGCGCTTGCTGCGGTGTTGTTGCCTTTCATTTGGAACAGGCAGTTTCGACAGGTTGGGCAGGTTGCCCTGTGGGCTGGTGGGGCATTCCTGTTGACCATTTTGCCGGTACTGGCGTATTTTGGGTCGGTAGGCTTGCTTGAAAAAATGTTTGAAGCCTCCATCCTGTATAACTTTTATTATTCGGGCGTACGAAGTGCCTTTAATCTGAACATCTTGCCGGGGATTTTGTTTTTAGGCTGGCCCGCTTACCTGGCTGTTGTTGCTTATGTTTATCTACTGTGGCGTTTGGCGCACAAGAACCAGGCGCAATCTTCAAGTATGGTCATATTCCTGTTGTTGGGCCTGCCGGTCGAATCGCTTTTGAGCAGTATTTCGGGGCGTAATTACTATCATTATTTTGTGTTGTGGATGCCTGCCCTGGCTTCTTTGGTGGCCTTTGGATTCTCTGCTTTTGCCACTTATGGATTCTCTGCGCCTTTTCGCCGCTTTTTGGAACACCCCATTCGCTTTCATGCCGTTGTTTTGGGCATGCTAGTTTTTCTTTACGCGGTTGGCGGCGCTGGCGAGACTTATCGTAGCACATTGTTTCGCCTGGTTTATGAACGTGAAAAAGGGGTTGAGAAGGTTGACCCAGTTGCGCGTTATGTTCGCCAAAATACCCGCGATGAGGATTTTGTGCTGGTGTGGGGCGCTTATGCGCCCATCAACTTCCTAGCCCGGCGCGATTCGCCCACGCCTTATATCGTTTATCCGGCTTATTCTGAATCCCCATATACCGAGCTTATGAGCCAGGCTTTTTACGAGGATGTGTTGTTGCACCCCCCGACGCTGATTATCGATGCGAGTGTCAAGTCGTCAGATTACATCCTGTCAATCAATCCACAGGTTCGCAGGGCGCAGTTTGCCAGCGGCAGGAGGGTATATCAACCGCCCTACCAGCAGGAGTTTTTTGATTTTGTAGCCGACCATTATCAACTGGATGAGACCATTCAGGGATTTGAAATCTACCGGCTTAAAACAGATAAATAAAAACATCTCGATATGAATATTTTACTGAACAGAAGGCCAGCAGAGCCCGAAGTCTGTCACTAGAACATAAATTCTGCTATACTGTGCTCATACAGGAGCAACCATGGCAAAAACCATCACCCGTTATGTCTGCCAGCAGTGTGGACGCGTTTCCGCATCTTATATGGGCAAGTGCCCGCAGTGCGGCTCGTTCAGCAGCATGGTCGAGGAAGTCGTCCACGAGGCCGGGCCGGTCAAAAGCCCGAACGCCTCGCGCGGGCTGACCGGACGCACCTCCCCGCGCAAAATCGGTGACATCGGCGGCGACTCTGAAGAACGCATCCCCGTCCCGATTGGCGAGTTTTCGCGCGTGCTGGGCGGCGGTATCGTCCCTGGCTCGATTGTGCTGGTTGGCGGCGACCCCGGCATCGGTAAATCGACCCTGATGCTGCAAATGACCCTGGCGATGGCTGACAAAAAGCGCGTTCTTTACGTTTCGGGCGAAGAATCAGAACGCCAGATCAAGATGCGCGCCGACCGGTTGATGGATAAAACCGGCAATTTCCCCGATGGGCTTTTCCTGGTTACTGAAACCAACCTGCAAACCATTCTTGAGCATGTGCGCGAGGTGCGCCCCGACCTGCTGATTGTTGATTCCATCCAGACTGTTTACCTGCCCGAACTCGAATCGAGCGCCGGGTCGGTTTCGCAGGTGCGCGAGTGCTCGTCGCAGTTGCGCGAACTGGCAAAATCGCAAAACGTGAGCGTCTTTATCATCGGACACGTCACCAAGGAAGGCGCGATTGCCGGCCCGCGCGTGCTGGAACACATTGTGGATACCGTTCTGTACCTGGAAGGCGACCGCTTCCAGGCCTATCGCCTGCTGCGTTCGGTCAAGAACCGTTTTGGCGCAACCGCAGAGGTGGGCGTATTTGAGATGCGCGAGAAGGGGTTGGCTGAAGTGACCAACCCCTCCGAGGCTTTCCTGGCCGAGCGCATGGTCAACGCCCCCGGTTCGGCCATTGCTGTGACGATGGAGGGCACCCGTCCGCTGCTGGTCGAGCTGCAGGGACTGACCTCCGCGACCCAGTTTGGCAACGCCCGCCGCACACCCAACGGCGTCGATTACAACCGCCTGCTGATGATTGCCGCCGTGCTGACCCGTCGGGTGGGCATCAAACTGGTTGAGCAGGATATTTTTGTGAACGTGGTTGGGGGTATCAAAATCGACGAACCTGCCGCCGATATGGCGATTGCCGCAGCAATAACATCCTCGATGCGCGACCTGCCCGTCCGCGCCGATGCGGTGCTGATTGGCGAAATCGGCCTGGCCGGGGAACTGCGCCTGCCGGGGCAGATGCCTGTCCGCCTGCGCGAGGCCCAAAAATTGGGATTTAAAATCGCGATTGTGCCCAAACGCCTGCGCAAAGCCGAGCCCTGGCCCGACAACCTCCAGATTATCGAGGCGCGTTCAGTGCATGACGCGCTGGATGCGGCTTTTGCCATCCAGCGCGAGTTGCCCAAAGGGCGCAAGGTGGCTTAGTTTCAAGAGACAAATTGGGCTATTGAGACCCCCGAATTAATTTTTGATACTCATTTTAGACAAAGCCCATCCAGCCCCTTCCGCCCTAAGACCCTCAACCCCTCCCCCGTCCTGTTAAATTTGTTGTGCCAGCCAACATTGTGGACGGGGGAGGGGCAGGGGTGGGGGTAAAAATGTGACTTGCCCGACAGTAAAGATAAAATTTGGGTTACATATGCAATTTTTAGAAAATCAGCAGTTGATGATAAAAAATACTGCGCTTCTTTCAACCGCTCCGTTCAAAATCATAGTCTCGTTCAACCTTGCAGACTCGCACCTTGAAGGCTTGATACCATTTTTGATAGCCCGCCTTCTGGGCCAGTTCATGCTCTGCATGGCGATGCCAGGCGCGGATGGCCTCCAGGTTGTCCCAGTATGAAACCGTGATTCCCAATCCGTCGCGCACCGATTCCATGCCCAGATAACTGGGCTGCGCGGCGGCCAGGTTGACCATTTTTTCAGACATCTCGCCGTACCCGTTGTCGCCCTCTGTGCGGAGCGATGTAAAGATAACGGCGTAATAAGGCGCCTGGGGTGTAAGGGCAAATTCTGTCATCCGGGTTCTCCTAATACTTTTAAACTTCGTGCATCTGGCGGCCTTCGCGGTTTATTTGCCCTTTTCCGGCTTGTCCGGGTTCGGGTTACCGCCTGCGGTGGCTGCGGTCTGGCCTGCGGCCTTGCTGCGCCGGACGCGCAGCGATAGGCGAGGGCCGCTCTTCTGTCGCACCCATCACCGGTGCGTGCAGGGTTTTCTGGTAATACTCATCCACCAGCATCGTGATAAGGTCGAGTTCTTCGTCATTTTCCAGCAAGCTGCGCACCAGGGGCGCGAAACGCTGGCTGCGTTCGGTCTGCAATTTGTCGCGGGTGCGCAGGCGCGCTTCGAGCAGGGCGGTCACGCGCTCGGCGACGACAACCTGCACGTCTGCGTCGCTCGGAATGGGTCGTTCTTCCATCGGGATACTGTAATGGCTGGCAATTCGCTCCAGGCTGAATTTCTCGCCCTTGTTGACCAGCGAAATCGCAATCCCGGTGGCGCCCGCCCGCCCGGTGCGCCCGGCGCGGTGGATGTAGGCCTCGGCCTCTTCTGGCGGCTCGTACTGGATGACATGCGACAGGCTGGGAATATCCAGCCCGCGCGCGGCAATGTCGGTTGCCACGAGGAAACGCAGCGTCCCCTTCCTGACTCGCTCCAGTACCTTTTCACGGGCCTGCTGCGACAGGTCCGCGCTTAACTCATCGGCGTCGTAGCCAAAGCGCTGCAAGACCGTCGAAACATAATGAACCCGGTCTTTGGTATTGCAAAAAATAATAGCCGAAACGGGTTGTTCGACCTCGATCAGCCGCACCAGGCTGCGGTCTTTGTCCATGCCGTCCACGATGTAGAAAATATGCTCTGTGTCGCTCACATGGATATGGTCGCTGCTCAGGCTGATGAACTCTGGCGACTGAATAAATTCCCGCGCCGTGCGCTGCACCATTTCAGAAAAAGTTGCTGAAAACATGCAGGTATGGATGGCGCGCTTGGGCAGGTAGCGCTGCACCTCGCGCATGTCCGGGTAAAAGCCCATCGAAAGCATCCGGTCGGCTTCGTCGAAGATCAACATCCTGAGATGGTCGAGTGTGAAGGTGCGTTTGAGCAAATGGTCGAGCACACGACCGGGCGTTCCGACGACGATATGCGCGCCCTGTTTAAGGGCATTAATTTGCGGCTGGTAGCCCACGCCGCCGTAGACCGCCACCGTGCGCAATCCCTTGTCGCCGCACAGCCGTTCGGCCTCCTGCCAGACCTGCCTGGCAAGTTCACGGGTCGGCACCAGGATTAACGCCTGGCAGGTCGCGTCCTTCGGTTCGAGCCGTTCGAGCATCGGCAACAAAAAAGCCCCAGTCTTGCCGCTGCCGGTGCGGGCCTGGACCATCATGTTGCGCCGCTCGAGCAGGTATGGGATGGCGCGCGCCTGGACGGGCATCAGTTCCTGCCAGCCGGATCGCAAGGCGGCCTCGCGCAAATGGGCGGGCAGCTGCTCGAAGGTTATATCCGCCAGCGGATTTGAGTTTGTAGGTTCAGTGATGTTCATGGAATCTCAATTCTGTCATAAAATGATATGAACCGAGTATATCACCATGAATGGATGAAAAAACATGCCTGAATTTACCCCCATTCACTTTTTGGATGAACCGATTACCGTCTCGTGGGATTCCCCGCCGATTTATGAAAAGACTCCGCCCTGCCCGCAGCGCTTCACCTGGAACGGCGCGGACTACCCGATTGTTGAACTGCTGGCCGAATGGAGCGATTTCACCCGCAAAGGACGCGCCGCCCGCAACATGCGCCCCGAACATGCCGCGGCGGCAGCCGGACGCGGTTCGCTTGGTGTTGGGCGTTTCTTCTTCCGGGTGCGGGTCCAATCGGGACAGGTTTTCGACATCTATTACGACCGCGCCATCAAAAGCGCCGACGACCGCAAAGGGCATTGGGTGATTTACAGGGAGTTGGAAGAATCAAGGTGACAGTCACTTTCAAAGTGACTGTCACCTGCTTTAATTACCGCCAGAACATAAACTCGCTCAAACCGGCCTGGGCCAACTCAAGCGGGATGCCGAGCAAAAGAGCAATCGTGCGCACCAGCCCCCAGAATGCGCCGCTGACACCCGGCACAAACCAGAAGAGCAGAATGACCACCCAGATCGAATAGCGGCCAAAGTCTTCGATCTTGGCCCGCAGCGACGGTTCGAGATGCGGCCTGAGCGCGCCGAATCCGTCAAAAGGCGGAATCGGGAGCAGGTTGAAGAGCGTCGCCGTCACCTGTAAAAAGGCCAGGAATCCCAGCCCCGGCCCGAGGGGAGAGCGCGCGACCGCATCCACCTGCAAGAGAATCGCCAGGAAAACGGCAATCACCAAATTGGAGGCCGGGCCAGCCAGTGAAACGGCTGTCTGCCATCCGCGTGAGCGCAGCCGCCAGGTCTCGATGTAGACCGCGCCGCCCGGCAGACCGATGCCGCCCATCAGCAGGAAGAGCATCGGCAGCAGGAATGAGTAAACCGGATGGGTATACTTGCGCAGGTCGAAGGTCAGGTAGCCTTTGTCTTTAACGGTGTAATCGCCGCCATGATAGGCGACGAAGGCGTGCGAAAACTCGTGCAGCGCCAGCGAAAACAGCCAGCCAAGCAGGACAACGAGGAAGGTTCTCAGAAACATAGGTCTCATTCCACAAAAATTTGGCTTTACCACAAAATAAATTTTATTCGCGCAAAGTCGCAAAGAGCGCAAAGCATCTTTATCGTTTAACAACTTGGCGGACTTGGCGGCTTTGCGTGAGATTTTTCCTTTGACAACACAGGACCAAATCTCTACGCATACCCTTTCGGGTTGTTCTTGTGCCATTCCCAGGCCGAGCCGAGAATATCGAGCATGTTGTCGTGTTGCGGCTTCCAGCCTAACTCGCGCCGAATCTTGTCTGAGGAGGCCACCAGCCGCGCCGAATCGCCGGGCCTGCGCGGGCCTTCGATGACCTTGATGTCGACGCCGCTGACCTGCCTGGTGGCTTCGATGACTTCGCGCACTGAAAAACCGTTGCCTGAGCCGACGTTATAGACCAGTTTATCGTGTTCGTCCAACGCTTCGAGCGCCAGCAGGTGGGCCGAGACCAAATCCAAAATATGAATGTAATCGCGGATGCAAGTTCCGTCGGGGGTCGGGTAATCTGTCCCGAAGATATAAGCCGCTTCGGCCTGCCCGAGCGCAACCTGGATGACCCGCGGAATCAGGTGCGACTCTGGCTGGTGGGCTTCGCCGTGTCCGGGGCGCGCGCCGCAGGCGTTGAAATAGCGCAGGGCGGCGAAATTCAGCCCGTGAATTTGCCTGTACCAATCCAGCGATTGTTCCACCGCCAGTTTGGTATAGCCGTAAGTGTTGGTTGGCCCGATCGGCGATTCTTCGTTCAGCGGTTCCTCGCTCGATTGGTAGACTGCCGCCGTCGAGGAAAACACAAAACGCCCCACCCCGGCCCGCACAGCCATGTCCATCAGTGAAAGCGAATTGACCAGGTTGTTTCTTAAAAACTTGCCGGGGTCTTTCATGCTCTCACCGGCCTCGATGAAGGCTGCGAAGTGCATGACTGCGTCGAATTTCTGGCTGGTCAGTGCCAGGGCCAGCGAGTGGCTGTCACCCAGGTCAGCCTGGATAAACTCAGCGCCAACCGGAACCGCCTCGCGGTGCCCGGTGACGAGCGAATCATAGACCGTCACACTGTGCCCCGCGGACAGCAACGCTTCTGCGGTAGCCGACCCGATGTAGCCTGCCCCGCCGGTGATGAAAATATTCATGGTTTCTCCTGCTTCAAAACATGCTTATCCAATTAGTCGAACAAAATTTCAGGGTTCATTTCACTGGGCGTTTGCCAGTCGATGTTGTACTTCTCTCTCGCAATCCGTTTTGTCTCTTTCCATAAATGATGGCAAAAACCGCGAGTGCGCGGTAAATCAGCCAGGTTTTTTTCGGCTTCGCGCATTGCAGCGTCAATTTTTTCTTTTACTACAGGATCATTTTCTTGTGGGTCATATTTCAGGTTCATGTTACCGCTGTCCCATCTCCGCTTTCATCAGGTGCCAATCTGTCGCCTGCTGGTAGGCGTGGGCCATGCGCAACAGGCCGGCCTCGCCAAAATGCGGGCCCATCAACTGCATCCCAATCGGCAGCCCGGCCCCATCGAACCCGACCGGGAAAGCCAGCCCCGGTACCCCTGCCAGGTTGGCGGGCAGGGAAAAGACGTCTTCCAAATACATTGCCAGCGGGTCGTCGCCGTGGGCGCCAATCTTGAAAGCCGTCGTCGGCGCAACCGGGCAGGCAATCGCATCCACCTGCTCGAAAACCTGCTCAAAATCGCGCTTAATCAGCGTGCGCACCTTCTGCGCCTGGCCGTAAAAAGCATCGTAATAACCCGCCGAAAGCGCATACGTCCCCAACATAATGCGCCGGGTGGCCTCATCGCCAAACTTCTCGCCGCGCGTCTTCGTAAACACATCCCACATTGTCTGCCCGCTCACCCGCGGCCCATAGCGGATGCCGTCAAAACGCGCCAGGTTGGCGCTGGCCTCCGCCGGGGCAATCAAATAATACACGGGAAGCGCGAATTGGGTGTGCGCCAGGCTGACGGGATGAATCTCCGCGCCCAGGCTTTCCATCTGCGCGATGGCCGCTCTCACGGCGTTCTCTACCTCGGCCTGGATACCGTCAATAAAATACTCTTTTGGCACGCCGATACGGACTCCGCCCAGCGGCCGCTCGCCGTTTAATCGCCAATCCAGCGCCGGGAGCGGAACATCCTGCGAAGTCGCATCCAGCGGGTCGTGTCCGGCCATGGCTGCGAACAGTTCTCCGACCTCCCGGGCCGAGCGCCCAAATGCGCCCACGCTGTCCAGCGAGGAGCCGTAAGCCACCAGCCCATAGCGCGAGACGCGTCCGTAGGTTGGCTTGAGTCCGGTCACCCCGCAGAACGAAGCCGGCTGGCGCACGCTGCCGCCCGTATCCGACCCCAGCGCCAGCGGGGACATCCGCGCCGCCACCGCCGCCGCCGACCCGCCCGACGACCCGCCGGGAACATGGTCAAAATTCCAGGGGTTGTGGGTCACGCCATAAGCCGAGTTTTCGGTACTCGACCCCATCGCAAATTCATCGGTATTGGTCTTGCCCAAAATGACCATGCCGGCGTCTTTCAGTTTTTGCACCGCTGTCGCTGTAAAAGGCGGACGGTAGCCTTCGAGGATTTTCGAGCCGCAGGTACACGGCATCCCCTCCACCGTCAGTACGTCTTTAACCGCCAGCGGAATTCCCAGTAGGGGCGACGCATGCGTCGCCCCTACGCGCCGCATCCGGTCTGCCTCGCCCGCCTGCGCCAGCGCCGCCTCGGCATCGACATGCAGGAAGGCGTGAATCTCCCCATCCAGCGCGGCGATGCGTTCCAGGTGCGCCTGGGTCAGTTCACGGCTGGACAGTTCGCCCTTTTGTAACAAGGATTGGGCTTGGGGGAGGGATAGGTCGGTCAGGGACATGAGGGTATCAGGTGCGAGGTGTCAGGTAGCAGGTATGCTGGCTTTCGCCTGACACCTGACACCTGATACCTGACACGATTATTCAAACACCGGCGGAATCTTAAATTGGGATTTTTCCTGCTCCGGCGCATTTGCGAGCAGCGCTTCCGGCGTCAATCCGGGCCGCGGCTGATCGGCGCGCAACGGGCTGTCGCCGCCGAAAATTGAAGTCGTCGGGGGGATGCTGGCCGTATCCAATTCTTGCAACCGGGCAACATGCTCCAGAATGGCCGAGAGTTGAACGCGGTAGCGTTCTTTTTCATCTTCGGTCAATTCCAGCCTGGCCAGCCTGGCGATATGTTCGACTTCTTTAAGGGAAAGGGACATGCGCGCGATTATAACAAAGAACCCTGATATTACCCCTGTAAAGGCGGCGCGTCCTTGTCGTAAACCTGTACCTGGATGTCAAAGCCCTCGTTGTTGAGCAAATCCATGCACGGCATGAAGGTGGCGTCCTTGATGGTCTGTATCTCCCCCGCCGGGGCCAGAACGGTGATGCGCGCTTCCTCGTCCGACATTTTGACGACTTTCATTTGTGCGTCGGAACTTGCCGCGCTTATTTTCGATTGCATATCTTTAATGGCGTCATCCAGGGTCATGGCGCTCTCCTTGGCAGGTTACTCGTGTAGCAAAATTATACCTGTGATTGTCACCCTAAAAATCCGCTTTGGTACTCATGGATGGTAAAATTTTCGCATGAATTTCTCGCAAATAACCCCTCACCTGTTCATTGGCCCGATGCCGACTGCCGCCGATTATGACCACCTGCGCGACCTGGGCGTGCGCCTGGTTTTGAACATGCGCTTTGCTCGCAGACTGCCCTCGGATGTCACCCATCCGCCCATCGAGGTGCTCTGGCTGCGCACGTTTGACAGCCCCTTCACACCCATGCCTCTCAAAACCATCCTTGAAGGAACTCATCGCGCGCTGGAAGTCATCCGCGAGGGCGGCAAAATTTATAGCCACTGCGCCAAAGGCCGCCATCGCAGCGTGGTCATGGGCGCAGCCATCCTGATTGCCCAGGGACACAGCCCCGAAGCTGCCATCCGCCTGATTAAAGAAAAACGTCCGGTTTCCGACCCGGACATTTTCTACATCAAAAAACGTATTTTCGATTTTGCGCGCCACTGGCACAACGGGCCTTGATACTCCCTATTTCAGGCGCGGGTCGAGCGCATCGCGAAGGCCGTCGCCGAGCAGGTTGAAGGCCAGCACGGTCAGCATGATTGCAAAGCCTGGAAAGAAGACGAGATGAGGAGCAGTAAAGACCTGGTTGCGCTCTGAACCAAGCATTGCCCCCCATTCAGGGGTTGGGGGTTGCGCGCCCAGGCCCAGGAAGGAGAGCGCAGCGGCATCCAGGATGGCTGTGCCAATACCGAGCGTTCCCTGGACGATGAGTGGGGTCAGGGCATTCGGCATGATGCGCATAAATAAAATCTGGAATGTTCCCCCGCCAAGAGCGCGTGTAGCGGAAACATAATCCATTTCACGAACGGATAGCACACTGGCGCGCACCACACGCGCATAAGATGGAATAGAGACAATGCCGATTGCCAGCAGGGCGTTTATCAGGCCGGGGCCAAGCACTGTTACGATGGCAATCGCCAAGAGCAGCGAAGGAAATGCCAGCAAGACATCCATAACGCGCATGATTATGTTATCGATCCAGCCGCCAAAATAGCCGCCAAGTGCTCCCAAAACCGTGCCAATTACAATGGCAAAGGTAACCGTTGAAAAGCCAACGATCAAGCTCAAACGTGTGCCAAAAAGCAGACGGCTGAACTGGTCGCGGACATTACCGTCGATGCCCATGATGTGCTGGGGTTGGTCTTGGGGACAGCCAAGCAGGTGGATGCAGGGGGCCTGGCGCATTTTAACATCTTCAATGCCAATCAGAACCTGCAGGGGGTCATAAGGGGCAATCCATTGCGCTGTCAGGGCGATAAAAACCAGCGCAATAATAATTCCCAGCCCGACCAGCGAAGATTTGCGCTTGAAAAGGCGTCTCCAGGTGATGTTCCACAGGCTGACAGATTCGAGCGAAATGGCGTCGGCATCCAGTTTTGCTATAGTAGGGGGTGTTTGATTCATCATGTTTAATTCAGGCGAATGCGCGGGTCAATATAGGCGTAGGAAATATCTACAATCAGGTTGAGCGTTACAAAAAAGACTGCAATTACAACCGTAAAACCTTGCACGATGGCATAATCGCGAGCTGTGATAGCTTCATAGAGGATACGCCCCACCCCCGAAAGCCCAAAGATGGTTTCAGTAAGCACTGCCCCTCCCAACAACGTTCCAAGCGATAGGCCTAATACGGTGATAATTGGTAAGAGTGCATTGCGAAAGGCATGTTTCAAAATGACCTGATTCATGCGTACTCCTTTGGCCCGTGCTGTGCGGACATAGTCTTGTCCAAGTACATCCAGCATTGACGAGCGTGTCATACGGGCAATCAGGGCCATTGGGATGGTTCCCAGGGCAACTGCTGGAAGTATCAGATGACGAACAGAGTCTCGTAATAACTCCCAATTACCGGTTAGGAGCGAGTTAAGGATGTTCAATCGACCAATGAATTCGGCGATGGCGCGTAAGAATCCAGATTCGGGTAAATTTAAATTCCAGGCAACATAAAAAGCTGTGGTGTCCATGCCTGCGCTAACCCGACCAGATGGTGGCAACCACAAAAAAGTATCTTTCAAAAGAAGGGAAAAAACAAAAGCTAGCATGAGCCCCAGCCAAAAAACGGGCATGGAAACGCCTATATTGGCCCAGACCATCGTGAGTACATCCACCCAAGAATTATGACGGACAGCAGAAATGATACCCAGAGGAATACCTACCGTCATACTAATCAACAGGGCCGAGAAACTCAATTCAACTGTGGTTGGTAAACGCTCACCCAAAATGCGCGTCACAGGTTGGCTGAAACGCAAAGATGTGCCAAAATCGCCCCGCGCAATATCTTTCATGTAAATAAAGAACTGTTCATGGATGGGCTTATCAAGTCCTTTTTCGCGTATAAACCGGTCACAAGTAGCCTGGGTTGCCTTTTCTCCCAGCATTGCGCGGCACGGATCGCCTGGAATCATACGGGCCAGTGCAAAAGTCACCAGCAAGATTCCAAAAAGTACGGGAATGGCAGAAAGCAAACGGCGCAAAATGTATTGAAGCATCATGGGCGGGCGGCTCCTTTTTTGTGAACACGGGATGGCGGGCATTCCGCCATCCCGTGTCATGTTTCAAACAGGTGAATACTGCCGGGACTACTCGGCTGGCTTGTTCATCAAGCCCCACAGGTAATCGTAGTATTCCCAAACATTGGTGTTACCCTTGTGCAGGGGCGAGGAGGCATCCAGGCCCATGGTGAAGGTCGTGACCACGTCGTTGGCATCGAAGGTCGTTCCATCGTGGAATTTGACGCCCTGGCGCAGGGTGCAGGTCCAGACCGTCAGGTCTTCGTTCGGGGTGCAAACTTCGGCCAGCATCGGCACGACAGCAGTGCCATTGACTTCGTAACCGTAGAGGGCTTCCATAACCTGGTCACAAGCACGCAGGGATTCGCCATCGGTTTCGTCCGCGCAGAAAAGGCTGATAGGTTCGGCGTTCTGCATGAAGACAAACACACCACGACCGCCGGGGTTGGAAACGGCGAACTGCTCGTTGGTCAGCGGGCTGGCCTGCGGAACGGTCACATCATTGCGATAGGCCGTGCCAGAACCACCATGAGCAACAGCCACCATCGGCACCAGTTCGCGGATGGCATTGTTGGCTTCAATATACAACGGCTCAGACTGCTTGGGATCAGCAATCTGGGCGCCTTGATTCAGCTTTTCGTAAATTTCTGGAAAAGCAACGCCGAATTGGGTGTTGGCTGGGCCAAAGTGATAGTCGAGGAAGTTGGTGATGTGCGGATAATCTGCACCCCAACCAAGGAAGTACAGGCCATCAAGTTGGCCGGTGCTGGATGCTTCGATGAATGCACCTGATTCCATTACAACAATTTCAGCATCGATGTTCAGGTTTTGTTTTAGCTGAGCCTGGACATCCTGGGCGACATTGGGAACCTGGGGCAGGTAACCGCGCACGACATCGCGATAGTAAATCTTGGTTGTGAAGCCATCCGGGAAACCGGCTTCGGCCAGCAGTTCGCGGCCCTTGGCGGCGTCAAACTCGTACCAGGCATCGCCTACGCAGCCATTCGGGATGCTGCAGGGGGTGAAGTGGGAAGCGATTTCTGAACCAGCCGGGTAGAAGTTATCGACGATACGCTGGCGGTCAATACCATAAGCAATCGCCTGTCGAACACGAACATCGTCCCATGGGGCAAAGGTGTTGGTCATACCGATGTAGAAGATGTTGAGGGCTTCGCGCTCGACCAGGGTCAGGTTCGAGTCAGCACGTACGACATCAAAATCGGTTGGGCCAAGATTGTCGATACCATCGACTGTGCCAGATTGCAGTTCGAGCAAGCGGGCAGCCGCTTCAGACTGCCAGCGCAAGACCAGGGTTTTGGCAAACGGCTGTTCACCCCAATAACCCGGGAAAGCTGCAAAGTTGACGCTATCGCCACGTTTCCATTCGGAAATCATGTACGGGCCAGTGCCGACAGGCTTTTCGAGTCCTTCGCTGGTGCGGGTTGTTTCGCCAGCAGTGCGTTCAATCCATTCTTCAGGATAGATAGCAAACGGGCTGAAGGCAATTTTCGACAGGAAGGCCGGGTCAGACTGGCAGAGTGTGAAGGTCACGGTGTACTGGTCGTTGGCTTCAACCGCTTTGATGATGCCGGTTGAGTCGCAGTCGGGCGCTTCGAGCTTCTTGGCAACGAAGGGGCCGCTGTCTTGCACGTCGTCAGACGCGCCGGGGCCCGTGCCGCCGCCACAAGCGGCCAGCAACATGCTGGCTACTACGAGCAGGGAAAACAGAACAAAAATTTTACTTTTCACGATTCTCCTCCTTAGAGAGTGGTGAGTTTTCGGATAAACCTGCAATCCAAAAGATTTTGCGCACTTTCTCAGGTTCATCCGGGTGAGTGAAAAGTGCGCATTCAAATTATACAGCAAATCAAGCCAATCGCGGCAAACCGTGTTGGTTCAACCGCACATGCCGCGGATCCGAGGACCAGATTCCCGGCAGACGCAGGCTGCAGGTCGGGCAGCAGCCCTTTTCGTCCAAGTGATATTCGCGCACCTGGTATTGCCTGCGCCGCACCAGCGCCCGCCCGCAGCCTGAGCAATGGGTATCTTCATATTCCCCCACCCGCCCCGGCAGGTTGCCGGCGTAGACGTAATGCAACCCGGCTTCGCGCCCGATCTCAGCCGCGCGCACCAGGCTTTCAGGCGGGGTGAAGTCGCGGTCGGTCATCTGGTAATCGGGGTGGAAGGCGGTTACATGCCAGGGGATGTCTGGCGAGACCCCGGCCAGGAAGCGGGCTGCGTCCCATAGTTCTTCGTTGCTGTCGTTGAATCCCGGTACGACCAGGGTGACCACCTCGACCCACAGGCCGAGGGCGTGGGCCTGCTCGATGGTCGCGAGCACATGCTTGAGCGCGCCGCCCAGATGACGGTAGTTTTCCTGGCGCATGGATTTCAAATCCACCTTGTAGGCGTCGAGATGCGGGCGCAGGTAGGCCAGGGCTTCGGGTGTGGCGTTGCCGTTTGAGACGAAGGCGCACTTCAGGCCGTTTTGCCGGGCTGTTTTGAAGACCTCGACCGCCCACTCGGAGGTAATCAACGGTTCATTGTAGGATGAAACGATAACCTGCGCCCCCAAACGCTGCGCTGTTTGTACCAATTCATCGGGCGTTACCTCCCGGACGAGGTTAACCGACACCGACGAAGCCGGGTTCCGCAAAGCCTGCGAGGTCAGCCAGTTCTGGCAATAGCCGCATTTGAAATCGCAGCCGAGCATTCCGAAGGTCAGGGCGGTTGCGCCGGGAAGGATGTGCGCGAAGGGCTTTTTCTCGATGGGGTCGGCTTGCAGGGCGGCGACATAACCCCAGGGCGCGCGCAGGGATTTCCCGTTGTGGAAGCGCACCTGGCAGACCCCGCGTTTGCCCGCCGAAATAACACAACGATGCCCGCAGGCCAGGCAGCGCGCGCGGTCATCGCCCAGCGTTTCGACCAGTTCTGCCGGGCGGGTCAGTCTATCCAGGAAAGCGGACACATCTTTCATAATATCCTTCGGATACCTTTATAATCGGCTCATGTTAACGGTAGTTATCCAGGCTGGCGGACAATCCTCGCGCATGGGGCGCGACAAAGCCCTGATTCCCTTTCTGGGCCAGCCCCTGGTTGCGCGGCTGGTCGAGCGCCTGTCGCCGCTGGCCGATGAATTGCTGGTGGTCAGCAACCGTCCAGACGACTTTGCTTTCCTGAACCTGCCGCTTTTTGGCGACAAAATTCCGGGCCGGGGCGCGCTTGGCGGGTTGTACACGGCCCTTGAAGCGGCCAGCAAGCCGAGGGTGGCGGTGGTCGCCTGCGACATGCCCTTCGCCAGCCCGTCCATGCTCCAATTCCAGGCCCAGCTACTCGAGGCCGAATCCGCCGATGTTGTCATCCCGAAAACTGAACACGGATACGAGCCGCTGCACGCCGTTTACCGCCGCACGGTCTGTCTGCCCGCCATCGAAGCGGCCATCCGGGCCGACCAGTGGAAGGTGATTTCATGGTTCCCGCAGGTGCGGGTGCGCGAACTGGCCGGGGACGAACTGAAACGCCACGACCCGCGCGAGTTGACTTTCTTTAACGTCAACACACCCGAAGAATGGGAAAAGGCCGAAAACCTGGCGCGCCGGTTTGACCAGTCCTGAACTATTTGACAATCAGCACCGGGCACTCAGCATGCTGCACCACTTTCTGGCTCTGGCTTCCCAGCAGCAGGCCGGTGAACTGACCCAACCCGCGGGACCCCATCACAATCAGGTCGCACTCGCGGGTTTTTGCAACATCAAGGATGGCTTCGGCGGGTGGGCCTTGCAGCACATCGGCCTTGATTTCTCCGGGTATTTCCCCCACGGCTTGCAAGCTTTTTTCGAGGTTTTTGTCGGCTTCTTTTAGTTGGGCATCCAGGATAATTTGGAAGTTCGGCTCACCCAAATAGGGTGGGACAGGGTCATAAGCGGCGACGAGCCTGAGCGAGGTTGCCTTGTGGCAGCGAGCCAGTTCAGCGGCGATGTGGGCGGCGCGTAAGGCATGTTCTGACCCATCTACAGCGAGTAAGATGTTTTTAAACATAACGCCTCCTTTCGCGTGGCGTTTTAGGCCACAGCTTAAGTATACAAAATTTGGCGTCGGGTTTCAAATCGTGTCACAGGCTAAAACAAAAAGGCGCAGAGAATTTAGTTTTCTCTGCGCCTTCGCTTCTCCGCGTCTCTGCGTTAAATTTTTGCCTGCCCCGCATTCTGTAAATGCGCCTTCAGGAACTGCCCGGTGTAACTGCCTTCGATCTTCATCACATCCTCCGGCATACCCTCGGCCACGATTTGCCCGCCGGCGTCGCCGCCTTCGGGGCCGAGGTCGATAACCCAGTCGGCGATTTTGACGATGTCAAGGTTGTGTTCGATAATCAGCACCGAATTTCCCGTCCCAACCAGGCGTTGCAGCACCTCGATAAGTTTATGCACATCCGCCGCATGCAGGCCGACCGAAGGCTCGTCGAGCACGTACAGCGTCCGCCCGGTGGCGCGGCGCGAGAGTTCTTTCGAGAGTTTTACGCGCTGGGCTTCGCCGCCTGAAAGCGTATTCGCGCTCTGCCCGACACGCACATAGCCCAGGCCGACCTCCTGCAACAACTTTAATTTATTCACCATCTGCGGGAAGGCCGAAAAGGTTTCCAGTGCGTGGTCAACCGTCATGCTCAGCACATCGGCGATGCTGTAACCTTTGAAAGCCACTTGCAGGGTCTCGCGGTTGAAGCGCTTGCCGTGGCAAACATCGCAGGGCACATAAATATCTGGCAGGAACTGCATTTCGATGCGCAGTTCGCCTTGTCCCTGGCAGGCTTCGCAGCGTCCGCCATGTACGTTGAACGAAAAGCGCCCCGGTTTGTAACCGCGAATTTTGCTTTCCGGCAGTTCTGAAAACAGTTTGCGGATTTCGTCCCACAGGCCGGTGTACGTGCCGGGGTTCGAGCGCGGCGTGCGCCCAATCGGCGACTGGTCGATGTTGATGATTTTGTCGAGATGTTCGACGCCCTCGATGCGCTCATGCGCCCCCGGCTGGGTGCGCGCGCCCATCAGTTTGGCGGCCAGCGCGCCGTGCAGGACGTCCGTCATCAGGGTCGATTTACCCGAGCCGGAAACGCCGGTGATGCAAACCAACCTTCCCAGGGGGATGGAGACGCTAACGCTCTTCAGGTTGTTGGCCGTTGCGTTGACAATTTTCAGGCTCTTGCCGTTTCCGTTTCGGCGCTTTTCCGGGATTTCGACCTTCTTCTTGCCCGACAGGTATTGCCCGGTGAGTGAGTTTTCATTTGCCAAAATCGCCGCTGGCGTCCCTTCGGCCACGACTTCGCCGCCATGCTCCCCGGCAGCGGGCCCGAGGTCGATAACCCAGTCGGCGGTGCGGATGGTCTCGTCGTCGTGTTCGACAATCAGGACGGTGTTGCCCAGGTCGCGCAGTCCGCGCAGGGTTTCGAGCAGGCGGTCGTTGTCGCGCGGGTGCAGGCCAATCGAGGGTTCGTCCAGCACGTACAGGACGCCGACCAGCCGCGAACCGACCTGGGTCGCCAACCGAATCCGCTGCGCTTCGCCGCCCGAAAGCGTCGCCGCGGAGCGGTTCAGGGTCAGGTAATCCAGCCCGACATTGACCAGGAATCCGAGCCGCGAACTGATTTCTTTGAGAATCCGCTCAGAAATGGCCTGCTGGCGCGGGCTGAGCACGCTTCCTTCGGCCAGTTTTTTGGCCCATTCGAGCGAGCGGTTGACCGGCCACCCGGTCACATCCAGGATGTTGACATCGGCCACGGTAACGGCCAGGGCTTCGGGACGCAGGCGTTTCCCCGTACAGGCCGGGCAGGGACGGTCGCTCATGTACTCGCTAATCTTTGAGCGAATGTATTCCGAGTTGGTCTCGCGGTAGCGCCGCTCGAGGTTGCCGACGATGCCTTCGAAAGCCGCATCAAAATTGGCCGTGCGCCCATCGCGGTTGCGGTAATTGACGCGCACGCGCTCGCCCTTCGTTCCGCGCAGGATGATTTCCTGGTGTTCGGCAGACAAATCCTTAATCGGCTTGTTCATGTCAATGTGGTAGTGGTGCGCCATGGCTTCGAGCATTTGCCAGTAATAGCCTGAATTGCCGTTTTCGTGAACGTTGTTCCACTCCATTGCAATCAGCGCGCCGTCGTTGAGCGATTTTTCAGGGTCAATAACTCGGTTGGGGTCGATTTCCAGTTTCGAGCCGAGGCCCTGGCATTCGGGGCAGGCCCCCTGCGGGGTGTTGAACGAAAACGTGCGCGGTTCGATTTCACCCAGCGAGATTCCGTGTTCGGGGCAGGAGAGATGTTCAGAAAAATGGAGATCAGAGACTAGAGAATTAGAGATTAGAGAAGAGTTATTCGTTTCGTTTCCTTGACTACTCTCTACTCTCTTCTCTCTGCTCTCTACTATACTGACAGTTACATACCCATCCCCGAACTTGAGCGCCGTTTCAACCGAATCGGTCAGGCGGGTGCGGGCGGCGTTGCGTTCAGTTTCGTCCTGCGGATGGCTGATGACGAGACGATCCACGACTGCATCGATGTTGTGCTGTTTGTAACGGTCGAGTTCGATCTCATCATCCAGGCTGACGATGGTGCCATCTACCCTGGCGCGGACGAAACCGGCCTTGCGAATCTCCTCGAAAACGGCCTGGTAGGTGCCTTTGCGTCCGCGCACGACCGGGGCCAGGATCAAGACCCGCTCGCCCTCGGGCAGTTTCTCAATCGCCTCGACAATCTCCTGCGCCGACTGTTTGACCACTTCGCGCCCGCAGACCGGGCAGTGTGGAATCCCGATCCGCGCATAGAGCAGGCGCAGGTAATCGTAGATTTCGGTCACTGTCCCAACCGTCGAGCGCGGATTGTGGCTGGTCGATTTCTGGTCAATCGAAACTGCAGGAGACAGGCCGTCGATGTAGTCCACATCCGGCTTGTCCATCTGTCCGATGAACTGGCGCGCATAGGCCGAGAGTGACTCGACATAGCGGCGCTGACCTTCGGCAAAGATGGTATCAAAGGCCAACGACGACTTGCCCGAGCCTGAAAGCCCGGTAATCACGACCAGTTTGTCGCGCGGAATTTCAACGGTAATATTTTTCAGGTTATGCTGTCGCGCGCCGACCACACGAATAACATTGGAAGACATAGCACCTCGCTATACCTTTTCAGAATAGAGGGAAGAAAAAGGCAAGCAGTAATTATAGCACAAATGTTTTACCAAGCCGGGGCAAAATTTGATGCGGCGCACATGCAAGAGTTGTCATAAAGGAGTCGAAAGTCTCCTGACTTTCGAGCAAAATCGGGAGATTTTGCACTCCACGCTGACAACCTTTGATGGGAATGGGTTGGTAAAAGCCTGCCGATGCGCCAGCGCGCGGCAAAAGAACGGGCAATGGCAGGTATAATTGGGAAATCATGTCCATCTTTGCTGGCAAACGAATTATCCTGGGAATCACCGGCTCGATTGCAGCCTACAAGGGCGCCGACCTGGCTTCCAAACTGACCCAGGCCGGGGCGCAGGTCGATACGGTTTTCAGCCCCGGTGCTGAGAAGTTCATCGCCCCGCTAACCTTCCAATCGGTGACGGGGCGTAAGGCCTTCACCGACGCCGAACTGTGGGGCGGCGAAGCGCACGTCTTGCATGTCGGCCTGGGACACGCTGCCGACCTGCTGATTATTGCTCCTTGCACGGCCAACACCCTGGCCAAGATGGCCCATGGCCAGGCCGACAACCTGCTGACTGTCACTGCCCTGGCAGCGGAATGCCCGATTTTGATTGCCCCGGCCATGGACGGCGGCATGTTCGCCCACCCGGCTACCCAGGAGAATGTGCGCATTTTGACCGGGCGCGGCGTTACCTTTGTTGGCCCCGCGCCGGGACATTTGGCCTCCGGTCTGGTCGGGGTCGGGCGCATGTCTGAGCCGCTCGAAATTTTGGGCATGGCGCGGGCCGTGTTGGGGCGCAAGCTGGGACGTTTGCGCGGCAAGCATCTGGTCATTACCGCCGGGGGTTCGCAGGAGCCAATCGACCCGGTGCGGGTGATAACCAACCGCTCGAGCGGCAGGCAGGGATACGCCCTGGCGCAAATTGCGCTCGAGATGGGCGCAGATGTGACCCTCATCAGCCACCCGACCGCGCTGACCCCGCCGGTTGGGGCGCAGGTGGTTACGGCTGAAACTGTCCAACAGATGCTGGAGGCGGTTACAGGGGCGATAAAAGACGCCGATGGGCTGGTCATGGCGGCGGCGGTGGCCGACTTTCGGGTGAAAAAGGTCGCCGAAAACAAGATCAAGAAACAGGACGGCATTCCGCAGGTCGAACTCGAAGCCGCGCCGGATGTCCTGGCAGCGGTAGCCAGCCAAAGGTCGGGTTTGCCGCGCCTGAAAGTTGTGGTAGGATTCGCCGCAGAAAGCCGCGACCTGCTCGAAAACGCTCAATCCAAATTAGTCTCCAAAAAGCTGGATTTGATTGCCGCCAACGATATTTCGGCAGGAGACGCCGGTTTTGCGGTGGAAACCAATCGTATTACCCTGTTGTACCCCGATGGACGCAGTGAAGCCCTGCCGCTGATGGACAAAAGCGCGGCGGCGCAGCATATCCTGAACCGTGTGGCCGAAATTTTGGAGTAGTCTTCATGCGTATTTTGGTACTCTCTGACCTGCATGCCAACGTCACCGCCCTCGAAGCGGTGCTGGCCGATGCGGGTGACGTGGACGAGACCTGGTGCCTGGGGGATGTGGTGGGTTATGGCCCCGACCCCAACGAAATGGTCGAAATGGTGCGTGCCATCCCGAACCTGACCTGCCTGTTGGGCAACCACGATGTGGCCGTGCTGGGACAGATGGACGAGGCGGTTTTCAATACCGAGGCGCGCCGTTCGTTGTTGTGGCAGAAGAAGCAGCTCTCAGACGGCAACAAGGGTTATCTTGACAGCCTGCCGCAGAATGCCCTGATTCGCGGGGATGTGACCCTGGCGCATGGCAGTCCGCGCGACCCGGTCTGGGAATATATTTTGAATACGCTGGTGGCGCGTCTGAATTTTCAGAGTTTCGAGACCTCGTTTTGTTTTGTCGGTCACTCGCACATTCAGTGTATGTTCAAACTCGACCTGAACAAAGACCGCGTTTCGCTCGAAGTGCCGAAAGTGGGCGAAGTGCTCAAATTGGCCCCGCGCGCCATTCTCAATCCCGGTTCGGTCGGGCAGCCGCGCGATCGCGACCCGCGCTCTGCGTATGCGATTTTCGACCCGGATGCCATGACTTGGGAGCCACGCCGCGTGAGATACGATTTTGCAGCGGTGCAGAAAAGAATTAGGGCGGTGGGATTGCCCGAAAAACACGCTGCCCGCCTGGGCGAAGGCTGGTAGAAGATTATTCCAGACCCTAAAGGTTTTTCAAACCTTTAGGGTCTTTTCAACGGAACAAAATCTGGGGCGAATGCGTCCGTGAGGAAGAAATCACCCCCACAATTTCTCCAGAGGAGGAGAGCCATGAAAAAAATCTTGTTTGGATTAATCGTTTTATCCCTGCTGTTGGCAGGTTGCGGCGCTGCGGCAAGCCCAAGCCTTTCAGGCGCGGGCGGCTACGACATGGAAGCCTATGCACCCGCTGCACCGGCTGAGCCTGCCCAGGCCTACGAGGAAAAGGTTGCCTACGACAGCACGGTTAACACTGTTCCGGCCCAAAAGCGGATGGTCATCGAAAACGCCGACCTGAGCATCGTGGTCGTAGATCCGCAGTCCAGGATGCAGGCCATTGCGATGATGGCTGAGCGCCTGGGCGGGTTTGTGGTTTCATCCAAAATCCAGGAAATTAATATTTCGGGCGGCGGCAAGGCCCCCGAAGGCAGCATGACCATCCGCGTGCCCGCCGAGCACTTGAATGCCGCCCTGGCTGAAATTAAGGAAGAAATCGTCGAACTCCGGTCAGAATCGCGCTCCGGGCAGGATGTAACCCAGGAATATACCGACCTGTCCTCGCGCCTGACCAACCTGGAGAACACCGAGCGCCAGTTGACCGCCATCATGGAAAAGGCAGAGGAGACCGAAGACGTTTTGCGGGTCTTCAACCAGTTGACCCAAATCCGCGAGCAGATTGAACTCATCAAAGGCCAGATGAAATATTACGAACAATCGGCGGCCCTTTCAGCCATCAGCATTCGCCTGATTGCCGAGAAAACCCTCCAGCCGATTGAAATTGGCGGTTGGAAGCCCGAAGGCGTGGTGCGCGATGCCGTCCAGGCCCTGGTCGACTTCCTGCGAGGCTTCTTCGAATTCATCGTCTGGCTGGTGATTGTCTTCCTGCCGGCTGCCATCCTGGTTTTGGGAAGCCTCGGCCTGGCAATCTTTGTTCTCTGGCGCTTTGTGCGCTGGCTGTGGCGGCTGCTCTTCAAGGGCAGGGCCAAACCCGCCGCGCCGCCCGCTGCGCCAAAGACAGAAGAAAAAACTGAATAACAAGCCAGCAAAAAAACTTTTCCACCCCTCCAATACGCCGTTGGAGGGGTGTTTTTTGCGTAAAATTGATTGTGTAAATCTTCACAAATTCAAAGATTGGTTGTATAATTATTTGAGATAATTATCACAAACAATATCCGATTATCGAAGGGATAGCAGCCATGACAGAAAAACTCCCCCATGTTGTCATCGTCGGCGCCGGGTTCGGCGGCTTGCACGCCACCCAGCGCCTGGCCGGCAAACCCGTCCGCGTGACGCTGATTGACAAACGCAACTACCACCTCTTCCAGCCCCTGCTTTACCAGGTCGCAACGGCGGGCATCTCGCCGCACGAAATTGCCTACCCGGTGCGGGCCGTCTTCCAGCGCCAGCGCAATTTTTCCTTCCTCATGTCGCGCGTGCTGGGCGTCGATTTCGAGCGCAAACAAGTCCTGACCGAGGAAGGCCAGGTCGATTACGACCATCTCATTCTTGCCGCCGGGGCCTCGGTGAATTTCTTTGGGAATGCTTCGCTGGAGAAAAACGCCCTGCCGCTTAAGGATGTCAGCGACGCAGTCACGGTGCGCAACCACATTTTGCGGATGTTCGAACGCGCCACCCTTGAGCCTGACCCTGAAAAACGACAGGCCTTGTTGACCTTTGTGGTCGTCGGCGGCGGCCCGACCGGGGTCGAAAGCGCCGGGGCGATCTCTGAACTGATGCGCCTGGTGCTGCGCCGCGACTACCACGCCAACATCAACGTCGAACAGGTGCGCGTCATCCTACTCGAGGCAGTCGACAACATCCTGGCGGGTTTCCCGGCCTCCCTGCAGGAGTCGGCCCAGCGGGCGCTGGAGCGCAAAAAGGTCGAGGTGCGTCTGAACGCCAAAGTGGATAATTACGACGGCCAGGCCCTGACCCTGGCGAGCGGCGAAGTCATCCCGACCGGCACGGTGTTGTGGTCGGCGGGGGTGCAGGCTGCCAGCCTGATGGGCAAATTAGGCCTGGAGCGCGCCCATGCCGGGCGGGTCAAAGTCCTGCCGACCCTGCAAGTCCCCGGCCAGCCGGATGTTTATGTCATTGGCGATGCCGCCTACCTCGAAGAAGACGGCAAATCCCTGCCGATGGTCGCGCCGGTGGCGACCCAGCAGGGTAAACACGCCGCCGCCAACATCCTGGCCCAAATCGCGGGGCAGCCCCAAAAGCCTTTCCGCTACAGCAACCTGGGCATGATGGCGACCATCGGGCGCAACGCGGCGGTGGCCAGCACCTTCGGGATGCAGTTTCGCGGCTTCCTGGCCTGGGCAGTCTGGCTGGTGGTACACCTGATTGGGCTGATTGGCTTCCGCAACCGCCTGATTGTATTGATTAACTGGACCTGGGATTATTTCTTCTATGACCGGGCCGTGCGACTGATTTCTCGCGAATAAACTGCGCTAGCAGCCTATCGAAGAACTCGCCCGGCGTCACGTTTTTACCGCGCAGCACGCTAAGATCGCTAAGAAAACCCTTTAAAACTTCGCGTTCTTCGCGGTTCAAATTGGCATTTTGCGCCACGAATCATCTTCCTTCGACGGGCTGCTAGAACCCGGCCCAGAGATAGTCATCATCGCTGGACGTGTGGCCGATTTCTTCATCCAGGGCGCGCATCCGGGCGCGATATTCGGCCTGGGCGCTGGCGATGTCAATTGGCATAAAGGAAATCTGGCCAGCCCCAAAAGGGACTTGCGCTAAAATCGGCTGGTCGGCGGCGATGACGGACGCCACCTTGGGGTAGCCGCCGGTGGTCGGGCAGTCGGCCTGCATGAGTATCGGCTGCCCGCCGGGCGGGACCTGGATGCAGCCGCGCGCCATGCCTTCGGAGAGCAGTTCCCCGCCGTGGGCGCGCTGGAGCGGCGAATCGGTCAGTCGGTAGCCGACCCGGTCTGAGTTGGGTGAGATTTGGTAACGATGCGAATAGAAATTATCCAGCGAGTCCGCGGTGAAATAGGATTCCTGCGGCCCGGGCAGGACAAACAAGCCACGCGAACGGTAAGCGGCATAGTCGAATAAATCCCGGCTGATTTGACGCCCGGCCAGCCCGTAGGGGAAGTTGGCGGAGCGGCCGACAGCCAGGATTTGGCCGCTTTGCAGGCGGGCAGGCGCGGGTGGGGATTGAATCGCACCGTGAATCGCCAGGACGGCCCAGTTGCCGCCCTCCACCTTCTCGAACCAGATGCGCTGACCGGCGCGGACGTAAACCGATGTCCACAACGGCAGGGACTTTGCGTCGACGAATAAGCCAAAGCCCGCGCCGCCCGCGGCAATCACGCAATCGGTGTGGGCCAGCAAATGGGCCGAGGTGATGCCGATTTCGAGCGCGGCCGCGCCAGGCGGGTTGGCGATCAGCAGGTTGGCGGCGCGGTGGGCGAAGGCGTCTATCGGCCCGCCGCGCGGAACGCCAAAGGCCTGCCAGCCCGTTCGACCGGCATCCTGCACCGAGGTAAACAGGGCGGGTTCGAGAATTTCAAGCATGGTTAATTTTATTTAGTCCGGCAGTCCGAGTTTCTACCGATGTTTTGCGAAACCGAAAATCGCAGCGCGGATGGCCTTCGGCGATGGTCTGTTCGCGGTGCAGTGTGACACCCCAGACGCTCGCCATACGCTGGTCGAGGCTGCAAGCCGCCGAGGAGGTCAGTTCCGGGATTCCCTGTTCGCTAAAATAGTTTGCCAGGGGACATGCAATCACATCAAAAGCAATTTCGTCGCTTGCCGGAAACTTTTCGCGCTGGAAAGGCGCGGTGAAGAGCACAAGAAACATCAGATCGAGAATCCACCCGGCCCTGGCGAGCGGGTCTGCGCTTCGCAGGCGCGAAAGTTTGTGGGAAATTACCGTCATGGGGGCAAAAGCCAGCCAGTTGACCTCGGCTATCATCTGTTGGGCCTGCGCTTCCGGCATGCCGCACTGGCGTGCCGCGCGATACAGGGCGCAGTCCCATTCCATGTAGCGCAAGACCAGGCTGAGGCCAAACGAGCCGCGCGGACGCTTTTGCGCAAGCGCGGGCTGCAACTCCAGGGCTGCCGCCCAGATGCGCTGCGCTTCACGCGTATTAAAAGAACGCGCCAGCACCCGGCTGGCGCAGCGTTTGAAGGCAATCTTGGGGAAAAGGAACAGTAAAGGGGAGGACAGGTTCATTGACCGGTTTAAGGCAGGCGGATGCTGAAAACCGTCCCTGTGCCGACTTCGCTTTCGACGCTGATTTCCCCGCCGTGGGCCTGCACCAACTGGTAGGTAATTGCCAGTCCCAGCCCGCTGTGGGCGCGGTCGCGGCGGGATTTGTCGGCCCGCCAGAATCGGTCGAAGATGAAGGCCAGGTCTTCGGGCGCGATGCCCGCGCCGGTGTCGCGGACTGTAATGCAGGTTGCATCATCTGCGCCGCCCGCTTCGGCCCGGACGGAAACTGTCCCGCCCGGTGGGGTGTGGCGCAGGGCGTTCGATATCAGGTTGGACAAGACCTGATTCAAGCGGTCATAATCGGCGCTGATTTCGCGGGCCGGGTCGCCGCAGCCGGTTTGCAGGTCAATGCCGAGGCTGGCGGCCCGGGCGGAAAAACTCGAAGCCAGGTCGCGCATCAGGTCGGCAAGCAGGAAGCGGGTGGGGTGAAGCGGGAGTTGTCCCGTTTCGGCCAGCGAGAGGGTTTGCAGGTCGTTGACCAGGCGCGAGAGCAGCCGGGTTTCATCCAGCGTATTGTTGATGTGTTCGGGGGTCGGCTCGTACACGCCGTCGAGAACGCCTTCCAGGTTGCCCTGGATGATGTGCAGCGGCGTGCGCAGTTCGTGGGCGATATCGGCGGTCAGGTTGCGGCGTTGCTGTTCGGCGCGTTCCAGTTCGCCGACCATTTTGTTGAAGCGTTTAATCAACTCTTGAAATTGGGGCGAGTTATCGTTTGGCACGCGTACCGACAGGTTGCCCTCGCCAATCGAGTCAATTGCGTTGAGTATTTGCTCCATGGGCTTGCCGAAGCGGGCATAGAGCGTGAAGACCGCGATGAAGATGAGCAGGATGACGACAACCGGGGCGCAGCACAGCAATAACCAGATGTTCCTGACGCCCGAATATTCCGAGAAAACCAGGTAGAGCAGGGCGGCGGAACCCCCGACAAAAACCAGCACAACGCCGAGAAAAAAAATGACGAACGGCAAGAAGCGGTGGTTGCTGAGGCGTCCTTTTTGGGGTGGTTGGGGTGCGGGTTCGGACATGGCTGGCTCAGTCGTTTTCTGTGAAGCGGTAGCCGATGCCATACACGGTTTCAATCATGGGCTGGCCCGAAGCGGATTCGAGTTTTTTACGCAGGTTCTTGATGTGCGAATCGACGCTGCGGTCGAAACTGGAGGCTGCGCCGTGCAGGCTGTCGAGCAGTTGTTCGCGGGTCAGGGTTTGGCCGGGCCGGACAACCAGCAGTTGCAGGAGTTTGAATTCGTAGGGAGTCAGTTTGACAGCCCTGCTGTTGAAGGTCACGCTGTAGCGTTCCGAGTCTATCTCCAGGCCGCCGGCGCGGATGAGGCTGGGCAGTTTGACATCCCCTTTTACGCGGCGCAGCAGGGCGCGCACCCGCGCTACCATGGCGCGGGTCGAAAAGGGTTTGGTGATGTAATCGTCCGCGCCGATTTCAAGCCCGGTGACCTGGTCGACTTCCTCCGAGAGGGCTGTCAGCATGATGATGGGCACATCGCTTTCACGGCGCAGGAGTTTGCAGACCTCGCGCCCGTCGATGCCGGGCAGCATCAGGTCGAGCAGGATGAGGTCTGGTTTTTCGCGGCGGGCGGCTGCCAGCGCGGAGGGGCCGTCGGCGGCGGTCAGCACGCGGTAGCCGTTTTTTTCGAGGTAATCGCGCGCAATGCGGACAATCTTCGGCTCGTCGTCAACAACAAGGATTAGTTCAGCCATGGCAGGAGTATAAAGGAAAAAGCGGATTTTAATCCAGCGTGACGACGATTTTCCCCTGGGCATGACCGGCCCCGAGGTAGCGCATGGCATCGGAAACCTGCGCCAGCGGGTAGGTTTTTTCAACCACCGGCCTGACTTTTCCGCTCTCGAACCATTGATTGAGCAGATGGAAGCCCTCGAGGTTGAACTTGGCGATAAAGAAGGTTATCTTTTGGCTCGCGCCCAGCGCCGCCAGGTTAATGGCCGCAATGTGACGCAACGGGCCGATGACCGGGAATTTTGGCCCGCCGACAATGATGAAATTCGCATCGGGGGTCAGCACGCGTTTGTATTCGTACCAGGTACGGCTTCCGGCGATGTCGAGCAGCAGGTCGTAGCGCTGTCCGCTGCGGGTGAAATCCTCCGTTGTGTAGTCGATGACCCGGTCCGCCCCCAGCGAGCGAATTAATTCGACGTTGCGCGGGCTGCATACGGCGGTTACTTCGGCGCCCATGGCTTTGGCAATCTGCACGGCAAAAGTACCCACGCCGCCGGACGCGCCGTTGATGAGCACTTTTTGACCGGGCTGCAATTTACCGTAATCGCGAAGCCCTTGCAAGGCAGTGATGGCTGCTATTGGGACGGCCCCAGCCTGCTCGAAAGTGAGACTTTTCGGCTTGGGAATAATGATATCGCGAACACTGACGTATTCGGCGAAAGCCCCGCTTCGCGCGCCGTAGACTTCATCGCCTGCTTTGAACTGGGTGACATCCTTGCCGACGGCCTCGACCACCCCGGCATAATCGGTGCCGAGGCGGGTTTCCTTGGGGCGCAACAGTCCGCTGCCCAGGCGGGCGACGAGCAGGCCGGTCATCGCGTACCACTCAGCCGGGTTAACCGAAGTGGCGCGGATTTTTACCAGTACTTCATCGTCTTTCGGGGTGGGCTTTTCAGTTTCCTCGATTTTCAGGACTTCAGGTGGGCCATAGCTTGTACGGAAAACGGCTTTCATGGGTAAATTTCCTCCGTAAATGATTTCCCCTAATGTACCAGGCCAGTGTGGAGGAATTGTGGATGCGCTTGTCAGGAATTGTGGAGGCGGGATGAGTATTCAAGGCCCCAAGTGGCTTGCATGCCCGGCCTTTTCATTCACTTTTTGCTCATCCCTTGACACTGCTGTTAATCGGTAGCTGCTACATCAAGTATTTTTTGATTTCTTTTGAGCAATAAATACTATCCAAGGGCTAAAGTCTGTAAGTTTACCCAATCCCAATCTTTTTTCTAGGCGTGTAAAAAAAGGAATAAATACAGAATTGCTAGCTCGAGAAAACGGAAACCAGCAGTATCCTTCTTCATAAAGAATACAAAAACCACTATTTAACAAATTCCTTTTCCAAAATCGATAAGCAATCTTGTAAAAATCAAAACTACCTGTAAAGGAAGCTTTGATGTGAGCAAAAAGACCACGAAAAGATAAAAAGTTCCAAAAAACTCCAATAATCAATCCATCATTTTGTAAGACTCGAAAGGCTTCATTAATAAACCAATCAGATTGAATTACTGGAGCTACCTCGACACAAAGTAACAAGTTTACGGTATCGGTTGCGTAAGGAATTTTATTATCGTTAGGTCCCACGAGGATACAATTAGCTGTAGGAATCCTTTTTTTACATGTTTTCAATACTTCATAGTTGATGTCAGTGCATACCATGTTCCAACCTAGATCTGCAAGTAATTTTGACCATCTTCCGCCCTCCACTCCTATTTCAAGGGCAGTTGCTGGTTTTTTAGATAAGCCATGAGCCTTTAATATGGCTTGCCTTGCAATATCGGTTGTATAAGCACCCCACCTTGTGTTAGCTACTTCTTCCCAAAGGGTGTTATCGTTACTAAATTGTGCATTGTTATTATCACGTATCATTGTCTTATTATCCTTCTTAAAAAGTTATCGTTAAAGCAGCTAACTATTGTTTCAGCCTCAGCAGTTAAGCCAGCTTTGGGCTGTTGCAGTAATCGACCGAATGAATCCATTATACAAATTTTTGGCTCATCCAGACAATCTATTTCCCCCGAACCGCATACAGAAAACGCGCATACCCGATTTTGGATGCATTCTTGGTCAGTTCGATGCTCAGCCAGGCAATTATGCTATCAAGCGGGTGTCACTTTTAGGGCCAGGTGGCTGGCATGGATTGATTTTACAGACTTTTTAGTCGTCCAGACAATCGGTGTTTTACGAAACCGAAAATCGCAGCGCGGATGGCCCTCGGCGATGGTCTGCGCCCGGTGCAGCGTGACACCCCAGATGCTCGCCATGCGGTGGTCGAGGCTGCAAGCCGCCGAGGTTGTCAGTTCTGGGACTCCCTGTTTGCTAAAATATTCTGCCAGGGGGCAAACGGTGACATCGAAGGTTATTTCACCGGCTGCCGGTAACACCTCTCGTTGGAAAGGCGCGGTAAAGAGCAGGCGGAACATCAGGTCGAGAATCCACCCGGCCCTGGCGAGCGGGTCTGCGCTTCGCAGGCGCGAAAGTTTGTGGGAAATTACCGTCATGGGGGCAAAAGCCAGCCAGTTGACCTCGGCTATCATCTGTTGGGCCTGTGCTTCGGGCACGTTGCACTCGCGCGCCGCGCGATACAGGGCGCAGTCCTATTCCATGTAGCGCAAGACCAGATTGAGACCAAACGAGTAGTCCCGATGCTGCCGGGAAAGGACGGGCTGCAACTTCAGGGTTTCCTCCAAGGTGTGCCGCGCTTCGTGTGCCGGAAAATAACGCGCCAGCACCTGGCTGGCGCAACGCTTAAAGGCAATTTTGGGGAAGAGAAGGTCAACTTTCTCGCTGACGAAGGAGAATAATGAGTGTTGGTACATAAAGTGTAAGCACAATCCAGTTTTGCCAGCCGCCTGGCAGCCCCAGCCAACCATCAAAGATAAGTAATGCAGGAAGTGTAATCCAAGAGCAGATTGCAAGAAAAACAGCCTCGCCTCGTGAACGTGCCACAAGAAAAAGGGCCAACTGGTCATAAAGTACCCGTTGAGGCATAAACGCCAAAAGCAGGAAAAACCAGGTTTTTCGTTTACGGTATTGAAAAAGCGCCAGCAATAGGATGGGGCCAAATGGAAGGCTGAGTATAGGCGGTGTACCCCCTTTATACCCGCTGATTTGTCCCAACCAAACGAATGGCCATGTCGGGTATATGATTAGGGATACTATCCCGGTCAACAAGAGCAATATAATGCCTTGTCGCGAGAATGGATGTAAGACCAGCAAGGGAATAACGGATTGAGGCTTTACTAACAGTAGTGGCAGCAGTGGACTCATGAAAGCCATGCAAAAAATGAGCGGTGTCCACTGAACAAATAGCAAACTGTAAGCGAAAGGCCAAGAGAAGAATAGCAGCAGTAACCACTTGTTCTGGGTTTGCAGTATGCACCAGGCCAATAAGGCACTACTGATGCCGAAAAAAATGCCTGCAGCGATTGATGGCGAGAACATTACCAATGGAAGTGCAAAGAAGGCTGCCGGAAGTGGATAAGGAACGAGGTCATTACCAAAGGGGTGTTGGTAAATGTCTTTCCCGGCCAGAATGTCATTTGCGGCCCGAATCGCCCAGCCAAAATCTCCGGCTTGTTGATTGGTTTGAGTAAGAGCAGAGATACAAAGCAAGCCAGTCAAGAAGCCAATACTACATGAAATAGCCAGGGATATAATTTTTGGGTGTTTTTGCAGTAAAAAGAAGATTTGATGACGTACTGCTGAAAGGGCGTTGTGGCGCATTGATGTTCAATATCCTTATTATTTTCATCGAACCGCATACAGGAAACGCGCATAGCCGATTTCGGATGCGTTCTTGGCTAGTTCGATGTTCAGCCAGGCAATCACGTCGACAAGCGGGCGTTCTGTATAGGGCCAGCGGGTGCGCTGCTGTGAGCGCAAATCTGCCTCGCTCAATGACGCCAGCGCGGCGCGCCACTCGGCCTGCAAGCCGATAATCTGCTCGCGGGCGGCCTCCGCGCTGCTGGGCCACATCACCGCTTCGCGGGTCAGGCTGCCGCTGCCGAAATTGTGGTCGAGGGCCATCCTCCACCAGAAGCCGATATGCCAGGTCAGCCAGGCGATGCTCGGCGGGCCGAGGTCGTAGCCTTCGCTCTCCGGCCAGTCGGCGCGCCATGTGCCGTCAGCAGACTGCCAGACGTGCAGGCCTTTGTCTGCCGGGCGCCACAGGCATTCCGCATCGCCCAGGCCCTCGAGGTGGTATTCGGTCAACTTCCAGGCGGTTTCAAACTGGGCTGTCAAGGTTGTCAGGGTCTCGTTGTTCATAAAAGCATTATACAGATTTTTCGGTTGAACTTGACAAAATCGGCAGGCGGGCTATAATCGGGATAACAACACTAAGTGTATTTTATACACAAAAGGAGCCGATTTGGACAACCTGCATCCCGACATTCTCGAATCCATCCGGCGCGCGCTGGCAGAAGACATCGGCGGCGGCGACGCCACCAGCAACAGCATCCTCCCACCCGACGCACGCATGAGCGGACAAATCATCGCCAAACAGGATGGCGTCATCGCCGGGCTGGATGTGGCCGAGGCGGTTTGTCGCGCGGTGGACGCCGGGATAGCGTTCCGCGCCCTGGCCGGGGAAGGCGACCGGGTCGAAGACCGTCAAATCGTTGCCGCGCTGGACGGCCCGGCCCGCAGCCTGTTGACCGCTGAACGGACTGCGCTCAACTTCCTGGGGCGCATGAGCGGAATCGCCACCCTGACCCGCCAGTTCGTCGAAGCCGTCGCCGGCACGCAGGTCGTCATCCTCGACACGCGCAAGACCGCGCCCGGCCTGCGCATGGCCGATAAACTGGCTGTCCTGCGAGGCGGCGGACAAAACCATCGCATCGGCCTGTACGACATGATTCTCATCAAAGACAACCACATCGATTTTGCCGGGTCGATTACCGAGGCGGTGACTCGCGCCCGCGCCGCCAACAGGGGCTTGGAAATCGAGGTCGAAGCCCGTACGCTGGAGCATGTCCGCGAGGCCCTGGCGCTGGGCGTGGAGCGCATCCTGCTCGACAACATGAGCCTCGAAACGATGCGCGAAGCCGTCCACATCACCGCCGGGCGCGCCAAACTGGAAGCCAGCGGCAATGTCAGTCTCGAAACCGTGCGCGCGATTGCCGAAACCGGCGTCGATTATATCTCCAGCGGCGCGCTGACCCACTCGGCGAAGGTATTTGACGTGTCGCTGGATTTTGTGCAAACACTGCGGTGACCCGATGGAAAAACAAAAATTCTCCTTTTTCCTTTCTTTTGATTTCATCTGGTTGTCGTTTGCTTTGATGACCGTTCTCCTGCTTGCCTTTTTCCTGCCGGTGCTGCCTAACGATTACTGGTGGTATATGCGAATCGGGCAGGAGGTTTTGGCTACGGGACAGGTCCCGGCTGTTGACATCATCAGCGCCAGCGGACAGCCGATTATGTATCACTCATGGCTGTCTGCTGTGATTTTCTCGCTTCTTTATGATGCCGGCGGGCTTGGGCTGACAATTTTTGCACGCGGACTGGTCATTGGGCTGGCTTATCTTGTCCTGTGGGCGCTGGTGCGCCGGGCGGGTGTTGGCCCCAAACTGGCGTGGTTGCTGATGTTTATGGCTGTCCTGGCTTCGAGCAATAACTGGGTTGTACGCCCACAGATGTTTACTTATTTTCTCTTTGCGCTCAGCCTGTGGATACTCTATCAATGGCAAAACGGGGACAATCGCTTTCTCTGGGTTTTGCCGTTAATCAGTCTGCTCTGGGTCAACTTGCATGGTTCTTTTGTCCTGCTTTTCCCATTAATTGGCGCGGCACTCATTTTCGGGGCGGGCCAGCGCAAGTTCTTGTTGCTGGCGTTTGTTCTCGCTTTTCTGGCTATTCTTGTCAATCCGCGCGGCGTTGGAGTTTTTGAATATATTATTTTTTCGATTACCAGCGAATCGAACCAGTTGAGCATGGAATGGGGGCCGCCGGTCAATGACAATTGGCAAATGAATATATTCTTTGTCTGGCTGCTGGCATTTATCCCCCTGGCGGCTTTCTCGCCCAAAAAGTTAAATCGACTTGAGTGGGTCTGGTTTTTGGGGTTTGGCCTTCTCGCGCTGTTTGGGCTGCGTTACGTAATCTGGTTTATTTTCCTGCTGGTCGTTATCAGCGCCACCCTGTTGTCGGGCTGGACGAAGGCTTCAGGCGCTCAACGATTCACCCCGCTGAACCTTGCTCTAGGGCTGGTGTTGCTCGCAATGCCGATATTACTTTTGCCCGGCCTGCGCGAACGCTGGATGGAATCGCCACCCCCCGTGACGGCCAATACCCCGTTTGCTGTGGTCGAATGGCTGGAGGCGCATCCTGAAGTTCCGAACCCGCTGTGGAACCAATATGTTTATGGCAGTTACCTGGCTTATGCCCTGCCTGGCCGTCCGGTTTGGATTCATACGATGTTCGAGGCCTACTCCCGCGAACATTGGGAGCGTTATCTGGCTGTCAGCGCGGCTCGTTATGATTGGCAAAAACTTTTGGACGAGGATGGCGTCAACAGCATGTTGTTATCCGTCCAAAGCCAGGACAACCTATTGTCGGCGCTGCGCCAATCGGAAACATGGTGCGAAGTATATAAAGACGATGATGCCGCGATATTTATTCGTATCGACCCCGGCGAACCTTGCCCTGGCCTGGATGCCTGAACAAACCCTATCAATAAAGGAGTCAAACATGAACCCTGAAGCGCAAGCACTTTATGAAGAAATGAAAGCCAGCCTGGGCAAACTGGTGCCCGATGTCGAGCTGTATTACAAATCTGAAATCGCGGTCGAAATCAACCGGCTCAAAAAAGAGCGCAACGCCGTCATTCTCGGTCACAACTACATGGAGCCGGTGCTCTTCCACTCAATCCCCGATTTCAAAGGCGATTCGCTCGACCTGAGCCGCAAGGCCGCGACAACCGACAAAGACGTGATTGTCTTTTGCGGCGTCAAATTTATGGCTGAGACGGCCAAAATCCTTAACCCGTCCAAAACGGTGCTGTTGCCCGCCGAGAAGGCCGGTTGTTCGCTGGCCGAGTCGATTACCGCCGAAGACGTGCGCGCCCTGAGGCGCAAATATCCCGGGGTGCCGGTGGTCACGTACGTCAACACCTATGCCGACGTGAAAGCCGAGAGCGACATCTGCTGCACCTCCGGCAATGCGATTGCGGTGGCCGAATCGCTCAAGAGCGATACGATTATCTTCCTGCCCGACCAGTACCTGGCCAGCAACGTCGCCAAAGAGACTGGCAAGCACATCATTTTCCCGTCGTTGGGCGGGGCCGCTTCTACAGACACATTGTTGGATGTGCAAATGATTGGCTGGCACGGCAAATGCGAGGTTCACGAAAAATTCACAGTCGAGGACATTCGCGCGATACGACAGCAATTCCCTGAGGTCGTCGTGGTCACGCATCCAGAATGTTCGCCCGAAGTGGTGGCCGAATCCGATTTCTCGGGTTCGACCAACGCGATGATTAATTATGTCCAGCAGAGCAAAGCGCCGCACTACCTGGTGCTGACCGAGTGCTCGATGGGCGACAATATTGCCGCTGCCAACCCCGAGAAAGACCTGCTGCGCCTGTGCATGGTGCGCTGTCCGCACATGAACATGATTACGATGGAAAATGTGCGCGATTCACTGCTCAACAATTGGCAGGTTATCGAAGTCCCCGAAGAAATTCGCGTCCGGGCCTTCCAGGCGGTCGACAGGATGATTCGCATCGGATAAGCAGATAAGGAGAGAGTAGAGAGTAGTCAAAACCTTTGTAATAACTATTCTCTACTCTCCATTTTCTAATTCCTAACCCCATGAAAACTACCGACATTCTCATCATCGGTTCCGGCATCGCCGGGGCCAGCGCGGCGCTCAAACTGGCCAAAGACCCGGCGCGGCGCATCATTCTCATCACCCGTGAACCCGACCCGGGCGAATCGAACTCGCGTTGGGCGCAGGGTGGAATCATCCATCGCGGGCCGGACGACAGCGCTGACTTGCTCGTCCATGATATTTTGGAAGCCGGGGCCGGGGCCTCGCTGCCCGAAGCGGCGCGCATCCTGGCCGAGGAGGGGCCTGACAGGCTGGAAAACCTGCTTTTATCGGAAGCAGGTATCGGCTTCGACCGCGAAACGGGCGGCGACCTGGCTTTCGGACAGGAGGCGGCCCATTCCCGCCGCCGCATCCTGCATGTCGGCGATGGCACAGGCCGCAGCATCATGGAAGGTCTGGTGGCTGACATCGCCCGCCAGCCGAACATCGAACTGCTGACCAACGCCACCGCCGTCGACCTGATTACCTACCCCCACCATTCGCGCGACCCGCTCGACACCTACAAGCCGGTCACCTGTTACGGCGCGTATGTTTTCGACCGCAACGGGCGGGCCATCCACCGCACCCTGGCGCGGGCGACCGTGCTGGCAACCGGCGGGCTGGGGCGCATTTATCGCAATACCACCAATCCGGTTGGCGCGCGCGGCGATGGGCTGGCCATGGCGCATCGCGCCGGGGCGAACATCATCAACGCCGAGTACATCCAGTTTCACCCGACGGCGCTGGCTGTCCCGGGGGCCGAGGGATTTCTGATCAGCGAGGCGGTGCGCGGCGAGGGCGGCACCCTGCTCACGCCGACCGGCCAGCCGTTCATGCACAAATATGACCCGCGCTGGAAAGACCTGGCCCCGCGCGATGTGGTTGCGCGCGCCATCCACCATGAAATGGAATCGCAGGGCTATTCACACGTTTTACTGGATATCGGCTCGCACATGGATGCCGACAAACTGCGGACTCGTTTCCCCAACATTTACGCTGAATGCCTGCGGGTCGGAATCGATATGACCCGCGAACCGATTCCGGTTGTACCGGCGGCGCACTACTCCTGCGGAGGGGTAGCCGTTAACTCCTGGGGCGAGACGAACATCCGCAACCTGTACGCAGTCGGGGAGGTGGCCTGTACCGGCCTGCACGGCGCAAACCGCCTGGCGAGCACTTCCCTGCTGGAGGGACTGGTCTATGGCGAGCGCGCCGCCGAACATATCAAGGGCTGGGTGGACGGGGCCTTCCTGCCGCGTCCGGATGACATCCCGCCCTGGGACGAATCGAACCTGACCCACGAATCGGACCCGGCCCTGATACAGGGCGATATGCAGACCATCCAGAGTGTCATGTGGCATTATGTCGGGCTGATTCGCTCCGGCGACCGGATTTCACGCGCAATTCGCGAGTTGCGTCACCTGCAAAACGAAATTGAGACGTTTTATCGCAAGACCAAGTTGAGCGACGGCCTGATTGGCCTGCGCAACGCCGTCGAAGCGGCCCTGATCATTGCCAAGGCCGCCCGCCACAACCGCCAGAGCCGCGGCTGCCACTACCGCACCGATTCGGTCAACGGCGGCGATCGGCTGTTGTAATCAGCCGGGTTGGGGCGCGTTCTTTGAGGCATACCGCTAAGACCGCGGAGAACGCCGGGAAAATCATGAAAATCTCAGCGCACTCTGCGGTCTCGGCGGTAAAAAACTATTCGAGTTTTTGCGTGCGGGGGTAGTTTAAAACGGCCTGAACTTTGTCTCCCGGTCGAAGACATCCTCGTTTTCGGCTTTCTTGAGGAAGTTCACCACCCAATAGGTGACCGGGGTCATCAGGGCCTCGATGCCGACCTTCAGGATGTAATTGGTCACCACCAGCGTGGCGAACAACTCCCAGGGGAAGACGCCCAACAGGGTGGCAACCAGCACAAAGGCGGTGGTATCGACCATCTGCCCGACCAGGGTACTGCCGATGGTGCGCGCCCACAGGTGGCGGCCCTCCGTCCAGACTTTCATTTTTGCCAGCACGACCGCGTTTGAAAATTCCCCCGTCCAGTAACCGGCCAGCGAGCCGAGCACAATTCCGCCGCTCGACATGCCACCCAGAATGGCAAGGTAGGCGGCATCCCCGGCGTACTCCTGCCAGGTTGCTTCGCCGGGCAATACGCTTACCAGCCAGAAAACCGCCGCCGAGAGCGCCAGGGCGAAGAAGCCCATCCAGATGACGCGCCGCGAGCGCTTGAAGCCGTAGACTTCGGTCAGGATATCGCCGAAGATGTAACTGAGCGGGAAGAGCAGCGTCCCGGCGTCGAAGGCCAGCCCGAAGCCGAATATGCTCAAGCGCAGGTCAACAATTTTGGCCGAGGAAGCCACATTGCTGACCAGCAGCACGGTAATGAAGAAGGCCATGACGACATCGTAATATTTATAAGATTTTTCCATGGGGTTTATCCTTTTAATAGTTTTTAAACTTTCGCGCAAACTCGTGAAATTCGTGTCCGACTTACACCGGAACCAGCATTTCGCCGGTTTCCATCACTTCGGCTTGCAACTTGCCTGCCGAGAGTTCGCGCAACTCGGCCTGCAACCCGTCCAGGGCCTCGAACGGCAGGCGCAGGGTCAGGGTGATGTCTGCGGCAAACTGCTCGTCGAGAATCTCGGTCTTGTGACGTTCGGCCAGCAAACGGATTCGCTCCAGCAGGTTGTAGGGGATGGCCAGCAGGGCGGTGTGCACTTGCACGCGCCGGGCGCGCCGGGCAGCGTTGACAACCAGTTGGGCCGATTCGGTGTAGGCTTTCACCAGCCCGCCCGTGCCGAGCAGCGTCCCGCCAAAATAACGGGTCACGACCAGGGCTGCATCCCCTAGCCCCGAACCGCGCAGCACCGTCAGGGCAGGGCGTCCGGCTGTGCCTTGTGGCTCGCCGTCGTCGGAGCAGTACTCGCTGAAGCTGTTGCCTCCGCCGATGATATAAGCCGGGACGTGGTGGCTGGCGTCGGGAAATTCATCCCGAATGCGTTTGATGAAAGCCCGGGCTTCCTCGTTCGAAAAAGCCGGAACCAGGGTGGCGATGAAGCGCGATTTTAACACGTCCAACTCGGCGCGGATCTCGGCGGCTGGAATGTCGTAAGCAGGGTTGGGCATGGCCTGAATTTTACAACTGTTTCGCGCCAATTCGTAAAATTCGATGCAAAAAAAGACAGGTATAATCCAAATATGACTGAATGGGTCGGAAAAACGTTTTCCAAAGTCCGCATCGATCGTCTGGTTGCGCGCGGCGGCATGGCTGAAGTGTACCTGGGCCTGCACACCACCCTCAACCGCCCGGTGGCGGTCAAGATTCTGCATCGCCACCTCGAAGGCGAGGCCGATTTGGGCTCCCGCTTCGAGCGCGAGGCCCAGGTGCTGGCCGGGTTGCGCCACCCGCACATCGTCCAGGTATATGATTTCGACATTCACGAAGGCCAGCCCTTCATTGTTATGGAGTATGTTCCCGGCGTCAGTCTCTCGGCCTATTTGCAATCTGTCCACAGCCAGGGCGGACGCCTGACCC
>Ga0208244_100322_pt1 | contig 52835 bp, 44 predicted proteins | sample SubbioCR12Aug_5A_FD_184828 | JGI IMG/M metagenome (GOLD analysis project Ga0208244, IMG submission 184828) | Serpentinite rock and fluid subsurface biosphere microbial communities from McLaughlin Reserve, California, USA - CR12Aug_5A (SPAdes) | ecosystem: Environmental > Terrestrial > Deep... | reverse complement strand
TCAGGATAAGCATCATAGATGTTTTTCACCTCGCGCGACCAATGCGGGTATTTGTGCACCTCGTCAATAAACAGCCATTTGCCGCCATGCCTCACAAAATCAGCGGCTGTTTCGGCTAAGGTGTGGTTGTAGAACCAATAATGGTCTGCTGTCAGATACAACGCTTCGGAGGCTGATGCCCTGAGTCCAAACCGCAGACGCTGGAGCATCATGGTGGTTTTGCCTGCCCCGCGCGGCCCCCTTATGGCAATCAGCCGCTGATTCCAGTTGACCTTTGCGTACAGAAACCTGAAAAAATCATCTTTGGCCTGACGCAGCATATTGTCGTGGAATTCATACAAAATTTCCATGTTATTGTCGTTTATATTCGACAAAATTATATCAATATTGTCGTTTTGTCAAGACATTTTGTTTGATTCAATTTTGTTTCCGGTCTCAAATAATCTTTCTCGAGATGCGTAAATGCAAACAACATCCGCATATATATTGTTCGTAAACAACCACATAGTGAACTACATCCTTGGAAATAAGATGAAGTGGTCCGGTCATAAACTTAGTATTAAAAGTTGTTGCCAGGATTATCCGGAATAAACGCATCACATATAAAATGATCATCATTTCGTTGGTCGTACCTGTTCATGATGCAGAGCAGGTTTTCGTCGCCGTCGTCAGTCTGATAGATCCGACACAGCACACAAAGGCCCGGCACCTTCACCTGAGCAGGATGCACCGGATTGCCATCATCGTCAAAAAATCCGCCCTCAAACGGCAGACATTGCTCCTCAACAGAGTTGTTTTGCATCCATAGCTCCAAATCTTCTTTGGTGGGCAACAAATCCCCGACATCCAAATCAGGCTCATCCATCAATGCGGTGTTGCTGTTGTCGGCTTCCATCTGGGCAGCTACTTCTTCACACACCTTACAATATCCGGGAAACGGACAGTTATCAGCTTCCATCGAGCATAGTTCGATGGTTTGGGTTCCATAGGTAAGGGGTACCTGATCGGTCTTCCAGAAATCACGGATCGTGGCATAGCGCAGAGCCATCGGATAATTTTCGGGGAAATCCAGGCGAAAATGGTGGTGGTCGAGCAGTTGAGTAAGGGCATTGGCCAGCGTTTCCTTTTGTTGCTCGTCCAATTCATCAGGTTCAGGAAGTTCAACCCATGAGATATCGGTTATTTCAGAAACCGGTTTTTCGGTGCCGACAAACATTTGCTCTATATACGACATATCCTCAAGCTCCAACTCATCATCAGGGTTTGCCCGGCTCCACTCCCATAATGGATGCGGCGGCGGCACCTGTAGGCAGGCGCGCTGGATGAGGGAGAGAAGGTTGCTAATGTTGACTTGCATTTAGCGTACTATTTGAATTTCAATGACTAACGATCAAATTATATTATTACAGAACTAACCACATCATTCTTTTGATCAATTTGTAATCCCAATTCAGAATCATATTGTCTATATATTATAAGTACATTATTTTCGACAATATCTTTCGAATTACCTACACGATAATTAATTACTTCTCTTTGAATTCCTTGAGCTGATAAAAGCATTGCATATCGCTGTTTTGAAATACTTACTTTAAGAGATTCTGCCTTAATAAATTTACCTGACTCTAAGAAGAACTGGTATTGACTTAAATACTTATCTGGCAACACTTTTACTCCATCAAATTGACTCTCAAATTCTTCTTCACGATTATTATCATAAATAAATGGAGCAAGGTTTTCGAAGACCTCTAATTTCAAATGGACATATACTCTATCGAAATCTTCTTTTTCTTTTATTGACCAATTAGGATAAACTATGTCGATGTAACGCTGTAAATCAATTTCTGCAACAATGCCTGAATTAAGCGATTCAATACTACGAAGTGCATCCAGTGTTCGATTAATAACATCCTCATATCTATAAATAAACTTGTCACCTTCGTTACGTTCAGCAAAAACTATACAATCGCATGGTGGACGATATTTGCCATTCTTCCGATGGCGATTTACTCGACCAAATCTTTGCAGCAATGCATCTAGAGGCGCAGGCTCGGAAAAAACAACATCATAATCAATATCCAAACTTACTTCAACAGCTTGTGTTCCAACCAACAGTTTCACTTCTTCTGACATCAATTCTGCTTCTTTTTTATTTCTATCCACACCAATAAAGGCACTGTGAAGCAAAACCTTTTTCGAAACATTTAATTTTTTGTAAACTGCTTGTGCTTGTTTTACTGTATTGCATACCACCAAAACCTTAGCTCCACAGTCCAACCTATGTTGAATCTCATCTACGTGTTCGGATAGTAGCCCGTCAGCAACTTTGATGCGGTGACGAATAAACGATTTGTAAAGTTTTTTATCGGCAATGATTTCTACATATTCGCCAATAGCATCGGCAAACTCATTTTTCAAAAACGTTGGCAAAGTGGCTGTCATTAGGCAAACTTTCACATTCAGAAATTTAGTAGCAAACTCGATTAACACTTTAATCTGCGCGGTTACCTCGGGGTCGTATGCGTGTATTTCGTCGAAAATGAAGTAACCCCCACTCATTTCAAAAATGCCTTTCTCAAAACCTTTCAATCCGAAAATAGATTTCAACAGTTGGAATGGGGTTGCCACTTTTAGCGGTGGAACCATAGCCGTGAAACTTTCCTTTAGTTCATGCTTTAGTTTTTCATTTTGCCAACTGTATTCCTCGTCACCAAATCGTCTTTCAATGTATTCTGCTAGTTTTCCATGAACAACACCCACAGTTTCATTATTACCATGCATTTTCTCATCAAGTCTCTCGAACATAGCATTGATAGAAGCAGTAAACGGTAGAATATAAAATGTTCTTCCCTGTCCGTTTTCTTTAATTTGTTTGTGCAACCACATCAATGATGCTTCTGTTTTACCCGAACCTGTAGGGGCGGTAAGTATAATGTTCCCAATGGTTTCCGAAGCCTTTTCTTGGTGGAAATAGGGAGACCATTTTGTTTCGTACAAGAAATTAAAATGATTCTCTTCTAATACATTCACTTTGAAAATGCCGCCAGAAGCCAAATGGTCACACTGTTTCAGCGCCCCTGCAGCTAGAAGCAGTTCCCTGAAATTGAAATTGGAGGTGTTGAAGGGCTTACGTATATATTCTTTTACCATTTGGATGGGCAAAGCCAGAGGGTTTGGTTTTAGGGCAACATGGTACTCATCGAGGAACGATTGAATAAACCGATCATCAATTTTCTGTATTTCATCTTCCCAATCCAGTTTGCCATCCTCTGAAAGCGAAAAAATATCTTCGCCCGTTTTATATCCTTTTTGAATATGGTCGAACAGGAATTTGAAATCTTTGTGATGCCCGGCAACAATAAGCTTTAAAATCAACTTATCCTCTTCTGGCAAATCTAGCCGATCGATAAATGGTGCTGAAAACAATTCGTGCCTTTGTTGGTACCAGTTTGCCCGCTTTCCTTCAAGCACTTTCTGAAACTCGGAGTGTGATTTACCCAAATCATGAAAGACAATGCCCAAACGAACAAGTTCCCAAAAACGATTTAAGTCATTAACCGGCAAACGCCCAAATGCTTTTTGAAGCGATCTGTGCACACTCAGGCATTCGTCAATGTGCTGTTTTAAGGATACAGGAGGTTCCGACTTGGCCAGAACCTCCTTGGTATTGATTGTCATACTTCAAATTGGTGAATGTAAATGTCGCTTTCGAATTCTTCCAATTCAGACCTATATCCGGTGATTTCCGAATTGACCGGATTGTTGTAGGAAATTACAGAGTACGGTTCGGTTCCCATATTTTTGCGGGGAATGGTATTGCTGAAGTATTTAGGCAATGCCTGAATCTGGCCAGGCAAATAGTTCCCATTGAAAGGGACAACCTGTCCCGCAAATCGGGCATTGCTTACTTTATGCAATTCTACTTCCTTTATGCTTTCGATTCCTGCCAAGTCGCCGCTTCGCCCCAACAATAGTTGGTAGGCAGGTTGGCGAAAACAAGAAACCAATTCTTCATCGATTAAATAAAGGAATAACTGACAATCGTAAAGGAATTCGCGTTGGATTACATTCGAAATTGCTACGTTTTCTGGATATTTCTCTTTCTTCGTTTTGTGAATTGAAATTTGATAAATTGTTTCCAGATCAACAGCTTTACAATTGTATTTAAAATAATAACCAAGTTGAATTTCCTTTTGATTGACGTAAAATCCGTTTGCCGAATTAATCAATCCCATTACCGTACTCACTGGCGGAACCTCAAGGGTTGGCTGAAACGCACTCATTAAATTAGGATACCTAAAACTTGAAGTCCACGAGTTTATTTTGATACGGAATGCTCTCATTATTCAATCTGTGATTTCATTTGTTCGCAGTACTGGTCAATGGCTTCGTTTACTGTTAAAACCTTCACCACAGGAATATCATTCATGATTTCAAGTGATTTTAGGTCTTTTTCTACCTCATCCATAAAACCGCTTCGGCGTCCGATAAAGACAGTTCCTTCGAAAGTGTCCTTGTAATCTTTCAACACTTCAACCAATCCTTCAAAATTAAATACGACTTCTTCATCGCGTTGCCCTTTACTTCCAACAACATGAGTAAACGGATGGTTGCCTGTTGAAGTGGTTGCCAGTATTACAAACTTCGGTGTAACATCGCCCATGTTGTTAGTTTGCATAGCTCCGCCTGAAATGGTTTTCAATGCTTTGATGGTGTCACTCGCTCTTCTTATTCGAATCTCTTTCGGTAACCTTATCATTTTCTTTGGATTTCCTTTAGCATCAAACACAAATGGATCATTAATCTCTTCGAATCCAAATTTAAGTGCTTCTTCCTGTAATGTAAGAGATAGGTTTTTGTAACCAGTTCTATCGTAATTCGAGAATGTTCCAATCATCGAAAGGTCTATACTGAACATACCTTTCATGATTGCGCAATACTCCTGTTTCTCATAGGGGACAGCATCGCCCTGCTGTCGCGACATACTCGACCAGTTTTCTTCTGGGCGGACACTTGCTGCCGAAATGATTGCAGAGTTTTTTAGAGGAGATACACGGGTAACCGTAACATTTGTCATCTTAATATTTCCTCTTGCATCTTTCTTGGGTTCACCGTTTTCATCCAATTCTGCATCTTTGGCTGCGCGCATGTATCCAAATACATCATCATCCGGGAATTTCAAAGGGTCAGCATTCGTAAACGCAATTTTACCATCACGAGTGATTGGGGATAAATCCCAACTTGCATTTTTTTGCAAGGCTTCACGCCACCAATAACGCCAAGCCTGCCCCGATACATATACATAACTACGCCCGTTTTTACGGATTGTTTTGGTTGCAATTGCATTGTCATTGTTGCTTTGTGTGTTTTTCCCAGCATTGTTCAATGCCACAACATCTACGTCGATTAATACGAATCCCTGCGTTTTAATATTCTTCATGATTTTTTTTGATTAATTATTATTTACTTCTTCGTCAATTTCTGATTCAAACTCAATTTTCAATTCTTCGGATATTAAATCCCGTTCGTGTAGCTCCTGATAGATAGCAATAAGAAGTATATCCCTGACTTCAGCCCAATATGAACCATCAGGGAACAGGTAATTCACATAGTCTTCTACTGTAACTATTGGATTCTCGTTCATTGCCACATAATTCGCGGCCACAACGTCTTTTAGAATAAAACGGCGCATGGCTGATGCGCTTTTTGCACCATCAAGTGCCCTAATACGCTTCTTGATTTTGTCAGCATCTTCTTCCCGTACAAGGAAAGCAGCAAGTTCTTTGATTTTGATAATGGTTTCTTTTTTCATGCCTATAATGTTTATTTGATAGATTGATATTATGTCAAAATTGAATGTGTGTTTGCGCGACCAACGCAAAATTTCAGGTCGAATATTCTCGCCTGTTAATAATTTATTCAAAATCCGGTTAGACCATTGTTTGTAATCATTGAAGTCGATAACCAAGGTTTCTTCTGATTTTACCAATTCGAACTTTCCTGAATAAAGGTTGTATTTAGCACCCTTGTGTCGTCCATCAACATAATTAGATCGGATGAACTTTAGCCAATCCTCTTTGTATTTTGGTTGCAAGCAAGTTCTATAGAAAAAGAAAACTTTTGCTGGTAACAAGTAAATTTGAAGCTCCGATTTTGTAATAAAGTTTGAACAATGATACAAAGTCAACGAAGTTTCGTTTCTAATTTCTGGAATGGACGTTAAAAGGTTATCTACAAATGAGAATAATGCATTAGGAATTTTGGTAAATTCTGATTTTAATGCACCTGCTTCATCTTCCGTTTGTAATGGCTTTCCTATTCGAGATACGTTTTTTGAACAATTCTCCCGAACCCAAAACCTTATAACTTCCAAACTATTACTATATAGTAACGCAATTTTTCCTTGTAAAAGGATAGTAGCCAATGGCATGAAGAACATTCGAATCACAATTTCTTTCGACATTTTTAATCCATCATCGAAATAATGATGAAAATTGATAAATCCTCCTGAACCAGATAGCATCATACTTTCTCTCCCTAAACTATAAAGTTTTGCCTCTCTTCCACTGATTCGGCAGAATCCAATCTCAGATTCTTCTCCATCCACAATAATGGCTTCAAACAATTTCATTGTTCCTTCAATTTTTGCTTTATCTGTTTTTATTGAAGGGTTTGTAATTTTTGAGCCATGATAATAGCTATGTAACTTTCCTTTCCATGTTGAAATGTAATTATCAACAGTTACATATTTAATCAGCTCAAGAATATCCTTTTCGGGGAATTTCTCCGAAAGATATTCAATGGCAAAACCGCCTGCATCCGCAAACGGGTCTCCCGTTGGCCTTGTCAGCCATTCATACTCAATCGTTTTGTGGGTTTGTTTCATTGGATATATTTAAAGTTCAGGATGTGATCCATTGGTGTATTTGTTCGGTGCTGCCCGGGTGCTGATGCATGGCTTCGAAACCGGCTTTGCCATCGAACCAGCTTAGAACAGCCTCTCGCTTAAGCATGGTAGGTTTACCTTCTACGCAACTGAGGAAACTGCTCCAGGGATACTCAAGCGGGTGGTCGCAAAAACCGTGGCGGACGGGGTTGTTGTGGATATAAAGCACAAGCTGACGCAGGTAGCCGGTGTCGGTAACCAGCTTTCGTCTGAAAGGGCGTTCGAATAAGGCTCCGCGGGTTTGATAATATTTGTTGAATGCTTGTGCGTATGAATTAAACAATTTCGAAAATTGTTGCGAAGGAATATTTACGTTGTTTTTATCCCTGACAGGGTTTGTAACCCTGTCAGGGATAAAAACAACCGTTTCTTCCTTCATCCTCACCAACATATGAAAATGATTTGGCATCAACACCCATGCGAATGTTTCGGCTACTTCTGATATATACTTTTCGTAGAGCGAAAGAAAGTAGCTGTAATTTTCTGCCGACCGAAACAAATTCCGTCCGCCTACACCGTGGTTATAGATGTGGTAAAACTGCCCGTATTCCAGTCGTTCATGCTGTTGCATCGCTGTAATATTAATTATTGTCTGCCACGCGGCAGCATCCAAGTCCGAGGCTGTTTTTTTCGCCAAAACCGGCCAGATAGCCCATGCGTATCAGCGAAAGCGGAGCTTCGACACGGAAACGATATTGGTAACCAATGATTTTGGATTCAAATGGTGTGCCTTGTTTGATGGTTAGTCCTTTCATCCTGGGCTCGTTCAGCAGGGTGAACCGAAAATCAGGTTCCTCCTGCTGCACAATTCCATCGGGCTGTATAATACCCGATTGCAGTGCTGCCGCGTATTTGGCCAACAGATTATCAAACAGCAGTTTGCCGTAGAAAGGACTGTCCGGAGCCAGATAGGCTGCATGATGCTTGCCGGCTTCGGCCATGCTCACCAGCACGGGCGACAGGGTTTTGAATTCCATCACCCGGGTGAACGAAGGAAGCGCGCTTGCTTCCACAGAGGTAACTTTAAATGAAACCCGTGATTTTTTGTCGCCTATCGTGCACTTTTGATTGCCGAACAAGCCTCCGATAAAATGCTGCATGGCTTCAGGTGCCAGAAACGACACTTCGAGGGTGCAGCTGTCTGAAAGCATCTGGAGGCGATCGCCTAACAGCCTGAACCCTCCTTCGGGAAACCCAAGCATGGAAAAAGTAAAAAACTTGAATGCCTTTTTGCCCACTTCGTAACCCTTTTTGTGCAGGAAATCGGCAAATTCGTTGTTTCCTTCGTGAATGGTCCTGTACATCCAGGCCGACAATGGATACTGATAATTCACCGGAAGCGTGGCCGGCTTGCTTTGGTCGAGGGTGAGGGTAAGTCTGAAACGCATTGTTTATTTGGTTTGCGACAACTTATCCGGCAAAAATAAAAGCACTGTGCGACAAATAATGTCGCAATAAAAAAACTTACCAGAAAACTGTCTTGTTTTGCTTCACAGGTTTATATTAAAAGTGAGGCTGTGAATGTAGCAAAAAAACCAATAGAAAAATGAAAGTTTTTTTCAACAAAATGAATTATTCACAAATATCAATCCATTGTGTCGCTCTTTTAAGTTTGTCCTTCATAAACTGCCTGAAAGCTTCGGGACCGATCACTTTAATATTATCGGCCAGTCCGGCCACAAAACGTCCGGCTCCTTCAAAAGAATATACAGGGCCTTCAAACACCCAGTGATCTTCAACCACTCTGATGAACTGTCTTGCATCCGGAAACTCTTCTTCCAGAAGCAGTTTTGACCTACTGTTGAGTTCAAGTGTAAGTGTAATAGGTTTGGTTCCCGACAATCCAAACACATCAATTTGTTGCATATTGTGCAGATGTCGGTATTGCCATAGCTTGTCGGTTGCGATGGCTTCACCGATGCGGTCGGTTTTAAACTGCCGCACCTGCATCCTGCCTGTGTCAAAAGCAATAAAATAACGGTAATACTGGAAAAAGCGCAAAGGTTCCACCAATCTGTCCGAAACCTTGTTGCTGTTCACTGAATGATAATTTCTGAGCATTAGCTGTTCGTTACTCCTGATGGCATTTCTGATGTTTGAGATATTGGTCGAAATGGTATTTGTTCGTAAGGTTTCCGCCATTTCTTCAAGTTCGGTGAGTGCATACAGTTTGTCGAGCAGGCTTTCTTTCAGCGGGCTGCTGATGCGGCTGGCATCGAGGGCGTTTCTGATGGCCACGGCTTCTTCGAGGCTGAAGACGATCATATCTTCGTGTCGGAGCACATTGCTGTCGGTTTTCGGGATTCTGAACCGATTACCGTTCTTCTCGATCTGAAAACCCAAATCACGCAACAAATTAAAGTTTCGTTCGATGGTGCGCACGGTGGTATCGAAGTCTTCAGCAACTTCGGCTTTGGTACATCCCAGCGGCATTCGCAAGCGTGAGATGAGCTGAAAAATACGGTAAATCTTCCTTTGCTCGTCCATGGAGAAAGTTGGTTAGAAAAGAACAGAAACTAAACGCCCCCCTGCACCACTTTGCTGAACTGCTGCATGGTATTCATGAAGGCCCTGTCAACGACCGGATCCTGCAGCCAGCGCGGAAACAGGGGTGTGGATGTGGAGAAGGCGGTGAATTCGGCAAAACACAGTTCATTACCCAGATCGATAATGACCCATTTGCCGTGAAATGAACCGAAATCGTTGACGTTATCGCAGTTTTTCAGTCTGCTGTTGTCGCTCTGCACTTCAACCACAGCCATATGTCCTTCGATCAGGGTTTTGAGTTTCAGGCGCGAAGCAAGCAGTTTGTTGCGCAGCGGCCAGGGCATATTGTAGTGGGCCAGTGTGTACCAGGTGTTGCCCGAGCGACCCAGCAATTCTACAGTATCCACCATCGACATCCACTGTGTGGCACGGCGGTGGTCGCTGATCAGTGACACTACTTCGTCAAGCGAAGCCTTCAGCGCCATCTGACACTTACGCTGCCTAACATCACGCTGATGATTCAGGGTGAGCCAGCGCTGCCACACCATCAGTTTAGGGCCGTCCCAAAGCTTCTCCCATTGCCCTTCGGAGGTGATGACAATACTTTCGGATCCTTCCGATAAATCAGAATGAACCGGTGCAGGCGATATGCCCAAAAAAACCAGAGCGGTTATCAGCCAATATTTCGATGACATAATGTTGATCATGAACCGGTTTTGCGGCAAATATACATTTATCTCTATATTTAACCAACTTGTTATCCGGCAACAAATAGTCCGTTGCAGAAATTTTCAGACGTATCTTTGCACTGATTGCTGGTATTCGGCATAGTGTCATCACAACAAACAACTGAAATATGAGCGCAGATTTCATCAATACAGATTTGTTTAACTGGGTTGTCCTGCCCATGCTTATTGCCCTGGCAAGAATCATGGACGTTACCGTTGGAACTGTCCGCCTGATTTTTGTGGCCCGCGGATATAAGAATCTGGCACCTGTGCTGGGATTCATTGAGGTCATTATCTGGCTGCTGGCCATCAGTCAGATTTTTCAGCATCTGGACAACTTTATGTGTTACATAGGTTATGGAGCCGGTTTTGCAGCCGGCAACTACATCGGTATCCTGCTGGCCGAAAAAATGTCGCTCGGCACTGTTGTCATCCGTATCATCGCCAAAAAGGACACTTCAACCCTGATCAACTCCCTGCGTGAAGCCAACTACGGCGTTACCACCGTGGATGCTGAGGGCAAAGCCGGCCCTGTGCGGATTGTGTTCAGTATTGTTAAAAGAAAAGACCTCAAAGATGCCATCCAACTTATCAACCTACACAACCCACATGCCTTTTATACCATCGAAGAGGTGCAAACAGTCAACGAAGGCTATTTCAGGGCTCAACACACGCGTACCGGATTCATTTCAAAACTATTTCCCTTTGTCAGTATGCGTAAATAATGCGCTTCCAAAAAAAAACATCCTGACAGAAACAAAACGTTAATAAATGCCGTAACTTTAGCGTATTCAAACTGCAATACTCTATTGCTTTGTGAACAATAAACCAGCATATTAACACAAAACTGATTTAATATGTCTCAACCAGCATTTAACCCCGATGATTATTTCACCCTGAACAGAAGCAGTCATGTAACCGTTGTACGGTTGAAGGGAGATGTGTATTCCCTGGTTACCGATGTGGTAAAAAGTGATTATTTCATTGCCAAGATCAATGAAATAAACCACACGGACGATATTAAAGGACTGCTGATTCTTCATGACAAAGGTTTGTTCAATCTGGCAGGATACCGCCGTTTTATGGATGTCATCATCGCACCTGAAAGTATGCAGGAGACCTGGCCAAGGTTTCGCGACCCCAAAACCCGCTTTGGCATGATACATGCCATCAACCGGTTCATCCGCACCATGGTCGATTTCAAAAAGTTGTTTCTGGTGGGTTTGTCCGGCGAGGTTGTATCACCTTTTTTCGGGATCAGCATGGCAGCCGACATCAAATATGGAGCCGAAGACCTGTCGTTTGTGCTCGATCACCATCATTACGGGCTTCATCCAAGTGGTGCGCTGCCTTATTTTCTCACCAAGTTTCTGCACCACAGCAAAGCCCTCGAGATACTGCTTCGCAGTGAGCCTATCACAGCCACGGAAGCCCTCGAAACAGATTTAGTGAACAAGCTGCTGCCCCTTGAACAGTTTGAAGAGCTGTGCCTGCAGCATGCCCTGGCGCTCTGCGACATCAGGCACTCAACCCTGTTTTATACCAAGAGGTTGCTCAACCACACCCGCGACGACCTCAAAGCCTATCTTGACTATGAAGCGCAGATGATCAACCTCTGAGCCAAATAGCTGGATTGTGGTTCAGCAATGTTAGCATCAGGGACATTTAGTTTATAAGTACAACTTTCTTGGTGCTCAATTTCCGTCTACCAAATATGCTTTTAATTCGTCTGTTTGTGGGTTTGAAAACAATTCAGCAGGACTGCCCTGTTCCACAATTTGACCGTCGCACATAAATATAACATGATCGGCAAGCCTGACTGCCTGCCGGAGTACATGTGTAACCAAAATGATGGAATAATGCTTCTTCAGATCTCTGAAGAGTTTCTCAATGATGGTACTCGAAATAGGGTCAAGGGCAGAAGTAGGTTCGTCGGCAAGAATGATTGCCGGTTTAACTGCCAGTCCGCGGGCAAGGCATAAACGTTGCTGCTGACCAATGGAAAGACTGGTAGCAGGTGCATTCAGCCTGTTTTTCACTTCTTCCCACAAGCCAACCTCCCTCAGATGTTTCTCCACACTGAATCTGATCAGTTTTTTGTCGCGAATGCCTTTGATATGAAGTCCATAGGCAACGTTCTTGTAAATTGAAACCGGCAATGGGTATGGCCGCTGTGACAGCAGTCCCATTCTCTGTCTGATGGAATGAATATTTTGGGTTGTATTCAGGATATCATCGTTACCGATCATGATATTGCCGCTCACTTTAAGCTCTTTGTAGAGGTCGGTAAGTTTATTCATACACTTGAGCAGTGTTGTTTTGCCACATCCCGAGGGACCAAGTAATACCGTGATACGGTTTGCAGGGATTTCGAGTGAGACATTTTTCAGGATATGATGATCACCTGCAAACACATTGAGATTGTGTACGCGAAGTGCGGTTGGGTTCGGCTCGTTTTCTGAAATTGTGTACACTGGCATTATGGTATTAGTTGGTGTAAAAACATAAACTATTTCAGATTGGTTGTGGATAATCGTTTGGAGGCTAAACGTGCAATAAAACTCAATATCAGGATGATAAAGGTGAGAATAACTGCCGAAGCAAATGCTCTTTCCCTTACTTCAGGGATAGGTGAACCCAGTTGGAAGAAGATTGCCAGGGGCAGGGTTGCAGCAGGTTCGTCGAGATAAACAGGAATATTATCGGTGTAGCCTGCTGTAAAAAGGACCGAGGCAGCATCACCGATACCCCGGCCAAAAGCCAGCAAAACAGCCGTGACAAATCCCGGGAACCCTTGTTTGAAAACTACCCTGAAAGCGGTTTCGGTACGGGTGCTGCCGAGCGAAAGGGATGCTTCGTGCAGTCCTTTGGGGATGGTACATAACACCTCATCAAAAGTCCGCACCATAATGGGTGATATGAGCAAAGCCACCGTGATGATTCCGGCCAGCAGCGAAGCATTCAAACCGAACCACAGCATTAAAGTGAAGCCAAAAGCGCCATAAACGATAGATGGAATTCCCCAGAGGACGTCGAGAAAATAGCGGATGGTGTTTTGTGTTTTGCGGTAACGGATCAAATGAACATTGATATACAATGCGGCCGGAACACCGATGAACATGGCAATTGCAGTTGCTCCCAATGCAATATACATTGAACCGGCAATTGCATTGAGCACCCCACCTTCACCGCCATAATAATATCCGCCTTTTGGGGTTTTCAGCAGCATGTCCCAATGCAGGGCATTAAATCCTTTGTAAATGATCACCACAATGATAAAAGCAAGCACTACAATGAGTGAATATGCCATAAATGCCGAAAGGTATTTGAAAAATTTCTCTTCTATGTGCCTGATTTTCTTCATTGTTTCTTAATTCTATGGATGAGGTACCTGAATATGAGGTTAAAGAACAAAATAATAACCAACAGGAGAAATGCCGCAAACATCAGTGCCGAATCGTACATGGGAATAGACAGCATTTCGCCATAATTGTTCGCAATCAGCGCAGGTAAAGGATATGCAGCATCGAAAGGGTTTGCGGATATTTTAACTACATTGCCCACTACCATCATAACAGCAATAGTTTCGCCAAATGCTTTGCTGATTCCCAGACCATAAGAAGAGATCACGCCGGGGATATTACCTTTCAGTATCACGTGTTTCACAGCCTGCCAGTGGGTAGCACCAAGCGACAGTGAAGCTTCAATCAATCCATTTGGAACAGTTTTGAATACCTCTATGAGCATATTGAGCACATAAGGAATACACATAACTGACAACACTATCCCTCCGGCCATTACAGAGTAACCGGGTGATGAACTACCAAAAACAGGGGCAATGAAACCTGAAACTGCAGGAACCACGATCAGAATACCCCAAACTCCATAGATGACTGAGGGCAGGCCTGCCAACACATCAATCACCGGATGCATCATACGCAGCAGAGTTGGCGATGAAAACTGTGTAAGGTAAATGGCAGCAAAAAGACAAACCGGAAGGGTTAAAAGGAACGATATCAGCGTAACATATAATGACCCGGTTATGAAAGGCCAGAAACCAAATTCGCCTGCCGATGGCGCCCACTTTGATGAGAAAACAAGCGTGTACAGCGACTGTTGTTCAAAAAGCGGGGCTGCCTTAAGATACAATCCGGCACTGATTATCAATGGCAGGGCAAGTATTGTACTTAAGCAAATAATCATCCAGATGCCGGCAAGCCTGTCGCTAAAAACCCTGTTCATATAAATTACATTTAATGATTCGCTGAGCCAAACAACTGATTATATATTCAGATATAGAATTCCGAAGATAATACTGTAAACTTACTCCTATGTTTGATCGGATCATTAATCTTGATTAACTGCAGAAATCCTATTGTCATATTCAATTTATTGTGCGTTTGTTTGCTATGATTTTCAACATGATTCTTTACATCCTGTATACAACTCCTTTTCTTGCATCATTTGAATAAATATGCAGTGAATAAGAAATATCGCTCATGCAAGTAATCCGATGAATATGATTCGTCATAGTATTGGCTTCTCCCAAGGCAAAAAAACCTGTATTCTCTGTTGCTTCGATTATTCTTGCCAATTTAATTTCTCCGGTATCCGTAACATCATCGAATAGTTCCAGTTTCAGATCCCCCTTGAGTATTGTATAGGATGCAAATTGAGGATGTCCGTGTATGCTGCTTTGTCTGCCCTTGCGCCATGTCATGATGATTGCCTCCCAACCCGACTCATCCTTTCCAAGGTATGTTCGTTCATAATGATTATCACTAAATATATCAAACTGTCTCAGGTCATACATGAGAGGAAAAGTTAATGCCAGATTTTTCAATTCTTCTCCTAATTGCTCATTCATAGGCATGTTGTTGACTAAATATATGATTTGTTTAAAAAAAACTTCAAATCCCGGTTTTACCTGAATTGTTTCGTTAGGATTTCCAACTGTTTCTTTTGTAAGCATATTGTTATGTTTAATGAAATAAATTACTCAAGTTCATTTTCTGATCTCAACACCCTTAAAGATATTCGGCATAGCATATTCTTTGCTGCAACTGTACCTATCAACTGAAGAACATATTTTTCGCACTGTGAAAAGGCATAATACCAGCCAAAGCAGTTGCTTGCATCATTTACACCGCAATAAAATTGCTTGCCTAATTCCGTATTGTTCTGAAAGACTTGTAACAAGTTTCGCGATACCGTTTCTGTTTCATCGTCTTCACTTAAACACTTTTATTTCTACTTTTCTGCCTAAAATGCAATGAGTCGCCCCATTCCCCATAAGCAATTTTCGCACCAATTAGTTTCATCCGTATTTCTATACAACTACTACAGTCAGCTGCGTTTTCATCTGTACATGGCTTGTTTTCATATAATTTATAATTATTTCTGTAAATACCAGGAGTAATATTTGGCATTAGTATATTGGCTCCAACCTGTATCGCTTTTTCTCGTCCAATTTTATCAATGGCCTGCAAAGCAGTCGTTGAAGCAATATTAATATCTGGCATAATAATACGTAAAAGCGCTATCATTTTTAATGTCAATTCAAACCTTTCATTCAACGGAAGTAATCTGTCGCTATATTGGGCAAACGGAGTATCGTTATGAACAAGAAACGGCCCCATACCACACATGTCTATATCAAGTCCTTTCATAAATAAAAGATCATCAGCCAAATCTTCGGTACTTTGAAAAGGAAGTCCGATCATAACTCCTGTTCCAATCTGATAACCAATCTTTTTTAATAATTGAATACATTCCAGTCTATTATCAAAACTATGGAGTGAATCAGCAGGATGAATTTTATTATAAAGCTCTTTATTTGATGTTTCAATTCGAAGCAAATACCGATGCGCTCCGGCATAGAACCATCTTTTATATGTTTCCTCGCTTTGTTCACCACAGGATAAGGTAATTCCCAGTTTATTGTCAGAAATTCTCTTCATTTCCTTTATCAGGTTTTCTATGCGTTTTGTAAATACTTCGCCTTGAATCTCTCCAGATTGCAGGACTATAGAACCATAATTATGTTGGTAAGCAAAAGTTGCTGCGCTAATAATTTCCTCATCAGAAAGATTGAATCTGTGAACATTCTTGTTTGATTTTCTGATACCGCAGTAATAACAGTTTTTAGAACAAACATTCGAGAACTCTATCAAGCCTCTTAAATAAACTGTATTTCCAACATGTTTATCTTTAATCTCCGAAGCGGTTCTCAACAACTTGGTATATTCCTTCCCTTTAGCATTAAGCAGAAGTATTAGTTCATCCTTTTCCAGAAGACTTGTATTCAATATATAATCATTCAAATTTTGTCTATTCTCATTCATTCAAATTTCAGTTATTTTCTGGTATTTCTATTGTCTGCATCTGGATGCTTATCAACCTATTTACTCAGAGACTTTTTTCCTGTATTCCTCAATTTTTGTTTTATCCAGCGGAACATAACCGGCTTCGGCCACATATTGCTGCCCTTCGGTCAGGCACCACTCTATAAAATTCAGTGTGGTCTTTTTTGTGGGTTTCCCATTAGCTACAAAGTACAATTCACGGGCAGGAGGTGAGGGATATACTCCTGTTGCAATTGCCTGTAAGACTGTTGTGAAGTTGCTGTAAAAATCTTCATCAGCATCCACCAAACCGTTGCCGTTTATGTCGATGGGCACTACCTCCAGGCCCGGACGCTTTTTACCTGTCTTGATGTCGTAGGCATATGCGGTGTTGTTGTATCCAATGCTAAGTTTATCTTTTGTGACGGCTTCAGCCAATCCTGGATCGCCAAAGATTCCTATTCCTTTCAGGTCTTCCTGCTTCCCACCCAAATACTTTGCCCATGTTTCGGCTGCACCGCAGGCGTCAGACCGGGTGAGCACCGACACTATATCATTTTCTGATCCGGCAACATCAAGCATGAAGCCCCAGGTCACCGGTTGTCCTTCGATAAAAATCTGTGCAAATGATTCCCGGGACATTCCATTTTGTCTGATTCGATCCAGATATGGATTCTGATCACTTATTGTCGGCACAACTGCATCAATAGTAAGACCAACCCACCAAACGTTCTTAGCCTTCTCCTCATCAGAAATGTCGCGCGAAAACATACCAAGGTCAACTGCTCCCGCCAGCGCATCAGCCATTCCTTTTCCTGCTCCCCCTCCTGAAATATTGAACCTGACCTCAGGATTCAATTTCTGGTACTCTTCGGTCCATTTTACAACCAGGGGGTAGAGCGCAAATGCCCCGGAAAGACTAATTGTCTGATCCTTTTTTTTCTGGGAAGCACACGCTGAACAAAGTATTACAGCAGAAATGATCAATAGAATCTTATTTATTTTCATCTGATTACATTTGTTTGATTTAATGAAGATTTTGACTAAACAATTTTGGTGTCAGGGTTAGCTGTGCATAAACAAAGTGAGAGAATTTACTATTCTCAACCGACTGAAGTTCCCTGAGAGAGGCAGTTGGAAGAAAAAAACAATGCCCTATTTCCAATTCGCCAAAGTTTGCAAATCTGTACTTAAGTATAAAGTCGTTTTCTGTTCCAAGTTCTCTTTTTGCAGGTGTTGTCGGGTTGGTGGCCGCTAAGGAAAAGTAGTGCCATGTGTTTCTGACACTTAGTCTATCATTGAATCTGTAATCGAGCCAGCAATAATAATCGGCAAGTCCGCCTTGCTTAGTATCTTTTGCAAAGATCCTGAAGTAGTCCAGAAATCCAAAATACCGGTGCCTGTTACCATAAAGGACATCAAATAGGTTGTCTGCATGATTTTTTGAAGGCAACCGGCTGTTTCCCGAAAGGTAACTGATTCCTATGCCCGGAGTGAGCCGCCCCGTAAAAAACGAAACATCAGCATCAATCAAATAGGCACTTACATTGTTTCCTTTTTGATTCCTGCCACACTGATAATAAACATTTCCCCATGTACGAAGTAATTCGCCTTTGTACTCCCCATATAAACCGGTTGTGTGTTTAAAATACAGGGTGTTGCTGGAATCAGAACGGGTTACTCCTGAAGAAACATGAAGCATCGAAACACTTACATTGCTGTCAAACTTTCGGTTGACCCACAAATAATTGATTGATTTAATGCGTGTTTCAGGATAAAAATTCTCTGAAAGTGATTCTGTTAGTGTATTCCATGTTGTCCCGGCATGAAGGTCAAATTTCCCGGGTTTGGCTTTAATTATAAAAGCATCATAACTAATGCCGTTCTGGTTCCAGTTTCTGTCTCCGAGAATGCGACGGTTGTCATAAACCAATTGCTGACGTCCGGCTGAAAGCCAGATTTTGCTGTGAAGCTTAACCTCAGCAAATGCCTCAAACACATCAAGCGATGGATTGTCGCCAACCCCATTATTCATCCTGGTCTGATCGCCCCATAATCTAACATCCTGAGGAGTAATGCGTACTTTCAGTAAAGGATTAGCATACACAAAAGAAATTCTTGTTCGTTGCGACACAAGAGTTGCCGGATTACTACCTTCAGTGGCCAGCTTCTGGTAGCCATCGCGAAACTCGCCCCGTAACCGTAAATGAGCATCAATATCAAGCTGAGCATGCACATGAAGAAAAGCTGTCAGCATCAGCAAAAGCAAGCATCGTGTTTTATTTTGTCCCATTCCTGTGTATTAAATGTCAGGCAAAATTAAACGCACCACAACAATAAAAGAACAGTATTTGAACGTAAAGCATTTCTACGTCTTTTAGCTTATCAGCCAAAAGACATTAATAAATATCCAACAGTAAAGTTCTTCAATCTAAATCTCCGCCAAACCATTCCGGATGGCATACATCACCAGTCCGGCTGTATTGCGCGAGCCGGTTTTCAGCAGGAGGTTCTCTCGGTGTTTGTCAACTGTCCGCTTGCTCAGATTGAGCATGTCGGCTATTTCCTGATTTGAATGACCCTGACAAATACTAAACAAGACCTCAGCCTCACGATCAGAGAGTTCACTTTTGCGGACAGGTTTATTTTTCTGGTTCAGATTGTACACAATCCCTGTAAGTATTTCGGGCGAAAAATAATTGTAACCGGCCACAACATTTCTGATACACAATTCCACATCTTCGATGCCTGAGTTTTTAAGCATAAACCCACATGCACCGGCTCCGATCATACTTGTGTAATATTCTTCGTCAGAAAACATGGAAAGAGCAACAATTTTCAAATCGGGAAACATTTCAACAGCTTTGGCAGTAGTCTCTATTCCATTTAACCCGGGCATATTGATGTCCATGAATACAAGTCCAGGTCTGCATTCTTCAACCCGGTCAAGAAACTCATTGCCATCGGAAGCTTCATGCACTTCAGACACAATCGGCAATTGATTCAATAACATACGCAACCCTTCTCGAAACAACTTGTGGTCGTCAACTAAAAATACCGAAATACTGTCCATATCCAAATTATGCTATTTGCCTGTATTTGCTTTATTTAACCTGTTGGAAGTGTTCTCGGGAATTTGAACCCTCACCCTCATGCCTTCATCGGGAACACTGTGTATTTCCATTGTTCCACTGACCGAATTAACCCGCGACCTCATGTTTGAATAACCCATGCCGCTTCTTTCAGGTTCGGTTATCTCAGTATCAAAACCAATGCCATCATCAAAATACTCCAGAAAAATACTATCCAACCTCCACTGAAGTGAAATATAAATATTTCTGCATCTGGCATACTTCAATGAGTTAGTGATCAGCTCGCAGATCACCCTGTAAAGAATCACTTCGGTGTTGTAGCTGAAACGCTTGTTCTCAATATTGTATGAGAATTCAATCCTTGGGCTGTCACCGGTATTTGTTTTGGAAATAAATGAATCAATGGCCTTACTTAGTCCAAAATTATTGAGAATGTGCGGGCTAAGCTTGTTTGAAATTTCTTTGAGAGAAACGATGGATTCATCAACAAGTTTTTCTGCATTATGCAAAATTTCCTGATCAGCATTGTTGTTCCTATTTCGCAATATGGCCGAAATAGCCATCTTCACTGAAGATAATAGTGGCCCTAGCCCATCGTGCAGTTCTTTTGAAAAATTTAAACGTTCCTTTTCTTCTGTTCTTACTATGGCCGAAAGAATACGGGTTTCGTTCTCCCTGCGCAATTGATCCATACGCTTTTGAATATCGAATATTCTTCTTATAAAAATCAAACTACCCAACATCAGCATCGAAATAACAATGCCGATCCAGGCACTCATCATGGCAGAAATAAAACTATCTTCTTTGTCAATTAATTGAAAAAAATCGAAAACCCTCCGGAATGCCATGAGCAAAAAAGCAATAGAAATAAGCCACCAGGCAATGTTCGTTTTGGTGCGGCGAGTCAGCGACAATGCAATTATTGCTGCCGCAAACTGCAGGAAGATGGAAAATATCAATGCGATTTTAACTGTTATCATAATACAATATTAACGGATTCTGTGGCAAAATCTGAACAGTTCTATTCTATCAAGCAATGGAATTGACAACAGGGGTTACAGGCCATTTTTTCGTCCTCCATCGAAATAAAAATGATTATATTCAGCATAACAATGATCTAATTTCATTTAATATGACACATTCTTTTCAAGCAGCAAATATTCAAAACAATTATTCATATGAGTGCTTCCTGAAATGCCTGACAGTTTTCATTTGAAACATATTCAACGGATTTCATTACAAATTCGAATAGAAACAGCCAGCACCTTTCTGAAAAACTCTGTTTGCATAATTCTGACAAAGATAGTTTCAATATACTGCCAAAGTCAAACCAAAAGATGCTCATGATAATCTTTACATCTTTATTTGGGTATGCCGGTCTGAGCCGGACATGAAAATTAATACTTGAGAACAGACTTAATATACTGTTGCAAACCAATAATATCGTATATGCCTGCAAAGCAAGAATAATTTTACCCAGAGGAAGTCACACGTCATGATCATGTTAAAAATTGTCACCTTGTCATCCAGTTTGGGCCAGAAGTGTTCGGCATAAAAAATGATTACTTTTGTCCCCGATGGAACAAGATGATTTTAAGAAGAAAATAGACGAGTTGTTCAGGCTGTTCAAGAGGCTGCTGGACAAATATCCTTCGGGTGAGATGGAAGGCATCAACCGATTTCAGTTTGAGCAGCTGAAACTATTTCTGCAGAACTACGAAACGGTGAAAGACCAGCTGGCAGTGGAGATGATGGGCCCGATGAACGAACCCATGCGTCAGATGCTTGATATGTTTCTGAAACAACTCAGGGAGGAACTGGGTGAGGATGAACCTTACTTTTCGGTGCCGGAAGAGCCTATTCAGGTGCAGCATTATGATGACATTTCGCGCATCGACCAGCGGCTGAAAGAACCCGGATTGAGTGCAGATGAAATCGACCGTCTGCTTGATGAGCGCTCACGACTGATGGAAGGAAAGTAGCTAATAACGAACAAAACCCGATAACCCTGATCAAACCATGCAGTATTTCAACAAACAATGGGAAAATTTTAAAAAGAAATCATGGTTTGGCAAGGCCAGCGACATACTCTTTGTTTTACTTATCGTCGCCATGCTCATACCTGCAAGCCGCCGCGAGATCAGGGTGTTTGTTTCGGGTTTGCTGGCTTCGGGACCGAAAACCATCACAGAAGAAAAACAAGTATCGCTCAGTCCTGCTGATTACCAATGGAGCTTTACGGATATGGATGGCAGAGAATTCCGATTGTCCGACTTTGGAGGCAAACCTGTATTTCTGAATTTCTGGGCTACCTGGTGCCCGCCATGCATCGCCGAAATGCCCGATATACAAGATCTTTACGACACCTTCGGACAGCAGGCAGCCTTTATTCTGCTTTCTGATGAAGACCCGAAAGTGGTGCAATCATTTATGCAACGAAAAGGTTTCAACATACCTGTTTATCAGCTGCGTTATTCCGTTCCGGAGGTTTTTGCCTCACCTAGCATTCCTGTAACCTTCGTTATTTCAGCCGAAGGCAGAATCGTCATCCGTAAGACCGGTGCAGCAAAATGGAACAGCAGCAGCATGATCGCTGTGATGCACGATCTGCTGGGTCAATAGACTAACTGCTTGAAAAAACAGCCGTCCACCACATTATTTCGTACTTTTGTACAGATTAACACGTTAAGTATTCCACATTAAACGATGTCAGCCATGAAAAAAACACTCTTGATCATCAGCTTGTTGGTTCTTGCCGGACAGTTATCAGCGCAGATAATTACCGGAAAAACCAGTACAAAATTCACTGTAGGGTTCGACTTGTTCAGCGATATATGGATGGATAAGCCAGCAGATATGAAAATCAGGACGATCAATCAGGGCTTCAATGTTTTCGGCACCTATAATTTTGACCTGACAGAAAACGGTAGACACACTTTCTCGGCAGGAATCGGTCTCCGAAACAACCAGCTTTTTTCAAACACACAAATCAACAATATCAAGGCCGACACTATCGTATTTACGCCAATAACCAACGACTACAAGCGTAGCAAGCTGCATCTGGTGTATCTTGATTTTCCTTTTGAATTCAGGTTCAGGTTCGATGACAAGTGGAAACTGGGAGTTGGTTTTAAGCTTGGAATCATCATCGACAGCAAGACTAAATATTTTGGCGACATCAGTCCGAACGGTCCAAGGGTTCTTCAGAAGAGCAAAGACGTTAATTCGCTGGAGCAGTATACCTTCGGGCCAACTCTGAGGGTTGGTTACAAATGGATCAGTCTGTTTGGTTATTATCAACCCACCCGCGTGTTCAGCCGTGATCTGGGCCCCGAGCTATATCCGATTTCTGTCGGGATAAGCCTCAGCCCTTTTTAAATACCGTACAACCTGTTATCTGATGAGCAGATAGACAGTCCATATAAGTCCAAATCCAAGTAAATAGCCCGTGTAAACTTCTGCCGGCTTGTGGGCCGACAGTTTCAGTCGTGCAAATCCGACAGTACCCGACAAAATCAGACAGGCTATCAGTGCGCCCTGCATTGGACTACCTGACAACAGGGCATATTCGGCAAATGCAGCTGTTGAACCTCCTGCTGCAACCATATGCAGGCTGATTTTCCAGTATATAGTGATCAGCAGGCTGACGATAGCCAATAAAGTAGCCCCGAGCATATACACATAGAATTCAGGGGCGATGTTCATTTTTCTGGCTATATAATAGGTCAGGTAGAAAAACAAAGCCGTCACCAGCACAGGGCCCATACGTTCTTCGCGTCGTTTCATGCTCAGTGAGCCAACAAAGCCGGTTTTGACCATCAACCATATCATGAGGGCAGGCAGCACAAAAGTCGTCATCGATACCAATCCCAGAAAGATCCATTGCCGTTCGCTGCCATCGCTATGGTGCAGTCCATTCTGGCGCAACAATATATATAAGGTAATCGTTGGAATAAGCAAGGGATGCAACACAACCGAAATAAAACCGGCCAGGCGTTTTTCCCAATCAATGTTACCGGCGACAATCAAATTACAGCTCCTTTCTTAGGCGTGCAACCGGAATATCGAGCTGTTCGCGGTACTTGGCCACAGTACGGCGGGCAATGTTATAGCCTTTCTCTTTGAGAATATCTGTAAGCTGCTCATCGGTCAGTGGTTTGTTTTTCTCTTCAGCTTCGATACAGTCACTGAGTATCTTCTTGATTTCACGCGTGGAGACCTCCTCGCCTGAGTCAGTCTGCATGGCTTCGCTGAAAAAACTCTTCAGCAGGAAGGTGCCAAACGGAGTTTGCACATATTTGCTGTTGGCCACCCGGCTGATGGTAGAAATGTCGAGGTTTACCATTTCTGCTATATCCTTCAGTATCATTGGCCTGAGTTGTGTTTCATCACCGGTAAGGAAATAGTCGCGCTGATAGAACATGATGGCATTCATGGTTTGGTATAGTGTATTCTGCCGCTGCTGGATCGCATCAATAAACCATTTTGCCGAGTCGATTTTTTGTTTCACAAACATAAGCGCGTCCCGGGTTGCACTATTTTTCTTCGACTCGGAATACACTTCCAGCATTTCGGTATAGCTCCGGCTCACCCTGAGTTCGGGTGTGTTGCGGTTGCTCAGGCTGAGTTCGAGTTCACCATCAGTATTTTGAATGATGAAATCAGGAAGCACATACTGCACCGACCTTGCGCCCTCGCTGACGGAGTTTCCGGGCTTGGGGTTCAGGCTCAGTATTTCGTTCATGGCTTCTTTCAAAGCATCTTCCTCTATCTCGGCTCTTTTGAGAATTTTGTCGTAATGTTTCTTGGTGAATTCATTGAAGAACCTGTCAATGACCATGATCGGCAATCTGTAATCCTTATCGGGATTGTCGTCCTGTTTTCGTCTGAGTTGCAGCAACAGACATTCCTGAAGGTTGCGTGCACCCACGCCGGGAGGATCAAAATCCTGAATGATGGCCAATATCTCGTTGATTTCGGTTTTGTTTGACTTGATGTTGAGTGCAAAGAGCAGGTCGTCGATGAGTGCTTCAACCGGGCGTGTGAGATATCCGGCGTCATCTAGATTTCCGATGATATAAAGTCCGATTTTATTTTTTCGTTCATCCAGCTTTCGGTAGCCCAATTGCTGAATCAGCAGTTCCTGAAAGGATTGATCATCGGCAAAGGGAATTTCGTGGTGGTCATCGTCGCGGCTGCTGTTGTTTACCTGGAGGCGGTATTCGGGTATGTCGCCCTCATCAATGTAATCATCAAATCCAAATTCGTCACCGCTGCTGTCGTAGTCATATTCATCTTCATCATAATCGCCATCATCGCTGTCGGGGGCATCATCCTGCATCTCGTCTGCCTCAAACTCTTCGGATTCAGAACCCTCTTCCATTTCGAGTGCCGGATTTTCTTCAATCTCCTGTTTGATGCGCTGTTCAAGGGCCACAGTCGGAATCTGAAGCAGCTTCATCAGCAATATTTGCTGCGGAGAGAGCTTCTGAAGCAGTTTCTGTTGGAGCCTTTGATTGAGCATACGGGTCGTTTCAGTAGTGAATGGAGTGATTTTGTGTCACATTTTTCAAATCAAGCACGAATATACAACAAAATTAAAATTAGTCCCGAAGCGTTGATGTCATATTTATTAAACAAATGGCATAAAATGTGTACGTAAGTATTATTTTACTTTATATCAATTGTTTACACATTATATCCCATTCAAAACTCCAGATTAAGCGGGGTTCGCGGAAAGGGTATCACATCCCGGATATTTCCCATCCCAGTGATGAACAGCATCAGCCGTTCGAAGCCCAGACCGAATCCGGCATGCGGAACAGTGCCGAATTTGCGGGTTTCGAGGTACCACCACATGGTTTCAATGGGCACATGCATCTCATTCATCCGTTGCAGCAGCTTATCGTAGTTTTCTTCACGCTGTGAACCGCCAATGATTTCGCCAATACCCGGGAACAGAACATCCATTGCCCTGACGGTTTGGCCGTCGTCATTTTGTTTCATATAAAACGCCTTGATCTTTTTGGGATAATCGGTGAGTATTACCGGGCGCTTAAAATGCTTTTCGACCAAATAACGTTCGTGTTCCGACTGAAGGTCGGCACCCCATTCATTGACCGGATAGTTGAATTTTCCCTTACGGTTTGGCTGACTGTTTTTGAGGATCTCAATGGCTTCGGTGTAGGTGATTCGTTCGAATGGGTTTTCGAGCACGAATTTAAGCTTGGCGATCAACTCCATGGATCGTTCTTCAGCCTTCCGGCCTGATTCTTCCTCTTCGAGCCTGCGGGCAAGGAAGGCGAGATCGTCGGGGCAGTTATCGAGCGCGTATTTGATCAGGTAGCGCAGCATATCCTCTGCTAGATCCATATTATCATGGATGTCGTTGAAGGCTACTTCGGGTTCGATCATCCAGAACTCGGCCAGGTGGCGTGAAGTGTTGGAGTTTTCGGCCCTGAAGGTTGGTCCGAACGTGTACACTTTTGACAAAGCCAGGGCTGCGAGTTCGGCCTCCAGTTGCCCCGAAACAGTGAGGTTCGCCGCCTTGCCAAAGAAGTCTTTTGAAAAATCAATATCCTTCTCGGGGGTCAAAGGAATAGTCTTCAGGGGCAGTGTGGTCACCTGAAACATTTCTCCGGCTCCTTCGGCGTCGGAACCTGTAATAATAGGTGAGTGTATGTTGTAGAAACCTCTGTCGTTAAAAAATTTATGTATGGCAAATGTCATGGCATGCCTGAGGCGGGCGATGGCACTGAAGGTATTGGTCCGAAACCTGAGGTGTGCCTTCTCACGCAGAAATTCAAGTGAGTGCTTCTTTGGCTGCAGCGGATATTCATCCGGATTGGCTGCACCGAGCAGCTCGATTTGTGCGACGGCAAGCTCCACAGCCTGGCCGCTGCCGGCCGATGGAACCAGTTTGCCTGTTGCAGAAACAGACGCGCCTGTGTGCACAAGTGCCAGCGCAGACTCGGGAATTTCATCCAGATTAACCACCAGTTGCAGGTTATGCAGCGTCGATCCGTCGTTCAGGGCTATGAAAGCTACATTCTTGCTGCCGCGTTTGGTGCGCACCCAACCCCGCACATTGATCGCTTCGTCCGTTGCCTGCATCTGCAGGGCATCTTTGATTTCAATTCGTTTCACCTTAATATATTTATTGGAAAATGATCTGCAAAAAAACGAAATTTTGGCCGTTTAGTTTACACACTGATGCAATTTACTGTTTTGAATCTATTAATTTAACATTGTACTGATCAGACCCAACCGTCCATGATGGTTCCTGAAATTTCTGCGGCACTACTGTTCATTTTATTGCGACAGGTCAATTCTTTTCTTCCTATGACACAAAAAGGTTCGGGTTATGTCGTTAACTTTGCCGGATCAATTGTAACACTTTATGAAAAATCTGTTCCTTGTTCTGATGCTCCTGACCCTGCAAACGATTGCACAAGACAGGCAGCTTTATGTTATCCGGCCTACCGATGCAGCACAATCTTTGTCCCTGCTCGATAATCCGTCTGTTGCAGTAAATTATGTATCCAGACAGCTGGTTGTTGTTACTTCACGCGGACCAGCCCCTCATGGAGGAAACCTGGTTACGGATGAAGCCTGGGCCGAAGGAATGGATTATTACCTTATGTACACCCTTCCTGATAATCACAGCGAATATGTTCAAAGTTTGACAGATAAAGCATACATGGTTTTCGATGGCGGACACTTCGTTATTGCCGGCATTGATCAGAGCAGGGATTTTGCACTGCAACCGGCGAAAAACGACGGGATGATAAAACTCCACGATCGTGCGATGAAGAGACCTGCACCACTGCATTATGCCAGCGGAAGCCGCAATACTCCTGATCCGTTTATTGCATCTATGCTTGAGGAGGTGGACGAAACACTTATTTCTGCTACCGTTCAGCACCTCGAGGATTATGGAACCCGAAATGCATACCAGCCACAGAGTGTTGTTGCCCAGAACTGGTTGGCTGCGGAATTTGAAGCCCTTGGATTATCGGTCGAGATCATGGATTTCTGGATGCCGAATGGCAGTGCAAGCGACAACGTTATTGCCACATTAACCGGTGCAGTTTATCCTGATGAATATGTTGTTGTTGGCGCCCACTATGACTCTTACTCCAACAGTGGCGGTGCACCAGGGGCCGACGACAATGCCTCCGGCACAGCAGGAGTGCTCGAGATCGCCCGTATCATGAGCCAGTATAGCTTCGACAGAACGTTGGTGTTTTGTGCCTTCTCGGGCGAGGAATACGGATTGTACGGCAGCGAGGCGTATGCGAGTCGTTGTGCCCAACAAGGAATGGATATCCACGGATATTTCAACCTCGATATGATCGGCTACCTTCAAAACGGCAGCTACATCCACACCGACCTCATTTATCCGCCTTCGGCACAGGAACTGGCTGATTTTTACACCGATATCTGCGGCATTTATCTTCCTGACTTCATCATCGAACCAGGCATGCTGCAAGGCGGCGACAGCGACCACACTTCATTCAACAACAACGGATTCATGGGTATTTTCCCATTCGAGGATTCGCAAAACTACAGTCCTTATATTCACACCTCGAATGACCTTGTGGGCCCCAGCTTTAACAATGCAGCACAGGCACGTGTATTCGTGCAGGCCTCCCTCGCAGCGGCAGCTTCAATGGCCAACAGGATTATTCCTCCGCGAAACCTGAGGGCACTCGGCTTCGATAATCTGGTGAAGCTGAGCTGGACAGCCATGGAAGGAGTTGATCATTACAATATCTATCGCGACAACATTCTTGCTGGCAGCACAGCAAACAATGTTTATGAAGACAGCGAAGTAGTCAACGACACCGAATATCAGTATCAGGTAACAGCTGTGTTTACTGAATCGGAAGATGAGTCGGAAAGATCTCCGGCTGTTTCGGTCACGCCCCGTCCCATGCTGGCACTTCCATATGCTGATGATTTTGAGTCGGGCAGCGATTGGTGGGAAACAACCCACAGCTGGGGATTGACCACCACACTAAGCCACAGTCCTGCGCACAGCCTTGCCGACAGCCCCAATGGTAGTTATCAGAACAATGTGACAAGCTATGCATACCTCAGGCCGTTTTCATTAGATGGTGATTTTGAAGAAGCCACAGTCTCCTTCTGGACACGGTACGAACTCGAATCCGGATACGATTATGTGTATTTTGAACTCTCGGCCAATGGAAACACTTGGACCAGCATCGCCACGTTTAACGGAAGTCAGCAAAACTGGCAAAAAAAATCCTACAGCCTGAATGATTATCTGGGTACTGAGCATGTTCGACTGAGATACAGGTTTTATAGCGATGTGTTTGTTACTGGAGACGGAATTTACATTGACGATGTTGACATCAGCCGTGTGGTCACCGGTATCAGCAGTCAGGATTTATTTTTTGTTGTTTACCCCAACCCTGCGCAAGAGTATATCCGAATTGAGTCTTCTTCGGATACTGAAGCAAGCCTGATTATTGTGGATGCTTTGGGGCGTCAGGTAATGGCATCATCATTAACAACACCTTCCCATGTATCATTGAGCGGATTAGCACCAGGGCTCTATACCCTGCATCTTATTTCGGCAGATGGCGTTTTCAGTGAAAAAATGATGATCACAGGAAGCGCAGGCAATTGAGGCAATGTTGCAGCAGAATAAACATTTTGCTTTGACAGGGATTAAAAAAATACCTACTTTTGGCGGCTCATTTGTCACCGAAAGTCAAATGGTCTGCCTGAGTGCAAGGAGAGATGGCCGAGTGGTTGAAGGCGCACGCCTGGAAAGTGTGTATACCTCAAAAGGGTATCGCGGGTTCGAATCCCGCTCTCTCCGCCGAAAACTGGAGAAACAAAATCTTAACCTGAACAAAAGATCGTTTTCCTTAATTTATTTATACATTTGCGGCTTATTGGTAATTTTACAGATTAATTAATAATAACCACACAAAAACCGAGTTTATTTTAGTAATCAACATTTCTTAGCTTATGAAAAAATTAATTGCTTTACTGACCCTGGCAGGCATCCTGTTTTTCGGCGTATCGGGCCTGATGTTTGCACAAACCGAGGAAGGAACACCTGCCCAAACTGAAGAAACCACTGCAGTTGAAGAAGCTGCACCGGTACAGACGACTTCTATGGCGACCGAGCCTGAAGCACCACAAACCTTCCATGAAGTTATCAAAGAGCAGTTTATCGATGGTGGTCCTGCGTTTATGGGTATCGTACTGTTAACCCTGATCTTCGGCCTCGCCATCAGCATCGAGAGGATTATTTACCTTACACTGAGTGCAACCAACACCAAGAAGTTGCTTGCCGGTATCGATGAGGCGCTCAACAGCAACAATATTGAACAGGCCAAAGAACTGTGCCGCAACACACGCGGACCGGTAGCCAGCATATTCTATCAGGGCTTATTGCGTTACAACTCCGGCATTGACGAAGTAGAAAAATCCATTATAGCTTACGGTTCGGTAATCACAGGGCGCCTCGAAAGCGGCGTAAGCTGGATCTCGTTGTTTATCGCTCTTGCTCCCATGCTCGGGTTTATGGGAACGGTAATTGGTATGATCCAGGCCTTCGATGATATCGCAGCAGCCGGCGACATCTCTCCCCAAATCGTGGCCAGCGGTATTAAAATCGCTTTGTTGACCACCGTATTTGGTCTGATCGTGGCCATCATCCTTCAGATCTTCTACAATTATATTATTTCAAAGATCGACTCGCTTGTAAATAATATGGAAGACAGCTCGATCACCTTCATTGATATGTTGAACAAGTACGCCAAAAAATAATCCCATGAACGACAATCTATCAAAATATGTAGGTTGGGTGTTGATCGGACTGATGGGTCTGTCAGCGATCTTCGGGGTGCTATTCTATGTTGGTGCAGTCACAGAATCATTTCTGCTGCGCTGGGGCTATGTCCTGCTGATCGCCGGAATTATCATAGCCATCGCATCGCCAATATACAGCTACACCCAGAACCCAAAAAATGCCGTTAAGCTGTTGCTTAGTATAGGCGTTATTGCCGTTGTGGCCATCATTTCCTATTCGCTGGCCGGCAACAGCTTCAGCGATATCAAACTCGAACAGATGAAAATTACCGCGCACACCTCAAAACTGGTGGGCATGGGACTTCTGTTTACTTATATTACAGCCGGTTTTGCAATAATCGCAGTAATCTATTCGAGCATCTCAAAACTGTTAAAATAATCAAGTATGGCTAGAAGAGCATCACCAGAAATCAATGCGGGCTCGATGGCTGATATTGCATTCCTGTTGCTGATATTCTTCCTTGTTACAACAACGATGGACGTGGACACCGGTATCATCCGCCGCCTGCCGCCACCGGTTGAGGAAGAAATAGATCAGAAAATCAAGGAGCGCAACATCATGAACGTACTTGTCAACAAAAACGACAGGTTACTTGTAAATGGCCTGCCCGGTAGCGTTGAATCACTGAAGGATGTGGCAAAGAATTTTATGATGCCGCATTATCCCGACAACCCGAATTACCCTGAGGTTGAGTTGAAAAACATCAATTTACTTGGCGATATTTACACTTCCAAAGGTGTTATCTCGCTCAAAAACGACAGGGGAACATCCTATGATATGTACATCAGGGTGCAGAACGAACTGGCCCGTGCGTTCAACGAACTCCGCGATGAGCTTTCAAGAGAACGTTTCGGTGTTAAGTTCTCACAACTGACCGATGAAGATCGCGTTAAAGCCATCAATGAGGCCATACCCGTTCGTATCTCGGAAGCTGAACCCGAAAGTATAGGAGGTCAATAATATGTCGAAGTTTAAAACAAAAAAAGGTAAAGGCTCACCGGCCATAAATACCTCGTCGTTGCCCGACATTATCTTTATGCTTTTGTTTTTCTTCATGGTAACCACCGTTATGCGTGAAGTAACCCTGAAAGTAAAAATGAAACTGCCCACAGCTACCGAAGTGCAAAAGCTCGAAAAGAAGTCTTTGGTTAGCTATATCTACATCGGTCCTCCGACCAATGCTGCCATGTACGGGACTGAGTCGAGGATTCAGCTCAATGACCAGTTTGCCAGGGTAAACGAAATCCCTGAGTTTATTGCGTCAGAACGCGAAGCCAGAAATGAAGCTGACAGGCCGCTCCTCACCACCTCGCTCAAGGTGCATAACGAGACCAAGATGGGCGTTGTTACCGATGTGAAACAGGAACTCAGAAAAGCCGGTTCGTTCAGGATCAATTACTCGACCCTGAAAGGTATCGCAAAATAAATATCAGCTAAAACTGTTGATCAGGAGGTTCGGTACTGTGCCGGACCTCTTTTTTGCTTGCATGCCCAGCCTTTACCATCACAATCAGGCATAAGACTGTCAGAGCAGCACTGAGCAGCACATAGAAAGGACTTCCTGAAAATGAGGCAGCGTCCTCCAACGAAACATCCGAAAAGCCGTTGAAATGCAGGTAATGTACCAATACGGCTGCTCCGTTATTTACCGTGTGCATCACCACCGGAAGCCAGATACTGCCACTCAGGAAGAAGGCATAACCCATAAACATTCCCAACACTAACCGGGGCAGGAAGCCGTAAAACTGAAGGTGCATGGCAGCAAAAACCACAGCAGTAAAAAAGATACCGAGATGAACATTTCTGAATCCTTTCGAAAAGACAGGCTGCAACACCGACCGGAACACCATCTCCTCGCCAATTCCCGGTATCACAGCAATCATGATCAGGTTAAACAGCAGCCAGACAGGCTTATCCACATCCAGAAACCTCTGTGTGATAACCTCTGCGGCATCCTCCTGACGGCGCATCCATTGTTCAATTCCTGAAAGACCTTCGGGTAGTACGATAAGCTCGTTGATGCCGGCAAGCCAATGCAGAAAGGGCAAAGCAACAAAAAGCACAGAAATTCCAGCTATCCAATGGGCAGAGGATACCCTGCCGCCAAAGCCAAGCCAACCAAAAGGCTTTGTCGATACCAGAAATGCCATAATTACCGGTGGCAATAAAAACAGTCCCAGCTGACTACCCAGCTGCATGAAGCGCGAAAGGTCAAGATTGTTGGGATGAAGCGTATCGCCCATCACCGAACCGATTTCCTGCAGCGGAATACCAAAAACAACCGAAGCAGCCATCCACGATAGCGCCATGACCACCAATGTACTCAACAAGACCAGACATAAAAAAAGGATCAGTTGAACACCATTGGAAGTGTGATGAAACAAGGGTAACAGCTTCATGGGCAGGTTGGGGTTGCAGTGAGGGGCAAAAATAGTATTTTTGCAGCCCTTAAAACATTATCCTGTTGGTTAAAATCAGACAAATAGAAGTGGGGCCGTTTCCCATACTGCTTGCCCCGATGGAAGACGTCAGCGACCCCCCGTTCCGTTATGTATGCAAGATGTTCGGGGCCGATATCATGTACACAGAATTTATTTCATCGGAAGGCCTGATCCGTGATGCTGCAAAAAGTGTAAAAAAACTCGATTTCAGCGAGTTCGAGAGGCCAATAGGCATCCAGATCTTCGGCCACGACATTGATTCAATGATCAAGGCCACCGAATATGCCGAAAGGGCAAATCCCGACATCATTGACATCAATTATGGCTGTCCGGTGCGCAAAGTAGCCGACCGCGGAGCCGGAAGCGGCATCATGAACAACATTCCAAAAATGGTGGAAATGACTGCTGCCGTAGTGAAAGCCACACATCTGCCCGTGACGGTAAAAACAAGGCTGGGCTATGATGAAAGCAGAAAAGACATCGTAGATATTGCCGAAAGACTACAGGATGTGGGCATACAAGCCATTACCATCCACGGCAGATTGCGCACCACGCGGTCGAGTGTGCCGGCCGACTGGACACTGATCGGCGAAGTAAAACGCAATCCGAGAATGAAAATACCCGTTTTCGGCAACGGGGATGTCGTGGACGGGCCATCGGCCAAACATTTCAGGGACACCTATGGCGTTGACGGGCTGATGATTGCACGCGGCAGCTATGGCAATCCGTGGGTTTTTGCTGAGGTGAAACAATACCTGCACAACGGACAACTACCCGAACTGCCTGATGTACACGAAAGATTACGCATCAGCAGAATACATCTGCAGAAATCGGTTGAATGGAAGGGTGAACGTTTGGCATTGCTCGAAATGCGCAAGCACTGGAGCGATTATTTCAAAGGCTTCCCAAATTTTAAACCTTACAGAATCAGAATCATGGGCACAGAACTATACGAAGAACTATCGTCCATACTTGACGAAATCGGCCATTACTACGATGGTTACACACCCCAAAGAGGTCAGCAGCCGCACGAGGCTACACAATCGGAAGATCTTCCTTAAGCCAGCCTTCGGCAAATAAGTCGCGGATGCGCACAGGCTTCACCAGATGATAGGTACGCAGACCGAGTTTACGTGCAGCTTCTATGTGTTCCAAAGTGTCGTCTATAAACAGAGTTTCAGAGGGAACAAGCCTGTGCTGGTGGAGCACAAACTCAAAAATCTCGGGGTTGGGCTTGCTCAGGTGCAGGTCGAACGAAAAATAGGCCTTGTGAAACAACTGATCAAATTCGCGATAACCAAAGCGCAGCTGCAGGTCGCGCAGGTAAAGTTCATAGTGGATTTCGTTTGAATTGCTGAGCAGAAAAATCTGATAATTCTGTTTCACCTGCTCGATCACGGCAATGCGTTCTTTTGGGATATCGAGCAAAAGCGCGTTCCAGGCATCGTCAATCTCCTGATCGCACACATCAGTAGCTGCCAGTTGCCGTACTTTATGTCTGAATCCCTCCGGTGTCAGGATGCCCCGTTCAAACTTATTCATCACCTGCTCCTGAAAATCGCGGCTCATAAAAAGAGAAGCATCTTCTATACCAATCTTTTTCAGCTCGTTGATAGTAAGTTGAGGGTCGATATCGAGGATCACTCCTCCAAAATCAAAGATGATATTATTGATTCCGGGGTAAGCACTTTGCATGGCTACGGATGTATTTGGGTTATCAGTCGCAAAGATGAGATATTAAGCCTTATGAGCGGATAAACCTGTTTTGTTTATTTGTTAAAAATTGCAAAGCATGAAAAGCAAAAAGGGAGCCGATGCGACTCCCTTTTGATGCTGTGGGCCCACCAGGGCTTGAACCTGGGACCACCTGATTATGAGTCAGGTGCTCTAACCAACTGAGCTATAGGCCCTCTTGCAACAAGGTTACAAGGCCTGTTTTTGATTAACAGGGGTGCAAATGTACAAATATTTACGAGATATGGAATACGTTTGGATCATTGAATGATGAAAAACTCAGATTAAACGTTTAATAACAAAACGCTTTTGTACAATATTTTTGAAATAGCATTTTGATTGATTATATTTGTGCAAACATTTAGTCACACTCCCGAGCCCGACTAAATTGACCAACCAAAATTGACGCAAAATGCATACTGACACAACCAATCCTGGAAAGAATCCGGGAGAGATCGAATTTCCGCAGAAGAACAACGAACAACTGAGTGATCTGGTAATAAAACTGAATTACCAGCTAATGGAGCGAAACAAAGAACTCCGGCTGATTTATGAAGTGGACAACCTCCTGAAATCAAATCTTTATGAAGATGAGGAGGTTTTTCAACGTCTTGTTGATCTGGTGCCAGCTGCTTTTCAGAGACCGGAAAAAACACATGTCCGGCTTATCTTTCAAAGCAAGAGCTATTACTCAGCCGGGTTTCGGACTTCGGAAACATTCATTGAATCAAAGGCAGAGCTGAGCACCGGACTTTTGGTCGATTTCAATGCATTTATTGATGAAACGAGTAACCAAAAAGATCGAATTGGTTTTCTTGATGAAGAGCAACAATTGTTGGAAAACATAGCATTGCGCTTACGCGACTATATTGAAATCAAAAAGAAAGAGAAGCAACTGAAGGAGCGAGATGCCACCTACACACGTATATTATCGCGGCTCAGGGAAATCATTATCGAAGTAGATCATTCTGACAGAATTACCTTTGTCAGTGAAGCCATCTTGGCCGTTTGCGGATATCAGACACACGAAGTAGTGCGCAAAAGATTCATGGATCTGATACATGAAGACGACATTAAGATGTTGCAGGATAAGCAACAATTAATCAAGATGGAGAAAGATATTTCCCTTGAATTCAGGCTGCGCACAAAAAATGACAGTTTTCGTTATGTCAGACTTAATGGAAATCCTGTCTGGAATGGTGACAACTTCGAAGGTTTCACGGGAATTATCAGCGATATCACACAGGAAAAGCAATTGGCTGAGGCGCTCAAAGAACAGGAAACATTGTATCATTCGGTGGTGGAAGCTTCGCCGGATGTGATCACCATAACTGACCTGTCAGGTCAAATTGAATTCTGTTCGCCACGCGCTGTTGAAATGTTTGGTGCCAATGAAGAAACCGTTTTTGTCGGCAGAAACCTGCTTGAGTTTCTGGACGAAAGAGACCACATGCGGGCTATGGATGCCCTAAGCGAGATGCATTCAGGCCTGATTACCGGAGCCGAAGAATACATGGGCAGAAAAGTTGATGGAAGTTTATTTGAGGTTGAGGTTAACGGAAACTTTCTTTACGACCATGAAGGCATGCCCGCAAAAATGGTGTTCGTTACGCGCGACATCTCCGACAGAAAAAAAGCCGAACGGGAGGTTGAAGCGGGCAACAAAAGGTTCAAGGCACTATTTGACAGCATGGCGCAAGGCGTGGTGTATCAGGACTCGCAGGGAAGAATAACACATGCTAATCCCGCAGCCGAAAAACTACTTGGCCTCACAATGGATCAGATGCAGGGCCGGGTTTCCGCTGACCCAGAATGGCGGGCCATTCGTGCCGACGGAACAGACTTTCCCGGACACGAACATCCAGCCATGATTGCCCTGAGCGATGGGAAACCGGTGATTAATGTGGAAATGGGCGTGTATCACCCTCAAAAGAAAGAACATGTTTGGATATTGGTTAGTGCAGAACCTGAATATCACGAAGGAGAAACAACTCCCTATCAGGTGTTTACTACATTCACCGATATCACTAATCTGAAAAATGCACAGCTCCACCTGAAACAATCGGAAGAAAAACTCAGAATCATTGCTGATAACAACTTTCATTGGGAATTCTGGAACGACCCCGCTGGCAACTCGCTGTACAATTCTCCCTCTGTAGAAAGGATTACGGGAAGACCCTCAGACTACTTTGAAGCCAATCCGAACTGGTTTGACACCATCATCCACAAAGAAGACTGGCAGATTTACAAGAACCACCACGAACAATCCAGTTCGCGAAAAAAGGAAGAACGGCTTCAATTCAGGATTTACCTGCCCGACGGGAGCATACGACATATAGAACATGTATGTAGTCCGGTGTATAGTGAAACCGGTGAATATCTGGGTGTCAGAGGGACAAATATTGATATTACACAACGGAAGCAGATAGAGAAGGCGTTGGTCGAAAGTGAAGAGAAATTCCGTCTGATAGCCGAAAACACCAGCGATGGCATTTTGGTGCTCGACCAGAACAACCGGATGTTATATGCCTCACCAACCTATTTCAGACAACTGGGCCTCGATTCGAAATCGGAAATAATCATAGATCAGGCGTTCATATACAACCGTCTCCATCCCGACGATCGTGATCCAATATTTGGTTATATTCTGGGGAACATCCAGGAACAAGTTACCGATCTGACCTATATCTATCGGGCATGGCACGAAGCAGGACATTATGTGTGGTTGCAGGATAATGCCCATTTCACCTATGATGCCGGTGGCAAACTCCTATTGTCCCACGTAGTCAGCCGAAACATTTCGCTCTTCAAGGAAGCAGAATCCGCACTCAAGCAAAGTGAAGAAAAGTACCGCAGCCTGATCGACAGTTCGGATGCTGCCATCATGCTCATGGACAGAGCAGGAAACTATCTGTATCTGAATACCATTGCTGCAGCACCTTTTGGCAAAACTCCTGCTGAATTGGTTGGCATCAATGCTGCCGAACTATTTCCTCCAGACCAGACTGAAGCCATGCTTCAGGATATTGAAAAGATTTTTGCAAAAGACGCAGGATTTGTGAAAGAGACGAAGGTTGATCTGGCCGGCAGCCCACAGTGGTTTCGTACTTCCATGCAGCCCGTACGCAACGAATCAGGTGAAGTGGCATCGGTGCTGATGTATGCCACCAACATCACTGATACAAAGCTTGTAACAGAACGTATCAGTCAGAGCGAACGCAAATACAGGGCTTTATTCCACGACTCGCCCGAAGGCTTCCTGATCATTCGCAATGGAATGTTTGTCGATTGCAACAAGGCATCTGAAAAACTGATGCGGGGCACACGTGAACAATTACTGCAGGTGACGCCCGATCAAATATCACCGGAGTATCAGCCCAACGGAAGAAAATCGTCTACTTACGCTCAGGAACTGATCGAACAAGCCTACAGAGAGGGCAACATCCGGTTTGAATGGACACATACCCGATTTGATGGTTCTGAATTTATAGCAGATGTAAGCCTCGTCCCGATTGTGGTTGAAGATGAGGAGGTTCTGTTTACTACATGGCAGGATATCACCGAACGAAAGAAAAACGAACGGGAACTGCGCAAGCTTTCTCAGGTTGTGCAGCAAAGTCCCGTGAGCATTGTCATCACTAACCTTGACGGAAAAATTGAATATGCCAATCCGTCGGCATGCAAAACCACAGGCTATTCTTTGGAAGAACTCATCGGGCAAAATCCGCGGGTACTCAAATCAGGCGAAACCACCAGTGAAGAATACGATAGTCTTTGGAAAAACATTTCGAACGGAAAAGAATGGAAAGGTATTTTCCACAACAAAAGAAAGAACGGGGATTTATACTGGGAGTCCTCAACCATTTCGCCCCTGTTTGACATTGACGGAAACATCACCCATTACATCGCTATCAAAGAAGATATTACCGAACGCAAACTTGTGCAGGAAGCGCTGGCCGAAAGCGAAAAACGATTCAGTGAAGTGGCTGCACAAAACCAGAACGTTATCTGGGAATGTGATTTAAACGGATTGTACACTTATGTGAGCCCTGCTTCCATACAGGTGTACGGCTACCAACCGGATGAACTTGTGCATAAATTGCACTTCTATGACATCGCCCCTGAAGTCGATCGTGAAGAAGTGAAAGAAGTCAGCATCAAGATGATGGCTAAAGGTGCAAGGCTTGAGAACTATGAAAATACGGTTCAGAAAAAAGATGGAAGCCTGATCTGGGTAAGCACCAACGGAATGCCGGTGTACAATCCTGCAGGCGAGCTCATTGGCTACCGCGGATCGGATATTGACATCACACAGCGCAAAAATGCTGAGGCCGAAATGAAGAAATTCAGAGTCATTTCCGATCAGGCAAATTATGGAAATGGGATTGCCGCCCTCGACGGAACACTGCTATATGCAAACGAAGCCTTCGCTGCCATGCATGGATTTACAGTTGAAGAACTGGTGGGGAAAAACCTGGCCATGCTTCATCCGGAACATGCGTTGCCACGGGTTTCAGCCTTGATCGAAGTCATACAGACGCAAGGCGGTTTTGTTGCCGAAGAAGTTGTGCGCTGGCGCAAAGACGGCACCGAGTTCCCTTCGCTGATGAATGCAAAGATCATCTTCGATGAAGAGCATAACCCGCTCTTTATGGCCGCATCGGTGATTGACATTACAGAACTTAAAGCATCAGAGGCCGCCTTACGGGCCAGCGAGGAGGAACTAAACTACGCTCAGGAAATCGCCAATATGGGCAGCTGGGAGCTCAATCTGAAGAATGGAGCGGTGCATTGGTCAAAGAACTACTATAATCTGGTGGATGCAGATGCTAATGAACCGCCTTATTCACTGGATGAAATCAGAAAATTGATTCAACCTGAGGATGTTGGTATTTTCGAAGATGCCACCAAAAGAATGATGGTTAACAAAGATGTCGAAACCATCTATTTCAGACTGAACACCAAAAAAGGACGGCAAAAATGGATACAGGCCAATATGGTTCCCCATTTCGAGAACGATGAGTTCGTTGGTTTGAGTGGTGTTTCTATTGATATTACTGATAAAAAAGAGGCTGAACTACAGATTCAGCAACAGAATATCAAGCTGAATGCCATTCTGGATGCCATCCCCGACATGATCTTTATTAGTGACAGGAAGGGAAATTATCTTGAATACTATAAGTCGAAGGCAAATATATTCCTTGATGATTATGAGCATCTGGTCGGCAAGAATGTTGCAGACACTTTTGAACCATCTACTTCAAGACTTCATCTTGAGAAGATCGATGAATGTCTCAGCACCGGCCATATTGTGACCTATGAATATCCCAAAACCGAACATGGCATCACCAGGCATTATGAGTGCCGGACGGTGAAGATGGATGAAGACCGGGTTCTTCGGTTTGTGCGCGACATTAGCCTCAAAAAAGAACAGGAACGGGAAATCCGTAAACTGAGCCTTGCTATTGAGCAAAGCCCCGTGTCCATTGTCATCACCGATCTTGATGCAACAATTCGATACGTAAGTCCTGCCTTTGTGGATGCCACCGGTTACTCAGCAGAAGAGGCTATCGGGCAAAAACCAAGCATCCTGAAATCGGGCAAAACACCCGACCGGGAATATGCAGCAATGTGGAGCACCATCACACAAGGAAAGCCCTGGCAAGGTGAATGGATCAACAAGCGGAAAAACGGGACTTTTTTCTGGGAAAGTGTGCTGATCACGCCCATTACGGATGAAAACGGCACTATGACGAGTTATCTGGCCATCAAGCAGGACATCACGCAGCGAAAAGAAGCTGAGGCTGAGATTCTGGAACTCAATGCCAGCCTCGAACAAAAGGTTAAAGACCGTACAGCAGAACTCGCCGCAGCCAACAAATCCCTGATCAATGAAATTGACGAGCGGGAAGCCATTCAACGTGAGCTGGAACGCAAATCAAATGAACTGGAAAACTTTTTCAATGTGGCGCTCGATTTGTTGTGCATTGCCGACCTCGAAGGCAACTTTGTGAAGGTGAGCAAGGCCTGGAGCGATATTCTCGGATACTCCATCGAGGAACTGAATCGCAGTAAATTCCTTGATTTTGTCCACCCCGACGATATACAGCCAACGCTGGATGCTATGGCCGAACTGAGCGATGAACATACAATCCTTGACTTCGTGAACCGCTACAGAGCCAGCGACGGAAGCTACCACTTCATCGAATGGCACAGCGTTCCGGTCGGAAACTATATTTATGCAGCAGCACGCGACATCACAAAGCGCAAACTGAATGAGGATTTCGAACAGGAATTGTTGCACATATCCACCAAACTCACCGGGATACCCTTTGCCGAGATCGAACCCTCGATCAATATGGCACTGGAAAGAATCGGGAAATTTTTGGATGCAGACAGGACCTATATCTTTGAGTTCAACAACGATCGCGTGACAATGGACAACACCTATGAATGGTGTAATGAAGGAATTGAATGCTTTAAACCCGTGCTGCATGACATACCGATCAAGGTGTATCCCGAATGGATGAAAAAACTTCAGGCAAATGAGGAAGTAATGATTCCTTCGGTGAAAGAATTGCCCGAAAGCTGGTCAGAAGAAAAAGCAGCTCTTGAACCTCAGGGAATACAGTCGCTGATAGCCATTCCACTTACTGTGGAACAATCACTGATTGGATTTGTGGGGCTTGATCTGGTACGGCAGGCCAAAAGTTTCAGCAAAGATGAAATAAATGCATTGAGAATATGGGGCAGCATGCTTTCGAGCCTCATCAACGACCTCCGCACCGAGAGCCTCATTGAGCAAACCCGTCAGAATTACGAAACCTTCTTTAATACAATTGACGATTTTCTGTTTGTTTTTGATGAACAGATGAATATTGTTGATACAAATTCAACCGTAAATCAGCGGCTGGGTTACACCCACGAAGACCTGAATGGGCAGAATGCACTGATGGTTCGTCCTCTGGAGGTTCACGATCAGGCAATTGCCTCCATCAAACTGCTGCTTTCGGGCGATCAGGCCTATTGCACCCTGCCCCTGCTGACCAAAACCGGCGAAGAAATTCCGGTTGAAACCAGAGTAAAACGGGGCATGTGGAACGGACAACCGGTTATTTTTGGTGTGAGCAAAGATATTTCGCAGATCAAACTGTCGGAACAGAAGTTTGCCACTGCCTTTGAATCTAATGCTGCCGGAATGGCCATCACTCATTTCTATTCAGGAATGTATCTCGATGTGAACAACTCCTTTATTGAGATTTTCGGATATTCACGCGAAGAGGTTCTTGGCAATACAGGATCTGATTTGAATATTTTTGTTGAACCCGGCATTCGCAACAGCATCACCGATCAGCTCGAACAAGGCATTCCGGTTCGAAAACTTGAAATTGATCTGCGTTCCAAAAACGGGGACATCAAAACAACGCTTGTCTCATGCGACACCATTTTCATCGGCAAGGAAAAATGCATGCTTGCCGTAATAGTGGATATTTCTGAACGCAAGAAAGCCGAACAGGAACTGCAGAAAGCCCGTGTTGAGGCAGACAAGGCCAATCAGGCCAAGAGCGATTTTTTGTCGCGTATGAGCCACGAACTGCGTACGCCTATGAATTCCATTCTGGGATTTGCGCAATTGCTCGAAATTGGCGACCTGAATCCCAAGCAACTGAAAGGCGTACACCACATCATGCACAGTGGCAAACACCTGCTCGAACTCATCAATGAGGTACTCGACATTTCGCGTATTGAATCGGGCAGACTGTCACTTTCAGTCGAACCGGTTCATGTTACACAACTCGTCAAGGAAGTAATGGATATTGTACAACCTATGGCTGCAGGCCGGAACATCAAATTGAGCATCGGGCAATGTGATGAGAACATGTTTGCAAAGGCAGACCGTCAACGCCTCAAGCAAATATTGATCAATCTTGTTAACAACGCCATAAAATATAATCGTGAAAATGGATCAGTATCTGTTTCCTGCCAATGCTCACCCGATCGTAACGATGAAAAACAGCTGCGCATTTCGATATCGGATACCGGAGTAGGATTAACAACAGAACAAATTCCCAAACTTTTTATCCCATTCGAACGCGTCGGTGCCGAAAAAACCAGCACTGAAGGCACAGGACTTGGACTTGCAGTGGTGAAAAAGCTTGTTGAGATAATGAATGGTGAAATAGGTGTGGACAGTGTACCAGGCGAAGGCTCCACCTTCTGGATCGAAATGCCCCAGACCGAGCGTCAGCAGATCAAAATAGCACAGGGACATAGTATCCAGACGAATGCTGCAGACAACACCATGCTAACCGGCACCATTCTGTATGTAGAAGACAACCTTTCGAACATCGAACTGGTTGAACAGATTCTCTCGGAACAACGACCCAAAATCAGCCTCAAACACGTGCAATCCGGCAATGAAGCTCTTTCGGCCGCATCAGGTGTCAAACCCGACCTGATTCTACTCGACCTGAACCTGCCCGACAAACACGGAAGCGAAGTGCTGGAAATACTCAAAAGCAATGCAGAAGTGAAGCACATACCGGTAGTTATCATCAGCGCCGATGCTATGCCTGCTCAGCTGAAGTCGCTGCTGAAGGCCGGTGCACGTAACTACCTCACAAAACCAATAGAAGTCGATGGTTTTCTGAATGTTGTTGATCAATTCATGAAAGAAGAAAGATAAGAGAATAAGATAATCCCAAAAGAATTAAACATCTTACTAAGATATGGAAAAAAGAAATCAGCCCGAACAGTCACATAGAAATACTGAAGAGGGCAATCAGGAAGACGAAAAACCGGATGCAGTAACCGGGTTCGACACTCAGAACCAAAATGATATTCATTTTCTTTTGGATCACGCCACGCGTATCAATCTCGCTATTGATGCTGTCAACATGGCCTGGTGGGAGTTGAACCTGACAAACGGAGCCGTAATTTATCACAAACGTAAAGCAGAGATGCTTGGTTATGAACCGGATATGTTTAAACACTATCAGGATTTCATGAATCTCGTGCATCCCGAAGATTATGAGCGGGCGATGGATGCCATGCGCGATCATATGTCGGGCAAAGCACAAACCTATGAAGTGGAATACCGTATAAAAACGGTTCAAGGCAACTATTTGTGGTTTCAGGATGCTGGAACCATCACAAAAAGAGATGAGAACGGGAGGCCACTCAAAATCATTGGTTTCGTGATTGATATAACCAAGAAGAAAGCTGAACAGGAATTGATCAAAGAACTGAACAGCCAGTTGGAGCAAAAAGTTGCCGATCGCACCCGGGAGCTGATGCTGGCAAACGAACAGATGCGTCAGGAGATTGAAATCCGGAAACTGGCCGAAGAGCGCTCGGAGCAGGCCCTTAATATTGCCGAAGAAGCCAACCGTTCGAAAAGTGAATTCATGTCGCGCATGAGCCATGAGTTGCGCACCCCCCTGAACTCGATTCTGGGTTTTGCCCAGTTGCTCGAATTGGGTGCATTGAACGAAAAACAACAGCGCGGGGTACGACACATCCTATCGGACGGCAAGAAACTGCTGCAACTGATCAATGAGGTGCTCGACATCACCAATATTGAAACCGGACGTCTGGCACTCTCAATGGAACCCGTTCGGCTGCAAAGCATCTTTGCCGAAATTACCGAAGAATTTGATGAAGCCGCCAGTCAAAAAAATGTCAGTCTGAATCAATTAGTCTCTCCCATTGACGACCCCTACATTATGGCCGACTATCAGCGAATCAAAAAGTTGATCTCCATACTGATGGATAATGCTGTCCGATACAATCAACCCGGTGGGAGTGTGCTGCTCAAGGCGGAAGAAGATACCGGTGTATCGGGTCAGGAACGAATTAAAATCAGTGTAATCGACACCGGACCCGGCATCAAAGCCGAAAACACTGCAAAACTGTTTAAACCATTTGAAAGGATTGATTCAAACCATGAAGGCACAGGACTTGGCCTTGCCCTTGCGCAGAAACTTGCTGATGCCATGGACGGCCATATCGGTGTGGAATCCCTACCCGATCTGGGCAGCACATTTTGGATTTCCTTTGTCAGAACCAAGCCCGAAAGCCATTTCAATGCACAACCGGAATCAGGCCAGAGAGCTGATCATGAATACAGCACATTCGAAAAAACAATTCTGTACATTGAAGACAACGAATCAAGTTCGGACTTAGTTGCCAATGTATTGTCGGACAAAATGCCGCATCTGAGGCTGATTACTGCGCGAACCGGTAAAAATATCAAAAGCCTTATCATGCAGGAAAAGCCCGACCTTATCCTGCTCGATCTCGACCTTCCTGATATCCACGGATCAGAATTGCTGCAACAATTCAAGCAGGACGTTGAAACCAAATCTATTCCGGTTATCATCATTACTGCCAATCTTGTGTTGAGCAAGAACATTAAAAACAATCTGGAAGGTGCAGCCTCCATTGTCAATAAACCACTGGAAATTATTTCGTTTGTGGAAACAATCAAACGAAACTTATAAAAAAAACTAAAAACAAAACCATTATGAAACAACTTGACCTTACCGACGCAAAGATTCTCATCATTGATGATCAGATTGCCAATATAGAGGTTTTGGAGGATTTACTCGATGCACAGGGATACACCAACATCACCTCAACCACTGATCCCAGGGAGGCGCTTCATTTGTTTGCCATTCATGAGCCGGATATTGTACTGCTCGACCTCATGATGCCCTATCTGGATGGTTTTCAGGTAATGGCTCAGTTGAAGCCTCTGATGAGCGAAGGAGTGTTTGTCCCGATTCTTGTGCTCACAGCCGATGCAACCTCCGACACCAAGAAAAGAGCGCTCACGGAAGGTGCCAGTGATTTCATCACCAAACCGTTCGACATCACAGAGGTTGGGTTGCGCATCAAAAATCTGTTGCTCACTTCATATCTAATGTCAGAACTGAAAGATCAGAATGCTCTTCTCGAAATCAAGGTGAAGGAGCGCACAAGCCAGCTTGTGGAAACCAATAAAATGCTTGAAGCAGCCAAAAACAAAGCCGAAGCAAGCAATAAGCTGAAAACAGTATTCATGCAAAACATTTCGCATGAGGTTCGTACACCGCTCAACGGCATACTCGGGTTCTCGTCCCTCATTGGTGATCCCGAGCTGACTGCTGACGAAAGGGAAGAGTTTATGAACCTTTTACAGGAATCGAGCGACAGACTGGTGAAAACCATCACCGACTACATGGATATTTCGCTTATTGTTTCGGGCAGCATGGAGGTTCAAAAGAAAAAATTCAGCTTTGTGCCGATGCTCGAAAACATTAAAAACAAATACGGAAAAATTGCACATGCGAAATCCCTGAATTACACCCTTAATATTCCTGAAGAATGCCGCTCCATTGAAATTGAAACTGATCAGGAACTTCTGGAAAAATCTGTCATTCAGCTTGTTGACAATGCATTTAAGTTTACTAAGGAAGGTTCGGTACAGCTTGGTGTCAGCCTCAACGATACCATTCTGACGGTTTATGTTCAGGATACAGGAGTTGGCATCAGCATGGATGCGCAGGAAAAGGTATTTGAAAGCTTTATTCAGGAAGATGTTTCGAATACCAGGGGACACGAGGGCAGCGGTCTGGGTCTTACCATTACAAAAGGTATCATGTAATTATTGGGTGGAAACGTGACGATAGAATCTGAGAAAAACAGCGGAACCAAAATTATGTTGTCGCTTCCGGTTCCCGAGTACAGACAACAAAACGTTCCCAAGGGCAATAGTGTTCGACGCGCCAGCGAATCATATATTCTTGTTGCAGAAGACGATCCGGGCAATATGCTCTATATTGAGCACACATTGAAAAACAGGTTCAAGGGATTTTACAAAGCCCATGACGGTAAAGAGGCGGTGAAGATGATGAAGGAGCATCCTGAGATCGCACTGGTGCTGATGGATTTGAAGATGCCGATTATGGATGGATTCGAGGCCACTAAAGAAATCCGGAAAATGGGTCTTGATGTTGTGATTATTGCCATTACAGCCTACGGCATGTCGGGCGACGAACAAAAAGCACTCAACGCGGGATGCAATGATTATCTGCCAAAACCCTTTCAAAACAACCGTCTGCTGCAAAAACTCAGGGCAAGCGGGTTTGAGGCTGAAAGCTAGTTTCGGAACTACTCAAGTGATCTATGGTGCTGCTGTTAATTGAAGTCATTTTAGCCACAAAGAACCGGATTCCATAAAAACTCTGTGCCACTCTGTGGTTACTCTGAGCCATAGCTCATTCACTAATTGCCACAAATACACAAAGTTCCACAATGAAATAAATCTATTCTTTGCGCTCTTTGCGGCTGATTCCTTTGGGTACTTTGCGGTTATAATCTGAATGCTAACCAAAACATTCATTTCAATCAGATTCAAAATAGAATATTAACGACAAAGTTCTAATTTATCACTAACTTAGCAACTCTTTCCTGATCATTTTGCTTAACCTTGAAAATGTAAAGTCCAGATTTCAAGCCTGAAATATCCATCCAGTTCTCGTGGCCTTTGTTGTTTGTATGCTTAATTAAACGACCTGTTTCGTCAAACAGGATACACTCAATCTGTCCGGTACTTCTTACATCAAAATACACAATGTCACTCGCAGGATTAGGTCGAAGCAACACCAGATCCACTGGCTTGTCCAGGTTTTCAATTGACACATAAACAGGATTGCCCCATGTTTCCTCGCCTTTTACATAATGAAAAAGATTGTAATCCGAACTCCATGAAGAACCTCCACCAGAATTACCACTATTATTGCGTGTATTACCACAACCCCTCACAAATCTTCTCAATGTAGCTCCAAAAGAGTCACCAGCAGAATACTCATTCATCTCACGTCCGTTGCAATAATCTGGCAAAAACTTAATATAGATCAAGCCAATAGGAGAAGCGTTTTCATTGAGGTTGGTAAAAAAAACAGTGTCTGACACCTCTGATATCTGGTTATTCAGATAATTAAATTTCGTCACATTGCGAACATAAAAAACAGTATCCTCATCAGCAGAATAGAACTTTTGAAGAATTGTTATGTTTATTAGGTACTGCTCATAGTATATTTTTTGATTTGTTGAATGGACTACTTCATACTTATCCTTTGTATAGTGATACTCATCACCCGGATCAAAATCATATACTTCATGAACTTTTAAATATTCCTGGGCTAATAGGTCATATGAATTGGCAAGACAAATGGTAATGATCGTAAAAAACATTCCCGAAAATACCTGCTGTTGTTCTCATATCGTCAGAATTTAATTTAAGAAATCCACATATTACTGACAAAAATAAGTCAATACAAGACAATAAGCAAACTCTTTCAATGTTATCTGCTCAGCAAAATTGCAGTAGAAGATTCAATGCCATCTTCATGCAAAAGTTTCACCAAATAGATCCCTGCCGAAAACTCTTGCATCGGGATGCTTTTCTGCCGGCCTCCGTAAATATACCCTTGCACAACTGCACTTCCTCCGGAGTTGACAACCATGAACTGTGCAGATGACTCAGAAATGAAGTTGAGTTGCCCACCAGAGAGGAATACCCGGGGTGTTTTTGATTCTGTTTCGTTAACAGCCAGCTCTTTCTCAACGTATTGCAGAATTTCTTCCACCCATAGCCTGTACATCAGTCCGCTGGGATGCAGATTGTCGTTTGCCACGAGTTCAGGCTGTTGCAGGCCAAGTCTGGAAATTGGAGTAATATCGACATAACGAACCTGATACTGTGCCGTAATTGTGCGGTTTGCATTGTTGAATGCGTCTATCTCTGCACTTATGGCAGGATTGCCGTTACCAAAAGGTGTGTAGGCATAATCGGGGATCGAAAGCACAAAAACACGTTCGGGCTTTCCGCCGGCTAAGGAGATTGCCTGCTCCAGCAAGGCCTGAAATTGAATTGAGTACGTCTGAATACTACCACCAAAAAACTGGTTGTTGACCCCAATGAGCAGCGAAACAAGGTTGTAGCCCTCCAACGGCATTTGCAGATTGATGGCCTGCTGCAGGGCCGTTGTGGTCCATCCGGTTTGCGCAATCAGACGCACTTCGTCAACCTGAAAGTTACGTTTTGTGAGTTCAATGGCAAACTGTTCGGGCCAGCGCTCCTGCTGGCTCACTCCTTGTCCGTAAGTATAAGAATCGCCAAGAGCCAGAAATCTGACGGGACTCACCGGCTGAATGCTTTGGGCAAAACCGGAAAGTGAAAAAAACAGCAGCAGAATGGTCGAAAGTTGTTTCATGCGGACATCAAGTGTTTTACGCAATCAGAAACAAATCAGCTGGTCTAAAGGTTCATACAGGCTGAACATCAGAAATCATCTTCTAAGCCTGTATTGCGTGTGGCGCCGGGCTTGCGCTGGTTTTTGTCGTACTTGTCGCAATCAAATTCGATGCTGACATCAGCAAGTGGTTTTTCAAAGTCGCCCTGGCTCACGTTTAGGGCAGGGTCATTGTAAACCTTTTGCATATAGAGCGCCCAGATCGGAAGTGCCATATTGGCGCCTTGTCCGAGGCTGATGGTTCTGAAGTGCACGCTGCGGTCTTCGGCGCCCACCCAAACACCGGTGGTGAGGTCGGGGGTAATGCCCATAAACCAACCGTCAGACTGGTTCTGTGTAGTCCCTGTTTTGCCAGCGATGGGGTTATTCAATTTATATTTGAATCTTAGCCTAATACCTGTTCCGCTTTCGACTACTCCTTTCATGAGTTGTATCATCTTGAAGGCGGTGGTTTCGTCCATAGCTTCATTTTTTTCGGGCACATAACGGTCGATCACATTACCGTTTTTGTCTTCGATACGGGTAACGAACACAGGTTTCACATAAACCCCCTTATTGGCATAGGTATTCATGGCGCCAACCATTTCGTAGAGGGAAATATCCGGTGTTCCGAGGGCGATGGCCGGTACAGGGTCAATAGGGGCTGTAACACCCATTTTACGCGCCATTTGAATGACCGATTCGGGTGAAAAGCGCTTGATCAGGTAGGCCGAAATCCAGTTGTTGGAGTTGGCCAGAGCCCATTTAAGTGTTACTTCTTCGCCAATGCGTTCGTCGCTCGAGTTGCGCGGCTCCCAAAATGTGCCATCCCACAGTTGCACGCTGTATTTGATGTTCGGAACTTTGTAGCAGGGCGAATATTCGCCTTCCTGCATGGCAAGGGTATACAGGAAAGGCTTAAAGGTGGAGCCAACCTGCCGCCTTGCCTGTGTGGCGTGGTCGTACTTGAAGAAGGTGTAGTCGTTGCCCCCGACATAGGCCCGCACAAAACCTGTGTGTGACTCAATGGAAAGCAGGCTCGACATGAGGTAATGCTTATAGTAACGGATAGAATCGATGGGTGTCATCACCGTGTCGCGTGGTCCGCTCCACGAAAACACGCGCATCCGCACCGGTGTCCGGAATGATTGGTTAATTTCATCAGCTGTTGCACCACTGGTTTTTAAAAGCCGGTAGCGGTCGCTGCGGCGGATGGCCTGCTGGATAATCTTGTCCACTTCGGTGCGCATATCCTGTGGAGGAAAAACAAAGGGAGCGTTCGGATATCCTTTCCAGTGCTTGTGAAAGGCAGGCTGCAGGTCGAGTCCAAGGTGCTCACGAACAGCTTGCTCTGCATGCTGTTGCATTCGGGAGTTTATGGTCGTATAGATCTTTAAGCCGTCTTTATAAAGGTCGTAGGGGGTGCCATCGGCTTTGAAATGAGTTGCGCACCAGGAGTGCATCTGCGCCCTTAAGAATTCCCTGAAGTAATTGGCCTGGCCTGCATTGTGGTCCATAATGCCATAGTTACTCATATCGATGGGGATACGTTTCACTGAGTCGGCCACTGAGGGTGTAATGAAGCCGTATTCGGCCATTTTGCTGATCACTAGGTTACGTCGTTGCAGGGCGCGTTCGGGATTACGTACAGGACTGTACCAGGTAGGGGCATTTACCACACCGGCCATCAGGGCGGCCTCCTCGATCAGAAGCGAGTCGGGCGATTTGTTGAAAAAGGTGAGCGATGCTGACTTGATCCCGAAGGAATGGCTGCCAAAAGCTACCGTGTTCAGATACATCGCCATGATCTCCTCTTTGGAGTAATTCCGCTCGAGTTTAGTAGCCGTTACCCATTCCTGAAACTTACGGATAACCAGTTTGGGTGTGCTGAGGTTCTGGCCACGCGGAAAAAGGTTTTTGGCCAGTTGCTGTGTCAGGGTACTGCCGCCTCCTTTTTTGTTTCCTGTTACCACGCCCCAGGCCACTCTGACCAGGGCTTTACGGTCAATCCCGGTGTGTTCGGTAAAACGGATGTCTTCGATGGCAAGCAATGCACTCACCATATTGGGCGACAGTTCCTGAAAATGCACATTAGACCTGTTTTCGATATAATAAGTACCCAGGAGTACACCATCGGCCGAATATATCTCTGAGGCCAGATTAGTGGTGGGGTTTTCGAGTTCTTCAAACGAAGGCATAGGGCCGAACCACTCATAGGCTATTCCGTAAAAGAAGATGACCACCGCTGCCAGCAGGGCAATATACACCATCCAGAGCCTGATTAAAAACTTTTTGACGGAATTGTTTCCTTTGTTTGTGGCTGTCATGTATACTTGAGATTAAATTGCTGATCAGTTCTCCTTCTGAATTCTGATGCCAATATCGGTGATGCCTTTGAGCACGTCATCGCGCATGGCTTGTTCCACCTCAAAATGATACGTTCCTTTCAGGGGGAATTTCAGCGAAGGATTCAGCAATATCTGATTTTCCCTGATTTGACCGTTTCCTCTTCCCAGCCAGGCTCCCGCAGGATCGGCCAACATACATTCGATGGTATCGCGTGTGATGTTTCCGTTCGGGAAACGGGTGTTCAGAAACAGATAGAAATTGCTGTAGCGATAATCAACCGTATTGCGCAGGTTGACAAAAAACCGGTAGGTAGCAAGGGTGTCGCCGATGTACACCTCAAAAGTGGCTTTCTCATTCTTGTCCCATCCCTGTTCAGAAACAGCGATATTCTGATCGAGCACCCTGCCCGGATCGCAGGCAGGCATGATCAATGCCAAAACAAAAAAAACGGAGCTGAAACGGAGAAACCTCATAAAAACCAGCTTTACATAACAATGCTGAAAACCGGTTTTTATTGTATCAGTCGAAACGGGTAAGATCGCCATCGTTGTTGTTGTTTGCAAAATCAGCATGTTGTTCTTTGAGGAAGGCAAAGTCCTCGAGTTTTTCGGGCATTTTGCCTTTTCGGTTACTCTCGTGGATTTCCTTCACTTTATCAATGGGTATGGCCATGAGGTTCATACGTTCGTGGGTATAGCTGTACCACATGAGTTTGCGGAACACATCCGTTTTCTGGTGGATTGCTTCACCCTGCTTGGTCCTCAGGCTTATGCGGTCGTCGGGGAAATCCTTCAGTGCATCGGCATAGGCGGCATACTCATAGTTGAGGCAGCATTTGAGTTTGCCGCATTGTCCGGCAAGTTTCTGCGGGTTGGGCGACAACTGCTGGGCACGGGCCACATGGGTAGAAACTGAGCAGAAATCGGCCATCCAGGAGGAGCAGCAGAGTTCGCGTCCGCACGACCCGATGCCGCCCAGCTTGGCAGCCTCCTGTCTTGCGCCTATCTGCTTCATCTCGACCCTGATGCGAAACTCTTCGGCTAGTCTTTTGATGAGCACCCTGAAATCCACGCGGTCCTCGGCGGTGTAATAAAAAATGGCCTTAGTCTTGTCGCCCTGATATTCAACATCGTTGAGTTTCATGTCGAGCCCAAGTTCCATGGCGATCTCCCGTGTCTTGAACAGCGTTTCATTCTCGACTTCAATGGCACTTACCCACTTCTCGACATCGGCCAGCCTTGCGTGTCTGTACACTTTTTTGTGTTCTTCGGGCTTCTGGACGATCTTTTTCCTTTTCATTTGAAGGGCAACAATATCGCCGGTAAGGGTCACTATACCTATATCGTGGCCTGAGCTGGCTTCCACGGCAATGATTTCGCCTTCTTTGAGTTCGATATCGTCAGTGTATGAAAAGAAATCCTTTCTTCCGTTTTTGAACCGAACTTCGGCCATGCGGAGCTGACCGGCCTCTACCGGGCTGTCGTAGCCTTTCAGCCAGTTGTGTTCATCAAGTTTGCAGCACTGGTGCTGAAAGATGCGGTCTTTGGGATTGAAAACGCGTGGGGCACGGCAGCAGCCTCGTG
>Ga0208244_100320_pt1 | contig 53114 bp, 46 predicted proteins | sample SubbioCR12Aug_5A_FD_184828 | JGI IMG/M metagenome (GOLD analysis project Ga0208244, IMG submission 184828) | Serpentinite rock and fluid subsurface biosphere microbial communities from McLaughlin Reserve, California, USA - CR12Aug_5A (SPAdes) | ecosystem: Environmental > Terrestrial > Deep... | reverse complement strand
CTTCGCCAACGCTCTTCATGCTTGAGCCGATTTCTTTTGAAACGCCATCGAACTTATTCAGGTCCCAGCGGGGAATCTTGCAGACCATATAATCCAGCGCGGGCTCAAAGAAGGCACTTGTTGTTTTGGTGACATTGTTTTTGAGTTCATGCAATCCAAATCCCAGGGCAAGCTTGGCGGCCACAAAAGCCAGAGGGTAGCCTGTTGCCTTGCTGGCCAGCGCACTCGATCGTGAAAGCCGGGCGTTTACCTCGATAACGCGGTAGTCTTCCGATTCGGGGTCGAGGGCATATTGAACATTGCATTCGCCTACAATCCCTACTCTTCGGGCAATGGCGATGGATAGTTTGCGAAGTTTATGGTATTCGCTGTTGGTGAGGGTTTGTGAAGGAGCGATCACGATGCTTTCGCCGGTGTGGATTCCCAATGGATCGAAATTTTCCATATTGCATACGGTAATGCAATTGTCGTAGGCATCGCGTACTACTTCATATTCAACTTCTTTCCATCCGCGCAGGGATTCCTCAACCAGGATCTGCCCTGAATAATTGAAGGCGTTTTCGGCCAGGATTTTCAACTCAGTTAAATTATTACAAAACCCGCTGCCCTGACCGCCCAGCGTGTAAGCCGCCCTGACGATGACAGGAAAACCAATGATTTTGGAGGCTTCCAGTGCTTCATTTACAGATGTTACAGCAAGGGATCGAGGGGTTCTAATGCGGATACCGTCTAATAATTGTGCGAATTTCTCCCTGTCTTCGGTTTCGATGATAGACTCAACCGGTGTTCCAAGGACCTTTACGTTGTGTTTTTGTAACACGCCGCTTTGAAAAAGTTTTACCCCGCAGTTCAGGGCTGTTTGTCCGCCAAAAGCGAGCAGTATGCCGTCGGGTTTTTCTTTTTCAATGATCCGTTCAACAAAATAAGGTGTAACAGGCAGAAAATAAACCACATCGGCCACATCGTCGGATGTTTGAACCGTTGCAATGTTCGGATTTACCAACACGGTGCGGATGTTTTCTTCCTTGAGTGCCTTGAGCGCCTGCGATCCGCTGTAGTCGAATTCGCCGGCCTCACCGATTTTCAGTGCCCCCGAGCCGAGCACCAATACCTTGTTTATTTTTTGCATGATTCGATTGCCTTGATGAAGTGTGAAAATAGGAATGCCGTATCCGTTGGCCCGCTTGATGCTTCGGGATGAAACTGTGTGGTGAACCAGGGTTTGGTAAGGTGCTTCAGCCCCTCGTTGCTGTTGTCGTTCAGGTTGGTGAAATAGGGTTTCCAGTCGCCGGGGATGGAATCGGTTTTAACGGCATAGCCGTGGTTTTGTGAGGTGAGGTAGGCATGTGAAGTGCCATTCTCGATCACCGGCTGGTTGTGGCTTCGGTGGCCAAAACCAAGTTTGTAGGTCTCGGCTCCGGCGGCAAGTGCAAGCAGTTGGTGGCCAAGGCAAATACCGAATATGGGGTAGTTGTGTGTGAGTGAAGCTCTCAGGTTTTCGATGGTTTCGGAACATCGCACCGGGTCGCCGGGGCCGTTGGAGATAAAAAGGCCATCAAAGTCTTCGTTGTGAAAATCGTAATTCCATGGAACCCTGATCACCGTGGTGTCGTAATCGATCAGGCAGCGGATGATATTGCTCTTTACACCGCAGTCAACCAGCAAGATACGGTGTTTGCCATGTCCATATTCTGTGCGTTGGTGCTGGCTCACCTGATCCACGAGGTGGCCAAGATCAGGATTGTCAAAGTCAATATCGTTTTCAAACACAATTTTTGCCAGCATCGTCCCTTTCTGCCTGATGATTTTTGTCAGTTCACGCGTGTCGATGCCGAATAATCCCGGCACTTTCTCTTCTTTGAGCCATTGGCCGAGGCTTTTCTCGGCATTCCAATGATTGAATGAAGTGGAATAGTCGCTAATAACCAGGGCACGGGCATGGATAAGGTCCGATTCGAAGAACTTCAACATGCCGTCTTCAACCGATTTTCGCGGCACACCGTAATTGCCGATGGAAGGGTAGGTGAGCACGATGATTTGTCCGCGGTAGGAGGGGTCGGTAAGGCTTTCGGGATAGCCGGTCATGGCGGTATTGAAAACAATTTCGCCCGAAACAGGGGCTTCGTAGCCGAAGGAGAATCCCTCGAATCGGCTACCATCTTCCAGCACCAGGCTTGCTTTCCGAAAATGTTGGTATTTCATATGGTAAAGTTATGGGTAAAAAAAAGACGGCCAATGCCGCCACAAATCAAACAACCATAAAAAAAGTCAGGGCAGGAAAAAGCACGGTTATCGGCATTGAGAAACGTCATGGCAGGGTGGTTGTTTGCCTGCAAAGATAGTTTTACAGCCTTTGAAGTGGCCATCAAGTTATTCACAAGTTATGAGAAAGTGTGGAAACGAAACGTTTAGGGCTAAGATGTTATAGAAAACACGAAGGGAAAGAAGTTTTTTATTTGATTAACATGCTGATAACATTTGTTTTAGCTGGTTTGTTTTTGTTTATGCTTCTTGTTGAATTTTATTTTCCAGGATATTCTTCATGTTTTTCCCTTCTGTATTGATGTGGGTATCCATATCAAGCAGCATCCCTATGTTTCTCTTTTTAAATATGGTTCTGGATAACAATCTGAATTTCATGTATGTTATATGTCTGAAGACAGTAGCCGCGCCATGGTCCTCGATGATCATTTCGACTTTATCGGTAATTAACGACAGGGGAAACGAAAAGGTCATGGTAATTTTCCGGCCGGGTATTGATTCCGTAATAGTTCCGTTGTATTTGACCTTCGTTCCCATCATATACTGCTCGGCATAAAAGCGCGCCCCGGTTTCACATGCTGATCCTTTTGTCCAGTGAAACAGAATATGGTCCTTTGGATGCCAGGCTGAATAATTCTTTTCAATATTCATGAGAAAGTTCCACACCTTGTCAGAAGGTGCATTAACAGACACCTCGTGCACAAGCGTCATGTGCTTTTGGAGTTGCATCGTTTAAGTCATTTGGCAAAAGTTGCCGTAAAGTTAAGAAATGCTCTATTTGAACATTAAATACCGCAAATTATTGTTCGTTTTAGCCTTTTGGTCAAACTGCAGATGAGAAAAGCAGGTGTAATGAGGGTTTGGTTGTATAGTTAAGAAATTCAAGATGCCCGTAATTGTAAGCAAAAGGCTTGGCGTGTGTTAAACCTATTCACAGAGTGGGGGTTAGAAGACACTTGATTGTCATAGGTATATAACACCGATAAGTTAAAGTTGGATGCTGTTTGATAGGTCGGGTAGTGGGGCTTGAGTCGGTGCCGAAAGCGAGTGACTTTGAACCTCAAAAGTATAGATCATGAGAGCCATCAGATGCACCTTATTAAATGTAAGAATTATTGTTTTGTTTTTCCTAAGCATCATTCTTACGCCTACAGTTTATTCCGTCCCTGACACACTTAGTTTGCCATTCTATGAAGATTTCGCTTCGGGCGGTTTTGAGCAAAACAGCTGGACTCCCGACAGCGAGAACTGGCAGGTTACCTGGCAGAACGGAAACGATTATCCTTGTGCTGAGTTCGACTGGAATCCGGTGATTTATCAGGGAGGCAGCACGCTTGCCGGTCCTTTGTTATCTGCAGAGGAATTCGATTTTGGGAACATCATGTTCGAATTTGACCTCAAACTGACCGACCGCTTTGAAACTGGAACGGAGCAGCTTTTTATTGAGGTTTTTGATTCAATTGAATGGGTTGTAATACATGAAGTTAAGAATCAGGGGAGCTTTGACTGGCAGGCACTTAAATTCAACATTACCGAAAATGCCCTTGGCAAGGTGTTTCGCATCAGGTTCAGGACAGAAGGCGAGAATTCGGGCAACATTGTTGGTTGGTTTATTGACAACATCCACATTTACCGGAGTTGTGACCCGCCGGAAGAGGTGACCCTTCAAAATGTGGTTCAAGGAATGTTTATGAGATTCAACACCCCTTCTTCTTTGCTGCCTGTTGCTGAATGGATGTTTTACGGGAATGATTATAATTTCTCAGGAATAGGGCTAACCCCTGGTGGTAGTTTTCAGGTAGCCGCCCGATGGGAACCAGAGATGCTTGAATATTACCGGCATACGAGTATTACCAAATTCAGGTTTTATTTACAGGATGATGGATTTACATCCATTATTATTAAAATCTGGAAGTTAGATGGATCTGATACCCTCTTGGTGAGCCACCTGATGCCGAACCCGCTTCCTGATCAATGGAACGAACTGGTTTTGGAGAACCCCATTGCTATTGACCTGCAGCACGAATTATGGGCCGGTTATGAAATCATCGGGCAGCCTGCCGGAAAGTTTCCGGCCGGTACTGATTCTGGTCCCGCAGTAACAGGTTATGGCGACCTCATCAGCCTGGATGGCAGCACATGGGATGCACTTTCGGAGATTGCCCCTACGTTAAGCTACAATTGGAACATTCAACTGTTCATGGATGATTTTGGTTATGTGCAGCCACCTTCGGGATTCAGGTATAATATTTATCGTAGTCTTGATGATGATCCCTATGAATACTTTTCCACAGTAGAGCAAGTGCCCAATCAATATGAGTACACTTTTCTTGATGACCTGGAAGGTATTCCCTGGACAACACTATTTTGTTACAAAGTGACTTGTGTTTGGGATAACGGGGAGGACTATTGTGAATCGGGACCAGGTTATTCATATTGGCTTCCCTGGTTTGATTTTGTTTGTGTAAATTACACTGTTGGAATTCATGAGAATAAGGTAGTGTTGAAGGTTTCCCCAAACCCGGCACGCGATGCAATCAATATCAGTCTGAGCGAAGGAATTGAGGAAGTAGAAGTTTTAAATACGTTGGGAAAAACAGTAATGAGACAGGATTTTGGTGGCTTGAATGTTGCTGTGCTGAATGTTTCGGGTTTGGCGCCGGGTATGTATCAACTGAGAATAAGCACAGGCGTTGAAGTGTATTTTGCCAGAATTATTGTGGCTAATTGATTTAAGGGATTGTTTCTTTTTTGCCCCCAAACCCCCGTGAGCGGGGGCTTTAGTGTGCCTTAGGGGGTTTTTCTGAAAAGCCATCAAAGCCCCTGCTTGCGGGGGTTGGGGGCAAAAAATAACCACCAATAATCCGATAAACATTAAACTTGTATTTTGACTCAGAATAATTTCAACCCTGCTTTTGAAGAGTTATGTTTTCTTGAAATGAATACAGACAAATATGAAGTACGAAGAAATCAAGACTATTGTAAAGAAATTGCGAAATAATCCCACAAAGGAAGAAGAATTTCTTTGGAGAAGTCTGAGCAACAGACAATTATTAGGGAGAAAATTTATTCGGCAAAGTGCAATTATTTACGAAAAGAATACTCATGGTGAGTATTTTTTCTATGTTCCTGATTTCTATTGTCGGGAAGAAAAACTGGCCGTTGAACTTGATGGCAAAATACATGATTATCAGATTGAACGAGATACAAAACGTGATGAAATACTCTCCAGTCAGGGCATTAGGGTTTTGAGGATAAAAAACGAAGAATTAAATCAAATCCAACACGTGCTTGATCGTATCAAGGCCTGTTTCTGTGATCGGGAATTACGTTACAGACAGATAAAGGGAAGAAAACAAACTTGATTTTAGAGTTTTGCACCGCCAAAACCCCGCTTGCGGGGGTTGGGGGCAAAATGAAAATTGATTTTTATAATGATGCCGTTTTGCAAATCATTGAATTTTAATAATTTTTAGTGTACTTGTTTCTTTCCCTGCCTGCACCCTGCAGAAATACAGTCCTCTGGGCAAATCACCCGCATGCCAGGTAAACTGCTGCCCGGCATACTGCTGGCCGTGGTGCAGTTCGGCTACTTTGGTACCTATGGCGTTGAAAATTTGGATAGAAACCAAGGATGTTTGGGGCAGGTTAAATTCAATGTTTAACTGGCCGGTAAATGGATTAGGAAAAATGGAAAAATTTGAACCGGCAACTGCTTCTTCAATATCTACGGTTTCACATGCGGCTATCACCTGGGCTTGGCTGTTGCAGCCATTGGCATTGTCGGAAATGGTAACAGTTCCATTGGGCGCTGCCAGGTAATCGCAAATGCTTTGGACTTCGCAAGTGGATAAGGAAGAGTTATTTCGAATTTTAAGATTTGTGATGGAATTGGCCGCTATGTTGTCAAGTCCTGTCAGGCAGGTCAAGGAGCTATTATAATCAATCCAAAGATGACTCCCGATGGAAGTCAGATTCTCCAGCCCCATCAGGCAGGTCAGGGTGTTGCTATAGCCAATAAAAAGATTACCCCCGATTGAAGTCAGGTTCTCCAGCCCCGTCAGGTTGGTCATGGAAATGTTAGATTCAATCCAAAGATTACCCCCGATTGAAGTCAGGTTCTCCAACCCCATCATGCTGGTCAGGGCACTGTTTCTGCTAATAATAAAATAACCCCCTATGGAGGTCAGGTTGTCAAGCCCCGACAGGCTGGCCAGTACATTGTTTATATAAATATAAAGATAATCCCCGATGGAGGTCAGGCTCTCCAGCCCAGTCAGGTTGGTCAGGGCGTTGTTTGATCCAATATAAAGATAACCCCCGATGGAGGTTAGGTTCTCCAGCCCAGTCAGGTTGGTCAGGGCATTGTTTAATCCAAGATAAAGATAACTCCCGATAGAGGTAAGGTTTTCCAGCCCTGTCAGGCTGGTCAGGGTATTGTTTTCATAAATATAAAGATAACCTCCTATGGAGGTCAGGTTATCAAGCCCCGTCAGTCTGGTCAGGGTATTGTTTTCATTAATATAAAGATATCCCCCTATTGAGGTCAAGACGCTCAAACCGTTCAAATTTGTGATATTGTTTCCTTGGATGGTCACATTCCCCTGCAATTCCTTACAATTGGGAAAAGCAGCCTGAAAATTATCAATATCGGCTTGTGAATGAAAATAATAGTTGCCAAAAGGCAGGCAGGGTAAACCCCCACAGACAGTGGCTACATCAATGGTACTATTGCAGCCGGTTGCATTACTATGGATATTCACTGCAACTGTGGGTGAACCCAGATAGTCACACAACCACTGGGCATCACAGGTGGTTAATGAACTGTTGTTCTTTATCTCAAGAAAACCCCCTATTGAATTCAGGTTCTCCAGCCCCGTCAGGCTGGTCAGGTCGGCATTGGACTCAATTTTGAGATAGCCCCCGATTGATGTGAGATTTCCTAGTCCCATGAGGTTGATTAAGGCGTTATTTGATTGAATAAGGAGATGACCCCCGATGGAAGTCAGATTCTCTATTCCAATAAGGCTGGTCAGGGAAGGATTTTCTTGATATTTTCCCCCAATTTGCAGAGAACCATCAATGTTACTAAGATTCCGCAGTCCCAACAGACTGGTCAGTGCGCTGTTTGATCCAATGTGAAGAATGCCCCCTATGGAGGTCACCATGTCCAATCCAGATAAATCGGTAATATCATTTCCACGTATGATAACATTTCCCTGCAATTCCGTACAATTGGGAAAAGCAGCCTGAAAATTATCAATATCGGCTTGTGACTGAAAATAATAGTTGCCATAAGGCAGGCAGGGTATCCCCCCACATGCATACGCTACATCAATGATACTATTGCAGTCAGTTGTATTTTTATAAATATTTACAACCCCTGAGGGTGCAGCGAGATAGTCACATAACCACTGGGCATTACAGGTGGATAATGAACTGTTGTAAATTATCTCAATATTACCTCCGATAGAAGTCATGCTCTCCAGTCCATTTAGGCTTACCAAGGCCATATTATTCTCAATACGAAGATAACCCCCGATGAAGATCAGGTTCTCAAGCCCGGTTAGATTGGTTATGGAATGGTTTAATTCAATATGAAGATAATCCCCAATGGAGGACAAGTTGTTCAGTCCTGTCAGGTCGGTCAGGGAGTTGTTATCATAAATCCGAAAATTACCCTCGATGAAGGTCAAGCTCTCCAGCCCTGTCAGGCTGGTCAGTGCGCTGTTTGATCTAATATGAAGACTGCCCCCTATGGAGATCAGTTTGTGTAGTCCTGTCAGTTTGGTCAGTTTTTGGTTATTCCATATGTTAAGATTGCCCACAATGGAAGCCACAGCATTCAATCCATTCAGATTTCTGATGTTACTGCCAGTAATGGTCACATTCCCCTCAATAACAGTGCACCCCGGGTAATTGGTTTGGAAATTATCAATCTGGGCTTGCGAGGTGAAGGTGATGCCTTCGGGTAGGCAGCCCTGAGTGAATGCATTGGTGTTAATAAGGCCAAGTGCCGCTAAGAGTAAAATGAATTTTTTCATAGTTTCCGGCTTTTGAGTTATTGAACTTTATTCATTTTTTGTGTTATAGTTTCCTTTATGGCCTGCACCCGGCAGAAATAAATGCCTTAGGGCAATTCCCCGCAAAAACCAATCATTCACGTCAATCATGAATATTTAATTTACCTATTCAGCGAATGAACCAAAATTAATTAATTAATGAATATGTTGTCAAGTGATTGTGAATTTATTAGGTCGTCGCTCGCGTGATTTGTGGCTCAATATAAACCAAAAAAAAAGACTGCCTTTTCGGGCAGCCTTTTCATCTGAAAATCCTAAGATGTTCATTACAACTTGTGTTTTTCAACAAATTCAGTCAACACCTGATCAAGGTTCGGGAAGCCGATTTCCTGCAGGTCGTAGTAAACCCTGGTGTTTGGTTTTTTGATGTTGACAATACGATTGAGGTCAATGGGTGTTCCAATAACAACTGAGTCGCAATCGGTGTTGTTGATGGTGGCCTCGAGGTCTTTGAGCTGTTGCTCACCATAACCCATTGCCGGAAGCAGTGTGCCGATGTTGGGATAAATCCTGAATGTTTCGGCCAGTTTGCCAACGAGATACGGGCGGGGATCAACAAGTTCGGCAGCACCGAATTTCTGTGCGGCTACAGTTCCGGCACCGATTTTCATTTCGCCGTGGGTGAGGGTTGGACCATCTTCAACAACCAAAACGCGTTTGCCTTTGATGATCTTGTAATCATCAACTTTGATGGGTGAAGCACCGTCGATGACAATGGCTTTCGGATTAACTTTGGTGATGTTTTCACGCACGGTCTGAATGGCTTCCGGGCCTGCGCTGTCCATTTTGTTGATAACCACCACATCAGCCAGACGGAGGGTAACCTCACCGGGATAATAGGTGAGTTCGTGTCCGGGACGGTGTGGATCCACTACGGTAATATTCAGGTCTGGTTTAAAGAAGGGAAAATCGTTGTTTCCACCATCCCATAATACAACGTCACAGCCATCAGGATCGTTTTCAGCAGCACGCAGAATGGCTTCATAATCAACGCCTGCATAAATCACGTTTCCGCGGACAACATGGGGTTCGTATTCTTCCATTTCTTCCACGGTGCATTTGTGTAGTTCGAGGTCTTCAACTTTGGCGAAGCGCTGAACTTTTTGTGCAACAAGGTCACCATAAGGCATGGGATGGCGCACGGCAACCACTTTAAGGCCTTTGGCCATGAGGTATTCGATCACTTTACGTGAGGTCTGGCTTTTGCCGCATCCGGTGCGCACAGCACCAACCGCAACAACCGGTTTGGTGCTTTTCACCATGGTGTCTTTGGGTCCGATGAGGATGAAATTGGCACCTGCTGCATTAACGATGGCACTCATGCTCATCACTTTCTGGTAGGTGACGTCACTGTAAGAAAATACGCAGTCGTCAACTTTGAGATCTTTGATCAGTTTTGGCAGTTCTTCTTCGGCAAAAATAGGAATGCCCGAAGGATACAGTTCGCCGGCCAGTTCAGCAGGGTATTTGCGTCCGTCAATGTCAGGAATCTGTGCAGCCGTAAATGCCACCACGTTGTAGGCAGCATTTCCGCGGTAATAGGTGTTGAAGTTGTGGAAATCCCTTCCCGCAGCGCCGATAATGATCACGTTTTTTTTCATATACTTCTGATATTGGTGTATTAAGCGTATAATTTGCCACAAATGTAGGTTTTCTGACTGATATGGTGCATGTTTTTTCTTCAATAGTTTATGTTAAATTTTTTAAGTAAATGTAAACCAATATATTATATTGTTAATAAAATAACAATACTTTATTATTGCTCGCTTCATTTGCTTAGAAACAGGGCCAAAGTGTAATCATAGATTCAGTGTTGCATGATTCCTTCGGGCTGAATTCGTATTTTTGCGGCCTATTACAATGACCAATGAACATTGAAGCGAACCTGAGGCAGTTGTTTTTTGATGCATTTGAGCGGTTGTTTGGCCACAAACCATCCGAAAATCTGGTACAGTTTCAGCGAACCCGTGCAGAGTTTGCCGGTGACTTTACTGTTAATGTGTTTCCTCTGCTTAAACTTTCGGGCCGCGGACCTGAGGAAACAGCCGGATTGATTGGCGGGCAGATGGAGACAACCTCCGGATTCATTTGCGGTTTCAATGTGGTTAAGGGATTTCTGAATATTTTGATTGATGATTCTTTTTGGCTATCATTTCTGGCAAAGAATGCCGATGATCAGAACTTTGGAAGAAACCCCATGAATGATGGTCAGGCTGTAGTGGTTGAGTATTCATCACCTAATACCAACAAACCTTTGCACTTGGGTCATGTTCGTAACAACTTACTGGGCTGGAGTGTGGCCGAAATTCTTAAAGCCTCCGGACAAGCAGTTGTTAAGGTTAACTTAGTAAACGACAGGGGAATACATATTTGTAAATCGATGCTCGCCTGGCAGAAGTTTGGCGAAGGAAAAACACCTGCTGATCTGAATATGAAAGGCGATAAGCTGGTGGGCGAAATGTATGTGAGGTTCGATAAGGAATTTAAAGCTGAAGTAGAACAGCTGACTTTGTCAGGTATCAGTAAAGAAGAAGCCGAGAAGCAATCAGGCCTGATGTCAGAAACACGCTCGATGTTACGCAAATGGGAAGAGGGCGACCCGGAAACCCTTCATCTGTGGCACACCATGAACGGCTGGGTGTATGATGGTTTTGACGTGACTTACAAACGGATGGGTATTGATTTCGACAAGATCTATTATGAGTCGGAAACCTATTTGCTCGGTAAAAGTCTTGTGGAAGAGGGGCTTGAAAAAGGAGTGTTTTATAAAAAAGATGATGGCTCGGTATGGTGCGACCTGACTTCAGACGGGCTGGACGAAAAATTATTGCTGCGTGCCGACGGAACTTCCGTATATATGACCCAAGACCTCGGTACTGCGCAATTGCGTGTGGATGATTTTGGCCCGGGGAAGCTCATTTATGTGGTCGGAAATGAGCAGAATTACCATTTTGATGTGCTTCGTTTGATCCTCAAGAAACTGGGGAAAACATGGGCCGGACAGATCGAGCACTTGTCTTACGGTATGGTCGAGTTGCCTCATGGCAGGATGAAATCCAGAGAAGGAACGGTAGTAGATGCCGATGATCTGATGGAGGAAATGGCAACCACAGCGAAAAAACGTACCCTTGAGCTTGGAAAAGCTGATTCGCTTAATACTGAAGAAGCGGAGAATTTATATGAATCTATCGGGCTTGGTGCACTCAAATACTATATTTTGAAAGTTGACCCAAAGAAAACAATGGTTTTCAATCCGGAGGAGTCGATTGATTTTAATGGCAATACAGGTCCGTTTATACAATATACCCATGCACGTATCAGGTCGGTGGAGCGTAAGGCAGTTGAAGCCGGATTGAAAGCAGAGGGTCATGTTTTTCCTGAATCCCTCCTGGAGAAGGAAAAAAGCCTGATCAAGTTGCTATATCAGTTTCCTCAAATGATAAGTCAGGCAGCAACTAACCGCAGCCCTGCACTCATTGCCAATTTTTTATATGATCTGGCCAAAGAGTATAACCAGTTTTATCAGGAATATCCGATACTGAAAGAGAACGATCCCATCCGCCGTCAATTCAGGCTTCAATTGAGCAGTTTTACAGCATATGTGCTCAGTTCGGCCGGAGCATTACTCGGAATAAGTATGCCCGACAGGATGTAGTTGCCTATACACTTCAAAATCTTCTGTTTGCGCAGTAACAATAGTTTTTATTGCTGTATTTAACTATTTTCATTAGGATTCACAATATTATGTACCGGTTCGTTCAAAATGATATCAGTAGATTTGAAATCTAAGCATCTGTAATACAATACGATGTATTGTGTGGAAAATTTTCTTATGATCAATTGAGTTTATATAAGAAAATGATTTAATTTAGACCCGTTCTAAATAAACCTTTTTTTCAAATTTTTCAATTGATTCTTATGAAACCTGTTTACAAGCTTCTTTTCGTTTTTATTATTCCTGTTGTTTTGATTTTATATGCCAACAGCAGTGGAAGTCCAGGTGGAAAATCGGGTAGTCCCGGCGATGGCAACACCACCTGCACCCAGTGTCACACGGGCACAGCCAGCCCTCAGTCGGGATGGATTACATCCAACATACCTTCAGAAGGTTATACGCCTGGTCAAACATACCAGATCACTGCCACCGGAACGCATTCAGGTGTGGTCAAGTTTGGTTTCGAACTTACTGCCGAGACCAGTTCCGGAGTTAAAACCGGGACTTTTGTGATCACTGACGCCACAAGAACCAAGCTGATCAACAATAGCAAGGCTGTGACGCATACTACGGCCGGTAATGTGCCGTCGGGCAACACCAGCACATGGACGATGAACTGGACCGCGCCGGCTACAGATGTCGGGCAGGTGAGGTTTTACGCGGCTTTCAACGCGGCAAATGGCAACGGAGGCACCGGAGGTGACGTTGTTTATACAAGTACATTGTTTGTAAATGCCGCTGCACCGGAGGCTTTGCTAAGCGTAGTGCCAAATTCGGCCAATCAGGGGAGCAACCCAACACTCACCATCACAGGACAGAATACCAGTTGGACTGGTACTAATCCTGACGTCAGACTTCGCAAAACCGGTGCGCCATCGAATATTATCACCGCCAGCTCCGTAACTGTAGTTTCGAACACCCAACTTCAGGCGAATTTCAGCATACCTGAAGATGCCACTCCTGGTTTGTGGGATGTGCTTGTTGATGACCTGGTGCTGGCTTCTTCATTCACGGTTATTCAAGTGGTTCCTGCATTACTTTCGGTTAATCCTGATTTTGCAGAGCAGGGAGCGAATGAGAACCTCACCATTACGGGTCAGAACACAAGCTGGGCAGGAACAAATCCGAATGTGAGACTGCGTAATGCAGCCATACCCGCTGAAATTATTCAATCCGGCACGGTCACTGTTAATTCTAATACTCAGCTGGTCGCCGCATTTTCAATTCCTCAGAATGCCAGTCCGGGTCTGTGGGATTTATTGGTTGATGACCTCGTGCTTGCCAATTCCTTCTCAGTTCTGGCCGTTATTCCCGAGCTTATCAGTGTAACCCCCAACAATGCCGATCAGGGAAGCAATCCAGTGCTTACAATCACAGGACAGAACACTCAATGGGCAGGTACAAACCCTGAAGTTCGTCTACGCAAAACAGGTTCGCCATCCGATATCATCATAGCAACAAATGTTGTTGTCACTAATGATACTCAATTGCAGGCTGATTTTTCAATAGCATCGGATGCCACGTCTGGAACTTACGATGTACTTGTTGACGATCTTGTGCTGTCAGCCGCCTTTACTGTGAATCAACTGATACCGTCGCTTATTTCGGTCAACCCGAATACAGCAGGACAAGGCGAAGCTGTTGAACTTACAATTACCGGATTGAATACTTTCTGGGAAGGAACAAGTCCGGAGGTAAGCATGACCTATTCGGGCAGTCTGCCAACGACAATCGAGGCAAGTTCAGTTACTGTGATTAGCAACACAACCCTGGTTGCACTATTCAACATTCCTGCAGATGCAACTGTTGGATTATGGAATGTTTTGGTAAACAATCTTGTTCTGGAGGAAAGTTTCACAATTACACTGGTGGAGAACATATATGCCATCAACTCTGAAAAGGTGAGCATTTTCCCCAACCCGGCTTCTGAGTTCATCCGTGTATCCGTTCCCTACAATGCGAGGATCACAATAAGGGGAATGAATGGACAGGTTGTGTATGATGCAGAAGTCCCGCAAGGCGTAACAACTGTTTCAGCCACAACATTCGGTCAGGGAGTTTACCTTGTTGAGATCAAAGGTGAACAATTCGGGAAACTTATCAAATTGGTTATCAATTGATAACTGCCTGTTTAATGTAGTTAATTACCGGCATTTAGCCTGTTTCACATGACATCACCGGCCGACCATCAATTTGGTTGGCCGGTTTTTATTTGATCACAATACACTTTTCAACACTTTGTTTACTTGAAAAAATAGGTTTGAAATTTATAGTAAGGGTTGATGGAATGATAAATCAATTACCTTTAAACCCACAAACAAACATCTCCGTGTATGGAAAAAGAATGCCTCTCATGCGGTGAGCGACTTGTGGGAAGGTCGGACAAGAAGTTCTGCAATGATTCATGCCGCAACAATTATCATCACCAGAAGAATAGTGATGATATCAATTTCGTCCGTAATATTAACAACATCTTACGCAGAAACAGAGTTATTTTATCACAGAGAAACCCCGAAGGCAAATCACGGGTTAAAAAAATCACACTTGAGAAAAGCGGGTTTAACTTCAAGTATTTTACGCATATTTACACAACAAAGGAAGGACGTGTATATTATTTTGTTTATGATCAGGGCTATGTTCAACTCGACAATGAATACCTGACACTTGTGAAAAACAATGAGATCTGACCGGATTCAGCATTATCACAGCGAAAAACTCAGCCCGTCATAAGCCAGAAAAACGTTTTCTGGCAATTCCTGCATTACCTCTTCATGAAGCCCCATCATATGACTGATGTGTGTCAGATAGGCTTTCTCAGGACACACCAACCGGATTATCTCCAAAGCCTGGGTAAGGTTGAAGTGTGATATATGTGGCTCCTTTCTCAAGGCATTCAATACCATGATTTTGGTTCCTCTTAGCAGACCTATTGTTGCTTCGGGGATGAAATTGGCATCAGTGATATAACTGAAGTCACCGATGCGGAATCCAAAAACCTTCATGCGCATGTGCATTGCCTCAAGTGGAATGATTTTGAAGTCGTTAATCATAAAAGGCTCTTCAGGTAATGTAATCATATTAAATTCAGGAACCCCGGGATAGGGATTCTCGTGAAACGCATAGGCAAATTCCTGTCTGATGGCAAGCTGGTCTCTTTCAGAGGCATAAATATCCATTGGCTTGCCTTGCAGGTAATTGAACGAGCGAACATCGTCCAACCCGGCAATATGATCTTTATGACAGTGTGTGATCAGTATTGCATCCAGATTGCTTACTTTTTCGCGCAGCATTTGCTGGCGAAAGTCAGGACCTGCGTCTATCACCACGCGGGTTTGAGAGGTTTCGACAAGAACAGATGACCTTAAACGCTTGTCGTTGATATTATCCGATTGACAAACCCTGCATGTGCATGCTATTACAGGTATTCCCTGCGAGGTGCCGCTTCCGAGAACTACGATTTTCACGATATGTTAGGGTAACATATAAAGGACAAATGTACTTCAATTTGATGGTATGCCTTTACAAGATTGTCGGATTACTTTTTCTGCCTTCATCACATCATTAGAATACTGTCAAATTTGTGTCCGTTATTTTTTCGTTTCACAAAGCTGATTACAGCTGAAAACATGTACTTTTGACAGTTGTAAAACCTAGTGTTAATAAAGCTTCAAATGAAGAAGTTCCTCGTTTCTATACGAAATCCCAAAAGCCATAGGTTGCAGGTGAAGCCTGAAATAATCACGCTAGGGGAGGCCCGGTCAGTGGCCGTTTTGGCTGATTTTGTCAAAACAGATCAGCAGGATTGGATTGTTTCTTTTACAAACAGCCTTTCTAGTTACAACAATAATATTCAGATTATTGTGCTTTGTAAGAACCGGAAATTGGTAATACCAGAAACAAAGGCCAGACCAATCAGGGTGGACAGAAAGGACTTTTTGTGGACAGGTGCTATATCGGATGAAAAGCTGCAGGAGCTTCCTTCAGAAGTGGATCTGCTGATCAACGTTTCTATTCAGACAGATCCGTATATTTTGTATATAATGAAATGCATCAATTCGGGATTAAATATTGCTGTTAATGGGAATGATTTTCTTCAATCAGGTCTTTATGAGCTTAATTTTGAGACTGCAAACAGAAACAACCCCGAACTGCTTGCGAAAGAAATAGCATCTTACCTTAATTCACTAAAAGGATAGAAGAATGATAAAACATATTCTTACAGGAACAGGAGTTGCCCTGGTAACTCCTTTTAATAATGACACTTCAATAGATTTTGAAGCACTTGATGCAATTGTAAATCATGTTATACGAGGCGGAGTTGAGTTTCTGGTGGTTCTTGGCACAACATCAGAGGCGGCAACACTGAATCAGGAAGAGAAAAAACAAGTGCTCGAAAGAGTGCTCAAAACAAACAGCAGCAGGATACCGGTTGTGCTTGGTATGGGTGGTAACAACAGTTTAAAACTGATTGATGAAATTAAAAATCAAGATTTTACAGGTGTCTCGGCTATTCTGTCAGTTACACCTTATTATAATAAACCTCAGCAGGCCGGATTGCTGGCACATTTCAACATGGTGGCAGATGTTAGTCCGGTTCCGGTGATTTTGTATAATGTTCCGGGTAGAACCAGTGTAAACATGAAGGCTGATACTACTTTGAAACTCGCCGTCCATCCCAATATTGTTTCAGTGAAAGAAGCGTCGGGCGATATGGCTCAGGTGATGGCAATAGTTGCCGGAAACATTAAGGATTTTGAAGTGTTGAGCGGAGACGATGCGCTTACTTTGCCTATGCTTGCAGTTGGCGCAAAAGGGGTAATCTCTGTTGTGGCCAATGCTTTTCCTGAACAATTCAGCCGTATGGTTCGTGCCGGAATGAACAATTGTAATCAGGAAGCGAAGGAGTTGCATTACAGACTGCTCCATATGATTGATCTTCTGTTTGCTGACGGGAATCCGGCCGGTATAAAAGCTGCCCTTAATTGTCTAGGCTTATGCAGCAATACACTGAGGATGCCGCTTGTGGGAGTTCAATCGACAATAGCTGAAGAGATTGCAAAGGAAGTTTCACGGATTAAGTAAATATAAAGCGCGACGTAATGAGGTATCTAATTGTATTTTTTTTGTTGTTTTTGTCTGATTTTTTAAGCGCTCAATCAAATCCTGATGCGGATAGTTTGTTTGCCCAAAGGCAGGAAGCGTACATTTCGGTTAGTTTTCAGTCAGTTAAAGAGTTGCCTGAATTGTTGAAACTGCTCTATGTTGATGAGATCAGGGATCATGAGGTTATTGCCTACGTCAACAGAAAGCAATTTGAAGATCTAGCACAGACCGACAGGACATACAAGCTTCTGGTTCCACCATCCATGCAGGGTGAGGTTCCCCGAATGAAGAATTATAAGCAGATACGTGAGAGCAATGATTGGGACTATTATCCAACCTACGATGCATATCTGGCAATGATGGAAAATTTTGAGGATGAGTATCCTGATTTGTGTTCCATACATACCATCGGTATATTGCCCAGCGGACGAAAATTGCTTGCTGCGCGTATCAATCCTGATCCGGAAGCAGGCGGAAAACCTGAGTTTCTGTACACGGCGCCCATTCATGGAGATGAACTTGTGGGTTATATCTTAAACCTACGGCTGATCGATTACCTGCTGTCGAACTACGGAACAAACCCGAGGGTCACCAATCTAGTGAATAACATTGATATCTGGATAAACCCTTTAGCCAATCCGGATGGAACCTACAAAGGAGGAAACAACACAGTCTGGGGCTCTACCCGTACCAATGCCAATGGTGTAGATCTGAACCGGAATTATCCGGATCCGGAAGATGGCACAAATCCGGACGGCAACCCGCATCAGCCCGAAACATTGGCTTTTATGGAATTCGCTGAAGACCGTAATTTTGTCATGTCAGCCAACCACCATAGCGGAGCAGAGGTGATTAACTATCCCTGGGACACCTGGTCGAGGCTCCATGCCGATGATGACTGGTGGGTTTTGGTTTCGCGCGAATACGCCGATACGGCACAATATTTCAGCCCGCCCGGATACCTTACTGATCTCAACAACGGGATTACCAATGGTTATCAATGGTATAGTATCAGTGGCGGCAGACAAGATTATATGAATTACTTCCATAATTGTCGTGAAGTCACTTCTGAGTTATCTACCGTTAAGAAATTGCCAACCAATCAATTGCCAGCCCACTGGGAATATAATTACAGATCGTTACTGAATTATCTGGAGCAATCCTTATTTGGCATCCGTGGTGTGATAACCGACTCAGTAACAGGTAATCCAATTGTTGCAAAAGTTGAAATACCAAATCATGATATAGATTTTTCCTTTGTTTATTCCTCTTTGCCTGCAGGTAACTATCACCGACCACTTAAAGAGGGAGTTTATAATCTCAATGTTACAGCACCGGGATATAAACCGAAAACAATTCAGTCTGTACAGGTCACTGACAGACAGACAACAGTGGTTGATATTGAAATGGTTCCGGCCTCCATTGCAGCAAATTTTTCCGCATCAATAACCAATCCGGCAAAGGGGCAAAGAATTGAATTTACAGATCTTTCCTATGGGAACAACATAACAGGATGGGAGTGGACATTTGAAGGCGCGGAGCCGGCAACTTCTTATGAGCAGAATCCTGCGGGAGTGCTTTATCCTACAACCGGCATATTTGATGTAAGCCTGAAAGTGACCAACTCATTGGGTGAAACAAGCGAATTAAAAAGAGAGAATTATATCAGCGTGAATACAGTTTATATCATGCAAAACGCTGTTTTTGAAACCTGTGAGGGTAACTTTTTTGATTCTGGAGGTGATCTTGGTTTCTATCAGAACAATGAAGACTATGTAGTAACTTTTGTTCCTGACAGTGAGAATATGGTTGCCAGACTTTATTTTCAGGCTTTCAGTCTTGAGGAACATAATGACTGTTTGTATGATTATCTGAGTATTTATGATGGGACATCAGTAGAGTCCCCATTGTTGGGTACATGGTGTGGCAACAGCTCTCCAGGACTGATTGTGGCAACTAACGAAAGCGGTGCACTCACGGTTAAATTTCATTCTGACGACTCGGAAAGGATGCAGGGATGGTTTGCTGCAATAAGTTGCACAACTTCTGTTGGTTTGCCGGATTTTAACGTCGGAGATAATTTACTCTCCATCAGTCCTAATCCGGTGATAAATGAAAGCCTGAGAATTAATGCAGTTGTGGGTATCAAACAAGTGCGTCTTTTGAACACAAACATGAAGATTTTGCAACAGTGGGATGCAGCAGGGGCAAACAATATTGAAGTTGAGCTGGGTGCTCATGCTGCGGGCTTTTATCTGCTTCAGATTAGCACAGATCATGGAGCTATTACACGAAAACTAATCAAAAAATAATTTTACATAAAGCAAAGCCTTTTTGAGGAAACCCGTCAGCCAATCACCAAAACAGGCCTGAATAGTAATGTTCTGGTTACGATCAGGATGATCAGTGTTAACACAATAAGAATGGTCATCGGTCTGATGCTGCGGTTGTCGTCTTCTTCAAAAAGCAAATCCTGCTGAAATTGAGCCCTTAAGAAAAATATTCCCATCATTGCCCCCATGATCAGCCAACCGAACTTCTCATGGAACATATTTTTTGGAAAAAAATAAAAGAACAAAACAACTGAGCCAAAGATGAAGGGAAGCAAGACCTGTCCTGTGATGTAAAAGGGGCCGATTTTTTCGGAATATTTCTCGAAATAGCTGTTAGCCATCAAAGCTGCAAGACGGGAAGATGCGATTGCAGTGATGAGCAATCCGAAAAAACCGATCAGCGAAATAATCATCTTGACGGTATCAGTAAGATACATCCAGTTAAAAACATGGCCAATGCCTTCCGTCAGAAGGTTTCCAACCATCAGGCCTCCGAAAAAGTAGTTGCTTGAATGCATGAACAGCCAAAAAAAGAGCACTTTGACCGGCATGGCATCTGCAAGCAGGTAGAAGAACGCAAGCAGCGAAAACAAGCCGATCAACAGTGTGATGATGTATCCTGCGCTGAAAATCAATATCACCGAGTCGTGAGTCCACATATAGGGTTCAATGTGAAAAAAATAACTCGCATAATCTACCGAAACAGGATATTCATACATGCCGCCTGTCAAAACGAATGATATCTGGTTGACGTAGAAAATAATCAGATACGCAAGCACAAAAGTCGCTGTTGAATTAAGCGTTATGATCCAGAAATTTCTTCTGGTAAGCAATTGGGTCATTGATTTCTTCTATTTGTGCTATGGGACTGAAAGGTAGTTTAATGCATAAAAGTTTATTGATTGATATCCGCCATTTCAGAACTATACTTATGCTCTTCAAGTTTTGCTTTAACCTCTGCAAATGCATTAATAGTGTAGGCAACGTCTTCGAGTGTATGAACAGCAGTCGGGATAAGCCTGAGCAATATAACTCCTTTAGGAACAACAGGATAGGTAACAATTGAACAAAAGATATTGTAATTTTCGCGCAAGTCATAGGTGATTTGGGTAGCTTCTCCTACGCCGCCATAAAGCATCACCGGAGTAACCGGAGATTCGGTATGACCAATGTCGAGGCCTTTTGCTTTAAGACCGTCCTGAAGAGCATTAACTATCTTCCAGAGTTTCTCGCGGTGCTGAGGTTCGTTCCGGAGCATGTCGAGTCGTTTCAAAGCTCCTAAAACCATAGGCATTGGCAATGATTTGGCAAAAATCTGCGATCGCATATTGTACATCAGATATTTGATTACAGGTTTTGAACCTGCGATAAAGCCACCGATACCTGCCATACTTTTCGCAAATGTGCCAAAAAAGAGATCTACCTTATCCTGAACACCGAAGTGCTCATCTGTGCCAGCTCCTGTTGGCCCCATAGTTCCAAAACCATGCGCATCATCGACCAAAAGCCTGAAATTGAACTTTTGCTTCAGGTCAGTAATTTCTTTGAGTTTGCCGAGATCGCCCGACATTCCATACACACCTTCGGTTATTACCAGAATTCCACCACCGGTTTGTTCGGTCATTTTGGTTGCTCTGCGGAGCTGAATCTCAAGATTTTCGATGTTGTTGTGCGGATACACGAACCTTTTGCCGAAATGTAGCCTCATGCCGTCGATAATGCATGCGTGTGCTTCTGAATCATAAACAATTACATCTTTTCTGTCAACTAATGAATTGATAACGCTCACCATTCCCTGATAACCATAATTAAGCAGATAGGCGGCTTCACGGCCAACAAAGGCAGCCAGTTCGCGCTCGAGTTGCTCATGATAAATTGTCTGACCCGACATCATGCGTGCACCCATAGGGTAAGCCATCCCAAATTGGGCTGCAGCATCTGCATCAGCTTTGCGCACTTCAGGATGGTTGGCCAAACCAAGATAATTGTTCAGACTCCATATCAGTCGCTCTTTGCCCTTGAACATCATTCTTGGTCCGATCTCTCCTTCAAGCTTCGGAAACATAAAATATCCCTCTGACTGATCGGCATATTGACCCAGAGGGCCCATATTAATTGTGCATTTATCGAAAATATCCACTGTCTTTAAAGGTTTTAAATAAGCTGCAAATTTATTGATTTGCCTGAAACCATCGCTTTTCTTATCGTTTTTTTATCCTACCTTGATTCTTGTACGATCGATGGTTTTCACGTTGAATTAATTATCTAATCAGTATGCGAACGTGAGCCTGTAAGATCAGAACAATTGCCATTGACAGAATCTACTTGATTTTATTTTGGGAATTATCATTCACGCTGTAATTGAACCTGAACTGCCTCATAATTAGGTCAACAATAAATGAGAGGTAAATTCGTTATTCCCCGATTGGTTTTTTTTATACTTTTGCGCGATGTTTCAGAAAATTACCTTTCTTAGTCTTGTCGCTATCCTTTTGCTGACCGCCTCATGCAAGAGCACTTACCAAAAATTGCTCAAGAGTACAGATCAGGATGCAAAGTATGAGGCAGCTATGGATTATTACGATAACAAGGACTATACCCGTGCTTTGGAACTTTTTGATTTGCTTCAGGCATTCTATCGTGGCAATGCGAAAGGAGAGGAAATCTCTTACCGGATGGCTTATTGTTATTATCATCTTGAAGACTACATTGTTGCAAGCTATTATTTCAAGCGTCATTCCCAAACGTATCCATTGTCGGATAAGGCCGAGGAATGTATGTTTATGAATGCTTATTGTTATTATCTTGACTCTCCAAAATACAGTCTTGACCAGGCAAATACTTACGAAGCCATTAAGGAACTTCAGGCTTTTGTGAATATGTTTCCACGCAGCCAACGCGTTCCGGAGGCCAACAACCTGATTGATGATCTGCGGGCAAAACTTGAACTGAAAGATTATAATCTGGCCATGCTGTTTTACCGCATGCGTGATTATATGGCAGCCATAACCTCTTTCCAAAATCTGTTGAAGAAATTTCCGGATACCGAAAGACGTGAGGAGGTTTACAGATATATGACTCTGGCATATTTTGAGTTTGCTGAAAGAAGCATCCCCGAGAAGCGTCGCGAGCGCTATGAGTCAGCCATTGAATCCTACAATAATTTACTGTATCAATATCCTGATAGTCAATATGTAAAAACTTTGGCTGATGTGCAGGAACGTGCAAGAAAAAAACTGTCGAATTAGAAATTTTAGTAAAATATGGATATAAAAAGATCAAAGATTGAAACAACTGCGGTTACCCGTCAGGTTGACCAGTTTTATAAGAACACAGGCAATATTTATGAGTCAGTTTCGATTCTTTCGAAAAGAGCCAACCAGATATCATTGGAGCTTAAGGAAGAGCTGAACAAAAAAATCGCTGAGTTTGCTTCTGCGTCTGACAACCTTGAAGAAGTGTTTGAAAACCGTGAGCAGATCGAAATAGCCAGATATTATGAAAGACTTCCCAAGCCATCGTTAATGGCGGTTCATGAGTTTTTGCATGATCAGGTTTATTTCCGCAATCCTCATAAAGAGCATAGCAACGAGTTTTAGTAGCTAATCCCAAAATGCTCAAGGGTAGAAAGATCCTTATTGGCATCACCGGGAGCATTGCTGCCTACAAGATGCCCCTGCTGGTCAGGTTGCTCGTCAAAGACGGTGCAGAAGTAAGGATAGTAATGACTCCCTTTTCCCGGGAGTTTGTTACTCCGCTTACACTGTCAACCCTCAGTGGTAACGAAGTTTATGGTGATTTTTTCGATAAGGAGACCGGGCATTGGCATAGTCATGTCGAGCTTGGTTTATGGGCTGATTTGTTTTTGATTGCCCCGGCCTCAGCCAACACAATTGCCAAAATGAGAATGGGAGTGGCTGATAACTATTTGCTGACCGTTTATCTTTCGGCACGTTGTCCAGTTTTGTTTGCTCCGGCCATGGATTTGGATATGTACAAACATTCTGCAACACAGGACAATTTAAAAGAACTTGTACGTAGAGGACATCATCTCATCGCTCCGGCCACCGGTGAACTTGCCAGTGGCTTATGCGGTGAAGGCAGAATGGAAGAGCCGGAGAAGATACACACTGTTATCAGGGATTTTTTTGTAAGAAAGAGCCGGTTTAGTAAGAAGAAAGTTCTTGTAACTTCTGGTCCTACTTATGAAAGCATCGATCCGGTCCGGTACATAGGAAATCACAGTACAGGACTTATGGGTATTGAAATTGCCAGGGCTTTTGCTCATGAAGGTGCTGAAGTAACCCTCATCCTTGGACCCACACATCTCGTAGTTGACTTCCCCGGCGTACAGGTAATCCCTGTTGTTTCGGCCGAAGAGATGTTTCAGTATTGCATGTCGGTGTATCCGGATTCCGATATCGCTGTCATGGCGGCTGCAGTAGCTGATTATAAACCATCCGAGGTTTCACATGTCAAGATCAAGAAGAAATCTGAAAACTTGGTGCTCCGGCTTGAGCCAACCATTGACATTTTATATGAAATGGGAAACACGAAAAGGAAGAATCAGATCCTTGTTGGGTTTGCACTCGAAACGGACAACGAAACAAAACACGCTTTCGATAAACTGAAACGCAAAAAACTTGATTTAATTGTAATGAATTCATTGCGGGATGCCGGAGCCGGATTCGGGCACCTGACCAATAAAGTCAGTTTCATCAGCTCATCAGGTGATACATTGAAAGGTGAATTGAAATCCAAAAAGGAGGTTTCTGAAGATTTACTTGATTTTATATATACGAAGCTGCTAAAGACTGACGTTACATCAACATGAAAAGACTTCTTTTTGTATTCATGGTTATGACCTTTGCTTTGCATTTGAAGGCTCAGGAATTCATTTGTAACGTGCAGGTTACGGCACCAACTGTTGAAGGAACAGACCGCAGGGTTTTTGAAGCCTTACAAGAAGCCATATTTGATTTCATGAACAACCGTAAGTGGTCAAACCTTAACATGAAAATGGAGGAAAGGATTGAATGTACCATGGTTTTGACGGTCAGGGAACGTATTTCTTCGGAAGAGTATAAGGGAACACTGAATGTCGTACTCCGCCGACCCATTTTCAATTCTTCTTATAACAGTGTCCTCCTGAACTATGTTGATGATAATTTTCAATTCAGGTATATCGAGAACCAGCCCATGGATTACAGCGATAATACCTTTAACTCCAATCTCACATCAGTACTTGCATTTTATGCCTACATTTTTCTTGGACTGGATTTTGACAGCTTTTCTCCTCTCGGAGGCGAGCCCTTTTATCAGGCAGCAGAAGCAATTGTGAATTCGGCTCAGAATGCCAACGAAAGAGGATGGAAAGCATTTGACGGTACAAAAAACAGATATTGGCTTGTGGAGAATCTCAGAAATACGGCATACAAGCCTATGCGGCAGTTTATTTATGAATACCACAGGCTGGGACTGGATGTTATGTCTGAGAAACCGGATGATGGCCGAGCAGTGATTAGCAATAGTCTGACTTATCTTGAACGTATGTATCGTGACAGGCCGGGTATGTTCCTGTTGCAATTGGTGCTCGAAGCAAAGCGCGATGAGATTATTCAGGTGTACTCTCAGGGAAGCCCTCAGGAGAAAACCAAAGCAGCCAACACCATGCGTGAAATTGACCCGGCAAACAGTTCGAGCTACGAGAAAATCATTCGACGCTGAGTTTCGCTTTGCACTTCATTTTACTACATTTGCCCAAAACAAAGCGACTTCATGCTTACGCACCTTTCTGTTTCAAATTATGCCCTGATAGAGTCACTGGAGTTGGATTTTATGAAGGGGTTTACTGTAATCACAGGAGAAACGGGGTCAGGTAAATCTATTCTGCTCGGAGCTTTGGGTCTGGCTTTGGGAAACAGGGCAGAAGCAGATGCGCTCCTTGACAAAGAGAAAAAATGCATTGTAGAAGCAGTTTTTTCTTTAAGTAATATTGATCTTAGCGGGTGGTTCATCCAGCATGAGCTCGACTATTCATCAGAATGTGTTATGCGGCGTGAGATCGCCACTACCGGAAAATCAAGGGCTTTCATCAACGACACACCTGTGAATCTTTCGGTTATGAAAGAATTGGGTGAGCAACTTATTGATATTCACTCGCAGCATGAATCATTGCATCTGACGGAATCTACTTTCCAAATGATGATGCTTGATCATCTTGCCGGAACACAAAACCGTTTATCTGATTATCGGAAGATGTACAAGGAATACCGTGAAACATGCCGGCAACTGGAGGATCTGAGGATTGTGCTTCATGACAATATTGCAGAACAGGATTACATTCGCTATCAATATAATGAACTTAAGGAAGCCCGATTGTCCGTTGAAGAATATGTGGATCTTGAGCAGCAACTCACAGCCTTCACCCATGCTGAGGAAATTGTTCAGGCATTGTTTGGTTCCATACAGCTGCTGCACGAGCACGATCAATCGGTAATCAGCCAAACGGCAGAGGCACGTGTCATGATCCGAAAGGTTGAGTCATACTTGCCCCTTCTTGCTGATGTTGGTCAAAGACTCGATTATGTATTGATTGAACTCAAAGATATTGCACGCGAGTTGAATCAGATGGCAGATCAGTCGGCGCATGACCCACATGAAATCCAACGCATTCAGGAACGAATTGGTTTGATTAATCAGTTGATGATTAAACACAGAGTTCGAGGAATTGAAGAATTGATTGCTTTGAAACAACAGTTTGAAGCCCGTATGGATGACTCATTTCAACTTGAAGAACAGATTGAGCACCTGGAGCAAAAAGAGAAAATATTGAAAAAAGATACTGAAACCTTTGCTGCCGAGCTTAGCTATGCACGAAATGCAGTTTCGGAAAGAATTGGAGATGAAGTTACTGCGGTGCTGAAAGGGCTTGGTATGCCGAATGCTGTTTTTCAGGTGCAGTTGAATGCTTTGGAGGTGCCCGGACCGGATGGTATTGATAAGGTTAGGTTTTTGTTTTCGGCTAACCTTGGAGGACAGGTTCAGGACATCTCCAGAATTGCATCAGGTGGCGAGATGTCGCGCCTTATGCTTGCCGTAAAAAGTCTCCTCGCGAAACATAATATGTTACCAACCATTATCTTTGATGAAATAGATACTGGAGTTTCAGGTGAAGTGGCCTCACGCATGGGTAGAATTATGGCGGTAATGTCAGAAGGAAAACAAGTGATCAGTATTACTCACCTGCCTCAGATAGCCGGCAAAGCAAAGCAGCATTTGTATGTGTTCAAAGTTGAACAGGCCCTGAACACCCGCACTAAAATTGAAACCCTCGACACGAATCAAAGAGTCAGGGAAATTGCCCGCTTGCTCAGTGACGATGTCGTAACCGAGGCATCGATAAAAGCTGCAATTGAGTTAATGAACTAAGCACACAATTTTCGAATAAAATAATCACTTGCCTGATGTATCCCTAAGACGGATATGTCTTATTTAGAATGATTATACCGAATGTTGTATATTTGCCGTTTAATAGAACCGATAACCAAAACAGTTAATGTATGGCTTACAATTTATTAAAGGGTAAAAAGGGTATAATATTTGGCGCATTGGATGAGAAATCCATTGCCTGGAAAGTAGCCGAGCTTGCTCATCTTGAGGGAGCAGTATTCACCTTGAGCAATACTCCAACAGCATTGCGTTTTGGCGAGATAAACGAGTTGGCAGAGAAGTGTTCGGCAACTGTTATTCCGGCAGATGCAACGTCGAATGAGGATCTTACCCGGGTTTTTGAAGAAAGTATGCAGATATTGGGTGGTAAGGTGGATTTTGTGCTTCATTCGATTGGTATGTCGCTCAACGTCAGAAAGAAAAGGGTTTACAACGATCTGAATCATGAATTCTTCATGAAGACACTTGATATTTCAGCTGTTTCTTTCCACAAAATGCTTCAGGTTGCCAACAAATTGGATGCAATCAATGAGTGGGGTTCGGTGGTGGCTTTGTCCTACATAGCGGCTCAGCGAACATTGTATGGCTACAACGACATGGCTGATGCCAAAGCACTACTCGAATCCATTGCCCGTAGTTTCGGATATATCTATGGACGTGAAAAAAAGATCAGAATCAACACTATTTCGCAATCGCCTACCAAAACCACTGCCGGAAGCGGGGTAAAAGGAATCGACGGATTGATGGATTTCACTGACCGGATGTCGCCCCTGGGAAATGCCACCGCTGATGAATGCGCCGGTTATTGTATTACACTTTTTTCTGACCTCACCCGCAAAGTAACCATGCAGAATCTATTCCATGATGGTGGATTTTCAAGCATGGGTATGAGCCTGAAAGCCATGAGGATGTACAACAAAAGCTTTAATTGCGATTGTGACGAAACAACCGGGGAAGAAGTAACAGATTAAGATTAGTTATTTCTTTGTATTTTAGGGGTCATCAAACGACCCGATGAAAAGCAGAATCGTAGTATTACTTTTCTTATTAATGGCTGTAAGCCTCTATTCTTCTGGTGATTATCCCGACTTCTCTGTACGGGTTGATCCATTTGCCAGATTTGAGTCATTTCTTCCAACTCAGGTTTCACGGCTGGGAACAGTTTATCACATTGTTCAGGACAGAACAGGTTATTTGTGGTTTGGTGGCATCAGAGGATTGGGAAGGTTTGATGGGTTCCAGTTTAAAGTGTATCTCAATGATGACCGGCACGGTTCCCTGCCTGATCACGAAATTAATGCACTGGCATTATCCCCACACGGTGAGTTGTATATTGGAACCAGAGCTGGTATTTGTCGCTATAACCCGGCCATAGATAGTTTCGAGATAATTTATGGATCAACGGAGACTATTGATGAACTTAATCCTGTTGACAGTATATATATCAGGGCACTGGCTTTCAGCAACGACAGCATACTTTTATATGATGCACTTGGAGGAACACTTGGTAAGATTAACATTCGCACAGGCAGCAGGTCGGTAATTACCGAACATGCAAGGGTGCGTCAGCATTACTACTATTATCATGCTCTTTATCAGATGCCTGACGGTGATATATTTTTTGGCGGCAGAGGTATGGGTCCCTTTCATTATAGGGCTCAGGATTCGTCACTCAGATTATTACCGGTTGCATTGCCCGAGCGTCACGGATTTAAAAGAGAAACGGATGTTTCGATGATTTTGGCTGACAACGATTCGTTATTATGGGTAGGAGGCCTTGAGGGACTTTATTTGTATGACATGAAGAGTGATTTCTTCAGAAAGTTCTATACCGGAACAGTTTACCGCATGATCAGAGACAGAAACAACAAGCTATGGTTAGGCACAGGATCAGGTGCTTGTCAAATCGATGCCCCAAGCGGTAATGTTCAGTTTTACAGGATGAACAACAATGATGCACAGTCAATAGGTGGAGAGAAGATTTTTTGTGTTTACCAGGACAACAACGGAACGATGTGGTTTTCACATGAGAATGGTGTCTCTGTTATGAAGCAACCTCTTGAGGGTGTTCAGTATTACTTCCATATCCCGGGTATGGAACAATCACCTGCTTCGAGCCGGATAACCTCTTTTGCACAGTTGGAGCCCGATAAAGTATATGTTGGTACACGTGATGAAGGACTATTTTTATTTGACTACGTTCAGACAACATTTAAAAAATTCAATCCTGATTCGCATGAAAATATGACATCAAGGAACATACGCTGTTTGATTGCCGACACCGTTAATGGTCATCTTTTTCTGGGTTATTGGTCGGGAAGGGGTTTTGGCCGTTACCGGCCGGAGTCCGACAGATTTGATGCTTACCGTTTTCGTCCTCAGGATCTGACACATGACTGGTACAATGATTTTGCCTTTAGGGATAACAAGACCCTGCTGGTAGGATTTTGGGGTGGTCCGGGGCTTACTGAGTTTGACATCAGAAAGGAGCGTTTCGGAAGACAATTGAACGAATGCTTTGATAAACAGGCAGATGCGCGTCTGATGACGAGTTTGCATATTGATCACAAAAACCAACTCTGGGTTGGTACAACCTCAGGCGGAATTCACAGAATGGTCCTACATAGCGAGGAATGCTTTGCCTATCTGACAGATAAAGAAGGAAGTGCTGCTTTACGTAGTCGTCCGGTTTATGATATTACCAGTGATTTAAATGGAAGAATTTGGGCTTCAGGAGTAGGTTTATATGTTTATGATGATTCCGTTGATGCTTTTACATCATTGAAACTTCGTGAGCCTTTTTCCAATACTGAGGTTTATCAATTGGCAGCTGGAGCTGACAACACTTTATGGATGCTTACTGATCATGGATTGTTGCGTTACCACATAGATAATGAATGGATTACGGATTATAGTTTTTTGATTAACCTCAAGTTTAAGCATGACCTTTCTGCTTTTTTTCCATTACCTGATGGCAGGTTTATCATCGGAGGTCTAAGTGGACTTGCTGTGGTAGATCCTGACAAACTTGGATTGCAGCAAAGTTTCCCCAAGATTTTTCTTGCCGGTTTGGAAACTTCAAATGAAATGGTCATTCACAATCTGAACGACTTTGATGAAATCAGTCTGCCGTATCATCAGAATTTTTTTACTATTTATTTTGGAGCCGACCGGCATGATATGCTTGACACATACCAGTTTTATTCAAAGCTTGAGGGATTCGACAACGATTGGAAAACACTAAACCGTAATCAGGGTTCTGTAAGTTTTACGAATGTGCCTTCGGGAACATATACTTTTAAGATGCGCGCAGGTGATGCTTATGGTAATCTGAGCGAGAAAGAAACAAGACTCAGCATCATCGTATTAACGCCCTGGTACAGGAAATGGTGGTTTATTGGTGGTCTGGCTTTGCTTGTGTTATCCACGATCCTTTACTTGTGGCGACGGAGACTTGTTGCATTAAATCTTTCGTATCAAAACGTTGAGCTCAACCAGAAACTGCTCCGTGTGCAAATGAATCCCCATTTTATTTTCAATTCCCTCACAGCAATACAGAATTACATATATGAGCATAAAGGCCGCGAAGCCGGTGCTTTTCTTTCGAGTTTTGCCAGACTGATCAGACTCATACTGGATAACAGCAGGCACGAGTTTATTTCCCTCGAGAAGGAGATAGAGACACTCAACCTTTACATGCAGCTTCAATCTCTCCGGTTCAACAATGGATTCGATTTTCAAATTCTGGTTGACCCTGAAATCATACCTGAAGTTACATGGGTTCCCCCTATGCTCGCACAACCATTTCTTGAAAATGCCATTGAACATGGAATTTCAAAGGTGTCGCGCAGAGGCAGGATTATTTTGAGGTACATTCAGTTGCCTCATTCCATTCAATTTGAGATCACAGATAACGGAATCGGACTTACTGAATCAGATTTGCAACACAAAGCAAAACCAATGCAACACGAATCAATTTCCATTAATCTTTGCCGCGAAAGATTGGAGTTGCTGCATAAACGAAATCGTACCCGAATTAATTTTTCAATCAGCGAGGTTGTTGAAAATAACCAGGTGTTGGGTACAAAGGTAGTTTTTGATATTCCTGTTTATCAGAAATTTAATAATTAACTGTATGAAACTAAAAGCATTGATTGTTGATGATGAAGTTAATGCCCGACAAGCTCTGTTTAATCTTCTTAAAATGTACTGCCCTGATATAGAGGTTGTGGGTGAAGCAGGAGGGGTGAAGGAAGGCTATGCACAAGTTGCAGCATTGAAACCTGAGCTGGTTTTTCTTGATATACGGCTGAACGACGGAACCGGTTTCGATATGCTGCGGAAAACAACCGGGAATGATTATCGCGTGATTTTTGTTACTGCCTATGATCAGTATGCACTTAATGCAATCAGAATGAGTGCTGTAGATTATTTGTTGAAACCAATTAACCCAACTGAACTGGTTCAGGCGGTTGAAAAGGCTGTCGACCTTATTCATCATGACGATGCCTTCAAAACCAAGATTCAGGTGCTTGAGGACCATTTGTCCCCTGTTTCAGGGCAGGCAAAAAGAATCATACTCAACACGGCAAATAGCATACATGTGGTGGATATTAATAATATAATCCGTTGTGAATCAGATGAAAACTATACCTATATAATTACTACTGATGACCAATCCATTCTTGTCTCCAAAACTTTGAAGGAATTTGATGAACTACTGACTCCATCCGGATTTTGCAGAGTACATCAGTCTCATTTGGTCAATATGTATCAGATTAGTTCGTATGAAAAAGGACCCGGAGGAATGATTATCATGAAGAACAAAGATAAAGTGCCGGTATCGGGTCGCCGAAAGGACTATTTTCTTAAATCACTTGATTTACTTACATGATTTTGAACCTGGCTTTGTATGTTTGAAGCACGGTAAGTCTGGATTATCTTGCCTTGGGATTATTTGATTCCTGACTTATTCCTGAAGTCTGGTCATATGGATTTTGATTTTATTGCGAATAATCAAAATAGCTGCGCGAATGATAAGAAAATACGGACGTTACTTTGAATTGCAATTTCATCTTGTGTAATTTCACGGTGTTATTCATTTTAAACCTAAATTTTAGCTTATGAAAACAAAAAGTGTACTGCTTTCACTGAGTTTATTACTCATGTTTGCCGTGGTAACCGTATCAGCCTGTAAAAAGAAGGAGGATACACCACCACCACCGCCGGCTTATGTGCCACAATTCTCGGCTACTTCAATCGCTATTGATGCCATGACAATCGACTTTTACATCACCTGTGTAACAGATGATTATGAGTTGATTAAGGTTGAGGTTATCTCTCCCGGAGGCCTTCAGAATGACACTTATCTTGGAAACGGGATGATTCTGATCAAAGGCGAGCCAATTACCTTCCCCAATTTCTTCGTGCGTACATCGGGCAATTGGGTCTTTAAGATTACCGGTACCATTAAAAGTGGTGAGCACATCGGTAAATCATTTAGTGTTACGACTACTGTTAGCGTTTCAGGTAAATAGTTATATAATCTGAATACTGCGATGCTGCATGATTTTATTCAGGAACATACTATTATTATTCGTTCTTTTCTTCTTGATATCGTGCAGCGGACAAGAGAAGGCCGGAAAGATTGCACCTTGCGAAGGAGTCTTTCAGATGTCACTTACCGGATTTGTCAATAAAGACGTCTGTTCAGAAGATGTTTTTCAGTATCAATTGGAAAACAAAAAGCTGAAAGTTGTCATCGAAAGTCTGGAAGTGTCAGGTAAGCTCAGGTTTGAAATTCTGATCGAAAGATTTGACGGAAGTGGGAGTTATTCTTTTGCAGAAGGATCAACCTCTTGTCAGCTAACAGTGCATGGCGCATCGGATGAATTCTACAAATGTGTACAAGGTAATATTGATGTGAGAGAAGCTACGCGTCAAAACCTACAAGCCGAATTCGATGTTACTATCGAAGGCTTTTACAACAAGAAAACCATCCATGCCCGAGGGGGCATACATTTGTAGTTTCTCTTAATCGATGCGTGAAGCAATGGCCGGTTCCTGATTCAGGAGACCGGCTTTGCTTTTTTAGCAGGAGGTATTTCTCTTGTTGTTCTGATTGTTTTGGAAGTTTCCAGGTTTTTTCCTTTGTTGGGCTCTTATACTTACAGGAATTTTTGATAGTCCAGTCTTATTTGTATTACTTATTGTTTTCCCTGGTTTATTTTAGCGCCGCATTTTTTGCAAAAATCTGCATCAGTATCAATATCGGTATTGCTGCATTTCAAACATACTCTTGTGCCCTGATTTTTTGCTTTTTCGCGGCTCATTTCAGCTGTAATGATTCCAGTGGGCACAGCAATGATAGCGTAACCTGTGATCATCAGCAAGGATGCAATGAACTGTCCGGTTACAGTAACAGGAGAAATGTCCCCATATCCTACTGTGGTTATCGTAACTATTGCCCAGTAAATACTTCTGGGGATACTGTCGAAGCCGGATTCAGGGCCTTCTACGATGTACATTAATGCTCCCATAATTGTAACAATGAGTAGAACTGTTCCCAGAAAAACGATGATTTTTTCTCGTGAATGTTTTAGCGCATGGATCAAATAAACTGATGCCATGGTGAAACGTACAAGGCGTAGAATTCTGAATACGCGCAGAAGTCTGATTACCCTGATGATAATTAGGAACTGTGTTCCTGCAAATATGAGGCTGAGGTAAGTAGGTATTATTGACAGGAAATCGATGATGCCATAGAAACTAAATATATACTTTGATTTCCTGGGTGTCAGAAAGATTCTGATTAGATACTCGATAGTAAAAAGTATCGTAAAAGTCCACTCCAGTGTCAGCAGCAATCTTCCAAAGCTGTTGTTAATTTGCTGGATACTGTCAAGCATTACAACAGCAACGCTCATCAGGATTAGACCAAGAAGAATTTCGTCGAATAGCCTGCCTGCTTTTGTGTCGTGCTCAAAAACAATTTTATACCATTTATATTTTTGCGAATTTGTTTTCATGATCAATAAGTTCCGGCAAAAATACTATATAGTTTTGTTTCGCATCTCAAACATGCTGTAACCAAAGAGTGCAAAGTCATATTTTACCGGGTCATACGGGTCGAAGGTCTTTAGACCTTCGGTAAGTTCAATAGCTGCTCTCCAGTCGTTTTGTTTCCTGTTGAGCAAGCCCAATGCACGTGCTGCATTACCAACATGCAGGTCGAGGGGGCAAATCAGCGTAGCCGGACTGATTGTTTTCCAAATTCCAAAATCTACTCCGTTATGGTCACTGCGCACCATCCACCTCAGAAACATATTTATGCGTTTAGCTGCTGAACCATTTTCAGGGTCGGGCAGGTGCTTGAATGTTCGGTTTAACATTCCAGTTACAGCGAACGCCTGCCTCAATGACTTAATGCCACCGAAAGCGTAGTTGTTTTTAAAGCCATCGGCAAATATTTTCTCAAGTCCGCCCAGATTTTTGTAGATTAATGAGATACCGTGAAGAAATCCCAGGCAGTCATCCCCGTTGAAGGTTCGGTGAACGAAAACTGTCATGGGTTGATAATCCCTGTCTGCAGCATTCATCAGGAACTCGAAAGGGGATGGCTTCATGAGACTCAGGAGTTGGTTTGCTTTACTGATCGCAGTTTTTCGTTGTCCCCATGCAAATATGGCAGCAATCAGTCCGGCAATTTCGATATCTTCTTTTTTTGCAAATTGATGTGGTACGCTGATGGGGTCATGAACAATAAATTCAGGCCTGTTATAGCAGGCATATTTCTCGTCCAGAAATTGTTTTATATCAGGGAAATTGTTCACAACAAAAAAAGCCTTTATCCGCGAAGATAAAGGCTTTTAAGCTATCAAAATTCCTTAGTTTGCGATTTCGGCGACATTTTTCATGCCGAGCCTGATGGCATCTTCATTCAGAGGGATGAGTTTATGATATCGTTCGGGTAAGGATTTTTTTAACCCTTTTATTACATTCTCAAGTTTAACTATCGGTTTCACGTTCATGTAAGCACCCAGCACGATCATATTGAAAATTTTTGTGTTGCCCATTTCGGCAGCAAGCTGTGCTCCTTCGATCTGAAAAATTCTGATGTCTTTTCTCTCAGGATGGTGTGTAATACCGTTGGGATCGTAGATAAGTGTGCCGCCGGGTTTTACTGATTTTTCGAACTTATCCATCGATTGCTGATTGAGGATAATTGCTGTGTCGAAAATCGTAAGGATGGGTGAACTGATGCGTTCATCGCTGATGATTACGGTAACATTGGCTGTTCCTCCGCGCATCTCCGGGCCGTATGAAGGCATCCAGCTGACTTCCTGTTCCTGCATTATGCCGCTATAGGCCAGAATTTTGCCCATGGATAAAACGCCCTGGCCGCCAAAACCTGCTATGATAATTTCTTCGGTCATTGTTATAGTCCTTTCCTGATTAATTATTTGACAAGTTGGCCATCAACTTTGATGTCGCCCATCGGGTAATATGGAAACATGTTTTCTTCCATCCATTTGTTTGCATCCACCGGTGTCATTTTCCATCCGGAGTTACAGTTTGATACAATTTCGACAAATGATACACCTGGTTTTTTGTCCTTTTGGTTTTCAAAAGCTTTTTTGAGCGCTTTTTTAGCCTTTCTTACCGCAGCAGGTGTATGCACTGCCTGACGGGTAACGAAAAACGTACCCGGTAGTTGTGCGACGAGTTCGGTGATTTTTAGCGGATTACCCATCATTTCAACATCGCGGCCATAAGGAGAGGTGGATGATTTCATCCCCGGAAGTGTGGTTGGAGCCATCTGTCCTCCGGTCATGCCATAAATACCATTGTTAATGAATACAATCACAATCTGCTCGCCCCTGTTGCATGCGTGTATGGTTTCGGCAGTTCCAATGGCTGCCAGGTCGCCATCGCCCTGATAGGTGAATACAATTTTGTCGGGCCAGCACCTTTTGATTCCAGTAGCAACAGCCGGAGCCCTTCCGTGGGCAGCCTGGGTCATGTCAATATTCATGAATTCGTAGGCAAGTACAGAGCAGCCGACGGGCGCAATTCCGATAGTATCTTCTTCGAGACCTAGTTCTTCGATAACTTCCATTATGATCCGGTGCGCTGTACCATGTCCGCAACCGGGGCAATAGCTTAGCGCTTTGTCGGTCATCAGATCTGTTTTCTCATACACCAGATTTTCTGGCTTAATGATTTCTTCAAGTGAGGGTATTGTCATTCTATTAACCTCCTATTATTTTTGATTTCAATGCATTGAGCACTTCTTCCGGTGTGTGGATGGTTCCCCCGAAGCGTCCGAAATGATCAACTTTGGCGCAGCCCCTTACGGATAGCATTACGTCCTCGACCATCTGACCGGCACTCATTTCTACAGCGAGAAAGCCCTTAACACCTTGTTTGCAAAGATTTTGTAGGGCCTTTGAGGGGAAGGGGAATAGGGTAATAAGTCTGAATAAACCTGCTTTGATGCCCTGTTTCCGTGCCAATTCTACTGTTTTTTGTGCGATCCTGGCACTGGAGCCATAGGCAACGATAATGTATTCTGCGTCTTCACAGCTTATTGCCTCGAAACGCACCTCTTTTTCGGTAACATCAGCATATTTCTTCTGAAGCATCATGTTATGAGCTTCCATTTCGTGGGCCTGAAGTGCCAATGAGGTAATAATCCTTCGTTGGGTTCCTTTCTTTTTGCCGGTTGTCGCCCATGGGTATTTTTCGGCGATTTCAGCGTCAGTAAGGCGGGGCATCTGGTCAAACAGTTCGACCTTTTCCATCATTTGGCCGATAACACCATCAGCAAGAATAAGCACCGGCATACGGTACTCAAATGCAAGCTCAAATCCAAGTTTGACAAAGTCGGCCATTTCCTGAACAGAAGCCGGTGCCAGCACGATCTGCCTGTAGTCGCCGTGTCCCCCCCCCTTGGTTGATTGAAAATAATCAGCCTGAGAAGGCTGGATGGTTCCAAGTCCCGGGCCGCCACGAACCACGTTGGCATACACACAGGGCAGTTCAGCACCTGCAATATATGATAGTCCCTCTTGTTTCAGGCTGATGCCCGGACTGGAGGATGAGGTCATCACTTTTTTGCCTGATCCGGCAGCGCCGTAAATCATATTGATGGCTGCAATTTCGCTTTCGGCCTGAAGTACCACCATGCCCGTTCGTTCATATGGCTTTTCGGCCATAAGGTATTCAATCACCTCCGACTGGGGTGTGATGGGATATCCGAAATAGGCGTCGGCACCTGCCCTGATGGCAGCCTCGGCCAATGCCTCGTTTCCCTTCATTAATTTAAGTTCACCCATTATTGTATTTTTTTTTTGATTGACACTAACCGTTTAACTTCACTTTATAAACAGTAATTACCCCATCAGGGCAAACAATAGCACAGTTGGCACAACCGATGCACTCATCAGGCTGTTCCATGTATGCATAATGATAACCCTTTCCGTTTACTTCCTTGGCCAGGTCGATAACATTGGTGGGACACGCAGGCACACAAACCCCGCAACCCTTACACTTCTGTATATCAACTACAATGGCCCCTTTTACCTTTGCCATATCTGTTAAATTATTATGGTTTTACATCGATTGCACGAAAGTACATAATTCCGCCGACCCCTTTGTCCGCACATGGCAGGGAATTGGTTTGAAACTGTTAATTTATAAACAGTATAAATAATTTCTGACACTTTTATGTGGTCCGGTGATGTCAACAATCTCAACAAGGATGGTCTTTTTGAAATTGTCTGAGTCTTTCTTCCAGCAGAGGCATCTGGTCGCGGCGGATCAATGAAGTACATGCCCTGATTCCTTCGTGCCTCTCGCTGCCGGTTATATCAAGCGAAATGGCACTGATGCCATAGTAGATCATTTCTTCGAGCAGTTCAACACCCGTGAAACCGGGATACGAATAGGTGAAATAGAAGCCGTCGGCAATAGGCTTGTCTTCATCCATGTCGTAAACAATTTTAAACCCGTTGTCTACAAACATTTTTTTCATGATGGCTGCTTTTTGGCCATATTCTTTTACTTCTTCCACAAAGTCGAATTTTCCTTCGTTTGCCGCCTTTAGTATCGCGGTAAGACCGTGCTGAGCTGAATGGGAAGTTCCTGAGCTTAATGGGTATATCGTTCCAAAGATCATGGTGTTGCCAAAAAGGTCACCCTGATAAAAACGCTTCAGGTCCGGAAAGCGGCTGTTGAACAACTGGTCTGAAATTACCATCATCCCGATCCGCTCCCCGGCATAACTAAATGCTTTGGAACTACTGATAAACAGAATATAGTTGCCGGTGTAGTTGGCCACAGAAGGCTGATAGGGTGGTTGGCCGGGTTTGCTGAAATCCTGACGGAAGTCCATGCCGAAATAAGCCAGATCTTCCATGATCACAATACCATATTTGTTTGCCAGTTCTCCTATGATGGAAAGTTCTTTCTCCGTGAAGCAAATCCAGGATGGATTGTTGGGATTACTATACAGCACTGAGTGAATGTTGCCTTTGGCGAAATAGCTTTCGAGTTTGTCGCGCAGTTTGTCGCCGCGGTAATCGTATACATCAAAAGTTTCGAATTTCAGATTCAATACTTTATGTTGCTGTTTATGGACAGGGAAGCCCGGATCAATGAATAAGGTTGTGTCGCGTTCTTTGTGAATCCGGCTAAGCATCAGAAAAGAGGCGAAGCCGCCCTGCATGGAGCCAACGGTAGGAATACAGCCTTCGGGGTTCACATCAATATTCATAAAAAGCTTTACGAAACGCGCAATTTCCTGTTTTAAGGGAGCGATTCCGTGGATGTCGGGATAGATGGCGGCTACTCCTTTTTTCAGTGCTTCGATTTGTCCTTCAACCCCGATCTTTGCCGGAGGCAATCCCGGAATCCCCATTTCCATGCGGATGAAAGTCTGTCCGCTCGCTTTTTCGATGAGGTCAACCAGTTTTTTGATTTCACGGATGGAAGCGCGTCCCACAGAAGGCAATCCCGCCTCTGCAATTTTTTCTTTGACTATCTGTTCGCTGATGGGGGTGTTCTTTTGGTGCATCATTATTATGGTTCAGTTAATTGTGAAAATCTCAGTATTTATGCCCTTTGCCCCAAAATTAGGCAATAAGTTTGAAGTACGGTGCAATCGTTTGCGATCGCAGTCTTATTTATAATGATTTTAGAAAAGAGGTCTGCTGTGTGGTGTTATATACCCTTTGCAAACCGAAGCTGCAGGTTTTTGCAATTACTTTTGGATTCGGATCCTTGCGTCCACGGCAACTACACCTTTTTCGGAACCGAGTAATGGATTGAGGTCCATTTCAGCAATTTCAGGTGCGGCTTCAAGCAGGGCCGACAAGCGCCTGATGGTATCTGCAAAGGCTGTTTCGTTGATGGGTTTTTGCCCGCGCACACCTTTTATAACACCATAGCTTTTCAGCGACCTGATCATATTCAGGGCTTCGTCACCACTCACTGGCGACAGCGAACTGCTGATGTCGCGCAGCACTTCGATGTAGATGCCACCCATACCGCACATGACGAGGTGACCGAATTCGCCTTCGCGTGTGGCTCCGGCAAACAATTCCATGCCTTGTAGCATTGGCTGCAACAGGATTGCCGTTGTTTCCGGAATAGCAATCATTCGTGCGAATTCAGTCGCAACGCTCGCTGCATCTGCAACATTGAGCACTACTCCGCCAACGTCGGATTTGTGCACCGGTCCGACAACTTTCATGACTACCGGGTAACCAAGTTTTTCTGCTGCCGAAACGGCCTCCTGAGCTGATTGGACCACTGCTTCTCCGGCTCTCGGTATCCTTGCTGCATCAAGTAATATCTGCACCGATGCCGGATCAAGATAACCATCCCGGGCCGAATCAATTACTTCTCTGATTGTTTTCAGATCGGTTGGGGGCAGGTCAAACACTTGTCCTACGGGAGCAGGCGTCTTGAATACTCTGGCAAGTGCTTTTCCCAGGCTAACCTCATCCGGAAAGTTAATCCGTCCTTTCTGCAGAAAAGAACTTACTTCATCAGCAGCAGTCAGGGTAGAGGGGAGCACAGGGAACAGGGGTTTCCTGATCGTCTTCATCTTCTGGTCGAGCAGTTCGTACACGTCGTAAATCGGACTCAGACCAGGCGTTCCAAATATGACTATCATTCCGTCTATGTGCTCGAAATCGTTATCAATAGCATCAATGATCAAGCCGAGTTGTTCGGCAGTTCCGGTGGCCAGGAAATCAATCGGGTTGGCAACTGAGGAGCCGGGAAAAAGTTTCATTTTCAAATCTTCGGCTGCTTGTCCGCTTATGGAAGGTACTTCGAGGCCACCTGCAGAAAGGGCATCCGTCAGCATAACGGCCGGGCCTCCTGCATGGGTGATGATGGCGATTCGTTTTCCTTTCAACTCCGGATGCATGAACACCGAAGCTACAGCAATCAAGTCTTCACGTCCGTAACACCGCACAATGCCGGCTTTCCGGAACAAAGCATCAACTGCCGAATCAGAGCTTGCGAGGGCGCCTGTATGGGATGAGGCAGCGCGGCTGCCTGCTTCACTCGAACCGGCTTTAATAGCGGCAATTCTGCACCCTTTTTTGATCAGCGATGATGCGTGTTTGAGGAGTAGTTTGGGTTTGGAGATGTTTTCGATATAAAGCAACTTCACCTTTGCATCTTTTTCAAGGTCAAAGTGTTCATCCATATGCTGCAGGATTTCTTCCACGCCCATCTGCGCTGAATTGCCTACGCTGAATACATTGGCAAACTTCAGTCCTTTCGGGATACCTGCTTCCATAATAAAACATGCTGTGGCGCCTGATCCTGAGATGAAATCACATCCTGCCGGGTCGAGTTTGGGGATGGGATAAGTAAAAATACTGTGGTGTTGTGGTGTGAGAATGCCAACACAATTCGGGCCGATAAGCGACCCACCGACTTTGTTTATGGTAGCAACTATTTTGTCTTCCAACACTTTACCTTCGTGACTTTCTTCGCTGAAACCGGCCGACAGAATAATAAACGCACGCGTTCCTTTTGTACTTACCAACATCTCTACCAGGTCAGGAATAAAGCGCGCAGCTATAGCAATTACGGCGAGGTCAACCTGAGGAAGTGCAGCAGGGTCGGGATAACTTACTATTCCTTGAACCTCTGTTTCCTTTGGGTTTGAAACATAGAGTTTGCCTTTAAATCCGCCATCAATGATGTTTTTCAGGACCTTGCCGCCAGGTTTGTTTGTATCGTTGGAACCGCCAACAACTACTATGCTTTCAGGATGAGTCAATTGCCTGGTAATCATTTGATGAAATTTTGTGTTTATAAATTAACAGAGTATTCTGCATGCAAAAATAGGAATATTGGCAGGCGTTCTCAGATGCGGTAGCTTATTTAGAATGAAAAAAACAGGCCTTTTCAGACCTATTTCATTGTAAACAGATAAATAATTTTGAAGAGTGCTTATTCAAGCATGACAGAAACTGCCACAACTCCAGGACCTGTGTTGGTTACCAGTACGGGTGAAGCTTGTTGAACAAAGACCGGTTTTTTGCCCGTAATTTGTTCCAGTTGCTCACTATACCAATCTGCTGCTTCCTGATTGTCGGCATGTGAGATGGCATATCCCCAAACTTTGTTTGATCCGACAAATCGTTTCATTTCTTCCATTACGAGTTTCATGCTCGCTTTTTCGGTGAAGGGTTTGCCGAAGACTTCGGTTTTTCCGTGGTTTTTGACCTCTACCACGGGTTTAATCCCCAGAAGCTTACCCATTAAACCTTTACTGTAACTTACACGTCCGCTCTTGACCATATATTTCATGGTGCGGGAAGTCACGAGGATACGTGTATTCTGCGACCATTTTTCGATGCCTTCGACGACTTCATTATGAGTCGCTCCGGCATCAATCAATTCGGCAGCACGCAGCACAATCAAGCCCAATGAACTTGTAATTCGTTTGGTATCGATGACGGTAATTTTCTTTCCGGATTCTTCACTGGCTTTGCGTGCCGCATTCACACTGTTTTGCCATGTGCCGCTCATACCCGAACTGATATGTGCACTGATAATTGATTTGTAATGTGTAGCCAAATAATTATACCGATTAATAAACTCAGTATAGGCAGGTTGGGCAGTTGAAGGATATACAGGCGAAGTTTGCAGCTTTTTGAAGAATTGCTCGGGTTGCATGGTAATGCGGTCAAGGAAAAACTCTTCGCCGAAATGTACTGTAAGCGGAACCACCTGTATCTGATACTTTTGAAGTAATTCCATCGGGATATCGCATGTGGAGTCGGTTACCAGACCGATATCGTATTTCCGGTTTGCAGCAAGGTCATTCTGCATCACCATATCATCGACCTTTTTGTAGGTGATGGTACCTAATTTGGATACTTCCTCAAAAAGCCTCCATGGTTCATCTGTGTGGATATGTATTCTCATTTTAGAGGGAGAACCGGCAATTACCATTGAATCTCCAAAACTGACGAGTGCTTTTGAGAAGCTTTCCTTGCTCAGATTTGTGCCTGTTACCATAGCTTCGGTGCAAAACCTGTAGGTGATGTCTTCGTGATTGATGCTGTCATCGGCCTCTGCAATTTCAATGTTTGAAGTGTCGAACATCAAAGGTTTCTGTCCATTTTTAAAGTATTCGAACATTCCTTCCAGAAATACGACGAATCCTTTTGCGCCGGCATCAACGACGTTTGACTTTGCAAGCACAGCAAGGCGTGCTGTGGTAAGTTTCAACGATTCCATCGCCTTCATCAGTCCATCAAGCAAAATCTTCAGAAAGTCATCAATTTTGTCTTTAAGCTGATAAATGTATTCTGCCCAATCTTTGATCACAGAGATCATTGTCCCTTCAACCGGGTTGGCAATGGCCTCATAGGCATATCGCACGGCATTTTTCATGTATTCGGCAAAGGCACTCACAGTGAGGGTTTGCTCGTTTTTGATTTCGTTGCTGAATCCGTAAAGAAATTGCGCGAAGATAATCCCCGAGTTGCCCCTTGCCCCAACGAGTGCCGCATCAGCCAGCGCAACCGCAGTCAGCTTCAGGTTTTCCTGAGGTTGAGCCGTATTTACGATACTGCGCATGGTGGATGCAAGGTTGGTGCCTGTGTCGGCATCAGCCACAGGAAAAACGTTGATCTTGTTGAGTAGTTTTTGGTTTTCAAAAATACGCTGAGCGCCGGCTACAAAGCTGTAATACAGCTGCATACCATTAATTTCAGTGATTTTGTTCTCTTCCAAGGTACTTCGTGTTAGTGTTTAAAACAAACCAAAACAAGGCGCAAATATACAATTTATTGAAGTGTTTTTACAGTCCGGTTTATTAATTCCTGCATGGATCATGGATTGATTATATAAACTACAGTAAATGAAGTATATAAGAAATAGTGCATTAAGGAATATTAACAAAATGACAATGAGGGCCGGAAACTTTAACCTCCTGATGCCAGATGCCTCTATAGCATGAGCGTGGGAACAGTGAATTTGTATTTTAAGGAACTGTTATAAGGTGGTTTATCGCTTTCGTAATAATAACACCATCTGGAAAAAGACTTCGTTAAAAGATTTATTATCAGAACCTCATTATATTCTTTGCGAAAACATCTGCAATTGATTAAAATTATTCAAATAATAATATAACAAATAAATAATAAACAGGTGCATATAATTCACAGACAAATATGTGTGATACCTGATAGAATTGTTTTTTTAGAAAAATTGTAATATACGAATTGAATAATAAATTAGTTACATAACAGTATTATAACATAGACTGTTTGTGCCAGCTTAAAAAAACATCATAATCAGATGTTTCTTTGACGAATTGCCTCAAAAACAACGATTGCTGTTGACACCGAAATGTTCAAAGAATCGGCGATTCCCCGCATAGGAATTATGATTTTTTGATCGGCAATGTTTGTCCACAGTGCAGAAAGTCCTGTTGCTTCTGTTCCCATTATCAGAGCTGTTGGGGATGTGAAGTCAGCCTGGGTATAAGGAATTGATGCTTCGAGGGAGGTGGCAAGGATACGAATGTTGTTGTCCCGCAGCCAGTTAATTGTATCGCTGCTGTTTGCGGTAACAGTATGTACTGAAAACACACAACCCAGACTTGAACGGATGGTATTGGGATTATAAATATCCGTCCGCGGATCGCAAACAATGACTGCATCCACAGCAGCGGCATCAGCAGTACGAAGCACTGCGCCGAGGTTTCCGGGCTTCTCCACTGATTCAAGCACAATTATCAATGGATTATGGTTGAGCTTAACATTTTCAAGAGTAAGATTTTTAGGTTCAAATAGAGCAATCAATCCATCAGATTGTTCGCGGTAAGCAATTTTAGCGAAAACATCTGAACTTACCTCTGCAACAAACGATGACAGCGTATTTGTTGAGTTGATCCATGCTTTATTGTGAAATAGTTCGCTGCAAAAAAACAATTCTTTTAGTGTATAACCGGATGCAATTGCGCGGTCAATTTCCCTGAAACCCTCAACCACAAATAAATTTTGCTGCTTACGCTCTGAAGCTTTGGCGAGCTTTACAATGTTTTTGATGCGGGGATTTGTTTTGCTGGTAATCATTGTTTCATGAAGCTTGAAATGCTAAAGACAGCGCTGTAGATAGTGCACATTACGTTCTCGCAATCCCTGGAGGATAAACTGAACGATCTTTTCGTTTTGTCCGATCATTTCAGGCATATGAATTCCCGGAGATGAGAAATATCCGTTGGAAAGTAACCTAAGTGTTACCGTGGCAGCATAACCTGTTGTTCGGGCCATGGAGTGGATTCCGCTTTCGCGGTCATATTGATCGAAAAGATTGAATTCGTAAACAGTTTTATGGTTATCTAAAAGCCCTTCAACCACAATTTTCATCACCGTTATGTCTTCTTCGCCAGGTTTGAGGCTCCACTGCGGAAACAAGATTTGTTGCGTTAATTCCCGGGGAACTATTGATCTGCCGTTCAAAAAAACCGGATTTTCATCAAAGAAACCACCTTGTTTCAGAAATTTGATTTTATCGATATGACCGGGATAGCGTAGTGTTTTTTCGGCCATGTAGTCGGCTTTGATGGTACTGACCAGACTTCTGAGACCGTCGCTGTTAAAAGCTTCCAGGGTTCCCACGCCATCAAAATCCATCAGTTCGGCCTCCGAGAGTGCTTCTTTGATAACTGTTTTGCCATGCTCGACCAGGCGGGCGGGGCGAAGGTACTCTTCGATGACATCTGAAGGCGAAAAAACCGCTTTATATTCCCAGGGTTGTGTCCTGATTTTCGGCAGACCGCCGACATAAATCAATGCTTTTGTAACATGATCCATCTTAGAAGCCGCATATCCGGTCAGCAGGTGGCTCATCCCCGGCGCAACACCCATATCACAAACTACACAGCTGCCGCTGTTTTTTGCCAGTTGATCAAGATCCAAAGGGTTTTCGGGGTAAAACGCGATATCGACCACTGGTTTGCCTGTCTGAGCCAATACTTTGAGACACGAAAATCCCATATGGCCCGGAACGGCGTTTATGAAAAAGTCATACCCTTGTGTCAGAATCTCAAGATTTCTGGAATTACTTAAATCGGCCTGATGTGCGGTTATATTGGTTTCGGTGAATGTGCCCAGACGATCCTCAGATATATCAGCGATACCTACTGAAAACTCATTGCCACGGGCCAGGTCGAGTGCCATGGGCCTGCCAACAAGGCCGGCGCCGAGTATAAGAACTTTGTTTTTTTTTGCAGCCATGGGTCAGGTTTATTTATTTTTTTGCGACAAATATACGCCGGCAAGAACAAACATTATGGAGATTGCTTTTTTCAGGGTTATGATTTCGCCAATCATAAAATAACTGAATACAGCCGCAAAAACAGGTATGAGATATGTGTATACGTTTGCCTTTGCAATGCCGAGATTCTTCACTGAATTGATAAATAAAACATATGCTGCAGAGCTTGCCAATATACCGAGCAGTGACAGATTTAAAACTAACTGAAGGTTAATATCGCTGTAGCTGATTCTGTTTGTTTCGAATAATAAAACAACAGGAATAAAATAGACCAGGCCAATAATGTTTTGAGCCCACACAACTACCATTGGATGGTAGAGTTTTGTGAGATTCTTTAACATTACGCCGTAAATTATAGCACTGGCGACAGCACCAAAAAGCAGCAAAACTCCTATAGGTGATGCAGAAATGGTTAGATTAAAGTCGAATATCATTGTCAGCACCCCAATGAACGAAATAATGATACCGGCTATATTCAGCAGTTTCAGTTTTTCTCTGAGGGCAAAATATGCAGCTATTGGAGTGAATACAGGAATTGTCGCAATAATAATAGCGCTTACAGTTGGAGAAACCAGATTTAGTCCGAAGTTCTCTCCGAGGAAATAAAAGAATGGGTTGAATAATGCAGAAAGGAGAAACAGCTTAAAATGAACGCGTTCAATTCTAAGGCTATAATTCAAAATCCATAATACAACCGTCAGGAATAAGGATGAAATGATCAACCGTACCATGACAGTAGACGCAGGACCGAGGTAATCAAAGACGATTTTCGACCATGAATACGACATGCCCCAAATAACCATAGCCGTAAACGCACCTATATGTATGAGATATTTTGTGGATTTAGCCATAGTACGAAAAAGTGCACGAAAATAGGCGATTTTTCTGTTCGTCATCGGGTTTGTTTTTAAACATACGCCAGTTTTGGAATCAATACACCAGAGAACCCGGATACAATGAAAAAAAACATAATTTTGTCAAAATACTTTCTATACAAATTATTATGGACTACACGACTATTTTGGTCAATCTGCGAAAAATTGTTCGATCTGTTAATCTGGAATCGAAAAGGGTAGAGAAAGAATTCGGAGTAAGTATACCCCAGCTGCTGTGTTTACATTATTTGACAAAACAAACAGATTATCAATCTACTGTAACCTCAATTGCAAACTATCTTAATCTCAATCTGAGTACAGTCACAGGAATAATTGGCCGTTTGGAGGCAAAATATCTGATTGCAAAATTACCCAAGACCGGTGACAGACGAAAGACTTCTGTCGTGCTCACTGCTCAGGGTTTTGAGTTACTTGAAAAGACACCTGAACTGAAGCATCAGCAACTGAACAAAAAACTATCGGGACTGTCACAAAAGGATCTCATTGATCTTGATCGGTCCTTGCAATGGATAGTTACCTGCTTTGAGCTTGATAATGAGTCAGCTTCACCACTAATTACCATTGACGATTTCACATCCTACACTTCCGGAGAACCTGACACGGCAAAATAATTCTGACAATTTTCCTTCCGGGTTACAAAAATTTTTGTAAATTTGTTTCTGTAGAAACTAATTATACAATTTTGACTGCTCTTTGTTACATTCCACAGATTCGATGTTATGGCTGCCGTTGATCTGGCAGTACTTGGGGTTTACCTGTTAATCATGTTTGGCATTGGGTTGTATTTCCACTATCGGAACAATAATGTTGAAGACTACTATGTTGGCAGTCGCCGGATGGGGAAATGGCATATCGGATTATCGGTAGTTGCCACCGATGTGGGAGGAGGATTTTCTATCGGTCTTGGCGGACTTGGTTTTCTCATGGGTTTATCGGGCTCGTGGCTGTTGTTCACGGGTTTGTTAGGAGCATGGTTAAGTGCTGTTTTGCTTATACCTCGTATTAAGCCATTGTCTGACAAGATGGGCTTTTTTACATTTCCGGAAGTAATCGGCCATTTTTTTGGTTCAAAGGCAGCATTTCTGGCGGCATTAATATCGGGTATCGGATATCTGGGTTTCACAAGTTCGCAGTTGCTTGCGGGAGCCAAACTTGCTTCCGGAGTCTTAGTGGCTCTTGATTTGGAACTGGCATTGATTATTTTAGGGGTTGTAGCTGTTTCCTACACTGTATTGGGTGGATTAAAGGCTGTCATTTACACCGACACTATTCAATGGCTGCTTCTCATTGCCGGTCTAATATTTTTGGCCATACCGTTGGCTTATCGGGCAGTTGGAGGCTGGGTAGTGATTGAAAGCGAGTTGCCTGAACATTTTTTTTCATTAACGGCGATAAGCTGGTCACAAATTCTGAATTGGATGTTTACAATATTACCAATCTGGTTTGTTGGGATGACGCTTTATCAACGAATTTATGCAAGCCGGTCAGCAAGTGAAGCCAAGCGTTCGTGGTTCATTGCAGGATTGTTTGAGTGGCCGGTAATGGCTGTGATGGGTGTGGTACTCGGAATGCTGGCCCGTGTGGCTTTCCAACTGGACATGTTTGTTTCTCTTGGTTACCACAGCATGGATGAAATAGATGCTGAAATGGGTCTGCCTTTGCTGCTCAGGACTGTATTGCCTGTAGGTATTACAGGGTTAGTGCTTGCTGCATATTTTTCGGCGATACTTTCGACTGCCGATAGTTGTCTGATGGCATCATCGTCAAACTTCCTGCAGGATATTGTCCGATCGTTTACGGGTTTTGACCACGATCACCGAAACATGATGCTGTGGTCGAAGGGATTGACTCTCTTGCTGGGTGCTTTTGCCGTTTGGATGGCAATGTCCTTGACAGAAGTTTTATCGCTCATGCTTTATTCCTATGCATTTATGGTCAGTGGTCTGTTTGTTCCCTTGATCGGCGGCCTGTTTTTTGGCATACGCAACAGATATGCTGCGATTTCATCTATGGTCGCCGGAGGCGGAACAACCCTGGTGCTGCTGTTGCTCTCTGTTGAACTGCCATTTTCACTGGATGCCAATATTTTTGGTATTGCAGCCGGATTTATAGTCTTTATACTGATTTCAAATTTCAAAAAATAAGTAATATGAAAGAATTGAAAATATTTGATGGTTTTCAGACCATGGGAATGATTGAAAAGATGAAGATTGTAGATTTTCTTTATCAGCATCTTGAGCAATTCCGCGACGACAAGGATTCCATTAACAATGCTATTGAGTATGCTCTTGGTGAGAGCTCAAGAATGGGTGGTTTTGTAATTGTTGCCTACTTCAATGAAGAAATTGCGGGTGTTGTTGTGGTAAACAAGACAGGCATGAAAGGTTATATTCCTGAGAATATTCTTGTTTATATTGCTGTTCATTCAGAGCTCAGGGGAAAAGGACTGGGGAAAACACTCATGGAGAAAGCTCTTGAACTGGCAGAAGGCAATATTGCGCTTCATGTGGAGCATGATAATCCGGCCCGATTCTTATACGAAAAGCTGGGGTTTTCGAATAAGTATCTGGAATACAGATTAACCCGGTAGTTTAATGTAACTAATTGATTGAAAATGGCATATGTGGAATTTAGCCGGAGCAAGCTTCGCTCAAATGTTGCATTTCTGAATGATTTATTTGGCATTCATCAGGTGCATTGGGGTGTTGTTACAAAATTGCTGTGCGGAAACCGTAAGTATATTGAGGAGCTGGTTCAGGCCGGTCTAACAGAGCTTCATGACAGCCGCATCAGCAACCTGAAGACAATTAAAATGATAAACCCTGACATTCAAACTGTGTATATCAAACCGCCATCAAGTCAGGTGATTAAAAATCTGGTCAGATATGCAGATGTTAGTTTCAATACCCAACTGCCTACAATCCGCCAGATCTCAGCTGAGACAAAAAAGCAGGGAAAAACCCACAAAATTATCATCATGATAGAATTGGGCGATCTGAGAGAAGGTGTGTTGGGGGAAAACCTAATTGAGTTTTATCGATCAGTATTTCAATTGGATAGCATACAGGTAATTGGTTTAGGGGCGAATCTGAACTGTTTGAACGGCATTCTGCCGAGTACTGATAAAATGATCCAATTAAGTTTGTATAAGCAATTGATTGAAGCCACATTCAAGGTTAAAATTCCATGGATATCTGGTGGATCGTCGGTTACGGTTCCTTTGTTGCTCAGGAAATCAATCCCTTCCGGTATCAATCATTTCCGTCTGGGAGAAACTTTATTCTTTGGAAACGACTTGATAACAGGCAGGACGATCAGGGGAATGAAACCAAATTTGTTTACCCTTCACGCTGAGATCGTTGAGATGATGAACAAACCTCTCGTCCCATTTGGTGAGCTTGGCAAGAATGTTGCCGGAGAACAAATACAGATTGATGAAAACGACTACGGAAAAACTTCGTGCAGGGCTTTGCTTGATATAGGGTTACTTGATGTAGACCCGGGAGATATCCGGCCTTTAAGCAAATATGTTAAGATAGTGGGTGCCAGCTCTGACATGATTAGTATTGATTTGGGTTCAAATAAAGGTGGATTAAAATTGGGTGATTTTATTTCGTTTCACCTGAACTATATGGGAGTTCTGAAGGTAATGAACTCAAGATACATCGAAAAAAGAATCGTTGACTGACCTAAGAACGATCTTTTTCTTTGAGCAGGCTTGTGCTGTGCTTTAATGTTCTGAGCATGAGGGTGATGAACAGGGCTACTGTAAACACATAAACAGGCATTGACAGCCAGTTAATGCTTCCGTCCTGAAACCATTGCCGCAAAAGAGCTACAAAAGCAAAACCCGTAACCGTAGCCATCATCCCCGAGTATTCGCGTCGCAGCACACTTTTAAGGCTGAAAGGTACAGTTGAGGGAGTGTAATTCCTGAAGGATGGTATGAAAGCAGGCGTTGTCAGTGACCAATCGAGGTATGCCTGTCCGAATTTTCGCTCCAGAAAACGTTCTTCTGCAAACATGATACGTTCGTAATAGAGCCAGAATGCAAGAGATACGATGATGACAAAACTAAAATTAAAGGTGAACAGAACAATCCCGATCCACATCAGGAAATTGCCCACATACAGCGGATGACGCAACATTGAATAAATGCCTGTAACATTAAGACTTTCAGCAATCTGACCGGCTTTGGTGTTGCGCCCTGATGTGCCTTTGGGAGTGGTGCCGATGCTGTAGGAACGGATCAGAAAGCCAATGACGCTTATGGCAATGGAAACCCAGGTGAGCATAGCATTAGTGGTTGGGGTTAACCACGAAAGATCAGTTAAATATACAACCGGAATGGCCAGTATAAAAAGAACAACCGGCAATTCGCCTCTGTGTCTGAAAAGCCAGTTTCCGCTTTTTTCAAATGAATGGATGAGTGCCATATAGAGAAGTTTGCGGCAAAAGTACATGAAAATCCACCGGCTGCAGCGAAAAGTTCAGACTTTGAAACTGAAAACAATGATTCTAACAAGTGTGCTCTTAAATTTTGAGTCATCAATATTAAAAAGTTCATTGCACCATGAAGTTGCTAATTTTTGTCGGGCATGAAAATAGACTAGCAAATAACTTGAGATGGAGTCAAATAGATTTGAAACCAGTTCAACCTTTATATTATTGTTCAATAATATGAGAATTACTCACCGAACCGATATCCGATGCCAGATTCAGTGATGAGCAATTTAGGCTTAGAGGGGTTTTCTTCAAGTTTTTTTCTTAACTGTGCAACAAAAACTCTAAGGTACTGTGATTGTTGCATATAGGTGTGTCCCCAGACTTCTTTTAGGATATATTGATGGGTTAAAACCCTTCCTGCATTTTTTGCAAACAAAGCAAGAAGAGAGAACTCTGTTGCTGTAAGCCTGATCACTTCGTTACTTTTTCGGACACTATGATTTGCCAGATCGATGGTTATGTTTTCAAATTCGAGCACGGTTAAGTCTGCTTTGTTCTCATTTGAACGAAGGGTGGCTCTGATTCTGGCCTGAAGTTCACCTGTTCGGAATGGTTTGCCAAGAAAGTCGTTTGCTCCATTATCGAGGGCTGAAATAATTTCATCTTCAGAGGATCGCACCGAAAGAATTATGATTGGCCTTGTGTACCATTCTCTAAGCATTTTTAATACCTGCTGTCCGTCGATGTCGGGTAATCCCAGATCGAGAATAATTAATGAAGGATTGTATGTTGCCGCATCAATCAATCCCTGTCGTGCGTTTTCAGAAAGAATTGTCTTTGCGCCAATTGCGGAAAGCGTAATATCGAGCAGCCTTCTAATCTGAAGTTCATCGTCAATAATTTGGATGGTAATACCTTCAAGCATTTTATATTGGTGTTTAGAATGTAATGAAGCTTGGTAATTCTGTTGGAAGCTTAATGACGAAGCAAGCTCCGCCATCTTCGTTGTTATTTACTTGTATTTGTCCTTTATGTGCTTCCACAAATCCTCTCGAAATAGATAGGCCTAATCCTAAACCACCTGTTTTGTTTTGATTAGCACGATAAAATGTATCGAAAGCATGATTAATCCTTTCGTGATGAAAACCTACGCCCTGATCACTTATCGATATGATTAGATTCTCTTCGTCAAAAGCTGCTGTAAGCCTGATTTTTGTTCCGGGTTTGGAGTATTGTGTAGCGTTAAGCAGGATGTTGTACAAGACCTGTTCCATGAGTCCAAAATCAATTTTGACTAAAGGGATGTTATCAGAATATTCAATTTCAAACAAAAATGGTTGCAATTCATCTTTGAGGTCATTCGAAACTTTATTGAACAAATCATTCAGATCGTACCAGTCAAGCCGCAACGAAAGATGGCCGCTCTGGAGTCTGGACATGTTCAGCAGGTTTTCGATGAGGCGGTTTAACCTTAGTGAAGCCGTGAGAATCTCATGAGCAAGAGCATTCTGAACCTGAGGGTTATTTGATTCGTTAAGTAATGAGTCGGCTGCTCCCATGATTGTTGCTACCGGAATCCTGAACTCGTGGGAAATAGAATTAAATAGAGTTTTATAAAGCCTGTCTGATTCGTCAAGAAACCTTACTTTTTGGGCCATTTCAGCAAGGAACTCTCTTTCAAGTGCATTACTTATCTGTGTTAAAAATGCATCCCAAAGATTGGAAGGCAAATTATCGTATATTTCATCAGATCGGATAATCACAACACCAGGATTTATTTTTGAGCCGATCATAGGTTGTATGATGCATTTCCGGGGTAAACATTTGCTTTTAATCTCTGTAATTGAAATAACTGAGGTATTATGAACATTTTTGGCAATTTCTAATTCAACATCGGTAAGTGCATCCTCGTGTCTCAGTTCGGAAATCAATTCAAGGGCATTATTTTCGTTTTGAATGAGAAAGACAGGCGTAAAATGAAAATAATTAAAAGTGTGGTGGC
>Ga0208244_100319_pt1 | contig 53124 bp, 37 predicted proteins | sample SubbioCR12Aug_5A_FD_184828 | JGI IMG/M metagenome (GOLD analysis project Ga0208244, IMG submission 184828) | Serpentinite rock and fluid subsurface biosphere microbial communities from McLaughlin Reserve, California, USA - CR12Aug_5A (SPAdes) | ecosystem: Environmental > Terrestrial > Deep... | reverse complement strand
TCATCAACGGACGATGGTACAGGTCGGCGCGCACGCTTCGCACCCGCCGCTCGAACTGGCGGGCGTAGGCCAGCATCATCAGGGCCTTGAGTACGGTCTTCTGTTTTTCGGCGTCGGTATATTCGCTGCTGCTTTTCTTGAATGCCCCGGCTTCCTGGCGCAGGATGCTGATGTGCTTGCCATGACCCTTGCGGATAAACTCAGACAGGTTGTAGTTGGCGACGGTGGTGGTAATGTCGCGCTCGTCGGTGAAGGTGGCCGAAAAGTTGAACAGGAAGCCGTTGCGCGAGAGAATCGAGTAGATGTGCTGGCGCTTCGAGTCTTCCTTGTCGCCTTTGTGGGCTTCGTCGAGCAGGATGTACCAGCCGCCGTCGTTGTCGTAACTGCGGAAGTCGATAATTTTCTCTTTTTGCTCATCGCTCAGGTTATCTGAACGGTAGTAGAAAATGGTCACTTCCTGGGCGCGGAACAGTGACCCGCTGCTACGTTTCACTTCGGCAAATTCGCGCAATTCTTTGAGTCGGATAAACAACCCGCCGCCGGCGTTGAATTCATCGACATGCTTGCGCAGCTGCTCGAGCAGGTCGTCGCGGTGGGCCAGTACCAGGATATCGTGCGTCGGGATTTCGTCGCGCTGCATCAACTGCCAGAGCACTTCGATCATCTTGACGATGACCAGTGTCTTGCCGGAGCCAGTGGCCATCCAGAATGACATGCGGTTGATGAACTGCTCATAGGGCAGTTTGTCGTCTTCGGTTTCGTAATAGGTCTCAAGCAATTGTGCCAATTTGCGTTTGGCTGCACTTGAGCGGTCGATGCGAATATCCAGGTTCTTTTCAAGCCCGAAATCGCTGTACCAGGTCATGAAGGCCTGTTTGCGCCCGGCTTCGTTCAGGTTGGGGTTTTCGTAATACTTCCACAGGGCCTTGAGCGCATTTTCAAGCGCGTTTTTCTGATACTCCCACAGTCTTTTGCCAAGCGAAAACGAAGCCAGGTCGAAATCGACCCAGTTGGCCGGCAGGACACCCTGCGGCAGGTTTTCCACCATGTTTTGAAGCAAGATTGATGCCATTTACCACCACACCAACGGCTTGATGACGCGAAAATCGGGGTTGCTCAGGCTGATTTGTTCGCCGTCCTCGAATTCGACATACTCTTTGGTGATGCGCTTGATCCACTTGCCGCGCAGGTTAGACAGGCTCTCGGCCAGGTCGATATTTTCGTACACCCGCTCCGGGTGGAAGCGCACGGTGTTCTTTTCATAATCCACTTCGGTGGCGTCCAGCATTTTCAGGTCACGCAGGAAGATGTAGTGATGGTACGGGTCTTCGTATGGGTTATCGAACAGGTCGGCGTCATCATAGCGGGCGCGCCGCAGAGCGTCTTCGTACTGCTCCAGTTCGTAATACTTGATGAAGTGGCTCATGCCGCCTTCGTTTTTATCGAAAACCGGCTTGCCATCTTTCCACCTGCTGCAAAAAGCCACCTTCTTGACGCGCGGCAGGATGACGGTTTCAAAGTGTGCGCCCATCTCGACCAGGATGTACTTGCGCTTGCCTTCATCCGACCGGTTCAGGTTCATGACCGCATGGGCGGTTGTGCCTGAGCCGGCGAAGTAGTCGAGAACAATATCTGTTGTTTTTGTATTACAGACTTTCAGCGTATCTTCAACTGCGTATATGGATTTTGGGAAAGAAAAAACTTGTCCCTTGCCGAAAAATTTTGTAAGAAGATTTGTACCATGATCAGATGCTGAATATCGCGAATCCTGCCAAAGAGTTCTTGGCAATGTTCCTTCTGCTTGCAATCGTGATTTCATGTATATGCCGGTTTTACCGCTCTGGTCCTGGCGAACTGTAAAAGAATCTAAATTCTTCGCAACAGTTTCATGTCCCCATTTCCAGGTACGTTCTTCTCCACCTTCGGCTATTGGGAATATAACTTCTTCATTTCCCGTAGGTTTTTCAAGCGCGGTCCAACTGCTTTTTTCATCAGACCACTCAATTTTTGGAATGCGGAGGCTTTTGCTTTCGGCCGAAGCATAGATGGGATAAAAAAGTTTAGGGCGCGCCGGACGCCTCGCATTTAGACCGCCATGTTTTCGGAAGTTTACCCATTCAAACGGACCATCCAAATCTTGTTCTTTGTAACGTTGAATTTGCTGCTCAGAATGCTCCAGCCTGCCAATTTCAGATTCTGTAGTTTTCGACACGAACAATAGATACTCGTGTGCAATGGAAAAACCTCGAGCGGTAGCTCGGCCTGCTGGATTATTTCTAACCGCAATCGTACCCACAAAATTCTCTTGTGGGTAAATTTGTTCCACTAAGCTTTTGAGATTATTAAACTCAAAATCATCAATCGCTACACAATGAAAACCGGAATTTTTGAGATAATTTCTGGATATTGACAGGCGATTTTCCATCATTGATAGCCATGATGATGTTTTGTACTCATTTACATATATGATTTCTGACGCATCCGTATTATACGGGGGGTCAATGTACACAGCCTGCACCCGCCCTTCAAACTTCGGCAGCATCGTATTCAACGCCTGGTAATTCTCACTGTGTACCAGCCAGCCATCCAGCTCGGCATCTAAATCATCAAACAATGCCAGGATGTCCAGTTCGAGATCAGAAAAGTGGCTGGTATCCAGCGGCAGGCGCAGGTACTCGCTGTGCAGCGGCTCGCCGACCACGTCGGTTGCCGTCAGCATGTCCAGGCTGAAATCATCGTCAATCATGCCTAGGGCGCGCCATTCTTCCATCTGGCCGGCCATGCCGGCGTGGGCCAATATCCTATCACGCAGGCCCGGGTCGCTGATTTTATCCAGGGTAATCACATAGTGGCTGTTGCGCACAAACTTTGGCTTGTTCCAAACCCGCACCAGCTCATCTTCAAACTGGGCAATAAAAGCAATCACTTTATAGGCAATCGCTTTCAAGGTCTGCAACTGCGCCAGGCGCTCGGCATCCCATACATTCTGGCCTGAAAACAGGTACTGGTACATCCACAAATCAAACTGCTCTTCCAGGAAGGCGCGCGCGTTCTTGTTGATGAAATAATCAACTTCACTCTGCTTCTCAAAAACCCGGAAGGCCTTCGCCAGGGTTTCGTCGTCCAGTTTTTTGCCGGCTTGTTTGACAGCCTTCAAGATGTCATCGACCTTGGTGCTCTTGCCGCGCTCTGAATAAGCCACGTCGAAGACCAGCGTCCCGTCTTCATCCACCTTGCGGAAGGCATAAACCGTCTCGCGCTTTTCGTTGGCGCGCTTGAGCGTAGTTTCACTGGCATCGAAGAAAAACTTTACCCCGTCCACTTCTGTATTGAGACTGTTGAAAATCCGGTCAGTCTTCACGTAATACAGCATGTGCGTTTTCCAGAACAACATCACATCCCGGTCGTCGGTGTAAACCTTCTCGTAAACATTCTGGTGCAGGGGGGTATAGCGGAAGTAAATCGAACCGCTCTCGCTGAAATAGCGGGAGAAAAAAGTATAGAGCTTGTCGAATAGTTCCTCGCGAAAGCCTGGGGACGGCCGCAGCGCTTCGTTGATGTCTTTTTGCAGGTGGGGGAATACGCCTTTCGTGTAGTAGCGCGACTTGATTCGCATCAGGTTGATATACCCTGAATCACCTTCCACTTTGGCGCCCACAAAAATATCTTCCAGGGCTTTGAAAAACTGCTGTTCGAATTTACGAGGCTCAGGCATGAAAAAAGACTCCGCAATAGATTTTGGTAGTTCTATAAATTTATCTGGCTATACTATCTGTCTGCGCCAGCAAAAACAACAGTCCTGGGTCAATTCCCACGTTCTTCCCCCGCCAATAAGTGGGCCAGTCCTTCTCGCTGGGCCGGAACCTTTACTCCGCAACCAAATTACCTGTATAATTATACTAATATACCGATAATTTTCCCGCCCAATCGTCGGCCAAATTCAAGCCATTTCTTGAAACAGCCTGCGCGAATCGGTATGCTGGAAGCAGAAAACAAAAAAGCCCGTGAACCGGTTATCAATTCACGGGCATTGGCAGCAAATAAAATTTATCATCTCACGCGGTTTGGCAACAGTAGCCCAGAAGTATGACCAAACCGCAAGCCTGATAGACTGGCGAAAACACGAACCAAGAGTGCTCCGGCTCAAAAAAATCTATCCTTGGTTCGGGTCCGTGAGGTCGTGGGTTCAAATCCCGCCGCCCCGACAAGTAAAAGCAATGCCGCCTTACCCGAAGGCGGTTTTTTTATTTGTGCGAATGATATAATTTTCAGCCACTCTTTTATCTGGATGTCTTATGTCTGATTCACTCGTAACCATCAAAAAACTCAAAAGAGGGCGGCCCACAATAGGCGTCCTGGCCGGGTGGCAGGCTTATGAGGGGGCGCTTAATAGTTTTCTCAGCCCATTGCTGGATGGGATTCAGGCCGCTGCCCGCCAGCACGACTGTAATTTATTACTGTCCTGCGGGGTTGGGCATCGTGGTGATTATCAGCCGGATGACGTTCATCCGGCCTGGCCGATTCTGATGCCTGACACAGATTTTGTGCCGGTTGGCCCTTGGAACACGGATGGCCTGATTGTCATTTCGCCGGTTCGGTCCAGATCTCGCTCAGAGTATTTACAGAAGCTCTCTGAAAGCGGTTTCCCGGTAGTATTTATCTCTCCTGGTGAGCATGGTCCAACCCTGGTTTTCGATAACGAAGGCGGAATTCGTCAGGCGATTACGCATCTGGTGGGGCATGGGCATGAACACATTGCCTTTATTGCAGGTTTAACTGAAGATTCGTCTGATAGTGAATATCGATTGAATGCATACAAAACCGTCGTTGCGGATTATGGACTTGGAGCAGACCCGCGCCTTGTTGCCGTTGGCGGATTTTACACCCTGGGCGGATACCAGGCCATGCAGCAAATAATTACTTCGGGGGTTTATTTTAGTGCGGTATTGGCCTTCAATGACGAAGCGGCCATTGGCGCTATGCAGGCGCTGCGCGAAAATGGGATGCGCATCCCGGAGGATGTTGCCATTATTGGGTTTGATGACCGCCTTGATACGCTTGTGCAAATGCCTCCGCTTACCAGTGTGCGCCAGCCGTTGACAGAGATGGGCTATCAAGCTTTTGAACTGGTGCTTAAGTATATCAACCAGGAGGATGACAGACCGTACACGATTCACATCCCGGCTCAACTTTCTGTTCGGAAATCATGTGGGTGCCTTTCTGGCGCCAAGGTACTTAGGGGTCCATCTCCTGTTGTCCTTAAGCAAGGCCAGCAGGATGATTCCATTTTGCATAAACTCTCATTGGCAATGCGAGAAGTTTTACCAGTCAGGGATGAATCGCTGGATTCGGGCGAAATACTTGACCATTGCCAGCGATTGGCAAACGCCTTATTGGAGAGTTTGGTAAATTGGGACGACTCTATCTTCTATGAAGCGTTGGAAAATGTTTTGATATGGGCAGAATCGGTGGATGAAAATCCTCACGACTGGCAAGCGGCCATCTCTATTCTGCGCCAGAATTTGCCGCTTATCCTGCGGGAAGAAAGATTGGGTGAGAAATTACAGGAAGTAGATCAGATACAGGTCGAGGCGATGATTCACCAGGCGCGCATTATCATCAGCGAAAGTGCCCAACGCCGTTACGTACGAAACAAGGTTCTTCAATTTGAAATGACTGACCAGCTTGGTCGCATGGGCACTCGCTTGCACACTGCGCTGAATGACAATCACATTTTTGAAATATTAAGCGAGGCATTGCCACGAATCGGAATTCGTCGCGCCCATATCGCTTTCTTTGAGCCGCAAGAAAATGAAATTGACCGTGTGGCATGGAGCCGTCTTCACACCCTGGTTGGGGAGGGTGTAAAAAAAGCTATTCCTGAGCGCTTTCCAAGCCGCTCTTTCCCGCCGCGGGATTTATGCTCAAGTGACACATCCTTCCAACTGGCTTTGTTGCCTCTGATTGTTCACGGTAATGTTTCAGGGTATATGGTTTTTGACGCCGGACGGTTGGAGCCGTGTGCGGCCATTGTTCGACAGGTTGAATCTGCGTTGCGCAGCGCCCGTCTGTACCAGGAGGCTGCCGAAGGACGTCGCCTGGCGGAGGAGGCCAACCGTTTGAAGGGCAGTTTTCTTTCAATGGTCAGCCATGAACTTCGCACCCCGCTTAATTTGATTGTAGGGTTGAGTGAGATTTTGACGCGTGAGCCTGAGCCAGGGCAGGTTTCATTGCCTGAACCCTATTGGAAGGACATCAAGCAGATTCATAGCAGCGCAGAGCACCTGGGCTGGCTTATTCGCGACGTCTTGGATATGGCGAGCAGTGAGGCGGGGCAACTGAGTCTGTCTTACCAGCAGGTGGATTTGCGGGCAGAACTAATGGCCGTCGCAAAAGTTGGCGAACAACTGGCGCACGAGAAGGACCTTGCGTGGCGTGCTGATATTGCCTACGAAATTCCAACGGTCCGGGGAGACCGAACGCGCCTGCGGCAAGTGGCACTGAACCTGGTGAGCAATGCGGTTAAATTCACGACCCGCGGAATGGTATCCCTCGTTGCCAAAGTGCAGGATGACAGAATTATCGTCTCAGTAACAGATACCGGGTTGGGTATTTCACCCGATGAACAGGAGTTCATTTTCGACGAATTCCACCAGTCTAAGCGTACACTTGAGCGCGGCTATAGTGGCATGGGGTTGGGCCTGGCTATTTGCAAGCGCCTGGTTGAGTTGCATGGCGGGAAAATCTCGGTGCGCTCATTGGGCAAGGATGGCGATGGTTCGACGTTCTATTTCACACTTCCGGTTCCTGGCGGCCAGAATGCGGCAATTGGGCGGCAGTTGGCATCTATACCGGAAAACATCCAGCGTCCTGTGCTTGTACTTTCCGAAAATTCCAACAGCATCGAACGTGTGCGAGACCACCTTATACGACAGGGCTTCGAAGTGGATACGCTGCTGGCAAACGCAAGCGCCAACTTGCCTTCTCACTTGATGGATTTGCGGCCTGGCGCTCTGGTGCTGGACCTTAACCTGGCATCGGAACGAGGCTGGGAGATAGTACGAATTTTGAAAAGCAATCCCGCCACCCTGGATGCGCCGGTACTTTTCTATTCGTTATCTATGGAAAACGGCACAGGCTCGTGGATGGAAATTAACACCCTCACCAAACCGGTCAGCGTGGATGAACTGGCGCAGGCATTAGCCCGGCAAGGCCTTCTTGCCGGAAGCGAAGAGAAAACCATCCTGATTGTGGATGACGATGCCAAAATCCGCGAGATGAATGCCCGCATTGTTCAGTCACAATCGCAAACCTACCATGTTTTGAAAGCCCGTGACGGCCTGGAGGCGCTTGAAATTATGCGCCAAAGACCTGTAGACCTGGTTTTGCTTGATTTGATGATGCCTGAATTGGATGGCTTTGGCGTTCTGGATGCCATGCGTGAGGAAGATAGGATGCGAGACATCCCGGTCATCATTTTGACTGCCAAATTATTAACCGAGTTGGACATGTTGAAATTGAACCGAGGTGTTGCCACAGTGCTCAACAAAGGTATTTTCAGCGTTGATGAGACATTGGCACATATAGAGGAAACCCTGTCTCTAAATCACAGGCTTGGCAATGAAGCCCGGCGATTGGTTCGAAAAGCCATGGCGTATGTGCATGAACATTACAGCGATTCGCTGACGAGGGAAAACATTGCTCGTTATGTAGGTATTAGCGAAGATTACTTAACGCGTTGTTTCCAGCAGGAATTGCGCATGCCGCCCATGACTTACCTGACGCGCCATCGCATTAATCAGGCCAAGTCGCTTCTGGCGGCTGGCGACATGAGCGTGGCCGAAGTGGCTGAGGCGGTTGGTTTTTCAAACGAAGCCTATTTCAACCGTATTTTCCGGCGCGAGGTACGGATAACTCCCGGCGCTTACCGGCGTGGACAGCGGGCTACGGAGGAACAATAACCTAAATACAGGTTTTCTTGTCAGAAAGAGACAAAAATAAGACGCCAGTGTATATGTTTTTACACGGGCGTCTTTGCTATTCTATAAGCAATAGGCTTGCACTTATGCTTATCAATTTCCCTAATTAGGAGATTCCCATGTAATCCAAGATTTAAGGTTTTTGAAAAATTGTGTCAGTTTGACTTACCGGATTACTCACAATTGATTGCCCCATCCTCCCCCACTTCCCGTTAGTTGTGAAAGGAAAACCACCATGAATGCCAAGTTTCAAACATTTCGCAAAACAATCACACTCGTAACCTGTTTGTTCCTGTTGGCGATGGTTTTGTTTGCGTCCGCAATCACTGCCCCGCCTGCATCGGCTCAGAGACCGGCGACCAAGACGCCAGCCCCGACCGCAACACCTTCAGGCACCAGTCCAACCCCGACGCCGACCTCATCCGGTACCGATTTCAGCGCCGCGTCAGACAAGGCCTACGGCTGGCTGAAGATGCAGCAAGACCAGTACACAACCGGTCTGGTGGAAAGCTTTAACATCAGCGGCCAGCTCGCTAATGTCTGCTTTACCTACGACCAGGCAGTCGCCGCGATTGCTTTCAAAGCCAAGGGCGACTCTGCGCGAGCAAAACTGATTTTGGATCGTCTCCAGGCTCTTCAGATGAGCAGCGGCAGTTGGTACAACGCTTACAACTGCTCCACCTTGCAGCCATGGGAATCGCACCAGCATGTCGGCCCGGTTTTGTGGGTGGCGCTGGCCGCCAAGTATTACGGCGGCAGCACATATGATGCAATGGCGATAAAGGCCATCGACTGGACGCGCCAATTCCAGCAATCGGACGGCGGTGTCAACGGCGGCATTGACAGCAGCGGCGCCATCATCACCTGGTGTTCCACCGAACACAACCAGGACGCCTATGCCGCTTACAATAAATATGGCTACACCACGGCTGCAAACAACGCCAAAAGTTTCCTGGATAACAAGGTTTGGAAAACCGACCATTTCTGGGGCGGCCGCGATGACAGCCGCGATCCGCTGGATGTCAACTCATGGGGCGTGATGGCCCTGGGTTCCACTACCTACGGCGTCTCGCTCGATTACGCCATGAGCCACCACCGCAACACCAAGAACGGTATCGATGCCTTCGACTTTGACAGTGATAAAGACGATATCTGGTTCGAAGGTACCGGCCAGATGGTGGTGGCCTTCAAGGTCGCCGGGCGCACCAGCGATGCCAACTATTTTACCGGTGAGATTATCAAGGGACAGAAGAGCAACGGCGGTGTGCCTTACTCTCTCCTGGGCACCAGCAATGGTTATTGGACAATGTCCAAGGCTGAATCTGTTGCCTCCACCGGCTGGCTGATTTTCGCCATTCACAATGTTAATCCGTTCAAGTAAGAATTGATTTACCGCATCGCTTTGGGCGAGGTGAAGGGTCTCCATTCAGGTGGGAATCCTTCGCCTCGTTCCACAAACTATGATGGAAAGGAAACAAACTATGAAACTCAAAATTCAAGAATTGCAAAAAGGCCTTACATATATCACCTGCCTGTTTTTATTGCTGGCGGTTTTTTTTACCACTATTGCCAATACTTCTGATGTGTCTGCGCAAAGACCGGCAACCAGAACGCCAGCCCCAACTGCCACGGCGACCCCAAGCTCTGACCCGACCGCCACCCCAACTGCTTCGCCAACCTCTTCCGGCTCGGAGCCTACTGCAACGCCGACTACCGCGCCGACCGCCACCCCGACTGCTACCCCAACCTCCTCCGGCTCATGGGGAACGGTAGTCGGCCTGGGCAGTTACACCAACACCCTGCCGGATGGCGCAGTTGGCCCTTGTGACGCTTATGACCCCAAACAGTGCAAGCCCACCTCGCCCCTGGTGACCGGCGCATTCAGCAAGCCGGTACAGACCAGCGACTGGTGGACTTCGATGATTTGGAAGCGCGGCACTGTTGTTTACTCAAATAACATGTTTCCCCATCCGCTCAACATGAAGGCTTATGCCAATGGCCTTGGGGTGGGTTATCCCAACAAATATGTCATCGATAAAGCACAATTGGGGCGTGATTTCATGTATAACTATGCCGAGGACCTGGTCGTCGGCGTTGTCAGCCTCAACGCGCCCGATACCCGCGTGGATGACTATGGCGATTGGTCTGTCACCGGCTCCTGGAACGACGGCACCCGCAGCCTAAAGGCCACTTTTGGCCGGGGTTTGCCCTTCGTCTACTTCATCAAAAACGGTGGCGATGCCTCCGTCACCTTCAAGGCCACCCCCACCATCTGGTACAACAGCAACGGGGTCATCGGCGCGACCGTCAATGGCCGTCACTATGGCATTTTTGCCCCTCACGGCTCGTTCTGGTCCGGTACCACAACCCGCACCTCCACCCTGTCTGGCAAGGATTATTTCTCGGTGGCTGTGCTGCCCGACAATACGACCACAACGCTCGAATTCTTCCGTAAACACGCCTATGCTTTCGTCACTGATACCAAAGTCTCCTGGAGCTACAACCAGAGCAGCGCGGTGGTCACTTCCACTTATACCGTGACCACCACCCTGAAAGAAAACATCAACAGCAACGTCAACGCCCCGCTCCAGGCGCTGTATCCTCACCAGTGGAAGAATAGCGCCAATGCCCTGACATCCTACACCTACGTTTCTGCCCGTGGAACGATGAAAGTCCTGACCGGCAACACCTTCAGCACCGCGATGACCTTCAACGGCGCGCTGCCGTCCATGCCCAATGCCGGTGCTTATGACCTCGCCCAACTCACCACTTACATCAACCAGGTTGTGAACGAAGGCGACCACTGGGGAGATTGCCCTAGTGGGGGGCAGCCTTGCACCGATACCTACTGGCAGGGCAAAGAGATGGGCCGCATGGCAAACCTGGTTTGGATTGCCGACCAGATCGGTCACACTTCCGCGCGTGATTATTTCCTGAATCAACTTAAGTCCCGCATTCAGGATTGGCTGACCGCCAGCAGCAGCAGCGATGGCAGCCAGTTCTATTACAGCAATGAGTGGGATACGCTGATTGGCTACCCTCAGGGGTATGGCTCCGGCACGTCGATCAACGACCATCACTTCCACTACGGCTACTTCGTCTTCGCTGCCGCTACCATCGCGAATTATGACCCTGCCTGGGCTACCAACTCCAGCTGGGGCGGCATGATTGAACTGCTGATCAAAGACCCGGCCAACTGGGACCGCACCGACTCGCGCTTCCCCTTCCTGCGCACCTACGATGCCTACGCCGGCCACTCCTGGGCCTCCGGCCCGGCCGAGTTCGCCACTGGCAACAACCAGGAATCTTCCTCCGAGGCCCAACTGATGGCCACAGGCATGATTCTCTGGGGCGCGGCGACCAACAATAATAACATTCGCGACCTGGGCGTCTTCCTGCACACCAACGAAACCCGCGCCGTCGAGCAATACTGGTTCGATGTGGACAATGATAATTTCCCCTCCGATTACCAGAACGAAGTTCTTGGCATGGTCTGGGACGCCGGCGGCAAGTACAACACCTGGTGGACCACCAATCCTGAGGAAATTCACGGTATCAACATCCTGCCCGTCAATGGCGGTTCGACCTTCCTGGGCCGCTACCCCAACTATGTTAAACTCAACTGGGACCATATGATTGCAAAGAACAGCGGCGAACCGACTGTCTGGCAGGATATTTTGTGGAGTTTCTACGCTTTCTACGATGCAAACGATGCGGTCAACAAGTTCAACGCCAATTCGGGCTATGCGCCTGAGGCTGGCGACACCAAGGCGCGTACCTACCACTGGCTATACAACCTGCAAGCCATGGGCCGCCTCGACACAACCGTCACCGCCAACATTCCTACTTATGCTGTGTTTGTCAAGGGCGGCACGCGAACCTATGTGGTTTACAACGCCAGCGCGAGTTCCATCACCGTTAATTTCTCGGATGGAAAATCGCTCGCTGTGCCCGCCCGCACCCTGGTGCACTCCAAGTAACCCTTTATCCGGCGCCTGTATATAAGTTCAGGTTGCCTGGCCGCTGGAATCAATCAGGGTCGTCCGAAACTGGACGACCCTGATATTTTTGTTTACCCTTGTTGCTCGGTAGACCACTCCGATTCGATGAACAGCCATCCGGCCGTATCGCCGTATTTGCGGCCGTCCAGGTGGCCGCCGCTGTCGATGCTGCCGATAAAGACCTCATTGATGCGGTCAACCACCTGGCCGTTTTGTTCCATGATTAATGAGATGGTGATATTGCCCGGCGCCAGGGGAAGTTTGTCGATTTTGCAATTAATTTGGCCGTTCTGCGAAGTAAGGTTCAGGCCGCCAAGCGCCAGTTCGCTGTTGATGTTGGCAATCACATCGCCTTTGATGGTTTTTATCAAAATGACCGCATTGGCATTCTTGAGCGTCGACAGGTTCTCGGCCTGGTAGCGTATCTGGAAGTTGACCGACTGCCCGGTGGTCAGGGTTTCGAGCGCCGCGCCGCTGTTGTCGTGCAGGGTAAAACCGGTAATTTTGATGTTTTGCGGCAGGCCTCCCTGGCGGCCTTCTTCCAGTTGCCCTTGCTGGTTTTGGATGCTTTCCACCAGATAATAGTCTATCGCCTCGGCGACCGGCCCAAGCGGGAAAGCGATCTTGCCGCGCTCCAGAACCAGCGCCCGGTCGCACAGGGAAGCCACCGTGTTCATATTGTGGCTGACAAACAGTATTGTTCCGCCGTACTCTGAAACTTCACGAATCTTTTTCAGGCTTTTTTGCTGGAAGGCGACGTCGCCAACCGAAAGGACTTCGTCCACCAGCAAAACCTGGGGATGCAGATGGGCGGCGACTGAGAAGGCCAGGCGCACTTCCATCCCGGAAGAGTAGCGTTTAACCGGCGTGTCGAGGAACTTTTCCACACCCGAAAAGTCGACAATCTCGTCGAATTTTCGTTTTACCTCGGCCCGCGACATGCCGATGATGGCGCCGCTGATGAAGATGTTTTCCCTGCCGGTCAGTTCGGAGTGGAAGCCGGTCCCGACTTCGAGCAGGGAACCGACCCGGCCATAGATAACGGCTTTGCCGGATGTCGGCTCGGTGATGCGCCCGAGCAGTTTCAGCAGGGTGCTTTTGCCCGCCCCGTTGCGTCCGATAAGACCGACGATGTCACCCGGCCCGGCTTCGAAGGATACGTCCTGTAGCGCCCAAAAGGCAACCCGCTTTTCGTAGGCGTCCTTGTTCCGAAAGCGGGCAATGCTTTGGGCAATGTCATCCACCAAAACGCGCTGGTGGCGGCGCCAACTCTGTCCGCTGGTGGGGACGATGCGATAGCGTTTGGATAATTTTTCTGCGCGCAGGATATAGTTGCTCATCAAATCACGTCCGCAAAGTTGCGTTCCAGCCGTCTGAAGACCACCAGGCCGACCGTGAAGACGCCAATGCCAACTGCCAGGGCGTAGGCCAATGAATTGAGTGGGAAGTCGATGGCCCCGAATATCGCCCAGCGGAAACCATCGATGATTCCGACCATCGGGTTAAGGTCGTAAATCCAGGCCCATTCAGTCGGGATAATTTTGGACGAGTACGCCAGCGGGGAGGCGAACATCCAGATTTGAATGACGAAGGGCAGCACGTAGGTGAAGTCACGATAATAGACGTTCAGCGCGGCAAAAATAATGCCCACCCCGATTGAAATGATGAGATTCATGACCAGCAGCACCGGTATTGCCAGGATGTTTAGCGAGACCGGTATGTCGTAAATGAAGAGCAGGATTATCAAAATTACAAATGAGACCAGGAAGTCTACCAGCGTTGAGATGGCGTTGGCAATCGGGATGATGATGCGCGGGAAGAAAATCCTTGTCACCAAGCGAATGTCGCGGGTCAGGCTGATTCCCGCCCGTTGCAGCGATTGCGAAAAGACATTCCACGGCAGCAGGCCTGCAAAGGCAAACAACTCGTAGTTGATATTTTCGGACGAGACGTTCATCAACCGTCCGAAAATCACCGTGAAGATGATCGTCGTCAACAGCGGCTGCAGGATAACCCAGGTTACCCCCAGGAAAGTCTGCCGGTATCGCAATTGGACTTCACGCAAGGCCAGCATCCCGAGCAGTTCCCTGTATTCCCATAACTCTTTGAAGTCAAGCGCAAACCAGCCTTTTGCGGGTTGGATCACGGTGCGGCGCAGCTGCGATGTTTCCATAGAAAAATCAGGCAATTTTTATCTCCTTATCGTAATTCAATATTCCTCAGGGATGTGACATTATAATGCTGTTCATGGAATCGCTTCAAAAGGTATCTTCTTTTCTCACGCAAATTGTTTTGGTGATGTTGCGGCGTAGGAAGGTGGTCTATTTTCTCCTGGGTCTGCCGCTGCTGCTGATGTCTGGGTACTTGCTTGTCCACCATGCCATTTACCCTTTGTGGCATATTTCCTGGTCGAGAATCCACCTGCTTGCCGCGCCGTTTGCAGAGTTGCTGTTGATGTTTTCCCTGGCAGACCTGTTTTATAGAACGAAGCATCAGGCCTGGTTGAATAAATTTATCTTTTTGTTTGTGTTTTTCCTGCTTAATTTTGCCGGGGTGTTTTTCCTGGCGAGTTATTACAGCGGGATTTCCCAGGATCCTTCGGCGGTAACCCGCGTCCTGTTTGCTGCGCCGATACTCCTGGTCGTCCTTTTTGCCGGCGCCGCCGTTTTTTTTGTGCTTGGCTTTTGGGGGCAACTGAAAAATTTTTGGCTTCATTATCCGCTCAAAGCCGAAAGCGAATCGGCGGCCAAAGGCGGAATGCCAAAAGCCCTCACGGTTTGCATCCTCTTGGGTTTTTTTGTCCTCGGCCTGGGCTTGCGCCTGCATAACCTGGACGGTTTTCCGCCCTATGTCGATGAATACATTCATACCAACTGGGCCTTCGCGGTGTCTTCGGGCCAGCCCGTCGAATGGGGCAGGGCCTTTCTGACGGTTAACCTGCCGGTTTATTTGAGTTACTTAACTTTCGGGGTCAACCTGTGGGCCGGGCGCTTCCCGATGGTTTTGCTAAACATGCTCTCCATTTTTCCGCTTTTTATTTTAGGCAGCCGGGTGAACAGGCAAATCGGTTTTATTTGCGTGGCGCTGTTTTCGCTAAGCCCGTGGATTATTGCCTCCTCCAGGACGGTGCGCGATTATGCCGTTGTTCCGTTGATTTTTTATACCGCCGCTGTTTTGCTGGTAGACCTGCTGGGTTGGGAAGGCCTGCGCCGGCGAGAGTACCTGCAAAAAAACAAATATCGCATTCTCCTGGCGGCCGGCATCCTGGTTTATACAGTCTTTGATAAGACATCCATTCTCAGGATAATCCTTGGGGTTTATGGTGTTTTTGGGCTTTTGGCCTTATTCAAAATCTTCAAGAAAGATATTTCGCGCTATTACAAGATAGCCATCCTGCTGCTGGGCAGCGGGTTTTTCGCCTTCCTGCTCATCCAGGGGCGCATAATTTACCGGCTCCAGAACTCTGGCACAATATTCTACCGAACAGTGACCACTTATTGGTCAACCCTGGTTGCCAGCGAGATGCATCAGTGGTATTTTATTGGCGCGATAGGCTACCTGGTGTTGCTGGTTGGAGCATTTTTTGCGATACGGGCGCTCACCCGGGCTTATAGCCAGCCGGATTTTTCAGTTTTGTTCCTTTTCCTGACATTTTCTTCCCATCTGTTTTACCTGACCTATGTCCTGTCCAACCCGCGCATCCCTGGCCGGATGCGTTACGGGGTCTTGATGGAGTACTGGTATTTGCCACTTGTGGCGTTGCTCCTGTGGCTGGCCTACGACCTGGGACGCAGGTTTTTGCCGAAAGCCGGGCGCGCAGTTGTGGTTGCGCTTCTCATTGTTTTGTTCACCAATCCGCTTTCGGTGTTGTATGCGATTAATTATCAGGGCGGTTTATCAATGCAATTGACGGGCGAAAACCATTATCTTTCCGCTTCGGCGCACGAGTTCCTGGCAGCCCGCCTGACCGAGCAGGACGTACTATTGAGCGATTTCATGCACAGTTATGACAACATCAATGGCAAGAGATTTCGTACAAAAGAGAATTTTTTTTATTACAAACCGGTTTTTAGCGGTCAAATCAGTCCGCTTGGGTTCATAGAGGAAAACCCTCAGGGTTGGGTAGCCATCAGCGCCAATGCCCGCCCGGCGAGTTATGGCCTGGTCTTTGAAGATTTTATCCATGCTGAAAAATATGTCCGCTATTTCGGTCAAAAGGGTGATATTTATCTGTGGCAATGGAGCGAAAATGCGGGAAAGTAATATGCTTGGACGGATAAAAAAACGGCTGCCCGCCTTGTTTGCAGTTCTGGGCGGCATTCTTTATCTGGCGCAGGCAATTTATTATGCCCAGGTGAGCCTTCCCAACCTTGATGAAGGCTCGTACCTTTATAAGGGATATCTTTTTGCCGAGGGCGCTTACCGGCCCTTCCAGGAATACGGCTTTTGGGTTAACAAGATGCCGCTATCTTTCCTGCTTTGGGGATGGGTGCTGAAATTATTTGGCCCCACTCTTTTGACCGCCCGTGCCTTCGCTGTTCTTCTAAGCATCCTGGCCCTGCTGGGGACATGGATAGTTGCCCGCCGGTTCACAAATGGTTGGCTGGCAACGCTTGTGGTTTGGGCGCTGTCCTTAAATGCATCCTGGCTTGGCCTCTATAGCATCGCCAATTCGCAGGTGCTGGTTCATTTCATGATTACCTGGGTGCTTGTTTTTTGCATCGGGCCCAACCGGCCTGCCTGGCAACTGGCAATTGGCTCGGCCCTCGCCGGGATGATGGTCATGACACGCGAGAACACCATCTTCTTCCTGCCGCCGCTCTTTGTCTATCTTTTCTGGGAAAATGGCAAAAAGAAGGCCCTTTTGGCGTTGTTCTCGCTAAGCGCGGTCATTGCTGCGGTTCATGCTGTTTACTGGCCCGGAATTTTCTCGCTGTGGGCCAGGTGGCTTCCCGATGCGCTTAGGCCATTTGACCAGCGCCTCGATGACTCGGAATTTTTCCGCTCTGTTGGCGCCTCGTCGATATCCCTCGATTCCCGCTTGCACAGCCTTTCCCTGGGGATAAGGGCTTTTTTCATTCCGTTGGCCGGAAGCCTGTTCTCCCTCGTTTACTGGCCGCGAAGAAGCGACTGGCCTTCCCCGTCCCACTTTCGAGCGTCCGTTTTCCTGGCGGTTTCTTTTTGGGTTTTAACCTTCGCTCATGCCTGGGCTTCCATCGGCAAAAATTATTGCCTGTATTGTTTTCCCAGCTATATGGGATTTTTTGCCGTCATTGGCCTGTTGCAGGTTGTTCTTGTTGTTCCGATATTGGCGAAAGACAACAGAAGGTGGACAAAATACATAACGTGGATATTGATACCCCTTATCACTTCTGCGCTCGGGTTTTCACTGTTTCAGGAAATCGGGGCCGCCTTGTTGCAGATGCCGATGCCGCGCGTGAGCGGTGGTGTCTTGCTGCCAGAATGGACAACGCTCAGGGTAATTTTGGCTAATGGATTTGACATGAGCTTTTCAGAAGCCCGCAAACTTGTCCCAACGCTGGCGGGCCTGGGGGGCGGGATTTTACTGGCACTCCTGTTTGGGATGATTGCTCGTTTTTCATCCCGCTTAAGGTATTTGGGGCCGGGGCTTTTCAGCGTTTATGGATTTTTACTGGCTGGGTTTGCCTTTTTACCGTTCTACCATACCCTTCCGGCAGATACTCTTTGCGCCACCAATGCAATCGTCACATACGACCAGCAGATAGGCTCAAGGCTGTCGGCGTTTACCCGTCCCGACGACAAGGTTTACCTCGACGGCGCGCGCACGGCAATATTGATGCTCTATATAAGCGATGCCGAAGTGTTACCGCCCCAACTTAATGGCGACAACTCTCTTCGTGTGGGCGGCGACCCAGAAGCACTGCTCAAGCGCGGCTACTGGAACGAGGAGGTGGGGCTATCCTGGCGCGAAACAGCAGATGTTTTTATTCTTGGAAATTATAGTACCTGGGCCTTTTACGATTATTTTAATGATGGTCAGTTTGAACAGCTGACACTTCAAGAAGATGTTTTGCAGTGCTCCGATGCCGTTCAATACTTTATCTATCGCAGGAAATAAAAAAAGGAGTTGTTGGGGCACGGTAACGAATGCGCCAGCAACTCCTTTTTGTGGATGATTTTCTTTAACTTATTCTGCCGAGCGAATTTCCTGGTGCCAGGGGATTAGAATCTTTTTGAGAACTTCCAGCAGCCACGTAAGCCCGAAGCCAACAATTGAAACAATCATCAATACCGAGTACATATCTACCATGCGCATTGTTTCCCAGGAAAGCCATAACACAGACCCGAGGCCGGTATTGCCAAACACCATTTCCACACCGATGGTGATGGTCAGGGCCGATTTCAGCGAGAGCCGCATTCCGCCAATGATAAAGGGCAGGCTGGCGGGCAGGGCCACTTTGCGAAACAGGTCGAAGCGGCTGGCGCCATAGTTTTCGGCTACTTCATAATAGGTGGGGTTGACTTGCATGACACCTATCATGGTGTTAATCAGCATCGGGAAGAATGCGCCGATGCTGACCATTGCGGTTCGTGAGGCTTCGCCGATGCCAAAGATGATAATGACCATTGGCAATAAGGCGAACTTGGGTATTGGATGCAGGGCGGCCACGATGGGGTCTAGTATTTTCCGAATCCTGCGCGAAAAACCCATCAAAAGCCCTAATATCAGCGCAGCCCCGCCGCCGATGGCAAAGCCCGAGAAAATGCGCGAGAACGTAATGGTCATGTCTGTCATATATTTTCCGGTCACCAGCCCGTTGAAAAACTGGGTGATGATTCGGCTTGGCGCAGGGAAAACAATCCGTGAAATCAAATCGGTGCGTGAAAGGATTTCCCAAATCAACAGGCTGGCGAATATGATGCCGATGGTTGTCAGTTTTTCACGATTCCTGACAAATATATTGGGAGGCCCGTCCTTCTTTACGAAAGTTTCAATTCTTTGCGAACTTCTTGTTCCAGCAGTTTCCATATATGCCACCGTATTTCTATGAACGTGGGGGTATCTTTAATCTTCAGGTCGCGCGGGCGGCCGAGCGGAATCTCGATTATTTCCTGGATTTTCCCCGGCCGGTCAGTCAGCACGAGGACGCGGTCGCTCAGTAAAATGGCTTCGTCTATATCGTGGGTAACAAAGAGCACCGTTTTTTGCTCTGTCCGCCAGATGTTGAGCAGTTCTTCTTGCAGGATGATGCGCGTCTGGGCGTCCAGTGAACCAAACGGCTCGTCCATCAAGAGAATGTCCGGGTTGGTCAGGAAGGCGCGCGCCAAGGCAACCCGCTGGCGCATACCGCCAGAAAGTTCGTGCGGATAATAATTCTCGAATCCATCCAGTCTGACGCGTTTCATGAACTCGAGAACCTGTTCGCGGCGAACCGCTTTGGGGACGCGCTGCAATTCGAGTCCCAGCCCCATATTATCGAGAACTGTTAGCCAGGGGAGCAGGCCCTGGTCCTGGAAAACCATTACCGCTTTGGGGCGTTCCTGTGTCCCGGAAAACTGAATTTGGCCGGTATCGGGCTTGATAAGCCCGGCAACGATTTTAAGCAAGGTGGTCTTGCCGCATCCGCTTGGGCCGATAATCGAGACGAATTCGTTTTCTTCAACCCCAAAACTGACCTTGTCCAAAGCCGCAACTTCACGGTCAGTAAATTCTGCAAATTTTTTGCTAATCTCTTTAAAGATGATATTCATGATTGTTTTGGGCGTTTCTTCCAGAATGTTACAGGCGGTGTCTTGTGCGTAACTTGCAAATGATTACATAATAATGCAAGGGTAGCTTATTTCCGGTTCCAAATAATTATCGATAACTTGCCCATTGTACCTGACTTCAAGGTAAAAAATCGGACGATTCTTGCCGTAATATTCCTGCAAGGCTTGGTTGTTTTTTTTGAATATGCCTGTTTTATCCAAATTGACAGGATTGAATTCGGACTTTAATGGTATTATAAGTGTTAACAAAGAAAACCCTTGGTCGCTATTTTTTATTCTTGGCAAAAACCGGCTAAAAAATGCCTTATTGCTTGTTTTGCCGTTGCACAAAATAGCCAGCGCTTCCCCAATAATCTTGGACATTACAACATAGGTGCAGTATGAAATTGTTGATTTCAGAGGAAGGTGGCTTCAGGAAAGAGTACGTGATAGCCAGGGCTGTCACGCGCATTGGCAGCGCGCCTGCCAATGACCTTCAACTGCGTTCGCCCCATATTTCCCCTTTTCACATTCAAATCTTGTACACGCGCGATATGCCAGACCGCTGCAAGGTGGTTAACCTGTCGGGCGAGGCAATTGCGTTTTTTTCCGCCGGACAGGAGAACTCCCTTCCCGGTTATGTACCGGTGGAGGTGAGCGCCGGAGATGAAATCAGGTTGCATGCAACACGCCTGGTTTTTGAACTGCCGCTTACCGCCGGAGTTCTATCGACCTCAAACCAAATCAGCGCCGCGTTAGCGCTGCCTGAGCCTGTCTTGCGCCCGAATACCACCCTGGTAGGGCGCATTGTGCTTAAAAACGAAGGCGCTCAGGCCGCCTGCCAGTTTCAGGTTGAAGTTGGCGGCCTGCCCGCAGAATGCTACCAGGTAGACCCCATCCCGCTTATGTATGCGGGCGCGCAGGAAGATGTCAACATCCGCTTTTTCCATCGCAACACCTACCCGCCGGCTGGTTTCCAGTCGGTGACCATTTCTGTTACCGCCCCGGACAGTTATCCGGGAGAACAGGTAATTCTCCAGCAGGGGGTTTATGTCATCCCGGTGCTGGAGCAGGGATTGCAAATCCTTGACGACATGCCCGTGCCAAAGGCTGTCGTTCCGGTGGTCGAGATTTTAGAATCCGCTGAGCCGCAGCCAGCTGTCGAAGAATTGGCCGAAACCCCGCCTGCGCTTGATGCCCAGCCGCAGCCCGAACCTGTTTTGTCCGCTGAGCCTCCCCGCCCCCAGGGCAGGGTCGAACCGATTCCTGTCCCCGATGAGCCTGTTGCCATCGCGCGCCTTGAGCCTGTCGCCGCCCTGGTTGAAGAAATACCCTCGCCAGATTTGCAGCCAGAACCCGCCTCGCCGCCTCGCCCGCAAATCCCGGCCAGGGCAAAAGTGGTCAAGACCCCGTCCGAATCGTTTTGGGACGAATAGCCAGCCCGGAGAAATCCTTATGCCCTTCCCCGACATTTCGCTGCCCGAATTGCCTGTAAAAATCTTCGTTTCGATGCTGGTCTTTTTCATTATCCTGGCGGGGTTTTTTCTTTTAACTTTTATTTCCAGCCGCGTTTTGCGGGTTCGCCTCGACCGCAGGCATACCCTGCGGATTGAAAACCGCGGCAACTGCCGCAGCAAGTATTATCTGGATGTTTCTTCACCCGAACCGGGCCTGCGTTTTGCGCTGTTTGCCAGCGGGGTGCCGCTGGTCGAGCTGCGGGATGAAGATGATGAAGTTTCAGCTTTTGTGCCTGAAGAAGTTGCCGCGGCAGACTCGCCCGCGCCTGCTTCGCTGTCAAAGGCGGCGGGTTCAACCCCCAAGCCGCCCACTGTCAACACCGCCTCGGCGGCTAAAACCGGGCAAGCCGCTGCCTCAAAGGCCGGAACGGTGGCCTCTTTCCTGGGGGCCCTTGCGGGTTTGCTGCCCGGCTCGATGGGCGCTGGCATGCGCACCCAGGCATCGAACGCCCGCGGGCTTCAGACCGGCACCCAGCGCGCCATCCAGGCGCCGCAGGCGGTCCAAGGCCAGCTCGGGGCCGCAAAAAAGGAAGGCGGAAAACTGGTTGGCGCAAAATCCGCTCCCAGCCCCTCCGGCGCACCCAGGCCGGCCAGCCTCGGACAGTCGAATCGGACCGTAAACGCATCGACAGGTTCCGGGGCGCGGGCTGCATCCCGCGTATACGCTGTTTCCGAGTCGAATTCCTATCGAGTCCAGAGTCCTGAACTCGGGCCGGGACAGGCCATCGACCTGACGCTGGAAATTGGCGCGCGCGGCAAACGCTACCCGGCTGGCAGTTTCGCTTACACGGTAGAGTCGCAGCAATTTGCGCCGGATTTTTCGGATGTTGTGGCTGAGCCGGTTCAGCGCGGCGGTGTGATTCACTTCAAACCGGTGAGCGCCTGGCGTTACAGGCTTCCTGTGTTTGCAAATATTTTATTGTTTTTGTTGGGCGCATTTTCCCTGGTTTCCATTTACTTGTTTATTTGGCAGTGAGACGCTCCCAGGAGTTCGATATGGATAAACAATTTTCAAAACCAACCGGCCCGGCCATACAAGAGTTCGATTTTAATTACCCGGTCTTGAGTATTGGCAGCCACCCGGATAATGACATTGTCCTGCCTGGCGGCAGCGCGCTGGCTTTTCACGCCACCCTTCACTTGCAGAATGGGCAGTTTCATTTAATAGCCCTGGGCGGCGCTTCCACAATTCGGGTGGACGGCAAGCCCCTTCCGACCAGCCCGGCGCGGGTGAGCGAAAGCCAGCAGGTTGAAATTGGCAGTTACGCGCTCCTGTTCCGCCAGAACGGCTCTCCTGAGAGTGTGCATGTGACCGTCGCCGAACTGGCTGCCCCGACTGTTGGCGCGACTGCAGCGCAGTCGTTTGGCCTGCCGGAAGGTGAAAGCCTCATCCTGGTCAATGTTCCGGTCGAGCAGGTCGAAGTTGACGTAGAGCAAACTGCCGGTTATGAACTGGAAATCATCAACGGCGGGCCGATTGTGGCCGCTTTCTTCGTTTCATTAAGTGGCGTCCCTGAAGAATGGGTCGAAATCAGCCCGCGTATGGTCAACCTGAACGAGGGCCAGCGCGCCAGGGTGCGCATCAGCATCACGCCGCCGCGCGGCCCAGAGAGTGTGGCGGGGCGGCACCTGGTCGAGGCGCAGGTAAAGTCGCCCAATTACGGTGGCCAGTTCGTGTTGAAGGAATTGGGATTGGTGATTAATCCCTATTACGAGTTTATGATTGGCAACCTGTCGCCGAAGGACCAGCGCGTAGGCTGGAGCAAGCGCACAGGGCGGGCGTCCCTACCGATAGCCAATCACGGCAACAGCCAGGCCGATTTCAATATCTCGGCCATGGACGATGAAAACGGCTGCACGTTCGACTTCCTGGTTAGCGATGAAACCCAGTTGACCCGCCAGACGACCATCAGCATTCCGGCGGGCGATACGTTTACCCTGCCGATTCAGATTACCCCGCACAAAAGGCGGCTGTTTGGTTTTAGTTCGAAGCGCTATTCGTACACAACCACTGTCCAGTTGCCGCAGTCGTCAATAACCCAGATGACCAGTGGCTCGGCCAGCGCGGTTCCGCTGTTTGGCTGGTGGAGCATTGTGCTAACACTACTTATGGTTGGAGTTGGATTATTCCTGCTCTTGCAGCCGAACATCTATTCCTTCCAGGTGGCGGCAGGCAAAGATGTTATCGAGTTGGGCGATTCGACCCGCCTGGAGTGGGCCGTTTCACCGTTTGCGACCAATGTCAGCATATCGGGCGTTGAGCAGGCCATCAACCGCGGGCAAACTTCGCTGACACTGGCTCCCTCGCAATCGGCCACCTATGAAATCGTGGCTGGAAACTGGCTTTCGGGCTTGTTGCGTATCGACCAGCGCCGTTCCCTGACTGTACTGGTGGTGCCGCCGACGCCGCGCATCAATGTTTTTGAAGTCGGCGAAACCAACGTTGCCAGGGGCAAACCGGTTATGGTGCGCTGGTCGGTCACCCGCGCCGACCAGGCTTTCCTGACTATCGACGAGGTGGTTTACGAGCTTCCGCAAGGTGAGTTTAGTGGTGAGCGCGAAGTGGTTCTGGAAAAAGACGCCCTGGTAACCATCGAGGCCAAGAATGCCAGCGGCAGTGAATTGCGCAGTTATTTTGTCAATGTCGTGCCGCCTGCAATAACAGTGCGCTCTTTCACTGTCTGGGTGCGTCAAGCCTCTGCGGCTTCGTTGCCGGGCACGGGTAGCAGCAAGCTATTTAGTATCCTCAATATTCCTGACCCCAACTTCCCACAAAAATTTGTCGAATTGGTGCCAGACCGCAATAGCGACTCTGGCTACCGGGTTGAGTTTTACCAGCCTGACCGTGAACTCTCAAAGGGGGAACAGGTTATGCTGGAGTGGCACATCGAAGGCACTGACAACGGGAAGATTCAGATTGCTCCCTTTACCGATGCCCTGCCTGCGCGTGGAAATCAGCCTTTCTTTCCACAAGAGTCGATGAATTTTGTCATGACGGCCAAGAGCGGTGAATTGGAAGAGTTATTCATGCTGCCGGTTAAGGTTTTCGACGGTCAGCCGCCCCAGGCGCCGAAAATCGAGTTCTTCAAAGCCTCACCGGTTAGTGCGGTTGGCCCCGGCGACGTGCAGTTTGCCTGGTCGGTTTCGGGTAACTGGACGCGGGTGCAGCTTGCTACCGAGGGGACTGTGGTGGCCGACTATCTTAATCCACAGGGGTTCAAGACTGTGCGGATTAGTAAAAGCGCTACCTACATCCTGACCGCTTGGAACGGCAATCTCTCTTCCGCCGCGCCGGTTGAGATTACGATTAACCCATCACTGGTTCCTCTGCCATTAAAAATAAGTAGTGTTTTCCCCAACACCACTCGCTTCATGATTGGCGAAAAGTTATCCGTAAATATCGATTACGAGGCAGTACCGGGAAAACCCGAGCCAACCGGGCAGGTTATTGTCACCGATGGTGTTGCGATTTGCACCATAACCTTGCCTTCACGTTCCTGCGATTTGACTTTCAAGACCCCAGGAACAAAAACATTATCGGCAACCTACATGGGTGATACCGTTTACTTGCAATCTTCTTCAGAGCCGTTTTCACAATTATTTGATGTGCAAAGTGCTGAAGTAGCCTTGGCTTCTTATTATTACTTCCGTAATAGTGACAATACTAAGGGAATAGAGATTAATGATATTACCAATACTACCCTGTCTATGGATAAAGGGTTGTATGTGACGATAGAAGTTCAGCCAAGAAATACGATTCTACCTTTAGATGGTACAGAAAAAATCAGCGCAAGTGTTTGTACTTCAACCAATGTCTGCACATTTATTGGAATTGCCACCGTGCGCGCGGCCAAACCCGGCACACCGGAGAACAATTCATACGGTTATGCTGATATTGTCATCCAGTCTTTCCCCGGGGCAGGAACATATTCCCTGTTGTTCGAATATCGACAGAATGATAACGCCATCGACCCGGCCCAGTTGACAGAACCAGCCATCGTTGTCGGGAAAGTCAGAATAGCGCTGGAATTTTCAGGCTGTCCTGACCCGAATGACACCGTCAATGTGACATGCAGTGTTGGCATCTCGGATGGGAAAAACGTTTCACTTACCTTTGATATAAAAAATGCTGACACCAGGAATGTCAGTGGCGGGACAACCCCCTTGTCGGTTTCGCTGCCTGCCCCGCTGGTACAAGATTTTGTTTTGACCTGGGAGCACCCCACCACCAACCTGCTCTTTGATTGGGACTGCCGGGTCGAGGTGCGCAATGCGGCCTATAGGCTGGTCTGCGATTATGTTTCTGCTACAGACCCGATTCCAGCCGGTTCCACGCCGATAGAGATTTCATACCAGCATAATAACGCCCAGTCAGCGAATTACTATATGGGGTCGTCCCAGTTTAACGCGGTCTATTCGGGCATTTTCAATATGCGTTTCTTGCAGAGCACCCGTATCGAAATTGGCGATTTGGGTACGATTTTTGTAGGCAAAGAATATGCAATGACACATACAACTCCAGCCAATGCATTGCTCAGCCTGTATGCGGGTTCCGATCTTATCAATCTGTTGACGCTTGGCGATATTACGCTTGAAGAAACCACCGGCCAGGATATTTTCGGGACTGTACCCAACCCGAATTGTTCTGTGATAAACAAAAAGCTTGTAATTCAGAACCCCGGGGCAAATTGCCTGGTCTATTTCAAAAAGGCGGGAAGTTTTAGCATTAAAGCTTCCTATGAAGGCGATTCTTCTTATTCTCCGGGTGTAAGTGGAGAGCGTCAAATCATAGTTTCTCAAACGCAGGCCCAGGTTGCAGCCACCGACTGGACATTCAAATTGAATACTTCCAGCGGGCCTTACCTGGCCTGGTCAACCAGTGCCCCCGATTGGGTGGTCAATACCTTGATGGACGTGCGTATTCAACTGAGCGGCCCAACAGGGTTTTCAGCTCACGCACTGGATGGCCGGGAGATTTTGGTAAAGTTTGTTTCTGCGACCTTTGGCACTACCGCAACTTGCACGATTAATCCCAACAGCCTTGTTACAGCCACCCCGGTAGCGGGTGAATACCTGGTCAAATTGAGTTATGACTCTACCAGCAACAAGGGCTTTGCTGATTTTTCTGTTCGCTGTACTTCCACAGGCAAGATGACCATCGAGATACGCATTGCTTCAGGGCAGGATAGCAGCGATTTCGCAATTTCGTCAACTTCCACATCCATCGGCACCAAGGATATTTTGGCGGCATCTTCTGTGACAATGGACTATACGATTATCCGAAGGATAGACGGAGAATCGATGACGCCGGGTCCGAAGATCTTCCACGTTGGTGAAATATTTGATGTGCAATTTAACTTCCCAAATCTGGCAGATTATTATTGGACTTATACCTATGATGGGATGCTGTTGTGGGGCTATACCATGCAGGATAGGTTGAATGCCTATAAAGCCAATGATTATGTAGAGATAACCTTCCCGACCGAGATAACCAGTAATTGGGATGTAACCAACAGTACTTGCGATGATAACCCGGTCGGTGACCCGGTCAAATATCGTGTTTACTTGAATGATGCTTATGGGGTTACTGAAACCTACTCATACCAGTGGGATTGGTTTGGTTATTCCTACCGCGAAGGCGGTTTCACATTCTCCTTGAGGAACGCGTCTCCGTGCCGGTTGGTTTTTCGACAGCCGCAAACCCCCTGGCCATCGAGCAACCCTACAATGAGCTTTTTCTATAAGTCTCTTGTTTCTTATTTTACGGCGAATCGCAATTATGTGATTGGCGGCGTCTCCAAGCAAAATGTCACAATGTCATTTTCTCCATCGAACAATGAGCAGGTTATGGTGAATGGAACCCGGGATTTCATTGTCACGCTTAACCCGGAGGTCAGTCAGACCAACCTATCGGCCTTTGATGGTGACGGGCAGATTAGCGCTGTGGTTAGTAACAGCAGTTGCGGCTCCATCAGCGCCCTGTCCAGTACGGGTGTAAGCAACCCTGCCCGGCAGCGTAAATTCACGTTTACGGCTAACAATGATTCTTGTACCATGACCATTACCTTGGAATATTCTGGAAACTCTTGGTTCAGGAATGTGAATACAGGCAACCAGATTAGCATCACTGTTGTTGCCCCGACTCCTACACCGACGAACACGCCAACGAACACGCCAACCAATACACCGACGAACACGCCAACGAACACGCCAACCAATACACCGACGAACACGCCGACGAACACGCCAACGAATACACCGACCAATACACCTACACCGTCCAATACACCAACGATTATATCGACCCCATAGTGGATAGATGCGTCCGTCCATGCTATGGTTTTGAGATTTTGCTTACATAAATGGTTCACACCAAGGAGTATTGCGTGAACAGAACCGCGCTCATCGTTGCCTTTTTATTTTCTACCCTTATTTTTTCTGCTTGCGCCAGCATAAAAACACAGGCGAGCCTCGGCCTGCTCTCGGCGGCGGATTCGCAATCCCTGCCTGCCGGGATGCGCTCTCTGGCTGGCGAGCAGAAAACCGGGTATGACCTGGCCGAAAAGGCGCGTGACAATACCCTGCGGCTGACCCCCAAGGCTGAGAGCGCACTCTCAGACGAAGTCCAGGTGGTTGTGCGCGGGCTGGTCGAAGACCCCAACCGGCCCGTGGTTGCCCTGGTGGGCGCAACCACCAACGCCGGCACTACCCGCATGTCTGCCCTGGCGAATTTCTTCAATGTGCCCATGGTCGTACCCTCGGCGATAGGCGACAACCTGCTCTCCTCTGGCAACCTGTGGACATTTCGCCTGAGCGCGCCTGGTTCCGCCCATTCCGCCTACCTGTTTAGTGAAGTGCTCCCGCGCCAGGTGCTGGCGACCATGACCACCGGTGACGAGTTCGCTGCACCGCTGCGCCTGGGCATCCTGTATGAGCAAAATACCTTCGGCGAAAGCACCGCTGTCGCGACAGCCAAATCTGCCATGGCCCAGGAGGTCGAAATCGGTTACTACGGTTATTTCGAACCTGATGCGCCCGATAGAACCCGGCTCATTCAGGCTTTCTCGGCCATGCAGGAATCGGGAGTCCATCTTCTTTATATGGTTGCGAGCAACCCCGATTCGGCCCAGGCCATTGTGCGTTCTTTCCGCGATTTCTTCGTCCCCGGCGACGCCCCGCTCCTGCTCGGGCAATCGGGCGGGTTTGCCAGCCGTCAGTTTCTTGCATCGCCCGACGCTGCGGGTGTTTTTATCCTGCGCCAGCAAATCGTCCCTGACCGCTGTCCCGACGGGGTAGATACCCTGGCCGAGGCCCAGGCCTATGCCGCCATTCACCTGCTCAATTTTGCCATCGAACAATCGCAAGACCAACTCGGCGCGCGGGAGAACCCCACCATGCTCGACCGGCGTGAAGCCGTCCGCGACAGCCTGAAAGCCTCCAGCCTAAACCTGCCCTGCCTGGGCCTGACCTCCTTTGACAACAGCGGCGAAAACAAAAGCCTGCAATTCGAACTTCTTTATGCCGCCAGTGGCGCGCCGCGCGTTGTTCCCTTCGAGCGCCTGCGCGAAGCCCTGACTCCCAAGCTCAACCAAGACCCGTTTCAATAGCCATGAACCCAACCCCTGACCTGGAACGCCAATACCTGCAAGCCGTCCTCGCCTGGCTCGATGTACGCATCGAGCAGGAAGTGCGCCGCTGGCAGGCTGCCGGTCAAAATCCGGCGGACCGCTTCAGGGGCCTTTACATCACCAATGACCAGGCCCTGTCCCTGGCCGCCGGGCGCGGGCCTGGCAGTGCCGAACTTTCAAAAAAGGAGCAGGACGAACTCAATCGTCAACAAGAACAGGCTGCCAAACAGATTCGCGCCATCGAAGAGCGCGCCGGCAAGCAGGATGCCCTCCTGCGCCTCAAAAGCCTGTCCGACACCTTTGGCCTCGACGATTTTTCCTGGTGGGCCTTCGTCGTTTGCATGGCCCCGGCCCTCGACCTGCGCTATGAGCGCATATACGGCTACCTGCAGGACGACGTCACCCGCACCCTGCCTAGCGTCGATTTACTCCTGCACCTGCTTGCCCCGCCCGACCGCCTGGCGCGCCTCGACTATATTCACCATTTTGGCCGCTATGCCCCACTCCTGCAATATCGCCTGCTCCTGCCCGCCGACCAGCACACCGGCCTGCGCCAGGCTTTCTGCGCCGCGCCGGGCGTGCTGGATTGGGTGCTGGGCGCATACGATCCTCGAACTGCTCTGGGAGATTGGGCGGACTTAACCCTGCCCCCGGAGGATAATTCCAGCGGGGAGGTTGCCGCGGTTTTCGAGCGCGATTCGATGCCTTCTCCCCGTGTGCTGGATGCCGTCAAGCCCATCCTTTGCCTGCACGGAAGCGACACCCTGCAACAAGACCTGGCTGCCCGTCAACTGGCCGCCGCGCTGGATGCGCCCCTGCTGGCTGTCAAACTCCAGCCGGGCGAGGAACCCACCGCCGCGCTCGAGAAAATCGCCGCCGCTGTGCGCGACGCACGTATGCTCGACTGTCTGCTTTATATCCAAAATATACAGGTTCTGGTCAACAACGATAGCGCCCTGTTGACGCCCGCTTTTGAAACCCTGCGCCTGCTCGATGCGCCCGTTTTGCTCGGCAGCCGCAGTCCGTTCAAGCTCGATGCCGATATGCCGGGCAACGACTACTCGCTGATGCTTGTCCCTGTCGACACGCTTTCGGCGGCAGAACGCGCCGAACTGTGGCGGGACATGCTCGAAGGCGCAACCAACGAATCGATAACGGAATCCGATTTGCGGGTGCTGGCGGGCCAATTCGCCCTTTCGAGTGGACAGGTCATCGCGGCGGCCTCTTCCGCCATGTCGCAGGCTCTCCAGGAAGGGCGTCCGCTGCAAAGCGCCGATTTGTTTGGCGCGGCGCGTTTCCACTCTGGCCATCACCTGGCCGAGTTGGCCCAGAAAATCGAGCCGCGTTACACCTGGGACGACTTGGTGCTGCCCGAAACGCAAATGGAAATGCTGCGCGAACTGGTCAATATGGTGCAGTCGCGCCCGCTGGTTTTGGACGAGTGGGGGCTGGGCCGCAAACTGACCGCCGGGCAGGGTGTTTCGGCGCTCTTTTCTGGCCCTCCAGGCACGGGAAAGACCCTGGCCGCCCAAATTATGGCCCACCAACTGGGTATCGACCTGTACCGCATTGACCTTTCGACGGTGGTCAGCAAGTACATTGGCGAAACCGAAAAAAACCTGGAGCGCATTTTTACCGACGCCGCCCAGAGCAACGCCATCCTGTTCTTCGATGAGGCCGATACGATTTTTGGCAAACGTTCCGAAGTCAAAGACGCGCACGACCGTTATGCCAACATCGAGGTTGGCTACCTGCTCCAGCGTATGGAGAGCTACAGCGGCGTTTCGATACTGGCGACCAACCTGCGCGCCAACCTTGACGATGCCTTTACCCGCCGATTGCAATTTATCATCAACTTCCCCTTCCCCGACGAGAAATATCGCCTGAAGATTTGGGAAGTGCTCATGCCCCCTGACATGCCGCGCGCCACCGATTTGGACCTGAAAGTATTGGCCGCCCGCTTCAAACTGGCGGGTGGAAGCATCCGCAACATCATTGTCAGCGCCGCTTTTCTGGCCGCTTCCAACGGCGGAAAGGTTGAAATGCCGCATTTGATGCACGGCGCGCGCCGCGAACTGCAAAAAATGGGCAAATTGTTGACAGAGAGTGATTTTTCTCTATAGTATTAAGTGTAGAACGGAGAGAGAAAATGTCTAAAATCCAGCAGACCCAACAGACTCATTCCCAGAATGCTGTTAAGGCAAACAAGCCCCAGCAGGCGCATAAGTCTATTTTAAATGCCAATACTGCCCAGCAAATGCTTGATGCGCCCGAAACCATGCGCGCCGAAGACGTGCTGGCCGCCCAGCAGGCAGTTGGCAACCAGGTCGTCCAGCGCGCCCTGGACAAAGACGACCGCCGCAAAGGTCTGACCGACCCGCAGGGCAACCTGCGCGAGGACCTTAACGCCCAGATTCAGCAAAAACGCGGCGGCGGCAGTCCGTTGCCGGAGAATCTTCAAAAGGAAGCCTCTAAAAAATTAGGCCGCAGTTTCAAAGATGTGCGCATTCATACTGACGAAGCCGCTGACGAATTGAGCCGCACCATCAGCGCGCGCGCTTTTACCATCGGTAAAGATATTTTCTTCAAAAACGGCGTCTTTGCGCCCGGTTCGAGCGCGGGTCGTGAGACCATCATCCACGAACTGACCCATGTCGTCCAGCAGGGCGGTAAGGGTGGCGCAAGCGGGGCACTCAAACTCGGCGCGCCCGATACGGCCCATGAAAAAGAAGCCGACCGCATCGGCAAGAAACATGCCGCGTCGATTGGTACAGCCCCCGCCGGGGCCGTCCAGCGCGAAGGGGAAGAAGATGAATTGATGATGCAGGAAGATGAAGAAGAACTGCAAATGCAGGAGGATGACGACATCGCCGAAGATGCTCCCGCCGAATCCCCTGAAGACCTGATGATGCAGGAAGATGAAGAAGAACTGCAAATGCAGGAGGATGACGACATTGCCGAAGATGCTCCCGCCGAATCCCCCGAAGACCTGATGATGCAGGAGGACGAAGAAGAATTGCAAATGCAGCCAGCTGAGGAAGATGAATTGCAGATGCAGCCCGATGCCGGCAATGTCATCCAACGAGAATGGGAACAGGATAAGAATGGAAAGTGGAAGAAAAAAGACCAGTCGGTAGGCCAATCGGCTCCCAAAGGAAAGGGCAAGAAACCGGTTGTCCCGCCCCTCAATCTATCCAAACTCAAACCCAAAGCGCCTGAGCCGCCAAAAGGCCTTCCTCCAGTTCCCAAGGCTGTGAAATCCACTGTTAAGGCTAAGGCAAAGTTTGCGAGCCTGGAAGAAGCGACGAGCACCGAGGCGTCTGAAAAGCGGCAGGAAAAGATAGGCCTGATGGAGCATGACCGGGACCATCAATCCAAAGGCCGACTTAAGACAGAGCAGAAAGCCGGCAAAATGTCTTTCCTGGGTGCTTCGGTAGAAAATAAAAAAAACCAGGAAGAAGCCGCGAAAGACCCCAAGCAGGTCGCAAAGCAAAAATGGATGGCCACCCTCAAGGACCCCAGTGCTAGCAAGGAAGACATCGAAAAGGCCAAGGAGCGCCTGGGCACATTCCACAAGGATGTTGGCAAGAAAGATTTCAAGGCAGCAAAAAATGAACGCCGCAGCGCGCTGGAAGAATCGGCCAAGAGCGGTGACGATGAAGCCTACGAAAAATGGCAGTCTGAGCGCAAGAAGACCAAAGGCGAGAAAGCCAAGGGCTTTTTCAAATCTGCCGGCAAAAAAGTCGGCAGCGGGCTGCTCTCGGCTGGCAAATGGGCCGGTAAGAAAGGGCTTGGGTTTGCCAAGGGAAAACTTAACGAGGGCGTCAATCATTTCCTGGGAATCAAGGATGACGACAAGGACGACGATGATGACAAGGCCAAGGCACCCAGTGTCAATGTGACCAACAATGTCGGCGGAGGTAGTGGAGATTCGATGTCACTTGTTAAGGAATTGTTCGCAGAAAATAAAAAGCTCAACGAAGAACTTGCCAGCCTTAAGAAAACAGCTTAGCCTGGCCAAAGGAGAAACACTGCTGTGATTGCAGATGTGGACGAAGTCCTGCGGAAATTACTCATCCGCGAAATCGAAATCAAGGGCAACGAGGTCGATATCCAGTTCGACCAGCCCAAGCGTGAGTGGTCGGCGCGGTTGAGCAAGCCGACCCTCAACCTGTTCCTTTTTGACGTGCGTGAGAATTTGCGCCTGCGCGGCTCGGAGCAATACTTCACTGTGAACCGGTCTGATGGCACATCCGAAGTTCGCCGCAACCCGGTACGCATGGATTTGCGCTACCTGATGACAGCCTGGGTCAAGGAAGCCGAAGACGAGCACCTTCTTCTTTCTACCGCGCTGATGGGCTTGCTGCGCAACCCTTTCCTGCCCGTGGATCTGTTCACCGAGCGGCTCAGGCCCCAGCCGCACCCTTGCCCTGTAGAAGTTGCCAGTTTCCCGCCCGAAGCCGGGCCAGTAGATAAATTTACCGAAATCTGGGGCGTGTTGGATAACGAAATGCGCCCGGGCATCATTGTGACAGTCACTGTCTCGGTTGATCCGTACAAGCCGACGACCTTTACCCAGGTTCGCAGCCGCGAAATGCGCTTCCTGCAAGACAGCGGCATTGGCAAACCGGCAGATAATAAAGTGACCATCACCAAAAAACTATCTAAAAAGTATTGGGTGGTTTCTGGCGCGCTCAAGAGCCAGAAGTACGACCCTTCCACCCTTTCACTTGTCCTGGTGGAAAAGCAGCAGCCGGTCGAAATTTTGGAGGCGGGCAGGTATTCCCTGTCCGGGCTGGCCGAAGGAGATTATCACCTCGACATCCTGTTCAATAAAAAAGTCATCAAGCGCCAGAAGATTCAAGTACCGGGTGATGACTATGACATCCAGGTCTAGCCGGTACATATCCGGCGAGAAAGAAAGGAGCGGCACTGAATAATTTCTTTTATCTTTCCTGTTTTTATTTACTAACCAATCCAACTCATCACCAAGGAGGAAACCATGCCTGAATATTTATCACCCGGCGTTTATGTTGAAGAAGTTGACCGTGGGCCAAAACCCATCGAGGGCGTTGGCACTGCCATGGCGGCATTCGTCGGTTTTACCGAAAAAGCCGAAATGGCGCGCGAAGTTGACGGCGAACTGGTTGTCGAAAACCTGCTCAATCGTCCGCAACTGGTCACCAACTGGACGCAATTTGTCGAACGCTTCGGTGGCTTTGTCGCCGGGGTCAACCTGCCCCAATCGGTGTATGGCTATTTTACCAATGGCGGCTCGCGCTGTTATATCGTCAGCGTGCGCACCTTCCCCAAGGCCGACGCTACCCTGGTCAATGCCCAGGGCAAACCGGCCCTGACCGTCCGCGCCCGCCAGGCGGGCACTGAGGGAATGAAACTGCGCGTGCGTGTCGGTGACCTGGCCCTGCCTGCTCCGGCAGCCGGGAAGAAGGGTGGCGGCGAAGGCGAGGAAGCTGCCCCTGAGGCTGCTCCGTCATCGGGCGGCAGCGACCATTCCTTCACCTTGCACGTCGAGAAGGAAACTCCCTCGGGCGGTTGGAAGAACCTCGAAACCGTTTCGGGTGTCAAGCTTGAGACGGCTGTCATCGAGGGTAAGAAGCAGACCGTGCTGGCTTTCAAGAACAATAAGCCGCCCAAGTTTGTCGTCCTCGAGCTGGAAGAAACCTCACTCGACAAGGCTATGCCGCGCGAGCAGGAACAGCCCTTGATGATTGAGAAGAAGCTTCTCGAAGCGCCAACCGCCAGCGACTTCCGCGGCGATGTCAGTGAGCGCAAAGGCGTCGAGGGTCTGGAAGTGCTTGACGATGTTACCATGCTGGTCGTGCCCGACCTGATGACCACCATGCCTGGCGAAAAACTTAACCTGGATATGGTCAAGGCTGTCCAGTCGATGATGATTGCCCACTGCGAACGCATGGGCGACCGGGTTGCCGTCCTGGATGCCCCGCCCGACCTGACCCCACAGGAAGTCAAAAAATGGCGCATGGATATAGCTGGCTTTGATAGCAGTTATGCCGCCATGTACTATCCCTGGGTCAAGGTCATGGATCCGGCCACAGAGCAGCCTGTCAATATGCCGTCTTCGGGCCATGTGGCTGGCCTGTGGGCGCGCAACGACAACACCCGCGGCGTGCATAAAGCCCCGGCCAACGAAGTCTTACAGGGTGTAATTGGCCTCGCCTACCAGGTGACCAAGGGCGAACAGGATACCCTCAATCCGATTGGTGTCAACTGTGTTCGCGCTTTCCCCGGTCGCGGTATCCGCGTTTGGGGCGCGCGCACCCTGTCCAGCGACCCGGCCTGGCGCTACATCAATGTCCGCCGTCTGTTCAACTATGTCGAGAAATCGATTGAAGGCGGCACCCAGTGGGTGGTCTTTGAGCCCAACAACCGCAAACTGTGGGCGCGTGTTAGCCGCGACGTATCGGCCTTCCTGCGCACGGTCTGGCGCGATGGCGCGCTGTTTGGCTCGGCTCCGTCTGAAGCCTTCTATGTCAAATGTGACGACGAGTTGAACCCGCCCGAATCGCGCGACCTGGGCCGCTTGATTATCGAAATTGGCATGGCGCCTGTCAAGCCGGCTGAATTTGTCATCTTCCGCATCAGCCAGTGGGCTGGTCCTGGTTCGGAATAAAAAATAAGGAGAAACCCCTATGGCAGACCGAGAAGACCCCCTTGTTGCATTTAAGTTTGGCCTTGAAATCGAAGGCAAACTGAGCGGATTTTTCACCCAGGTGAGCGGAATCGGCTCCGAAACCGAGGTCATCCAACAGAAAGTGGTTAACTCCGAATCCGGTGAGACCATCATCCGCCAGATTCCGGGCCGCCTGACGTGGACGCCAGTATCCCTCAAGCGCGGCGTGACCAGCAGCATGGACATCTGGCAGTGGCGTCAGCAGGTTGTCGAAGGCAAGATTGACGACGCCCGCACCAACTGCTCGATTGTCGCCTACTCGCAAGACAACACCGAAATTGCGCGCTGGAACTTCGAGAACGCCTGGCCGAGCAAGGTCGTCGGCCCTGAGATGGACGCCGGTTCGACCAACTACATGCTTGAAGACGTGACCATCGTCCACGAGGGCGTGGAGCGCATCAGTTAAACGGTAGTAAGTTAAGGGTGCGTCTGTACCCTGCCTCCCGCTTCGTCCGGCAAATGGACGGGGCGGGGGCAGGGCGCAGCCCATCCAACCCTGCGAGGAAACGATGTCTGGATTGTCGGAACCTACCCCTAGTTCACAATATACTTTGTATGAAATGGTGACGAAAGAATCGTCGCCAGTTTTAGGTCACTTTGACTCTTTGACCGGCGGCGATATGGTAATTTCGATGGTCAAGTATAACGTGATGGATGAAAAGGGTAATGTAACCACCAAATTTATGCCCGGGCAGACCTCGTTCGAGCCGATAGAGTTGCTGCGCTCGATGGATGTGGTTGCCGAAGAAATGAAAGACAAATTTTTTGAAGCGGTTGACGGTAAGCTCAAAATCCTGCGAAAGAACTATTCCGTTTCAATGAACGATGCCAACGGCAACGCGCTCGTATGGTGGCATTTGACCAATGCCTTGCCTGTCAAAGTTTCGGGCTTTTCTTTCAATGAATATGCAGAAGCCGAATACGCTACGTTTGAGTTGCACTTGCAGCCCGAATCTGTGTTGATTGAGTTTGACCCTGGCGCAACCGAAGAGGCTGTCAAGCAAGCCATAGACTATTGGACGCAGAAAGAGGCTGGCGAGCTAGAAGAATAATTTGCGCCAGCCCCAAAGGTAATTTTGCCATTGTTTTGTTTTTCGGCTGTTTTTGCGGATAGCCAACCTGATAGAGACACCAAACCGGAGAGAAAGCATCAATGACCCTCAAAACCGAATTTGAATTTGAACTGCCGATGGGCTTTGTAGACAAGGAAGGCAACCTGCACAAGAAGGGCGTCATGCGCCTGGCAACCGCCATGGACGAAATTACGGTGCTAAACGATATGCGGGTGCAGCAGAACGAAGCCTATATCGTCATCGTCCTGCTGGCGCGGGTGATTACCAGCCTGGGCAGCCTGCGGGCCATCAACACCAACATCATCGAGAACCTGTTTGCCGCCGACCTGACCTTTCTGCAAGAGTTCTATCGCCAGATTAATGAAAGTGGACACACCCGCCGCGAATTCAATTGCCCGCATTGCGAGAAACCATTCGAGGTCGACCTGTCGACATTGGGGGGGGTGTCTTAGGCTACCCCAGGGAACAGCTCTACCAGGAGGTAGCCTATATCGCCTACTATTTCCACTGGCAGCCCGAATCGATACTCAACCTCGACCATCGCTTTCGCCGCCAGTGGGTCAGGGAAATTGCCAGTATCAACAAACGCCTTAATCAGGGAGCCTGAAGATGCCCGGCCTGAACCCTTCCCTTTCCAATGACACCACCGAGCTGGTTGATGACGCCTCCGCCATCGACATGGAAGCATTGGCAGAAAAAATTTTAGCCTTGCTGCGCAAGGAACTTGAAATCGAAACAGAACGCTGCGGCGATTTACCCGTAGGAAGAAGGTAGCCATGGGATTACTGCAAAAAACGACCACGATAACCAAGCCCACCGAAGAAAAACTGGAACCGCTCAAGAATATTGAAGAATACCCGGTGCCGGTTTATCAGTTTGCCATCGAGTTTGGCAAAGGTAATGATGCGGTGACGGTTGCCCTTTTTCAGTCGTTGACCGGGATGCAAGTCAAACGCGCAGTTGAACCGCTCAATGAAGGCGGCGTCAATGACTATGGCTATGAGTTTCCCGGCCAGATTTCCTACGAGCACGTTACCTTTGAATCTGGCCTGACCTCCTCCGATTTCTTTTGGAAGTGGATGATGATTGGGAAAGATGCCGGTCGCGCCCAGGGCAGTAGTTTTACCCTCGTTCAGCGCCGCCCCAACCCCGATTACGCCGGCCCGGGCGACGACATTTTTATCGAAGTCAAGCGCTGGAACTTTTCCGGCGCCTTCCCGGTCAGTTGGAAAATGTCTGATTTAAGCATCGACGATTCGGAAAAAATTGTCATGGAATCGCTCGAATTGTCTTTCGACTATTTTGAACTCAAGAAACCCTAAACTGTGACCACACCTGCCCCTGTCATCCAGCGATTGAAAACGCACCAGGCCAATGCCCGGCGCATGTTGACTCCCGGCCTCAAGAATCCCGCCGGGCAGCAGCGTTCGTTTTCGCCTGTGCTGGATGGTTTCGGCGGTCAGAAATACACCCAGATTGTTCAAAAGATGCGTTTTTTGAATAATGAGCGCCTCGGCGCGCTTTCGCCCGAAAAAGTCAACCTGATTGGCCGCGAACTGCCCGCGCGTTTTTCAAACCTGGCGAGCCTGTTACACATCCAGCCGCCCTCCGCAACGAATGATTCAAGTATCTGGTCTACGGTCGAGCAGGTCCTTCCCGCTGCAGGCCTGGCGGGCAGGCAGGAATCCACGCCTGACCAGCCGGGAACCTTGCGCCAGGGAAGCATCATCCAGCGCATACAAAATTTCCCCAAGCCCGGTCAAGACCTTGAATCTTTCAAAAAACAGGTCGAATCGCGGGCCTCGAAACCGGCTGTACCGGCGCGCAAACCGCCCAGGCCTGATGACCCATCGGTGCGCCGCTATTCACGCATCGAAGAAGTGACTGCCAGGGAAGCCCCGCCATCGGCTGAGCCGCCCATAAATATCCAGCGCCAACCGGAGCCTGTGGATGAAAAGCCGCGGGAGGTGGAGTCGGGAACTCCAGAACAGCCTGCCCCCGTTTCGGAGCCGCCTGCCCCTGCGCCTGAAGCGCGGCCTCCCGACCAGCCTGCCCCGGCCTCCGAGCCGCCCCCTCCTGCGCCTGAAGTGCAGACTTCCCCCCGGCCTGTTCCCGTTTCGGAGCCGCCTGCTCCGGCGCCCGAAGCGCGGCCTCCCGACCAGCCTGCGCCTGCCCCGGCCTCCGAGCCGCCGGTTCGGCCGCTTGAGTTGCGTAACCCCGCCCGGCCTGCCCCGGCCTCCGAGCCAACTCCTCCTGCGCCCGAAGCGCGGACTCTCCCCGGCCAGCCGCCAGCCCAACCGACGGCCCAGCCTGCCCCGTTCCCGTTGCCCCGCGCCTTGCCTGCGCCAAAAAAAGCATCCCCGCCTCCAGAGCGGACGCTTCCGAAGGCAAAACCGACCTCCCGCCTTGAAACGCGCCAGCCGGTTAAGCCCCAGGCAGCCCCTGCGCCGGGCGTGGGTTTGAAATCCACTCCTATTCCTGCCCCAACTTTGCGGCCAACCGTTGCTCGTCCGGCCCCGGCGGTTATTCAGCGCCAGCCCGACCAGCCCGCCCCGGCACATCCTGCCGATGAGCCGGTTTCACCCCCTGTCGACTCGGTTGCGCCGGATTTGAAACAGCAACAAGAATCCGAACAAACCGGCCAGCCGCCGTCCTTGCCCCAGCAAGAGACGCCGCTGGTTGCCCAACCTGCCCCACGTCAGCCAGAATCCCCGCTGCAAGCCCACCTGGCGGGTCGCCGCAAAGCGCCCGAACAGGTCCGCTTTATAGCGCCGCGCATGTTCAAGGCTGAGACCAAAGCACCAGTGACGCCGCCAGTCTTATCCCGGCAAAAAGCGCGGACAGCACCGCCAGCCGCCGCGCAGCCTCCAGCCAAGCCCTTGGACTTATTGCCCGCCCCGCTTCCGGCTCTTTCCCGCCAGGAAGCCCCCGTTTCGCCGCCTTCCCCTGCCATCGAAATGCCGGTTGCCCGCCCGCCGGAGCGCATTTCCGCGTCCTCACAGCCTGGCGGGGCGCAGGTCTTGTCGGCCATCCAGCAGCCGACGCTCTCCCAGTCCGCGCCCCAGCCGACGGCCCTGGCCGAAGCGGCCCAACAGCAGCGGGTGGAAGCCGCGCTGCCTGCCACCCGGTCGGCGGCGGGGAACGTTGTTCAACGGCTGTGGGACGAACATTCGCCGCCCTCCTCGGCCTCCAGCAACCCGTCCTCCGGCACATCCGGCGACCAGGATTCTGGCGGTCAACCGGCCCTCGACCTGGATAAACTGGCCGAAGACGTGTTTCCTATTGTTAAGCGATTGATCGAGATTGAGTCTGAACGCTCATCCGGTTACTTGCGATAATTGCGAGGTTTTTATGGAAAAAGCAAAACTGAAATGGCAATGCTGGATACCGCCCGTAAGCGGTGAAATCGAATGTCAGTTCAACCCGTCCGAGCTGAAAATTTCCAAAGAAGCGTCCTGGGAAGGTGAAAAATCGCCCAGTTTTAACTCGCCGTACCTGCAGTTTGCGGGCGGTGAATCGGCAACTTACTCACTCTCTTTATTTTTCGATACTTATTCCCATAAGGAAGTGAAGGATGTGCGCGAGTACACCAACCAGTTGCTCGCGTTGACCCTACGCGGGGCGGGGCGTTCGATGTTCATTGTCCCGTTTTCGAACCCGCCGATGGTGACTTTCATCTGGGGAAAGATTACCCTGTTCGATGCTGTGGTCGAGAAGGTGGAAATCAGTTACACCATGTTCTCGTCAGACGGCCTGCCCATTCGCGCCAAGGCCGATGTTTCGTTCAAACAGCAGGATTTTTGGGACGATATCATCCCGGCCCAGAACCCGACCAGCCGCACCGATTCGCGCAAGACCCGCCGGGTGAACTCCAGCCAGCGGCTCGACCAGATTGCTTACGAGGAATATGGCGATGCGCGTTACTGGCGTTTACTGGCCGAAGCCAACGCCATGGACGACCCTTTCCAGCTGATGGACGGGCAATTGCTGGTTATCCCGCAGGATAAATAGGAAAGTGACATGCCTATCAATCCCGAATTCTCCGTCAAAATAGATGGCATCCCCAACCCGGCTTTGTTCGGCGACACGGTGGAGATTACCGTTGATACCAGCGTCTTCATGCCGAGCATGTTTACGATTGTGATACGCGAAAAACCGGATATTCCCGGTGTTTTCTTGTATATAGACAACGCCCTGATGTACCGCCTGGGCGCGTCGGTTGAAATTTCGTCGCGGGTGATTGATTTGCCCAGTATGATTCCGGATTTCAATACCCTGATTAAGGGAGAAATCACAGCCGTCGAGCCGGTTTTTTCGGAGAGCGGACACGCCGAATTGCGCATTCGCGGATACGACCTCGGCCACCGCCTAACGATTGGCAAAAAGACCCGCGCTTTTGGCGACGGCAACCCGCTTGTCCCGACCCTGACCGACATGCAGATTGTCTCGACCATTGCCGGTGAACATGGCCTGGTGCCGAAGGTGGACATGACCGGCCTGACCGGGTTGATGTATCACTATGTCTTGCAATACAACCAGAGCGATTGGGAATTCCTGTGGTCGCGCGCCCAAATGCTCGGTTACCAGGTGTATGTCGATGGGCGTTTTTTACACTTCGAGGCGGCTGGCAAAGAGCGCGGCATCCCTGTTTCGTTGTCATGGCAGAAAGACCTGGCGAAGTTCGAGCCGCGTATCGTGGCGACAGGCGCAATTTCATCGGTCAGCGCCAGCGGTTGGGATAGCGGACGCAAAATGGGCGTCAAGAGTTCGTCCAGCATGCACATGAGCAGCACCGTGGCGGCTATTCCCGGCGCGGCCATTCCGGGCAGTAAACAGTTGATGACCGCTTTCCTTAAACAATATGAAGACGCTGTCGCCGAGCCGGGAGCCACCACCCCGGCGGTTGCTTCGGCGATGGCCAAGGCCCGTTTTGCCGAGCACGAAAGTTCTTTTGTGCGCGCCAGTGGTGAAGTTGAAGGCGGCGAACCCAACCTGGTGGCGGGGACAACCATGATGATTACCAATGTGGGCCTGCGTTTTTCAGGTAAATATTTTGCCACCGAGGCGCGCCACATTTTTCGCAACGGGCAATACAAGGTCAAGTTCCAGGTTTCCGGGCGCAATCCGTACACCATTCGCAGCCTGCTGCTCGGTAAGGAGCATGAAATCAATAAACTCTACGGCGTCATGCCGGCCATTGTCACCGATAATACCGACCCGGAAATGCTCGGGCGGGTGCGCGTCAAATTCCCGTGGATGCCGGATGACAACCTCAGCAGCGCCTGGGCGCGCCTGGCCATGCCCGGTGCCGGGGCCGACCGGGGCATCTTCTTTGTCCCGGAGGTCAATGACGAGGTTTTGGTGGTTTTTGAAAATGGCAACCCGAGCGCGCCTTATGTGGTCGGCGCGCTTTGGAACAAGCGCGACAAACCGCCCAAGGCCCCTGCCGGGGTGGCTGTGGCTGCCGGCAAGGTCAACCAGCGCATTATGCGTTCACGCACCGGCCACGTCATCGTGCTTGACGATACACAAGGCCAGGAAAAAATCGTCATCGAGGACAAAACTGGCAAGAACAGCATCATGATTGATTCCACCAAGAACTCGATGGCCATTACCACCCAGGGCGACCTGACCATCGACGTTGGCGGTAAACTCACCATCAAGAGCAAGATGGATTTTATCGTCCAGGGCCAGGCCAAAGGCGAGATCAAAGCCCAGACCAACCTCGATATGCAGGCCCAGACCGGCGCGTCGCTCAAGGCCGGACAGTCGCAACTTGACTTGCAGGCTGCCGGGGCGGCCCTCAAGGGCACCAAGGTCGACGTCCAGGGCCAGGCCCAGACCAATATCCAGGGCGCGCAGACTTCTGTCAAGGGTTCGGCCATGGTCGAAATCCAGGGCGCAATCGTCAAGATTAACTAAACCAGGAGAATTTTCGAGATGCCATTTCCAGCTGCTCGTTTGGGAGATATGACCGCCACCGGTGACGCCATCACCGGCCCCGGCGTGCCGAACGTTTTAATCGAAGGGGTTCCCGCCGCGGTGGTAGGTGACCTTGTCAGTGGCGCGGCCTGTGTCGGCGCGATTACCCAGGGCAGCCCGACCGTCCTGATTAGCGGACGCCCCGCCGCGCGCGTGACCAGCATGGTATCCGGCGCAAACCCGGCTACCGGTGTGCCGGTCAGCACCACGGTGGCCAAAGGCGCCATGCGCACAATGATTGCCTGAGGAGAATCATGACACAGAACAACACACGCACCTTTCTCGGCACCGGCCTGAATTTCCCCCTGCGCACTGATGCGCGCGGTCAAGTTGCCCTGGTTACCGGGGTCGATGACGTCGAGCAGTCCATCCGTATTATTTTGGGAACCCGCCCCGGCGAGCGCGTTATGCGCCCGACCTTTGGCTGCCGCGCCCACGAATTGCTCTTCGAGACCCGTTCCGCTTCGACCGCCAGCCTGATGCAGGAATATGTTTACCAGTCCCTGCGCATGTGGGAGCCGCGCATCGAAGTGCACAGCGTCAACGTGGTCTTCGACGATGCCAACGCCGGCGCACTCCTGGCCCAAATCGAATACAGCATCAAGGCCACCCATGACACCCGCAGCATTGTTTACCCCTTCTTTATCGAAGATGAGCCAGAAATTATCTAACCCAGGAGCCGCCTCATGACCCTGCCTTCCCCCAACCTGGACGACCTTCGCTTCCAAAGCGACCTGGTGGATGAAGCCCGCAAGCGCATCATTCACTACTGCCCCGAGTGGACAGAATACAACCTGAGCGACCCCGGCATCACGCTCATCGAACTGTTTGCCTGGATGACCGAGTTGATGACCTACCGACTCAACCGCGTGCCCGATAAAAACTACCTCAAGTTCCTCGAAATGCTCGGTTTGCAGCGTATGCCAGCCGCCAGCGCGCGCACCGAACTGACCTTCTGGCTCTCGACCGCCCTGCAATACGCCGAAAGCTTCCAGACCGTCAACGTGCCCCAGGGTTTCGAAGTGCGCGCCGACCAGGGCGACGAGGAAATCACCTTCACCACGACAAACGAATTGTTGATGACCCCGCCCCGGCTTGCCCACATCCGCAAAGAGGGCGAGTTCAACCGCAACTTTTTCCCGCGCATGGGGCTGGAAACGTTCTACCCCTTTGACCAGCGCGCCCCCAAACTGGGCGATACCTTCTACCTGGGCTTTGACTCCGCCAACGACATCAACGGACACATTTTACGCCTGTCCTTTACCTGCGACCCGACCGAGGCAGTCGGCATCCGCCGCGAAGACCCACCCTGGGCCTGGGAATGCCTGACCGCCGACGGAACCTGGCAGCTGCTCAAGCCGAGCACCTTCGACGATGAACGCGACACCACCGGCGGCCTGAACAACGAGCAGGGCAGCCTGACGCTCTACCTGCCGCTTGATTTTGCCCCCACTGCGCTCTACGGCCTGGATGCCTTCTGGCTGCGCTGCCGCGTCGAACAGCGTAATTCGCTGCAGGGCATGTACTCCGAATCCCCGCGCATTAAACGGGTCGAAACCGCCACTCTCGGCGGGACTGTCCCGTCCATGCACGCCACCCGCGTAGAAGGCGAAATCCTCGGTTCGAGCAACGGCGAACCCGGCCAGTCGTTCACCCTGCGAAATGCTCCGGTACTGGCCCTGCAGGAAGGCGAAGCCCTGCAAGTCGAAGAGACTCGCGGCGAAAACACCGTCTTTGTGCCCTGGAAGCAGGTTTCTGATTTCTCAAAGTCGACCCGCTTCGACCGTCACTACCTGCTTGATATGGCCAGCGGCGTCATCCAGTTTGGGCCTTCGGTGCGCCAGACAGATGGTTCTGTCGTGCAGTACGGGCGCATCCCTGAAAGCGGACGCGGTATCCGTTTCTCGCGCTACCGCTCTGGCGGCGGGGTGCGCGGCAACCTGCCGGTTCGCACCGTGACAACCATGACCACATCCTTGGCTTATGTTGCCCGGGTTGCCAACCTTGTCCGCGCCGATGGCGGACGCGACCAGGAGAGCATCGAAGAACTCAAATTACGCGCCCAGCGCGAATTGCAGGCCCAGCGCCGCGCCGTCACGGCCCAAGACTACGAGCAGTTCACCACCAATTTCAGCCGCTCGATTGCCCGCGCCAGGTGTCTGACTCCCAACGACAACCCGCGCGGCAGTTCGGGCAGCGTTTCGGTACTGGTGGTCCCGGCTGTGGCTGAGGCCGTCCGCGCCGGCGGATTGGGCGCGTTGCACCTCGACGAGACCCTGCAGGCTGACCTGCGCGCCCACCTCGACCAGTATCGCCTGCTGACCACCCCGCTCAACGTACGCGAACCGCGTTATATGGGCGTCAAGGTCAAGGCCCGCATCGTCCCGCAGGATTTTATCCACCCCAGCGAGGCCTTGGCGCGGGTCAACGAAGAGCTGCGCCGTTTCCTGTCTCCCCTGCGCCTCGACGAACGCTCTCCGCTGCTGCAAGCCGATGAGACCTGGGATGGCTGGCCGTTTGGCCGTGACCTGTTCGTCGCCGAGGTGGTTTCGCTCATCCAGCAGGTGCCGACGGTCAAGTTTGTGCTGGATGTCGAAGTTTCTTACCGCGACGTGGTTCCGGTCGAAGAACGCTCGATTTTCGAGGACAGTGACGAAGCCCCGCTCAAGCCGGTGGAAAAAATCTTGCGCGTTCCGGCCGATGGACTGGTTTGCTCTCTCGAGCATGAAATCGAGACCACGAGCATGGAAACCGCCTACGAAAAGAGCCAGGCATGACCAAGGCCCCTGCTCCCGCGCTGCAAGAAACCAGCCTGCTGGCGATTGCTGCCGACCATTACAATCGCTATCCGGGTGAACTGGTTACCCTGCATTTGCATTTCACCGTTCCTGAGAAAAAAGGCGCGGTCTTGCAAATTGCCATGCCGCGCGTCATGCAGGCGGAAATGTATGGCCTGCCGCCGGGAGTTCCGTCCACCCTGCCATCGGTTGCCGAAGCCGGCGCCGATTTACTGGTGTTGATTCCGTTGGCCGAGCATTTCACTCCAGGTGAGCAGTACGAGATTCAAATCGGCGCGCGCTTGCAGACATTCTATGCCAACCAGCACCTGCTGGTCGAGGCCAGCCTGGTGCTCCCGGCTGACGGGGCGACGCTGGCCGAGTCTTCGCTGCGTCTGCGGATTTTCGGCAAGGCCAAGAATTTGCAATATCTGCCTGAAATTTACGAAAGCGACGATTTTACCTCGCGCTTTCTGATGCTGTTCGAGAGTTTTTGGAAACCCGTCAACCTGCAAATTGAACAGGGGGAGCATTATTTCGACCCGGATTTGACCCCATCGGAGTTTATCCCCTGGCTGGCCTCGTGGGTGGGTTTGCCCGTCGATGAGACCATCCCGCTCGACCGGATGCGCGCCCTGCTGCGCAACGCCACCATGCTCTTCCAGCGACGCGGAACCGGCCAGGCGCTGCAAACCTACCTGGAGATTTACACTTCCGGCCAGGTCGAAATTCAGGAACGTCGGGCGGCCAACTTCGCGCTAGGCCCGGCGGCCACCCTGGGCAACGAAATCGCCCTCGGAACGGCCAACCAGCCCAACACCGTGCTGGTCAAACTGGAGATCCCCAAGACCGAATTGGAAAGAACCGGTTATGCCGCCCAGACCTACCAGCAGAAAATTCGGCTTCTTGTGCGCGGCATTATCCCAGCCCATGTGAAGTATGACGTTGAGTGTGATTTTGTATAGACCCGAACGGTCTTTTTCCCGAACCAGGCTGCTAATTTCAAAATAGACCTTCAGGGTCTCAGGAGTATCCAAATGGACGACAACAGCGCTTTGAACATCTTCCCGAAAACACGAATCAAGCCTTATGACGGCATGGCAGTTACTTCCGACGTTTGGGCGCAGGCCCACGAAGAGCATCGCAAAGCCCGCCAGGCGCACGATGTGGTCTTTCACCGCCCTGGAATCGTCACCGGTCTGGAGGTGCAGGCCAACGACCCGCCCGACCAGTATGTTTTTATTTCTCCCGGTGTGGCGGTTGATTCGGCTGGCAATGTGATTGTGCTGACCGAGCCGGTGGCCTACGATTTTGGCGCGAACGCCGACGGCTTGCTCTACCTTGTGCTCGGGCACGGGGAACGCGAGGCGGGCGGCGTGGACAAGGATGTCAAACAGGTTTACGCCGAGTTTGTGGTTGCGGCCCGCTCCAGCCTGCCCAAGCGTCCGGTGGTCGAACTGGCGCGGGTGCGCCTCAAGAGCGTGGGGCAGGCCATCAAGAACCCTGAAAACCTCGCCCACCCGGGGCTGGGCGAACTTGACTTACGTTTCCGCGTCGATGCCGGGCCACAGCCCCAGCGCCAGGTGTATGTCGGGCTGGCAAACTTTGGCCGCGAGGTCGGTGACGTTGCCGCCGGGTGGCGTTTCCTTTCTGCCGAGGCGGCCAGGGTCTCGCCCTACCGTCTGATTTTGGATACCAGCGTTGCCTTGTCTGGCGAGATCTCGACTTACGATTTTCTTTACCTTTCGGCCAAGGGAACTTTCAAGGTCGAGGATGCGGCGATCAAGGCTCTGCAAACCTATCTGGGGCAGAAGAAGATTTTGTTTGCCGAATCTCTTGATGAAGAGGCCGGGAAGGCTTTTGCCGCGCTGTTCGAAAAATTAGGACGTAAACTTTCCCCGTTGGCGGCAACCGCTTCGCTGCTCGAATCGCCCTTCCTGTTTGCCGCCCCGCCGCCAGGGGCGCAGGATGGCAGCCTCCAGGTTGGGAAACAGGTACTCTTTAGCAGTGCAGGTTACAGCCTGGCCTGGGCCGGGAAACTGCCCTTTGAATCCCGCACTCGCGCAGACATCCGCAGCGCCCACGAGTGGGGAGTCAACCTTATCCAATACTGCCTCAGTGTCGGGACATCCTGAGCCTGTTGCGGATTTTTTCCTTGCTTGTGAAAGGTAAAGTGTGAATCAAGCGCAGCCAGTTCGTGCCAGAAGATTTTTTGCGGTGCATGGATGGCTGCGCCTTGTTTTGGCTTGCCTGCTGGCCGGGCTGGTGTTTGCTGCGCCTTCCAACCTGGCGGGAGCCAACCCCGACGCGCGGACTTTGCAGGAGCAGGTGCAGGTTCAGTCGGCGCACTGGCAGTTGCTGCGCTGGAACGACGGTTTTGTGACCTGCAATATTTATGTCAACCACGCCGCACAACCGACGGTGGACGATGTCAACTTTTCGTGTGGAACCCGTGTTTTGCAGAACTGGTTGACGACCCCGGCCTGCACCCCGGCCTTGCAGGGCAACAGCGCGGGATGTTCCGGCTTGATGCTGCGCTACGTTGGCGCGGAGACGCGCACCGAAACCAAAACGACCGTACTGCCACAAATCAGTATGCGTTTGTTTGTGACCGATTGCCAGCCGGGGCAGTGGTGCGAAGCCCGGCCCGGATTGCGCCTGGTGGCTCATGAGCCGGTGCAAGGACACCAGATTACCAATATTCATGTGCGCGTAGCCAGAGACGAGAAAGCCTTCAGCGGGGATGTCAGCGACTTGCGTCTCCCTGCGACCGGCGAGCAAGGCGAATGGCTGGAGTATTGGGCCGAATCGGATTTTGGCGATACGAGCGAGCGCTTCCAGGTGAAATATCGCGCCTATTCGAGCGTGCAGGATGGCCGCCAGGTCTATCGCTTCGACCTGCTTACCGATGAGTGGTCTTCGTCGCTGCCGGGAGGAGCCTTACTCTGGCAGATGTTCCCGCCGGTCGATGCCTCCGTTCCCAAATTGCTCGAACAGCCGCTCTCGCCGGGATACCTGGCGACTACCAACCGCTACGCCCTGCTGGCCGGGCAGTTGATTCGCAATGGGCTGGTCGATGCGACCTCCTGCTCTGATCGGGGCATTCTGTCGAACGGCGCGGCCTCGGTCTGTGGCGAGCGCGCTGCCGCCGACATGGTGCTGACCTGGCAGAACAAGTACGACCAGCAAATCTATAACGCCGGAATGCGTTACAACATCCCGGCGCGGGTGATTAAGGGTGTCATTGCCCAGGAATCGCAGTTCTGGCCAGAATCATCCGATCCCTACGAGCGCGGATTGGGCTATGTCACTGAAAACGGCGTTTCGATGCTGCTGCTATGGAACCTCGATTATTATGCCTCGGTCTGTATGCCGGCTTATGGCCTGGCCGGATGTGCCAGCGGCTACGGCGGGATGCGTGAAGACCGCCAGGTGGCCATTCGGCGTGTTGTCTTCGACCGCCTGGGCACAGATGCAGAAATCGATTTGCTGGCAGCCACGTTATATGCCAGCGCGGCCCAAACCCAGCAACTGGTCAAGAACGTCACCCGCGCTGAACCCGCCGACGCCACTACCTACGAAGACATGTGGAAGATGACCATTGCCAATTACTATGCCGGGTCAGGCTGCCTGGGCGGCGCCCTGCGGGCTTCGCTGAGCGAAGAATTCCCCCTTACCTGGGAGACCCTTTCCGGCTACCTTGAAGGAACCTGCACCATCGCCGACGTGTACGTTCGGCGGGTGATGCAGTATTCGGAATGACCCCTTAAGCGCCATGCGGATTTTCCTCGCCGGGGGTTCCCTCGTCCGTTTCCATCCGCGAATCCGTAACAGCGCCCGCTAACAACATCGCCTAAACCACCCAAAAAGCGGGTAAAATGGATTAGCCAGTCTGAAACATTGCCGGTCGCGCGGCGGTTGAAGGCTGGCGAAGTGAAATGCCAGTCATTTCACTTTTCCTCCAAGCAGTAGCCGGCCTGTCCGGCTACTTGCCTTTTATGGACATTCGGGCTGGAATATAGTATCATTAATGTAACCGTTTACAAAAAAGGAGCCGCCGTGACTTCAATACTACCCATTCCCGCCCGGGCGCGATTTACCGAACAAACCTTTCACCTGCGCCCCGATTCGAAAATCGTAACGATCGGCGACTCTGCGGAAATTTTCTGGGTGGCCTCGTCCCTGGCTGCCAGGATGCGCGCGGCTACCGGCTTTGAACTGCCTGTGCAGACTCAGTCCCGGCCTGATGCGGGGGATATTTTACTGGAAATCGCGGACGCCCCCGGGCTTGGCGAGGAAGGCTACGAACTCTCGGTTACGCCCGAAGCGGTGATGCTGCGCGCCGCCGGGGCCTGTGGCCTTTTCTACGCCGCCCAGACCCTGCGGCAGATGTTCCCGCCCGAAATCGAATTCGATGTCGAACAACCCGGCCTGGCCTGGACGGTGCAATGCGGCCAAATCCGCGATGTTCCCCGCTATGCCTGGCGCGGTATGATGCTTGACGTGGGTCGCCACTTTTTCCCGCTTTCGACCGTCAAACGGCTCATCGACCTGCTGGCCTATCATAAAATCAACGTCCTGCACCTGCACCTGAGCGACGACCAGGGCTGGCGCATCATGATTGAATCCTGGCCCTGGCTGGCCCTGCATGGCGGCTCGACAGCCACCAACGGCGACCCTGGTGGCTTTTACACCCAGGACGAATACCGCGAAATCGTTGCGTATGCGCAACAGCGTTATATCACTGTTGTCCCCGAAATTGACATGCCCGGTCACACCAATGCCGCCCTGTCCTCGTACGAGGGACTGAACGAGAGCGGGGTTGCGCCGAAACTCTATACTGGCATCAAGGTTGGGTTTAGTTCGCTCGCGGTGCGCAAGGAACTTACCTACCAGTTTGTCGACGACGTCGTGCGTGAAATCGCCGCCCTGACCCCTGGCCCATACTTCCACATCGGCGGCGACGAAACCCTTTCGACATCCGAAGAAGATTACATATATTTCATCGAACGTGTGCAGGCGATTGTTGGTAAGCACGGCAAGCGCATGATAGGCTGGGAGGAAGTCGGCAAGACTCGCCTCGCGCCCGATACCCTGGTACAGCACTGGTGGAACAAGGAAGTCACGGCCAAAGCGGCTGCCCAGGGCGCGAAAGTCATTGTCTCTCCTGCCGGGCAAACGTACATGGACATAAAATACCATGAGCACACCACCCTGGGCCAGAACTGGACCGGCGCATTTACCGAGGTGCGCGACTCTTACGAATGGGACCCCTCTGCCATCATTGAAAATGTTCCGGACGAATCGATTTTTGGCGTCGAAGCCGCTCTGTGGACGGAGACCATTTTTACCCAGGGCAATCTCGAGTTTATGGTTTTCCCGCGCCTGTGCGGTTGCGCCGAAATTGGCTGGTCGCCGCGCGAAGGCCGCAATTGGGAATCATACCGCCAGCGCTTGGCAGCCCACGGCAAACGCTTGGAAAATATGGGGGTGCAGTTCTACCGCTCCGAACAGGTGGACTGGGAATAGCCGTTTCTGTCTGGATAAATATTGTCAAGCCGCGGCCCCTGGCATCATCGCCGGGGGCTTATCTTGTCCCCGGCCCGGCTGGTATAATCCTTGTGCCATTCACATTGGCCTTATTCCCTGATGGAGTTCTTGATATGAAACTGCAAAAATATTTTTTCCTGTTCACAATTCTCATTTTTGCGCTATCGGCCTGCGTCCCGGCAGGTTTGGGCGACCCGGCCGTTTCGCAAAACGGGCTTGAAATTTATGCCCCTTGGGTGCGGGCGGCGGGACTGAATCCGGGCGGTGGCATGCACGGCGGCGGGGCGGTCACTGGCGCGTTTATGCTTGTCAAAAATACCAATGACCAGGCCGACATGCTGCTAAGTGCCAGCGCTGAAGTCGCTGAGGATGTCCAGATTCACCAGACCAGCATGAGCAACGGCGTCATGTCGATGGCGGAAGTCTACGGGGTCGAAATCCCGGCCAACGGCCAGGCGGAGTTGAAGCCCGGCGGGTATCATGTCATGCTGATTGGCCTGAAGCAAGAGCTGAAGGACGGTGAGACGATTACGCTGCGCCTGAATTTCCAAAATGCGGGCGAGGTTGTCGTCCAGGCCGCTGTCAGGAATCCGTAAAAGGTCGTATGAAATTTGTTTTTATTTGCGAGGTGCCATGAATCGCCAGACGGTTATCTTTGCAGCCCTGGTGCTGCTGTTTCTTGCCGCGTTGTTTGTTTACCAGACCCTGTTGCCACCAACCATGAACGGCTCTGCCATCGACCCGCCGGCGGCGGTCGGTGATTTTACCCTGCAATCGGGAGGAGGCCCGGTCAGCCTGGGAAGTTTTGCCGGGAAATATGTCGTGCTTTATTTTGGCTACACTTCCTGCCCGGACGTTTGCCCGACCACCCTGGCGGCCCTGCGCGAGTCGCTCTCCCGGCTCGGCGACCGTGCGGCGGAGTTCCAGGTGATTTTTATCTCGGTTGACCCGCAGCGCGATTCCCCTGAATATGCCTCCGTTTACGCCAGCCGTTTCGACCCGGCCTTCATTGGTCTTTCGGGCAGCCAGCCCGAGGTTGATGCAGTGACGCGCCAGTTTGGCATTTTCTACCAGTTGAATCCGCCCGACGACAGTGGCTTTTATACCGTTGACCATACCGCGACGACCCTGGTGCTCGACCGCCAGGGCAACCTGGCGCTTACCTGGCCGTATGGTTTGCAGCCCGACCAGATAACCGAGGACATGCGCAATTTGTTAAAGAAATAGGCAGCAAAATTAGTACCAATGTCTATTAAGGATTTGTTAAGATTGCGGTATAATGTTTTAACATTGGCAGGCGGCAGTCTTTGTGGCCGTCTTTTCTCTTACATAGCGGGGATACCCTTGCCTGCCAAAAAAACTTTTATTGGACAAGTGGAATGAACGACGCGACAATCCTCATCATTGAAGGAAGGAAAGCAGAACGCCCTGCTTTTGCAGCCCAGTTGCAGAAGAAGGGTTTTACTGTCTTTGTTTCCCCTAACGGCAGTGACGCCGTGTTGCGCCTGTCTGAAATTTCTCCCGACTTGCTGGTGGTCAATGCCGCCTCGCTCGGCTCCAGCGGGGTGCGGATTGTGCAATCCCTGCGCGAGAAGCCGGATGAATCCCTGCCCATCGTCCTGATTGTGGACGCCGATCGCCCGCTTGACAGCGCCGTTGCGGACGTGGTCCTGACCCTGCCGTTTACTGTCCAGAAACTGGTCAACCGCATCAAGCCCTTCATCCCCGGCGACGGGGCCAACATCCTGCACGCTGGCCCGTTGCGCCTCGACCTCGAGCATCGCCGCGTCCGCTGCCTGGGCAAAAACATGCGCCTGACGCCGCGCCTGACCCTGCTCCTGCAAATGCTGTTGGAACATCGCGGCGAAGTAGTTGAGCGCGAGTCGCTTTTCAAACGGGTCTGGGATACCAACTATACCGGCGATACCCGCACCCTCGACGTGCACATCTCCTGGCTGCGCAAAGCCATTGAACTTGACCCCGACCACCCCAAATTCCTGCACACCGTCCGTGGGGTGGGTTACAGGCTGGACGTATAAATTACGGAATGAAAACATGACTCATCCCGAATCTAATAAAGGGAGAGAACTGGGTCGGTAGGCAAGCCAAAGTCTGCTGAAAGCCAAACGCAAACGATAAAGTGGAGTCGAGACATCTCGGCTCCACTTTCCGGT
>Ga0208244_100318_pt1 | contig 53153 bp, 46 predicted proteins | sample SubbioCR12Aug_5A_FD_184828 | JGI IMG/M metagenome (GOLD analysis project Ga0208244, IMG submission 184828) | Serpentinite rock and fluid subsurface biosphere microbial communities from McLaughlin Reserve, California, USA - CR12Aug_5A (SPAdes) | ecosystem: Environmental > Terrestrial > Deep... | reverse complement strand
CGGCGGCGCTGGAAAAAGGCTATCCCCCGGCCACCATCATCGAGGACGCGCCCATCTCGCTGTCCGCCGAAGAGGCGGGCGGCACCGCCTGGGAGCCGCAAAACTACGACGGCACGACGAGCGGCCCGGTGCGCATGCGGGTGGCGCTGACCAAATCGCTCAACCTGGTGTCGATCCGCATCCTGCAGGGCATCGGGCCGTATTACGCCCGCGACTACATTCGCCGCTTCGGCTTCGATCCCGCGCGCCACCCGCCCTACCTCACCATGGCCCTGGGCGCCGGCAGCGTGACGCCGCTGCAGCTGGCGGCGGCCTACGGCGTGTTCGCCAACGGCGGTCATGGCGTCAATCCCTATCTGATCGACAAGGTATACGACAAGGACGGACGCTTGATGATGCAGGCCAGTCCGCAGCAGGCGGGCGTCAACGCCCCGCGCGTAATCGACCCGCGCAATGCCTGGCTGATGACCAGCATGATGCAGGACGTCACCCGCAGCGGCACCGCCGCCCGCGCCGGCCAGCTCGGCCGCAGCGACCTGGCCGGCAAGACCGGCACCACCAATGACGCGCGCGATACCTGGTTTGCCGGTTACACCCCCGACCTGGTGGCGATTGCCTGGATGGGTTTCGACCAGCCGCGCTCGCTGGGCCGACGCGAAACCGGCGGCCAGGCTTCGCTGCCGATCTGGATCAACTTCATGAGCACCGCGCTGAAGAGCGTGCCGCAGCGCGGCTGGCCCATGCCCCCCGGTATCATCACCGCACGCATCAACCCGGTGACCGGCACCCGCCTGTCCGACAACGTACTGGACAACGTGCTGGCGAACTTGCTGGGCGACCACGCCCCCAGCATGGTGGAGCACTTCTACCAGGAGTTTCCACCGCTTGATCCGCCTGGTGCCGAGTGGGACGACGGCGCGCTCTACCCGACCCAGCCCGACCTGGCGGACTCCCCGATATGAAACATCTGGACATGCGCCGTCGTATTGCGCATGCCGCGGCACGCATCCTGGCGGAAGACGGCAGCCTCGATTACGGCAGCGCCAAGCGCAAGGCCGCGCGCCAGCTCGGCGCCCCCGACAGCGGCAACCTGCCCGACAACCAGCAGATCGAGGAAGCGCTGCGCAGCTACCAGGCGCTTTACCAGGCCGATGAAACCCGCGCGCAGCTGGCACTGCTCCGGCAAGTCGCCATCGAATACATGGAGCGCCTGGCCGATTTCGACCCTCACCTGACCGGCTCGGTGCTCAGCGGCACCGCCGGCCGCCACACCACCATCACGCTGCAGCTGTTCACCGACCAGCAAAAAGAGGTCGAATTCCTGCTGATGGGGCTGGGCACGCCCTACCAGGCCGCCGAGTACCGGGCAACGGACGCGCCCGGCCGGATTTATCCCCGCTTCGTCATCGACGACCCGCGTGCAACGCTCGAAATCATCGTCTACCCCTCCACCGAATTGCGCGGGATGAAGCGCTTGCAAGCCGATGGCAACCCGCGGCGCGTGCGCCTGGCCCAGGTGCGGACGTTGACATGAGCCTGGACCGAGGGCCCGGCCTGGCATGAAAGATGCTCACAAGCATCCATCAGGCAATTTAATGAGCACACGACCTTGATCCGTTTCTTCCGGCACTACGTGCCCCTGAACTTGCTGGTGTTGATGCTGTTCGAAGCGCTTATTCTGGGTGGCGCTGTGTATGCCGGCGTCAGCGCGGGCTTTCTCGACAGCCAGAGGACTCAAGGCCATTTCGAGCTGCTGCTGCCCAAGGCCCTGACCTTTGCCGTCGTCATGCTGGGCTTGATGACGGCCAGCGGCCTCTATGACCTGGAGTGGCGGGGCGGCTTTCTGCCCCTACTGCAACGTCTCGGCCTGAGCTTCGGGCTCGGCCTGGTGGCGATGAGTCTGCTGTTCTACTTCTTCCCCGCCCTGCTGGTCGATCGCGGCGCCTTCCTGCTGGCGCTCGGCCTGGCCCTGCTCGGAGTTCTGCTCAGCCGCGTCCTGTTCTTTCGCTGGACGCAGGCGGGCGTGCTCAAGACCCGTGCCCTGGTGCTCGGCACCGGCAGCCGCGCTGCGCACGTCGAAGCCTTGATGGCCAAGCGCGTCCACGCCAGCAACGTGCAAATCCTCGGTTATGTGCCCATGGGCGGTAGTCATCATTTCGTCGATCATGCCCGGATACTCGACACCGGCGAGCGCCTGGCCGACCTCGCCGAGCGCCTGCAAATCGGCGAACTGATCCTCGCCGTGCGTGACCGCCGCAGCGGCGGCATGCCGGTGCAGGACCTGCTGGAATGCAAGCTGCGCGGGATTCGCATTCTCGAACTGTCGAGCTTTTTCGAACGGGAAAACGGTCATTTGCAGCTCGACTCGATGAACGCCAGCTGGATGATCCTGGCCGAAGGCTTCCAGCAGGGCATCGTGCGCGACACCGTCAAACGCCTGTTCGACCTGCTGGTCAGCGCAGCCATGCTCGTCGTTTCGCTGCCGATCATGCTGCTGACCGCGCTGCTGATCAAGCTGGAAAGCCCCGGCCCCGTGCTCTATCGCCAGGAGCGCGTCGGCCAGGGCGGCCGCAACTTCACCATCCTCAAGTTCCGCAGCATGTGCGTCGACGCCGAAAAAGACGGCAAGCCGCGCTGGGCCGGGCAGAACGACAGCCGCGTCACGCTCACCGGACGCTGCATCCGGCGCACCCGCATCGACGAACTGCCGCAGATCTTCAATGTGTTCTTCGGCGACATGAGCTTCGTCGGCCCGCGTCCCGAACGCCCTTATTTCGTGCAGGACCTGACCCAAAAGATTCCTTATTACGGCGTGCGCCACACCGTCAAACCCGGCATCACCGGCTGGGCGCAGGTGCGCTATCCTTATGGCGCCACCGACGAAGACGCCATGCACAAGCTGCAATACGACCTTTATTACGTCAAGAACCACAGCCTGTTTCTCGATCTCATGATCCTGTTCCAGACCGCGCAAGTGGTGGTATGGGGCAAGGGCGTGCGCTAAGCGCGCCGACAACTGCCCGCCATGCCCGACACCCTGTTCCTTCTTGCTGCGCTGGGTTATGGCCTGGCTGCACTGGCCTACCTGGGGCTATCCGGCCTCATTGTCGCAAGCTGGCAGCGGCGGCCGCAGGGCCGCCTGCTCGTCCTCGCCAGCGGGCTCAGCGCGGCCTGGGCAGCGCTGTCGGCGCTGACCGCCTGGGGCAGCCTGCCGCTGCGGCTGGAACTCGCGGCAGAAGTGGCGCGCAACGGCGCCTGGCTCGCCCTGCTGTTCTACATCCTGCAACTGCGCCTGCCGCCTGGCGCCCGCCTGCCCGCGCCGGTGCGCCTGATGCGCGCGCTCAGCATCGTATGCGTCAGCGGCCTGCTCGTCGCCAGCGTCATGCCGCTGCTGGCCCCCACCCTGCCCGTGCTGACGAAAGCGGTCAGCAACCTCGGCCTGGTGCTGCTCACCGTGATGGGCCTGGTGTTGGTCGAGCAGGTCTACCGCAGCACCCGGCTCGAAGACCGCTGGGCGATCAAGTTTCTTTGCCTCGGCCTCGGCGGCCTGTTCGTTTACGACTTTTATCTTTACGCCAACACCGCCCTGTTCAACGCCATGGATGCCCAGGTGTGGGCGGCGCGCGGTTATGTGGCGGCGCTGGTGACGCCGCTGATTGCCGTGTCCGCCGCCCGCAACCCGGAATGGGCGGCCCCGGTCGGCCTGTCGCGCAGCATGGCCTTCCACACCGCCAGCCTGCTCGGCGCCGGCATCTATCTGCTGCTGATGGCAGGCGCCGGCTATTACCTGCGCCTGTTCGGCGGCGAATGGGGCGACGTGGTGCAGACCGTATTCATGTTTGCCGCTGCCATGCTGCTGGTGCTGCTGATGTTTTCCGGCACCTTGCGCGCGCGCCTGCGGGTATTCCTGTCCAAGCACTTTTTCAGCTATCGCTACGACTACCGCGAAGAATGGCTCAACTTCACCCGCACCCTGACCGAGGGCCAGCCCGGCGAGCGGCTGTGCGAGCGCACGGTCGAGGCGCTCGCCCGCCTGGTCGAAAGCCCCGGCGGCGCGCTGTGGATGCGCGAAGGCGAAGCGGGCTACCAGCGCGCCAGCTACTGGAACTGGGCCGACCTCAAGGGCACCGAGCCGGCTGACTCAACGTTTAGCCGCTGGCTCGCCGACAAGCAGTGGGTGGTCGATCTCGATGAAATGAAGACCCGCCGCGACCTGTACGGCGACCTCGACACCCCCGACTGGATCCAGCAGGCCGACGATGCCTGGCTGGTCGTGCCCCTGATGCTGCACGACGAACTGCTCGGCTTCGTCGTGCTCAAGCATTCATTGGGCAAACTCAGCTTCAACTGGGAAGTCAGCGACCTGCTCAAGGTGGCCTCGCGCCAGGCCGCAGCCAACCTGGCCCAGATGCGCGCTTCCAACCAGCTCATCGTGGCGCGCCAGTTCGAGTCGTTCAACCGCACCACCACCTTCGTCATTCACGACCTGAAGAACCTCATCGCCCAGCTTTCGCTGCTGCTGGCCAATGCCGAAAAGCACAAGGACAACCCCGAATTCCAGGCCGACATGCTGGACACCGTGGAAAACGCCGTCACCCGCATGAACAAGGTGCTGGCGCAATTGCGCCGCGGCAGCGAACCGGCGCAGGCGCAATCGGTGGCGCTGGCGGACATCCTTGCCGACGCCGTCGCCAGCAAACAGGCCTTCAAGTTGCGCCCCGCCGTGGAACTGCCGCCTGCCGGCCTGCGCGTGCGCGCCGAACGCGAACGGCTCACGCGCGCCATCGGCCATTTGCTGCAAAATGCGCTGGAGGCCACGCCGGCAAACGGACAGGTCAGCCTGCGCGGTTTCGAGGAAGCCGGGCAGGCCGTCGTCGAGATCATCGACTCCGGGATCGGCATGGACGACACCTTCATCCGCACCCGGCTGTTTCAGCCCTTTGATTCCACCAAGGGCGCCGGCATGGGCATCGGCGCTTACGAGTGCCGGGAAACCATCCACGCGCTCGGCGGACAACTGGACGTGGAAAGCCTGCCGGGACGCGGCACCCGCTTTCGCATCCGCCTGCCGCTGGACAATAATGACGTTGCTGGAGGAGACGCCGCATGAGCGACGCCAAACAAAAAATACTGCTGGTCGAAGACGACCCCGGGCTGCAAAAACAACTCAAATGGAGCCTGGGCGATTACGAGCTGGTGGTCGCCGCCGACCGCGACAGCGCTATCGTCCAGTTGCGCCGCCACGAGCCGCCGGTGGTGCTGCTCGACCTCGGCCTGCCGCCCGATGCCGACGGCGCCACCGAGGGCCTGGCGGCACTGCAGCAGATCCTTACACTCGCCCCCGCCACCAAGGTCATCGTCGTCACCGGCAACCTCGACCGCACCAATGCGGTGAAGGCGATCCAGCTCGGTGCCTACGACTTTTTCCAGAAGCCCTTCGACCCCGACGTACTGGCGCTGATGATCGCGCGCGCCCTGCATGTCCATGCGCTCGAACTCGAAAACCGCCAGCTCGCCGCGCGCCAGCAAGCGTCTCCGCTGGCCGGATTGATCACCAGCAGCGAATCGATGCTCAAGGTCTGCCGTACCGTGGAGAAGGTCGCCCCGGCCAACGCCACCGTGCTGCTGCTCGGCGAATCCGGCACCGGCAAGGAGGTGCTGGCGCGCGCCGTGCACGAACTGTCGCCGCGCACCGGCAAGCGTTTCGTCGCCATCAACTGCGCGGCCATTCCCGACACCCTGCTGGAATCCGAGCTGTTCGGCTACGAAAAGGGCGCCTTCACCGGCGCCGCCAAGCAAACCATCGGCAAGATCGAATACGCCAACGAAGGCACCCTGTTCCTCGACGAAATCGGCGACCTGCCGATGCCGCTGCAGGCCAAGCTGTTGCGCTTTTTGCAGGAGCGCGTGATCGAACGCCTCGGCGGGCGCGGCGAAATCCCGGTCGACGTGCGCGTCGTCTGCGCCACCCACCGCGACCTTGGCGGCATGATTCGCGAAGGCAGCTTCCGCGAAGACCTGTATTACCGGCTGTCGGAAATCACCGTGAAAATTCCGCCGTTGCGCGAGCGCCCCGGCGATGCCGTGCTGCTGGCGCAGGCCTTCCTTGAACGCTACGCGCGTGAAATGGATCGCGGGCTGCGCGGCTTCACCGCCGACGCGCTGGCCGCGCTGGAAGCGCATGGCTGGCCCGGCAACGTGCGCGAAATGGAAAACCTGATCAAGCGCGCCGCCATCATGACCGACGGCACCCAGGTGACGGCGGCAGACCTCGGGCTCGAAAGCGGCTCGGCTGAGCCGCAGCCGTTCAACCTGCGCCAGGCGCGCGAAGAGGCCGAGCGACTGGCGATCAGCCGCGCGCTCGCCCACGCCAACGGCAGCATTGCGCAGGCCGCCGAACTGCTTGGCATCACCCGCCCGACCCTGTACGACCTGATGGCGAAAATCGGCCTGAAATAATCCCGGCCCGATCCAGCTTCCAACCCAGATCAGCCCCGCGTTTTTTTCAGGTTCAACAACGCCGGCATCAGCATCAGCTCGAAGAACTGGCCGGCGAACAGGCCCACCGCGCACAGCATGCCGAAGTGCGCGGTGGGCCTGAAGTCGGACAGCGCCAGCAGGCTGAACTGCGCGATCAGGATGATCGATATCGCAATCACCGCCCGACCGGAAGACTCCACGCTGCGGATGATGGCGAACACCGGGCTGACGCCCCTGCGAATGCGCTGCTGATAGCCGTGATAGAGGTGGATGGTGTCGTCCACCGTGATGCCGAGGATGACGCCGGCGATCAAGACTGTCGCCACATCCAGCGCGATCCCGGTCGCGCCCATCACCACGAAAATGAAGAACAGCGGCGCCAGGTTGGGCACCAGGCAGACCAGCGCACCGCGGAAGGAGCGGAACAGCAGGGCCATCAGCAGCAGGATCTGCACGAAGGCGGCCGAGAAGCTCTTCACCTGACCTTCGACGATGCGGTCCTCCTGGTCTGAAAACAGCCGCCCGAAACCGGCCATCTCGATGTCGATGCCGTCGATCGGCTGCGCCGCCAGGTGCGTCTCGATGCGCTCGATCACCTGGCCGATTTCGTTGGCGCCGTGCACGTTGAGGTTGAGCGCGATGCGGCCGCGCTGGAATTCGCGGTTGACCAATTCGTACAAATCCTTGCCGTCGTAGATCAGCAGCAATTGCTCGATCATCTTGCGACTGGTCGGCAAGGCCTCGTCCCCGAGGTCTTCGCCGCTGAAGGCGCGGTTCATCTCCTCAATCACTTCGACCAGCGAAAAGCTGCGATCGATTTCCGGCTGCTGTTCCAGCCAGGTCTGCAAGGCCTTGATCTGTGCCAGCGTGGCGGGGTTTTTCAGCCCGTCGCGGGCGGGCGCGTTCAGCACGACTTCCATCGTGGTCACCCCGGACAACTTTTCCTCGACGCGCGTGGTGCTGCGGCTGATGCTGTGGTCCGGCGCAAAAAATTTGATCAGGTTGGATTCCACCTGCACCTGCATCACCAGCGGAATGGCCGCCAGCACCAGCAGCAAGCTGCTGCCCAGCACGAGCCGGGAATGGCGCAGGCTGAACACCGCAATGGCCGCAGCGATATGGCGCGCCAGCGACAGCCCCGAACTGCGGCGCGGCCAGCGCGGCACGTCCCATTTCAGCAGGATCGGCGGCACCAGGATGAACACGACCAGAAACACCATCAGGGTGCCGATCGCGCCCGCCAGGCCGAAGGTCTGCACCGGCGGGATGTCCACCCACAGCAGGCTCAGCAACCCGGCGCCGGTGGTCAGCACATTGAACAGGCCCGGCTTGAAGGTTTCCGACAGGGCGCGCGAAATGCGTTGCGGACGTGGCAGCAGCGCGATGCGCCCGCGCTGGATGGCCGCATACAAGTGCAGCAACGTGGCCGTGGTGTAGGCCGCCATCAGCGTGGGGATCATCGCGGTGATCGGCGTGTAGGGCTGGCCCGAGATCACGATGCCCGCCACGCTGACCGACACCACCATGCCCATCGCCATGCCGCCGATGATCACCGGCCGCACCCGCCCCACCACCCACGCCATCAGCGCCAGCCCGACCAGGACCGTCAGCGGGATGAAGATCGCGCTATCGCGCCACAGCGAGCGCAATTCCTCGACCGTCTGCGCCACGGTGCCGGCGGTGGCCGTGCGGTAGATGTCGAGTTTTTCGGCGGCGATGGCGGCGTCGAGCGCAATCGCGATATCGCGGCGCGCCAGGCTTTCCTTCAGTATTTTCGGGCGCACCACCAACGCCACCGCCTGGCCATCTTCCGAGGCGATCACTCCAGGCGCCAGCGCATCCCCCAGCACCCGCGCCTTCCATTCGCTGGGGGAACGCGCCGACAAGTCATCGGGGTCGACCAGCAGGGCCACCTCGAAACCGTCCTCGGTCGCGTCGAGATGTTCCACCGTGGTGAGCGTCAGCACCCGGTCGACCGAGGGGTGCGTTTCCATTTTCCGGGCCACCCGGTCAAGCGCCGCCAGGAAGGGCGGCTCGAACAGCGCATCGCCCTCGAACAGGGCGATCAGCCCTTCGTCGCTGGGAAACTCGCGGAACAGCGACTCGCGCAGCTGGATGATGGGCGCGTCCGCAGGCGAATAGATATCGCCCGAATTGTTGAAGTGGATGTTGAACAGGAAGGGCAGCGACGCCAGTTGCAGCCCGAGCAGAATGGCCAGAGCCAGCCAGGGCGGCAGCATCGGGAAGAGTTTTTCACCTCCCCGTAGTGTCTGCGTGGGCATGTGCCGGACCGGATCAGAACCGGGTGCGCAGACCCAGCGTGATCATCGAATGATCCTCATGGAAACCGCCCAGGGTGCGCGCCTCGCCGTCGTAATAATGCGCGGCGACATACAGCTCGTGCGGCTCCCAGCCGACATAGCTGAGCTTCGGGCTAAGGTAGACGTCATGCACGTTGAAGCCGGTGGCGAAGCGCATGCCGGCCTTCCAGCGGCCCTGGCCGAAGGTCGTCTCGATCTCGCCGTTGGCGCCGTAGTATTCCTTCAGTTCGAGAATGCTGCGGTCGGTCTGCAGCGCATGCGCCACCAGTTGCAGGTTGACCCGGGTGTCCGCCCCGCCCGGGAAGAATTCCAGCGCGCCGATCCAGTCGAGTGAAGTGGTCTTGTCCATGGCGGTGGTCGCCAGCGTCACCGGCACATCGTCGGTGAAGCCGACTTCCATGCGCCAGGTCAGCCCGCCGGTGACCAGTTCCATGTCGGCCCCGACAAAGGTGTTGTAGGGGTGCACGCCCGTGAGCCGGTTGTTGAGGACATCGACCTGGTAGTAGGGCAGCGACTGGCGGGTGCGTGCCACGGTGATGCCGAAGTCGAACGGCTCGCCGGTCTTGGTCAGGCGCACCGCGCCGCCGCCGCTGCCGTGTTCGTCCTCGTCGATAGCGGTCGCGCCGGTGATCCACCCGGTCAGTGCGGGGTCGATGCCGATCACGCGACTCGTGGTGCGGTTGATCGGGCTCCAGACGCTGGCGACATCCGGCAGTTGCGCGCCACGGAACAGCGGCAGCCACACCGCGTCGAGCTTGTAGTCGCCGAAGGTCTGCTCCCAGCGCGCTGCCAGTTGCGCGCGGCGGCGGTCGGCCAGTTCGTCGAGGTTGAAGCGGGTGAGGTCGACGCGGCTGACGCGATCGGCCAGCGGGATCTCGTCAGCGCGGCCCCAAATAATGCTTTGCGCGCCAAAGGTCAGGCGGGTGTTGCCGCTGCGATAGCGCACATAGGTATCCGTGTAGTCGCCCAGCACTTCATTGTGGTCGGCGGTGCCGCCGCCCTGCAACATGCCGTCAAGGCGGGCGCCGGCGCGGAACTCCCATTCGCGGCTGGGTTGCCACAGCACGTAGGCACTGGCACGCAGGGTCGAGTAGCTGTCGGCCTCGGGCGCATCGGGCAGCGCGCCGGCTTCCAGCAGCAGGTCGTCGACGCCGAACTTCAGCACCGGCTGGAAACCGCGCGCCACCGGCTTGCGGCTGCGCGCAGAAGGCGGCGGCAGATCGTCCACCGAGCCGGCCTGCGCGGCGGGTGCGGCCGGCGCGGCTTCGACGGGCGCCCCCTGCGGCTTGCGCGTCGTGGCGCGCGGCGGCGGCAGGTCGTCCGCGGCGTCCTGCGCCGTGGCGCGCGGCGGCGGCAACTGGGCGCAGGCCAAAGTGGGCAGAAAAACCAGCGACAGGCTGGCGGACAGCAACAGCTTTTTCATGGGCGGAACTCCGATTCCAGGCTTTCGTCGGCCAGGGCTTGTGAGGTGAAAAGTTTGGCGGGCAGTTTTTGATCGTACAGCGCGACATCGACCACCATCCGGGTTTCGTGGCCGCTGGCCAGATCGATGATCCGGCTGTCGGTGATGGTCCAGTAGCCCTGGTTGCGCTTCTTGTTGCGCAGCAGCCAGCGCTTGCTGGGCGTGTCGGGGTCACGCTCGAAATAATCCACCCGCTGCACCAGGGCGGTCGCAGGGTCGACCCAGCTGATGCGCTTGCTGTAGACCGAATCGCTGGCGTCGAGCGGCACGCTTTCGAGCACCTCGCACAGGATGCCGTTTTCGGTCTGTTTTCCGAGCACGCGGTGGCGGTCCTTTGAAGGCTGGCGCTCCTGCAGGTCCTCGAAATACAGGTCGGAACCGACAAAACGGCCGCCCTTGCGATTGCTCGAAATGCGGCGCACCCGGTCGAGCGCCGGCAGGTACAGCCACTGGTCGGCGCTGCCGTCGGCCTTGTCGATGCTCAGCAGGCCGGTGCCGGCGATGTCTTCCGGGTCGAGAAAACGGATCAGATTGGCGGTTTCGCCGCCCGTCTGGTCGCGGCGATAGGTGACCAGCTCGCGGATGCGCGGCGCACGGCCCTTTTCGGTCAGCACCATACGCCCCAGCGTGGTGAGGTCGCGGCCGTTGGGACGATCGAAGACTTTCTGTGCCAGCGCCAGCCCCTCGTCCGCGAAGGCCGAAAAACCGAGCAACACACCGCAGCATAAAATCAGGAACCGGAGCGAGGACAGGACAGGGGCCATCGGGCGTGGAATTTGCGTGGACAAGGTGGGAACTCTACTGCAAACAGGAAAACAAGCCCATTAACGGAGAATTTTCATGGAAATTGACGATACTCTGACAACATGGATGATAGTGCCCGCACGCGCAGGCATGCTGACAAACGCTTGACCATAACGATTCAGGAGACAGGATTCACCATGCGCCACTCTTCGCCCCAATTTCTCGCCCGGCCCAACCGGCTCCTGCTCGCCCTGGTTCTCGGCGCCAGCCTGCTGACCGCCTGCGGCAAGGAAGACAGCACCGCCCTGCTGACGGAAGCCCGCAGCCTGATCGCAGCGGGGGACTACAAGGCGGCGACGATCCAGCTCAAAAACGCCCTGACCCAGGACGAGAACAACGCCGAGGCGCGCTTCGAACTGGGCAAGCTCTATCTCGACCAGTCCGACCTTGCCAGCGCCGAGAAGGAATTCCGCCGCGCCCGCGAAGCCGGCTACGAAGCCCGTGCCGTCAACCCGATGATCGCCCGCGCCCTGCTGGGCCAGCGCGAATTCGAGCGCGTGCTGGAAGAACTGCCGGCGCCGACCGAAGACAGCGCCGAAGCGGGCACCCTGCTTGCCCTGCGCGCCAATGCCGAACTCGCACTGAACCGCAAGGAGGATGCGCGCAAGACCACGCAGCGCGCGCTGCAAGCCGCGCCCGGCAACCCCGAAGTGCATCTGGCGCTGGCGCAGCTGGCCCTGTCCGACGGCGACATCGACAAGGCCCTGCTGGAAATCGACCAGGCGCTGGCGATCGACCCCCAACACCGCGACAGCCTGATGCTGAAAGGCGACCTGCTGCGCTACACCGGCAAAACCGACGAAGCCAGCACGGTCTATCAGGAACTGGTGCAGATCGACCCGCGCCACGTCAATGCGCGGCTGGCGCTGGCCGGCATCGCGATTGCGCAGAACAAGCTGGCCGATGCCCGCACGCAGGTCGATGCCGCGCTCAAGGCAATGCCCGGCAGCCTGCAGGCACGCTACACCTCGGCGCTCATCGACTTCCAGGAAAAGAAGACCGAACGCGCGCGCGACACCCTCGCCAACGTGCTGAAAGCCGCGCCCGATTATCTGCCCGCGCTGCTGCTGGCCGGCTCGGTCGAATTCAGCCTCGGCAACCTGCAAACGGCCGAGACGCACCTCAATAAAGTGGTGAAAACCACGCCGAACAATCTTTACGCGCTGCGCCTGCTGTCCGCGACGCAGTTGCGCCTGGGGCGCCCCGACGATGCCGAACGCACCCTGGCCCCGGCGCTCAAGGCCGCCCAGCAGGACCCCGGCGTCCTCGTCATCGCCGGTGAAATCGCGCTGGCGAAAAAGGAATTTGCCAAGGCCTCGAACTATTTCGAACAAGCCGCGAAGCGCAGCCCCGACAACGCTGCCATCCGCACCGAACTCGGCATCGCCCGCCTGGCCGAGGGCGACAGCCGCGCCATGGCCGACCTGCAGGCCGCCGCCGGCATGGAAGGCGACAGCAGCCGGGCCGACAATTTCCTCATCCTCAACCAGCTGGAAAAGCGCCAGTTCGACGCCGCGCTCGCCAGCATCGACGCGCTGGAAAAGAAACAGCCCACCAGCCCGCTGATCTGGAACTACCGCGGCGCGGCCTACATCGGCAAGCAGGATCTCGCCCGCGCGCGTGACAGCTTCAGCCAGGCGCTCAAGCTCAACCCCGCGTTTTTCCCCGCCGCTGCCAACCTCGCCCAGCTCGACCTGCAGGACAAGCAGCCTGCCGCCGCGCGCCAGCGCTTCGAAAGCGTGCTCAAGGCCGACCCCAAGCACCTCAACGCCATGCTGGCGCTAGCTGACCTCGCTCTGCGCGAGAAAGACGAAAAAACCTTTGTCAGCTGGCTGGAAAAAGCCGCGGCCGCCCACCCGCAGGCCCTGCAGCCGCGCGTGGCGCTGGCGCGCTACCAGCTTTCCAAGGGCGACCGGAACAAGGCGCTCGCCACCGCGCGCGAAGCCGTCAACGCCCAGCCCAACAGCCCGGTCGCGCTCGAACTGCTCGGCAACACCCAACTGGCGCTGGGCGACACCACCAACGCGCTCGGCAGCTATCGCAAACTGGCCGAAAAACAGCCGGGGCAAGCCGCGCCGCTGGTCAAGGTCGCCACCGCGCAGATCGCCGCCAAGGATTTCGCCGGCGCGCGTAAAACCCTGCAGGATGCCCTGCGCATCCAGCCCGGTTTTCTCGATGCACAGCTGATGCTGGGCGGCGTCGAAATCCAGGGTGCGCGCTACGACGAAGCCAGCAAACTCGCCCGGCAGGTGCAGCAGAAGCACCCCGCCAATGCGGCCGGCTTCGTCCTGGAAGGCGACATCGCAAATGCCCGCAAGGACTACCCTGCGGCACTGGCCGCCTACGAACGCGCCCACAAGCTGGCCCCCTCAAGCGCCTTGCTGGTCCGCCAACACCAGATCCTGACCGCAAGCCAGCGTGCCGAAGAAGGCGAAAAACGCCTGGCCGCTTGGCTGGCCAGCCACCCGGAAGACGTCAGCGTCCGCGCCGTTCTGGCCGAAAGCCTGCTCAAGCGCGGCCAGTACGCAGCCGCAACCGAGCATTACCTGGCCCTCGACAAGCGCAGCCCCGGCAACCTCGTCGTTCTCAACAACCTGGCGTGGGCCCTGCATCAAGCCGGCGACAAGCGGGCCGTGTCCTACGCTGAAAAGGCCTTGAAACTGGCTCCCGACAATCCTGCGGTGATCGACACCTACGGCTGGATCCTGGCCAATCAGGGGCAGGTTGACAAGGGCCTGGCCCAGCTGCAAAAAGCGCTCTCCAAGGCGCCGGATAACCCGGAAATCCAGTATCACTTGGCGGCCGTCCTGTCCAAGTCCGGGGATCACGTACGCGCCCGGGGGGAACTGGAACGCCTGCTGGCCAGCGGCGCCCGCTTCCCGCAGGAACAGGATGCACGTGAACTGCTGGACCAACTGAAGCGCACGACACGCTGAACCCGGCTCACCCCTAACTTGATGGAGCAGACACCTTGATGACCCGACGCCACGCCTCGCTGATCACGCTGCTGATATTGGCCCTGTCTGCCCCCCTGGGCGGATGCGACGCCACCGCCAAGCTCACCGAGCAGGAGCACATCCAGCGCGCCAAGGACTTCGAGGACCAAGGCAACCTCAGGGGCAGCATCATCGAGCTCAAAAACGCCATCCTGAAAAATCCGGACAGCCCGCAAGCCCGGCTGCTGCTGGGGCAGGTGTATCTCAAGGTCGGCATGGGCGCCGAAGCCGAAAAGGAACTCAGCCAGGCAAAAAAACTCGGCGTGAGCCAGGAAACCCTCAACCCCTACCTGGGCGAAGCCTTGCTGTTCATGGGCGAACCCAAGCGGGTGCTCGATGAAATCCGGCCCAGTGAACAAACATCCCCGGCCAATCGCGCGCGCATCCTGCAATTACGGGGCGATGCCCTGCTCAGGCTGGGCCAGGTGAAGGACGGCTGCACCCTCTTTCAGCAATCCCTGGAAATCGACACCCAAAATCCGCAGACCTACTGGGGCCTGGCGCAGTGCGCCATTGCAGAGCGCGATATGGCCAAAGCCAGGCAATGGCTTGATGCCGCCCTGAAGCTAAAAGAGAAGCAGGCCCGAACCTGGTTATTTGTCGGGGATCTTGAACAGATCAACAAGAACCTGGAAGCGGCCCTGACTGCCTATTCAAACGCGCTGAATGCCGAACCGGACAATCTGGACGCGTTGCAAAGTCATGCCATCGCAAGCATGAAAGCCGGCCAATTCGACGCGGCTGGCAAGGATATTTCCGCCATTAGCAAACTTGCTCCAAACTCGATCAGGGCCAATTATCTCAAGGCCTCATTAAGCTATAGCCAACAAAAGTTTTCCGAGGCGAACGAAGCCCTGCAGGAAGTCTTCAAGACCACACCGGACCACGCCCCAAGCCTGTTGCTTGCCGGCATGACCGCGCACGCATTAGGTTCATACCAGCAGGCAGAAAGCCACTTCAGGCGCTTCCTGGCACGCGTTCCCGGCCACAAGCAGGCGCTGAAAATGCTCGCCTCGACTCAAATCAGGTCGAAGCAGCCTGATAAAGCCCTGGAAACCCTTGCGCCGTTTCTTCGGCCCGGTGTGGATGACGCCACCGCGTTCGCCCTGGCTGGCGAGGCCCACCTGATCATGGGCGATCCCGCAAAAGCCACCGAATATTTTGAGCGATCCCTCGCGATTGAGCCGGGCAATGCCGCAACCCGCACCCAGCTTGGGCTCAGCCATCTGGCCGCGGGGAACACCCTGTCCGCACTCAACGAGCTGGCCGAAGCTGCCCAAAGCCCGAATCAAGACGGGGCAGACACCCTGCTGGTGATGACCCACCTGAACCGCAAGGAATACGACCAAGCGCTAGCCGCAATCAATGGCCTTAAGAAGGACCGCCAGAACAGTGCCGCCATTCTGAACATGCGCGGGCAGGCCTACCTCGGCAAAAACGATCTCCCCAATGCGCGCAGGAGCTTTGAACAAGCCCTTGCGATAGACCCGCTGTTCTACCCGGCGACCGCTCGCCTCGCGCAACTCGACCTACGCGACAACAAGCCGGAATCGGCCCGCAAGCGCTTTGAAGGCATCCTGGACAAGGACAAGAACAACCTGAATGCCATGATGGCACTGGCCGAATTGGCCGCCCTCCAGAACCAGGAAAAAGACTATTTCGATTGGCTGGAAAAAGCGGCCAAGGCCAACCCGACGGCCATCCCGCCTCGCGCGGCACTGGTGCGTTACCACCTGGCGAAGAATGCGCCCCAAAAAGCGCTGGCCGTCGCCAACGAGGCAGTCACGGCCAACCCCGACAATCCCGCAGCGCTGAACCTGCTGGGGCGCGTCCAGCTGGCCACCAACGACAAGAGCAGCGCCACCAGCACATTTACCCGACTCAGTCAGAAAGCCGACCAGTCCCCCGACGCCTTCCTGAATCTTGCGCGTGCCCAGATCGCGGAAAAGAAATGGTCTGCCGCCCGGACATCGCTTCAGCATGCGCTGAAACTCAAGCCCGACCATCTGCAAAGCCAGGACACCCTGATCAAGCTCGAACTTGAAGAAAACAAACCCGACGCCGCGCTGCAGATCGCACGTCAAATCCAGGTGCAGCACCCCCAGTCCCCCGTTGGCTTCCTTCGCGAGGGCGACATTCTATTGATCCAGAAACGCCCTACCCAGGCGGCCCAGGCTTTTGGACAGGCGATCACGAAAGGCGCCGGGTCAAGCGGGCTGATCCAGCAGCATCGTGCCCTTACCCTGGCCGGAAACACACAGTTGGCCGACCAGCGACTCACCGACTGGATCAGGCAGCACCCCAACGACAGCAACGTGCGCGCCTACGCCGCCGAGTACCACGCTGCCAACGGCCGCAACCAGCAAGCGATCGCCGAGTACCAGGCGATCCTGCGGCAAGCGCCTGAAAACGTTCTGATTCTCAACAACCTGGCCAATCTTTATCTGCACGAACGGGACAAGCGCGCACTGCCCACCGCCGAGCAGGCTAACAAGCTCGCCCCCGGCAACCCTGTCATTCAAGACACCTTGGGCTGGATTCTGGTTGAACAGGGTCAAACCGCCCGTGGCCTCGACCTCCTGCGCAAAGCCCTGGCCCAAATGCCGAAGAATCCGAGCGTGCGTTATCACACCGCCGCGGCATTGGCCCGCAGCGGGGACAAAGTGCAAGCCCGCAAGGCGTTGGAGCAACTCTTGGCCGAGACGCCGAGCTTTGAAGAGCAGGAGGCAGCCAAGCGATTGCTCAACAGTCTTTGAAACGCCTTTTTAAATGCACCAATGCAACACGGTCGCGGTTCGCGACTCAGCGATCAGCACTGATTTCCCAAACCGGCCATCCCTCTGTCGGTTTTTTTTACACATTTACCGACGGCCACGTGGCGAGAATTCACGAGAAAACTTTATTCCATTGATAACAAACAATATTTTTTATTAAACCCGGGCCTGGCACGGTGCATGCTTTAATTTCTGCGTAGCAAGGTACCGGACAATGAGCTGCACCGCTTGTCCTACTCTTAGTCTTTAGATATGGAGAATTGAAATGAAAAAACTGCAAATGACCGCACTGGCCATTGCCCTGAGCGCAGCGGCTGGCCAAGCCTCAGCCGTCTTTGTCTTCCAGGACAACTGGGGTTTCAACTACCAGGGCACCGGCCTCGCCGGCGCGCTGACGCCGATCGATGAAATGACCTACCTGGGCATCAGCTACACCGAGAGCACTGGAACCACCGCCGGGAGCACCTTCCAGGACGTGGGCCGCATCGGCGCCACCGGCTTCCAGAACGATGGCTCGCCTATTCCGGCAGGCACCAGCGGACTGGGCGTTAGCTATGAACTGACCGCGACCTTCCTGAACTGGACCGGCACCTACGGGGCAACCGTCGGCAACAACACGTCGTTCAGCTTCGATGCGGGCGGCACGCTGAACATCTACCGCGATTTGGTCACTAATTACAACAGCTTCGCAACCGCCTCGGATGGCCTCAACATCATGACCCTGAGCATCCTTACGGGCACGGGCAACATCAACTTCGGCAACCCCGCCGGCCTCGACGGCAACATCGACATTCTGTTCGCCGTCACGAACGTTGCCCAGGGTTACTGGTTCCTCGACACCAACAGCGACGGCGTGGCCGACACCGACGTGTTCGACCTGCTGGGGGGTGGCCTGATTACCGTAGGCCTGACCGACTCCAACAACAACATCACCGCGCCTTCGGCTGCGGTCGCTGCAGACTTCATCGCAACCACCGGCCTGGGCACCCCGACGGGCGCCGGTGACATCTACACCCTGAACGACGGTTCGTTCAGCCTGGCTGCGGTACCCGAGCCCGGCACCCTGGCCCTGCTGGGCATGGGCCTGCTGGGTCTGGGCGCAGCAGCACGCCGCCGCAAGGCTTGATCGACGCCTGATCAATCCGCACCAAGCGAAAGCCGGTGGCCCGACTATGTCGGGCCACCGGCTTTTTTACGGGGCTAAATTCCCTAATCCTCAAGCGCCCGGACAAGTGCTTCCTTGATCCGAAGGCTGCGCGATACCGCTTCGCCGCACTAGGTCTCGAACAAATCAGCCAGGGGCTTGCGTAGCGAGCGCGCGGCCGGAGGATTCCCGCGCCCCAGGCGCAGCATGAATACAGCACGCGACCAGTGATCCGCCCCGAAATACTGGGCAAATCGTCGCCCGAGCGGGCCCGCCTCGGACCACGCCTGCGTGTTCGCCGTAAAGACCCGGTCTTGCGCCGCGTAACGCGAAAAAATCAGGGGGGCCATTTCGGGTTGGGATTGCAGCCCCAACGAGGCTGCGGTCAGCCACAATCGCTGCATGGCCCGGCCGGCATCGATCTCTTCCTCGGCACTTCTGACCGGCTGGTTCGCCAGCAGCAGGCAATGGGCACCGCAAAACAGGGCCGGGATGATGTCCATTTCCAGCCTGGGCAAGGCATGTCCCCATGCATAGCGATTGAGCGCATGGACCCGCTCCCAGGACGCCATGGCCCAGCGCATGACGCGAAGTAGCAAGGGGTCAACCGAGATGGCCGCATCCGGAATACGGTCGTCGCTAAAACGTGCTTTCCACGCCACCGTGTCCCGATGCACTTGATACGCTTCGGGTATCGTCAAACGGATATGGTCGACCAACCCCAGCAGCCAAGCCAGCCGTGTTTTGGAGGAAATATCCTCGACCCAGATCAAAGTGTAAAATTTTCCGACACTTTCTTCCAGGACACGCTTTTCGTCCGGGCTCAAGCGGGATAGGGACAAGGCCCGACGTTGCGTGACGCGTGACTGAACATAAGGCAACAAGGGGGAAGGTGGCAGGCCTGCTGGGCTGAATCGCACCCTGAAATCCAGGTTTTCCCCTGCCTGGCGGGCCGTCTCCACCGCCCACCCTTGCGCGCTGGCGGCGATATCGAGGGACTCCAGCAAGCCCCCCATGGCCAGGTGACCCGCAAAGTGATCGAGATTGAACACGCCTAGGCTGTCTGAAGGCCGGTACAGCACTTCAATTTCGTGTTCGCCCAGCAACCGAAAGCGCCAGGGCTGGGTGTTGTCGCCGCTGGGCGCCCAACGTGCCAGTTCCAGCACCGACGTCAACTCCGGACTCATGCCCGATTTTTGCGCTTGAGCCGCCAATTGACATAAGCTATCGCCAATTGATTGAGCGGGTGCCGGTTGCCCCCAGGGCGCCACGTATGTTTGAGTGTGCCTGTGTAGGCGTCGAACTGCATGCTGTGCGGCACGGCACGGACCTTGCCTCGGCCAAGCAGGATTTTCAGCGCCTCGGTCCCCGCCATGCCGGCGCACAACTGGCACGCCAGCCCGGTGGAGGGCACGCGCTGAGTCTTGAAATCCACGATTTCGGGATAAACCAGATAACTGCGATGCAGCAAAGCGGGGGCAAGGCCGACCAGAAACCGGGCTGGCCATTCGTCTTCGGGCGCCCCTTGCAGTTGGAAGTATTCCTCGAAGCCAGGGCCATCGGGCAGGAAATTGAGCACGGCAGCGCCCATGCCCAGCGGCACCGCAAAGGTGATCGGGATCCCGCGCTTGCGGCAGGCGTCGTAAACCAAACGGCGGGCCGGGAACACGAAATAATCCAGGCCGTCCACGTAGAGGTCGACCCCATCAAGAAACGCATCGATGTTGAGCGAATTCACGCCTTCATCGAACACGCGGATGTCGAGTTCGGGATTGATATCCTGGGCCAGTCTGGCCATGACCTGCGCTTTGGGCTGGCCCACGCTGCTCATGCTGGCGCCCGCCTGACGATTGAAGTTGACCAGATCGAACTGGTCGAGGTCGGACACGTGGAATTTCCCGATCCCAAGCCGCGCCAGGGTGAGCAGATGCACGCCGCCGGCACCGCCCAAACCGGCTATGGCAATTCTTTTCCCGCGAAGGATGGCCTGCTCGCTTGGCGTAAGCCAGCCAAGGTTGCGTCCGAATGCCTCGTTATAATCAAACGCCTGAGGCATCAGGTCAGGACTCTTCCTTCAGCAGCCGTGCCAGAATGCCTTCCTGATCCTGCGGCGAAAAGAAATAGGGGTAAAGGCTGCGGTCCTTGGCCGCCTTGCCCTTGCCGCCAATGGCTTGAATGCGTTCACCCATGTACGCCAGATCCAGGTGCATCAGCAGCACCGGGAAGTGGACCCGATGGTTCATTTTTTCTTCACCGATTTGCTTGAAACCGAGCATCCTTTCGTAGAAAACCTTGTGTCGCGGCACGATCTCGATGATCGCGTCGGTACACTCGTGGATCACCCCATATAGATAGGACATGTGGATCAGGCTGGCGAGGAGTTGTTTGGAACCAATACTTTCGTCAATGGCCAGTTTGCTGAGCTCACCGACTTGTTTGCCCTGCGCCCGCAAGGCATCAATCTCGGGCTTGTAGATTTCGTCGCCCAACATGCCTTCATCGGAGTCGTATCCGACGGTAACCGTGCCGACGATTCTTTCCTCGTGGAACGATAGAATGGTGATTCGATTCGGGTACTTTTTCAGCTGCGCCTTGGGAAAGCCGCGCCATGCATAGCGTTTTTGCACCAACATGCTGGCGCTGTTGAATATCTCGTCATGCTGAGCAAAGCGGAGCTTGAAAAGTTTCTCGCCCAGTTGCTCTTCTGAAACATCGGCCTCACCTTCCGCTGGTGAGCACAGGTCCTTCAGCCGATAAGGCGACTCGAAACTGATGATCGTCCGGTCAAAATCATCGGCTTTTTTTCGGCTACGCTCTGTAAGCTTGCCCATAAAATTTAGCGGCACCTTAAACCTCCTTCAGCAATATGCTGGTACAACCACCACACAATTTGGTTTATCGGCGAGTTTCGATAACAAGTTTAGTCAAGTTCGAGCAACCAGCGCGCCACATCCCGCGCAAAGTACGTCAGCACCCCGTCCGCCCCGGCGCGCTTGAACGCCAACAACGCCTCCAGCACACAGGCCTTTTCATCCAGCCAGCCGTTCTGCGCCGCGGCTTTTAACATAGCGTATTCCCCGCTGACCTGATAGGCGTAGGTCGGCGCGCCGTAGGCATCCTTGATGCGGCGAATGACGTCCAGATAGGGCATGCCGGGCTTGATCATGACCATGTCGGCGCCTTCCTGTAGGTCGAGGCCGACTTCCCACAGGGCTTCGTCGCTGTTGGCGGGGTCCATCTGATACGTATTTTTGTTGCCCTTGCCGAGATTGGCGGCGGAGCCGACCGCATCGCGGAAGGGGCCGTAGAAGCTGGAGGCGTATTTGGCCGCATAGGCCAGGATGCGGGTGTGGATATGGCCGGCGCCTTCGAGCGCGGCGCGCAGCGCGGCAACGCGGCCATCCATCATGTCGGACGGGGCGACGACGTCGGCACCCGCCTGGGCGTGCACCACCGCCTGCTTTGCCAGCACCGCCACCGTCTCGTCGTTCAGCACGTAGCCGCTGGCGTCGATGAGGCCGTCCTGACCGTGGCTGGTGTAGGGGTCGAGCGCGATGTCGGTGATGAGGCCCAGCTCGGGGAAGCGCGTTTTCAGCGCGGCCACGGTGCGCGGCACCAGGCCATCGGGATTCAGCGCCTCTTCGGCGCCCAGGCTTTTAAGCTTGGCGTCGATCACCGGGAACAAGGCCAGCGCCGGGATGCCCAACTGTACGCACTCTTCGGCCACCGGCAACAGCAGGTCGATGGACAAACGCTCGACGCCGGGCATCGACGCCACCGACTCGCGCCGGTTCTGGCCGTCCAGCACGAACACCGGATAAATCAGGTCGCTGGACGTGAGTGTGTGCTCACGCATCAGGCGGCGGGAAAAATCATCGCGGCGCATGCGACGCATACGGGCGGCAGGAAATTGGCCAAATGGCAGGTTCACACACTTCTCCAAAGAATTCGCAAACAGGTCTGGAACTAATTCAAAACAAAACTACTCTGTAAAAGCAGACGGTCTTGCATCGTCTCCCGCTTCTCCTCCCTGAGCGGGTTGCCTTAATCCCCTTAAGGCATTTTTAGCCCCGATCCCTCCCTTGATCGGGGCTTTTTTATGCGGAAACGATTCTATCTATTGCGTCGGTCAGTTGGGGAATACCGCGCCGGCATCAGGCAAAGCCCAGGAAAACCGCCAGTGCCCGATTGATACTCAGCATGGCATCGTCGTCAAGTCGTCCAAACGTTTCGCCAATCTTGTCGCGCGCCACGGTTTGCGGCTTGTCGACCATGACCTGGGATGGCTTGTTGAGTCCATTTCCCGCGTTCGGTTCGACGGTGATGCGAAACAAGGGCGCCTCCCTCAGTTCACTGGTCACGGGCAAAATGGTGACGGAGGGATGGGCATTGAACAAATCGGACTGGATTATCAGACCAGGTCGCGGCTTGCCGAAGTCACCCTGCAAAGCGATCGTGACCAAGTCCCCCCGCCTCACGGGCGTTCCTCGTCAACTTCCCATCCGGCCGCATCGGCGGCGGCTGCCAGCCAATCCAGCGTTTCCCGCTCTTGCGAATCGTCGTGCAAGGCCAGCGATTGGCGACGGCACTCTTCTGCAAACCCGGCGCGACGCGTATCCGGCACCCAAATCTGCATCGGCCGCAAGCCTGCCGCCCGCAATGCTGCCCGGTGCTTGTTTACCCGTTCTTGCGTGGTCGATCCCATGTTGCCCCCGATCTCGTTACATGTAACAAGTATAGCGCGGGAGTTGTTACATGCAACACGCCCTTGCAAGATACCAAGGTGTCGACTTACGCTTTATGAACAGGTTCTTGGAGCGGTTCAACAACTTCGACCCCTGCCTGTTCCGGCTTGAGCCAGCCCTCGATCAGCGCCGCCGCGGCTTCGGCGCCCATCCGCGACAGACTGGAAAACAACTGCACACTGACACCGTCGAGTTCGGCCAGTTCTTGCTCGACGCGACGCAGGGTCAGCGTCTTTTCGCTATTGGACAGCTTGTCGGCCTTGGACAGCAGGATATGCACCGGCTTGCCGGTGGGAATAAACCAGTCAAGCATCTGCCGGTCCAGCGGAGTGAGCGGATGGCGTGCATCCATGATCAGCACCATGCCGACCAGCGCTTCGCGTTCCTGCAGGTAGCGCGACAGCAGGTTTTCCCACTTTGCCTTCACGGCCGGCGGGACTTTTGCGTAGCCATAGCCGGGCAGGTCGACCAGGTAGGTGTCGGCGCTCAGCTCGAAAAAGTTGATCAGCTGGGTGCGGCCCGGGGTCTTGGAGGTAAAGGCCAGCCGATTTTTTCGCGTCAACAGATTGATTGCGCTCGATTTTCCGGCATTGGAACGTCCGGCGAACGCAACCTCGGCGCGGCTGTAAGGCAAATCGCGCAGTTGGGCGACCGAGGTGTGGAACTGGGCTTGATTGAGCACGGGCTTGGCAGTCATATTAGTTACCGCTAAACTACCTTTTTCCCCAAGTTTTGCAAGCTTCAGGAGCATTTGATGAAACTCGTCGTCTATCTGGTTGCCGCTCTGGCCGCCACGTCCGCCTACGCCAACCCCACTGCGTCCAAGGGCGACCCCAAGGCGGCGGAAAGCATTGTCACCAAGGTTTGTGCGGCCTGTCACGCTGTGGACGGCAACAGCGTTGCCGCGGCCAATCCCAAGCTGGCGGGCATGCATGAGGCCTACCTTTACAAGCAGCTTTCCGAATACAAGTCGGGCGCGCGCAAGAATCCCGTGATGACGGGCATCGTCAAGGACCTGAGCGACACCGACCTGCACAACCTGGCGGCCTACTTCAGCCAGCAGAAACCCAAACCGGGCACTGCCAGGGACATGGAGTTGGCGCTCATCGGCGAGAAAATCTATCGCGGCGGCGTTCAGGGCGCCGGTGTTCCGGCCTGCGCATCCTGCCACGGCCCGCAAGGCCAGGGCATCCCCACCCAATTCCCGCGCCTGGCCGGCCAGCATGCGGGCTACACCTATACGCAGCTGAATGATTTCCGCCTGGGCAAGCGTGCCAACGACGGCGCCAAGATGATGCGCACCATCGCCGTCAAGATGTCGGATTCCGACATGCAGGCGGTCGCCGCGTATATTCAGGGCCTGCGTTAAACGCAGCGTTGTCGCCGCGGCTCGGCGGCCCCTGCGGCCTGCCCCTTGCGGGTAAACTTATTGGCCGTTTCTGAGTCGATGCAAGGGTGACGCGAGTCACCCTTTTTTCACGCTATCAACAGGGTTATTGCTGTCCATGAACACTGCTACCCATTCCTTCGGCAAGGCCCTGTTCGAGTTGCTGAGCTCGATGCGCTTCGCGATCAGCCTGCTGTCCATACTCGCGATTGCTTCCATCGTCGGCACGGTACTGCTGCAGTCCGAGCCCTACGCCAGCTACATGATCCAGTTCGGGCCTTTCTGGTTCGAGGTGTTCGAGAAGCTGGGCCTGTACGACGTCTATCATGCCCTCTGGTTTCTGGTCATCCTGACTTTCCTCGTGATATCGACCAGCGTCTGCATCACCCGCAACGCCCCGAACTTTGTGCGCGAGATGAAAAGCTTTCGCGAACACGTCACCGACCAGTCGCTCAATGCCTTCAAGCACAAACGCGAAGCCGCCACCGAACTGGCGCCCGAGGCGCTGGCCGACAGCGCGCAACGCTACCTGGAAGGCCAGGGCTACAAGGTGAGAAATGTGCCGCGCGAAGAGGGCATCCTGCTCGCGGCCAAGGCCGGCAGCTGGAATCGCCTCGGCTATTTTTTGGCGCACTCGGCCATCGTGATCATCTGCGTCGGCGGCCTGATGGACGGCAACCTGATCTTCAAGGCACAGCAGGTGCTGGGGATCAAGAAGATCGAGACGCGCGACATCCCGCAAAGCCAGGTACCGGCAATTTCACGTCTGTCACCGGCCAACCTCTCGTTTCGCGGCAGCGTGCAGATTCCCGAGGGTTCCAGTGCGGACGTGGCTTTCCTCAACGTGGCCGACGGCTACCTGGTGCAGGAACTGCCCTTCACGGTGGCGCTGAAGCAATTCCGCATCGAGCACTACAGCACCGGCCAGCCCAAGAGTTTCGAAAGCGATCTCGAACTGTTCGACCGCGCCGGCAACAAAATCCGCGAGGCGACGATCGCGGTCAACCACCCGCTGATCCATGACGGCATCGCCATCTACCAGGCCAGTTTTGCCGACGGCGGCACCAAGCTGACCCTGCGCGGCTGGAATCTGATGGCGCCTGAGTACTCGTCCTTCGACCTCGAAGGCGCAGTGCACGGGGAGGCCAAGCTGGCCAGCACGGCGGGCGACTATACGCTCGAGTTCACCGATTTCCGTCCGTTCAACATCGAGAACATGGGCGGCGATATCGAGATTCCGCGCGACACCATGAGCGTGCTCGGCGGCAGCCCGGTCAGCGACAACCGGCATCTGCGCAACGTCGGTCCGAGCTTCCAGTTCAAGCTGCGCGACGCGCGCGGCCAGGCACGCGAGTTTTCCAACTACATGCTGCCGCTGGAACTCGACGGCCGCTGGTTCCTGATGTCGGGGGTGCGCGAAGCGCAGAACGATTCCTTCCGTTACCTGCGCATTCCGCTGGATGCCAACGGCAGTGTCGATACCTACATGCGGCTGCGCGGCGCCCTGCTGAATACCGCCTTGCACCCCGAAATCGCTTCCCGTTTCGCCCGCCAGGCGCTGCCGCAGGAAGCCTGGGGCACGGAACTCGAAGACAAGCTGCGGTTCAGTGCGTCCCAGGTGCTGGCGATGTTTGCCGAAGGCGGCTTCCAGTCGCTGGGGCGCTACATCGAGGAGAAGGTGCCGCCGACGGAAGGCGAAAAGGCGGCCAGCACCTATCTCAGCATTCTCGAACTCAACGCGATCGAAGCGCTGCAGATTGCCCACCGCGAGGCCGGCTTGCCGCCGCCCCCGCTTGACGAGGCTACCGGATGGCTGGTGCGCGACACGCTCAATAGCGTGAGCGATCTGTTCGTCTACGGCGCGCCGATCTACCTGCAGTTGACCGGCTACGACGAGGTCAAGGCCAGCGGCCTGCAACTCACCCGTTCCCCTGGTCAGAACGTGGTTTACCTGGGTTCGCTTTTGCTGACGCTCGGTATATTCTTCATGCTTTATGTGCGCGAACGCCGGGTCTGGCTGCGCATCAAACCGGGGCACGCGCTGCTGGCGATGTCATCGGCCAAACAGACTATGGATTTCGAAAAAGAATTCGCTCAACATGCGCAGGCACTGGACACGCTGACTCAACAGGCGTCCACGCCCGCGAAATAATCCGGAGGCTTACACCATGGAACTCGCACTCAATCAACCCGCCCCGCTGTGGAGACGCCTTTCGTGGTTCGACTGGCTGTTCACCGCCATCGTCGTGGCGGGAGGCTTGGCAGCCTTCGCCCGTTACGGCGATTTCATGGATGGCTACGAGAAGGGCATCCTGCTCGCAACCATCCCTTCACTGATAATGGGCGGCTTGTTCTGGAAGCCCTTCCGTCCGCTCTTCCTGGTCGTCGGCGCGCTGAGTCTCTTCGCGCTCAACCTCTATGACGGCAATCTCGCACGCATGGAGGAAACCTTCTTCCTCAAATACCTGATTTCCAGCCAGGCCGCGATCATGTGGATGTGCGCGCTGTTCGCGTTCGCCACCGTCGCCTACTGGGCCGGTCTGCTGGCCCGCTCGGATTTCCTGCTGAAAACCGGCACCGGGCTCACCTGGGCGGCCGTGACCTTCGGCTGGACCGGCCTCATGGTGCGCTGGTACGAATCCCACCAGATCGGCCCCGACATCGGCCATATCCCGGTGTCGAACCTGTACGAAGTCTTCGTGCTGTTCTGCCTCGTCACCGCGATGATGTATCTCTATTACGAGGCGCGCTCGCAGGCACGCCAGATGGGCGCCTTCGTGCTGCTTGTCATTTCGGCCGCGGTCGGCTTCATCCTTTGGTACACCTTCGACCGCGGCGCGCATGAAATCCAGCCGCTGGTGCCGGCGCTGCAATCCTGGTGGATGAAGATCCACGTGCCGGCCAACTTCGTCGGCTACGGCGGCTTCTCGATCGCCGCCATGCTCGGCGGCGCCTACCTGCTGGCCTCGCGCGGCATCCTTGCCAGCCGCCTGCCCAAACTCGAAGTGCTCGACGACGTCATGTACAAGTCGATCGCGATCGGTTTCGCCTTCTTCACCATCGCCACCATCCTCGGCGCGATGTGGGCGGCCGAGGCCTGGGGCGGTTACTGGTCGTGGGATCCGAAGGAAACCTGGGCCTTGATCGTGTGGCTGAACTACGCGGCCTGGCTGCATATCCGCCTGGTCAAGGGCTTGCGCGGTCCGATGCTGGCATGGTGGGCGGTGGTTGGCCTGTTCATCACCACCTTTGCCTTCATCGGCGTGAACATGTTCCTGTCCGGCCTGCACTCCTACGGCGAGCTGTAAGGCCAGCCTCCCATTGCTTCACCTCATCACCCCGCTTGCGGGGTGATGTGCTTTTACGGCGACGATCGCATGCAAAAAAAACAACTGTTGCTCATCCCCCTGGCCGTGGTCGCGCTGGCGGCCGGAATCTGGCTTGCGCAGTCGCGCTATGCCACGCAGGCGCCTGCCGCGCCGGTGGCAGCCGATTTCTGGACGCTGGGTTTTCCGGATACCGCAGGACAAACGCAACAGATGTCGCAATGGCGCGGCCAAGTGATCGTGCTGAATTTCTGGGCCAGCTGGTGCGCCCCGTGCCGCGAGGAAATGCCTGACTTTGTCGAGCTGCGCACGCAGTTCCATTCCAAAGGCGTTGAATTTATCGGCATCGCCATCGATAATCCCGGCCGCGTCGACAGTTTCCTCAAGGATTATCCGGTCAACTACCCGATCCTGATCGGCGAGGGGGCGGCCACCAACCTGGCCGAGGCGCTCGGCAATCCGAGCGGCGCACTGCCCTACACCATCGTGCTCGACCGCGACGGTCGCATCGTGTTGAGCCACCTGGGGCGACTGCCGCGCGCCAAGCTTGAAAACGCGTTGCGCGAATTCAGCCTATAAGCGTAATTTAGCGTCAATATCTGGACAATTCACCCCCATTTACGGCAAACTCGCGGCCATGACGACCAAACGATCCAGCCGTGCTGTCGCCAAATCGGCCACCAGTCTGCGCCCGCATGTACTGGTCCTGCACGGTCCCAACCTCAATTTGCTGGGCAGCCGCGAACCGCGGCATTACGGCCTGGCGACGCTCGAAGACATCAACCTGGCACTGACCCGCCTCGGTGAGGCTGCAGGCGCGCACGTTGAAACTTTCCAGAATAATCACGAAGGCGCCCTAATCGACCGCATCCACCAGGCCGCGCTCGATCACGTCGACTTCATCGTCATCAACCCGGCGGGCTATACCCACAGCAGCGTGGCCCTGCGCGATGCCTTGGCGGGCACCGCCATCCCGTTCGTCGAAGTCCACCTTTCCAACATCTACGCGCGCGAAGACTTTCGCCACCACTCGTATTTTTCCGACCTCGCAGTCGGCGTGATCTCCGGCCTGGGTGCCCACGGATACGAACTGGCGCTGGAATTTGCCTTGCGCCACCTACAAAACAGGACCTCCCATGGATCTCAGAAAACTGAAAAAGCTCATTGACCTGGTCGAAGCCTCAGGCATCGCCGAGCTGGAAATCACCGAAGGCGAAGAAAAAGTCCGCATCGCCAAGAGCATCGCCGGCGCGCCGATGATGATGGCGCATGCGCCGCAGATGATGCATGCGCCGGCACCGGTCGTCGCCGTAGCCGCGGCCGAACCGGCCGAGGACGCAGTGCCGGAAGGCCACATCGTGCGCTCGCCCATGGTCGGCACCTTCTACCGCGCGCCCGCCCCCGGCTCCAAGAACTTTGCCGAAGTGGGCCAGAGCGTGAATGCCGGCGACACGCTGTGCATCATCGAAGCGATGAAACTGCTGAACGAGATCGAGTCGGATCAGAGCGGCGTCATCAAGGCCATTCTGGTCGAAAACGGCCAGCCGGTGGAATACGGCGAGCCGCTGTTTGTGATTGGCTAAATAATTAAGGGAAGGGTAAAGGGGAAAGGGGAAAGGGTGGTCCACGCACGCCCACCCTTCCCTCTTCGCCCTTCCCCCTTCACCGGGGTTTCCCATGTTTGAAAAAATCCTTATCGCCAACCGCGGCGAAATCGCCTTGAGAATCCAGCGCGCTTGCCGCGAAATGGGCATCAAGACGGTTGCCGTGTATTCCGAGGCCGACCGCGACGCCAAGTACGTGAAGCTGGCCGACGAGTCGGTGTGCATCGGCCCGGCGCCTTCGACCCAGAGTTACCTGCACGTGCCGTCGATCATCGCGGCGGCCGAAGTCACCGATGCGGGCGCAATTCATCCCGGCTACGGCTTCCTGTCGGAAAACGCCAATTTCGCCGAGCGGGTGGAGTCCTCAGGGTTTACCTTCATCGGCCCGCGCCCCGACAACATCCGCCTGATGGGCGACAAGGTCGCTGCCAAGCAGGCCATGCTCGAAGCCAAGGTGCCGTGCGTGCCGGGTTCCGACGGTGCCCTGACGGATGATCCCGACGAAATCATCGAGGCCGCCGCACGCATCGGCTACCCGGTGATCATCAAGGCGGCCGGCGGCGGCGGCGGGCGCGGCATGCGCGTGGTGCACACCGAGGCTGCGCTGCTGAACGCGGTGACCATGACCAAAACCGAGGCGGGCTCCGCCTTCGGCAATCCCATGGTCTACATGGAAAAATTCCTGCAAACGCCGCGGCATATCGAAATCCAGATCCTGGCCGACGAGCACGGCAATGCGGTGCATCTGGGCGAACGCGACTGCTCGATGCAGCGCCGCCACCAGAAGGTGCTGGAAGAGGCGCCCGCGCCCGGGCTTGATCCCAAGCTCAGGGACAAGATCGGCGAACGCTGCGCCGAGGCCTGCCGCAAGATCGGCTACCGCGGCGTCGGCACCTTCGAGTTCCTGTATGAAAACGGCGAGTTCTACTTCATCGAGATGAACACCCGCGTGCAGGTCGAGCACCCGGTGAGCGAAATGATCACCGGCATCGACATCGTGCAGACGCAAATCCGCGTCGCCGCCGGCGAAAAACTGCCGTGGAAGCAGAAGGACATCGTCTTCCGCGGCCACGCCATCGAGTGCCGCATCAACGCCGAGCACCCGACCACCTTCGTTCCCAGCCCCGGCAAGCTCACCAACTACCACGCCCCCGGCGGCCCCGGCATCCGCGTCGACTCGCACGTCTACCACGGCTATTACGTGCCGCCGCACTACGACTCGATGATCGGCAAGCTGATTGCCTACGGCGACACCCGCGACCAGGCCATCGCCCGCATGCGCGGCGCGCTGATGGAAATGGTGGTCGAAGGCATCCAGACCAACATCCCGTTGCACCAGATGCTGATGCACGACGCTGCCTTCATGGCCGGCGGCACCAGCATCCATTATCTGGAACACAAGTTGGCGGACGAGAAGGCTGGCTAGGAATCAGGGCCATGAAGTTGGGGGGCAGTGGCCGCGCATGCTCCAAACTGGCGCCCGAACCAAGCCCCTCGCCCCCAAGCCCCAAGCCCAAAAAATGCCCTGGCAATCCGTTCGTATCCTCGTCGAGTCCAAAGCCGCCGAATCCTTGTCGGACGCGCTGATGGACGGTGGCGCGCTGTCGGTCTCGCTGGAGGACGCCGACGCCGGCACGCTGGACGAGACGCCGCTGTTCGGCGAACCGGACCACCCCACTGCCGAGTTGTGGCCGCGCAGCATCGCGGTCGTGCTGCTCGACGCAGACGCCGATGTGGCGGCGACGTTGGCTGCCGCGTCTGCGCAGGCGGGCATTCCCGTTCCCGCCGACTACACCGTCGAATCGGTCGCCGAACAGGACTGGGTGCGCCTCACCCAGTCGCAGTTCGACCCCATCCCGATCTCGCCACGCCTGTGGATCGTACCGACCTGGCATGAAGCGCCCGACAGCCGCGCGATCAACCTCAAGCTCGACCCCGGCCTGGCGTTCGGCACTGGCAGCCACCCGACCACGCGGCTGTGCCTGCGCTGGCTCGACGACCAGTTGCACGGCGGTGAAACCCTGCTCGATTACGGCTGCGGCTCCGGCATTCTCGCCATCGCCGCTGCCAAGCTCGGCGCCGCACGGGTCGATGGCGTCGACATCGACGAGCAGGCCGTCACCGCCTCGCGCGACAACGCCGAACTGAACACGGTGCGCGCGAACTTCTGCCTGCCCGGCGAACTCGCGCCGGGCCAGTATGACGTCGTGGTCGCCAACATCCTCACCAACCCGCTCAAAGGCATGGCGCCGCTGCTGGCCGGCCGGGTGCGCCCGGGCGGCCGCCTGGTGCTGTCCGGCATCCTGGCCGAACAGGCCGAGGAGGTGATGGTGGTCTACCGGGAATGGTTTGTGTTCGATCCGCCCGTCACCGACGAGGGCTGGGTTCGCCTGGCGGGCATCAAAAAGTGAACTACCGCACCACCTGCCCGCAGTGCACCAGCATTTTTCGCCTCGGCGAAGACCAGATCGCCGCGGCCGGGGGCTGGGTGCAATGCGGCGTGTGCGGGGCATCCTTCGATGCGCGTTTGAACCTGCGGCTCGAAAGCGGCGCGCCGCTGCCGTTAGCGGCCGCAGCCGAACCCGCCGAAGCGCCCACCCCCACGCCAGATCAGGCCGCGCTCCCCGAAGTTGAAAGCACGGCGACCGACATTGCGCGCGGCATCGCCCAGCGCGACGAGCCGCTCGAACTGCCCTCGATCATCCTCATCGACCCAGATGCCGCAGCGCCCGAGGAGCCCGGCCCGTTGCCGGAAATCCCGCCGGCTGCCCGGCGCCCGCTCGGCTCCGCGCCGGCCGATATCCCACGTTTCGAGCCCGTTGCAACGCCTGTTCGAATTCCACCTTCAGCGCGCATCGAATACGCCACCCCCGAACCCCGCCCCGCCGCCGGGCGAGGCCTTATGCCCTGGATCTGGGGCCTGGTCAGCCTGCTGCTGCTGGCGGCGCTGCTGGGCCAAACCACCTATTTCCTGCGTGATACCGTCGTCAGCAAGTTGCCACAGACCCGCCCCGCACTGGAGCAGGCGTGTGCCGTCCTCGGCTGCACGCTGTCGCTGCCGAAAAACCTGTCCTTGCTGCAAATCATCGGTTCCGACCTGCAGACCGAGGCCGAAGATCAGTTGCGGCTGAGCCTGACTCTGGGCAACCGTGCCCCCCACGCCCAGGCCTGGCCGGTGCTGGTGCTGACCCTGACCGACCAGCGCAATCGCCCGCTGGCGCGCCGCAGTTTCGCGCCCAGCGAATATCTTGGCGACCCCCAGCGTATCGCTGCGGGAATTCCGCCGCGCAGCGAGCAGCCCTTGAGTCTGCCACTGACGGTCAGCAAGCTCGCGCCGATGGGGTTCAACCTGCAACTGGTTTATTGATCCGGCCCGCTTCACAGGACTGGCTGGACGCGGGCATCTTCGGTATAGTGCGCATTCCCGTTGCGGGAGAGCGCATGCCCTGCATGCCGCCGAAGGCGCAATTCACCCGGAATCGCTCAGGCAAAAGGACCGCAACCCCCAGGCAATCCCTGGAAAAACACTCTGGAGAGCGCGATCACAGGATCGCCACCGAAGGGGCAGCGACCCGCTGATCACTCAGCCGGTCGTAATCTCTCAGGTACCAAGGACAGAGGGGTGAAGCGAATCCACGCTTCACCCTTTTTTATTTTTGGTGCCCCATGACCGACCTCAAGAAAACTCCGCTCAACGCCACCCATCGCGAACTCGGCGCCAAGATGGTCGATTTCGGCGGCTGGGACATGCCGGTCAACTACGGCTCGCAGATCGAGGAGCATCACACCGTTCGCAGCGGCTGCGGCCTGTTCGACGTCTCGCACATGCTGCCGCTCGACATCCGTGGCGCCAACGTGCGCGCCTTCCTGCGCCGGCTGGTGGCCAACAATGTCGACAAGCTGCAGGTCTCCGGCAAGGCGCTGTATTCGTGCATGCTGAACGAGGCCGGCGGCGTCATCGACGACCTCATCATCTATTTCATGGACGAGAACTGGTTCCGCCTGGTGGTCAACGCCGGTACTGCGGAGAAGGACCTCGCCTGGATGGAAAAAATGAACGCCGACTGGGGCATGGGCCTCACGCTCACCCCGCGCCGTGACCTCGCCATGATCGCGATCCAGGGCCCGAATGCGACCCAGGCGCTGAACGAAGCGCTGCCCGGCGTCGACCAGATCACCGCCAATCTCAAGCCCTTCAACGCCGCCGCCATGGGCGAGATGTTCATCGCCCGCACCGGCTACACCGGCGAAGACGGCTACGAAGTGATGGTGCTGGCGAAATCCGCGCCCTTCTTCTGGAAGGCGCTGATGGAAGCCGGCGGCAAGCCGATCGGTCTCGGCGCGCGCGATACTCTGCGCCTCGAAGCCGGCATGAACCTCTACGGCCAGGACATGGACGAAACCACCAACCCGCTGGAATCAGGCCTCGCGTGGACCGTCGACCTGAAGACCGAACGCGACTTCGTCGGCCGCACCGCGCTGGAAAAGAGCGAAGTGACGCAACAACTGGCGGGCCTCGTGCTGCTCGACAAGGGCGTGCTGCGCAGCCACCAGAAAGTGCACACGAAAAACGGCGGCGGCGAGATCACTTCCGGCACGTTTTCGCCTACGATGCAGCAATCCATCGCGCTCGCCCGCATCCCACTCGGCATCGCGCCGGGCGAGGAAGTCGAAGTCGAGATCCGCGACAAGAAGCTGAAAGCCAAAGTGGTGAAATACCCGTTCGTGCGAAACGGAAAAGTATTGATTTGAAAAATTTGTGAAGGGGGAAGGGTTAAGGGTGATGCCCTCCCGGCGCTTCGCGCCACCCTCCCTGCCGGGAGGCTAGGGTTCAACCCTTCCCCCTTCACCCTTCCCCTTTCACTGGAGAATTAACAATGACCATCCCCGCAGACCTCAAATACACCCCCAGCCACGAATGGGTGCGCGTCGAAGCCGACGGCACGCTGACCGTGGGCATCACCCACCACGCGCAGGATCTGCTCGGCGACATGGTGTTCATCGAAACCCCGGCCGCCGGCCGCACGCTCGCCAAGGGCGAGGAATGCGCGGTGGTGGAATCGGTGAAGGCCGCGTCCGACGTTTATGCGCCGGTGGCCGGCGACGTCATCGCCGCCAACGCTAAGGTCGAAGCCAGCCCCGAGTCGGTGAACCAGGACGCCTATGCCGCGTGGATGTTCAAGCTGAAGCCCGCCAATGCGGCCGATGTCGGTGAACTGCTGGACGCCGCGGCGTATCAGAAGCTGGTCGAGTCGGAAGCGCACTGAGGGGTCAGGATTCGGGGGTCAGGGGTCAGGGAATGTGCGGCTGCGCGGCGCCTTACCTGAAACCGGGCACTGAATCCTCCCCCTGAATCCTGATCCCTGAATCCTGACCCCTGTCCAAAAATGCCCTTCATTCCCCACACTGAAGCAGACGTCTCCGCCATGCTCGGCGCCATCGGCGCCGCCAGCATCGAGACGCTGTTCGACGAAATCCCGCCCGCGCTGAAAACCGGCAAGTTGAAGGACGTGCCCGATGGCCTTCCCGAGATGGCGGTGGCGCGGCTGATGCAGGAACGCGCCTCGCAGGACGGCTTCTGGTCCAACTTCATCGGCGCCGGCGTCTACGAGCACCACATCCCGGCGGCGATCTGGCAGATCACCACGCGCGGCGAGTTCTATTCCGCCTACACGCCGTATCAGGCCGAGGCGAGCCAGGGCACGCTGCAGCTGATCTACGAATACCAGACCATGATGACCCGGCTGACCGGGCTCGACGTCTCCAACGCGTCACTGTACGACGGCGCCTCCGCACTGGCCGAAGCCGTGCTGATGGCGGTGCGCGCGCACAAGACCTCGCGCCGCGTACTGGTGCCGAAGAGCGTGCACCCGATCTACCGCCGCGTGGTCAACACGACGGTGAAAAACCAGAACATCGAATTGGTCGAACTCGACTACGACGCCGCGACCGGCCAGACCCTGCTGCCGGCCGATCCCGGCGCATTCGCCGGTCTGGTGATTCCGCAGCCCAATGTCTTCGGCGTGCTGGAGGACGTGCATGCGATGACCGACTGGGCACATGAAAAAGGCGCGCTGGCGATCGCGCTGGTCAACCCGACCACGCTCGCCGTGTTGGAAGCCCCCGGCAAATGGGGAACGAAAGGCGCCGACATCGCGGTAGGCGAAGGCCAGCCGCTGGGCGCGCCGATGGCCTCGGGCGGGCCCTACTTCGGCTTCATGTGCTGCCGCCAGGACTTCGTGCGGCAGATGCCGGGCCGCATCGTCGGCCGCACCGTCGACCTCGACGGCAAGCCGGGCTTCGCGCTGACGCTGCAGGCGCGCGAACAGCACATCCGCCGCTCCAAGGCCACGTCCAATATCTGCACCAACCAGGGTCTGGTGGTCACCGCAGCGACGCAATATATGGCGCTGCTGGGTCCGCAGGGCCTGGCCAAGGTGGCGTCCGCCAGTCATGCCGGCACCGTGACTCTGGCCGATAAGCTGGCGGCGATTCCCGGCGTGAGCCGTGCGTTTACGAGCCCTTTCTTCCACGAAGTGGTGCTGAAGCTCAACGACAATGCCAAGGATGTGCTGCGCGCGCTGCGTGCACAGGGCATCCTCGGCGGACTCGACATTTCCGGCTGGTATCCCGAACTCGGGCAGGCGATTCTCGTCTGCGTCACCGAAACCAAGACGCCGGCCGACCTCGACCACTACGCGCAACAATTGGAACGTATCCTTTCCAAGCGCCGCGAAGCGCCGCCGTGCGCGTATAAAAGCTAAAGGACCGACATGAGCGACGTGCAGCGCGACAAACCGTTCTACGACATGGCCGATGCGTATATCGCGCTGGCCAACACCCAATTGAACGAGGCGAAACCCAGCCGGGTGAGCGCGGCTGCGCTGTTTGCGGCCTCGCGCTTTAACGCCTTCGTGATCGCCACGGCGGCTGCAAACAAGGAACAGATGATCGCCGAGAAGGAAGCTGCGATCGCCTATTTTCTGGAGCAATACGAGAAGATGCTGCGCGAGAATATCGACGAGCATCTGACGCGGTTCGACCAGTCCGGCGCCTGAACCGCCGGGTTTCAATTCATTACTCAAGGAGAGCAAACATGGCAGTGACTCTAGGCGGCAACCCCATCGACGTTGCAGGCAACTTCCCCAAGGTCGGCGACACCGCGCCCGACTTCAAGCTGGTCAACAAGGATCTGGCCGACGTCTCGCTGGCCGATTTCGCCGGCAAGAAGAAGATCCTCAACATCGTGCCGAGCCTCGACACCCCGGTGTGCGCGACCTCGACCAAGAAATTCAACGACGCAGCCGTCGGCAATACGGTGGTGCTGATCATCGCCGCCGACCTGCCGTTCGCGATGAGCCGCTTCTGCGGCGCCGAAGGCACCGGCAACGTGGTGACGCTGTCGACCATGCGCGGTGCGGAGTTCATGAAAAACTACGGCGTCGCCATTACCAGCGGCCCGCTCGCTGGCATCACCGCGCGCGCTGTGGTCGTGCTCGACGAGAACAACAAGGTGCTCCACGCCGAGCTCGTTCCCGAGATCAAGCAGGAACCCAACTATGAGGCTGCGCTGGCGGCTTTGAAATAAAGGGGTCTGGGGTCAGGTTCCAGGGGTCAGGGAAAGCGCAGCACAGCCGCGCCAATTAATTGTGCGGGCTTTGCCCGCTCATCCCCTGACCCCTGATCCCTGAATCCTGACCCCTATTAGCCCTGAATCCTGACCCCTAGAAAACATGCTGATATTCGACCATTCCCGTCCCGGCCGCACCGCTGCCGCCCAATTGCCCGCCGCCGGCGGCAGCCTCGACGACCTGCCGGCCGCGCTGCGCCGCAAGGATGCGCCTGCCCTGCCCGAAGTCTCCGAGCTCGACGTGGTGCGCCACTACACGCGGCTTTCGCAGAAGAACTTCTCGATCGACACGCAGTTCTACCCGCTCGGTTCGTGCACCATGAAGTACAACCCGCGCGCGTGCAATTCGCTGGCGATGCTGCCGCAATTCCTGGCGCGCCATCCGGCGAGCCCGGACGAGACGGGCCAAGGCTTCCTCGCCAGCATGTTCGAACTGCAGGAAATGCTGAAGGACGTGACCGGCATGGCCGGCGTCTCGATGGCGCCGATGGCCGGCGCGCACGGCGAATTCGCCGGGGTGGCGATGATCCGCGCCTACCACGATGCGCGCGGCGACACTGCGCGGCGCGAGATCATCGTGCCGGACGCGGCGCACGGCACCAACCCGGCGACCGCGACCATGTGCGGCTACACGGTCAAGGAAATCCCGACCGATGCCACCGGCAGCGTCGATCTGGAAGCACTGAAAGCCGCGGTCGGCCCGCACACCGCCGGCCTGATGCTGACCAACCCGTCGACGCTCGGTGTGTTCGAAAAGACCATCGCCGACATCCAGAAAATCGTCCACGACGCCGGCGGCCTCTTGTACTACGACGGCGCCAACCTCAACGCGATTCTGGGCAAGGTGCGCCCGGGGGACATGGGCTTCGACGTCATCCACATGAACCTGCACAAGACCTTCTCCACCCCGCACGGCGGCGGTGGACCGGGCGCGGGTCCGGTGGGGGTGTCGACGCGGCTGCTGCCCTTCATGCCGATCCCGCTGGTGCTGAACGACAACGGTTTCTATCGTCTGGCGACCGAGACCGACCTGCCGCAGTCGATCGGCCGCATGTCGGCCAACATGGGCAACGCCGGCGTGCTGATGCGCGCCTACATCTACGCGCGCCTGCTGGGTCGCGAGGGCATGCACCGCGTCGCCGAATACGCCACGCTCAACGCCAACTACCTGATGGCCCGGTTGCGTGACGCCGGCTTCGACCTGGCCTACCCGACGCGCCGCGCCAGCCACGAGTTCATCGTCACGCTCAAAAAACTGAAGGACAGCACCGGCGTCTCCGCGATGGACTTCGCCAAGCGCCTGCTCGACTACGGCTACCATGCGCCGACCACCTACTTTCCGCTCTTGGTGCCGGAGTGCCTCTTGATCGAGCCGACCGAAACCGAGAGCCGCGAGACGCTCGACGGCTTCATCGACGCCATGATCAAGATCAAGCACGAAGCCGAGACCAATCCCGAACTGGTGAAGGGTGCGCCCTACAGCCTGCCGGTGCGGCGGCTGGACGACGTCAAGGCGGCGCGCGAACTCGATCTGGCGTACAAGCCTGCCGCATGAGCGAGCCCGTCAGCCCGTACAAGGGCAAGACCGGGCTTGCCCGGGTCGTCAATGCGGCGGGGTATTCCTGGGCCGGCTTGCGCTCGGCATTCAAGCACGAGGATGCCTTCCGCCAGGAGCTCTTCCTGCTGGTGCCATTGCTGCCTCTGGCGATTTATCTGGGCGACAGCGGCATCGAACGCGCGCTGATGATCGGTTCACTCCTGCTGGTGCTGATCGTCGAGTTGCTGAATTCTGCGGTTGAAGCGGCGGTCGACCGCGTATCGCTGGAACGCCATCCGCTGATCAAGCGCGCCAAGGACATGGGCAGCGCTGCGGTGATGATCGCATTGCTGAACGTGGTGATGGTGTGGGCGCTGATCCTCCTGGGATGACCGCAGCCAAAATCCATGCCAATATGCCTGGATACGTTAAAGTTGCGGCCTAAATAGCCGGAATAAATAGGTGTTCCTCGTATTTCATGACCGCGTGCGCCTGAAACCTGCCACCCTGCTGTTGGGTCTTTGCTATGCCGGCTCCGCCATCGGCTTGGGGCTGGGCGAAGTGCAGGTGCGCTCCTATCTTGGGCAACCGCTGCATGCCACCATCCATATTCTGGATGCCGACCCCGCCCTCAGCGCCAGCTGCTTCAGCCTGAAATCCGGCGAGTCAGTTATCGCGCCGCCCCTGCGCGCGCAATTGAGTCTCGAACAAACGGGCGGCAAAACACTGTTGCACCTTCGCACGCCGCAAGCGATTTACGACCCCATCGCGCAGTTCGTCTTGACCTCGGAATGCGAAGCCCGCCTGCAGCGCGAATACGTCATCCTGCTCGACCCTCCCAGCCAGGCGGAGCCCATCGCACCGCCGGTCGCGACCACACCAGCCGCCGTCGCGCCCGTTCCCCGCGCGTCATCGCCCACCCCAGCGCCGCGCCCGGCCGCCCAGCGCACGCAAGTGGCCGCCGACGCGGCACCCCGCCTGGTATTGTCCGGACGACGCATGGCCCGCGATGGCGATACGCCCTTTGCGCTGAAGCTCGACACCAACCTGCCGGACATGAACCGTGTTCGCACCGACGGCCTGAGCGCCGTCGAGATGTCCGACGAAAACACCGCGCTCACCCGCAAGCTGGCGCATCTGGAAACCCAGCTGATTGAGTTGCAGCAGCGCAATGCCGAGCTTGAAGCCCGCCGCGCGGCAGTCGCCACGGCAGCGCCTCCCCCGGTCAAACCCCCGACATGGCCCATGTATCTGCTGCTTACCGGCCTCCTCCTCGTTGCGGGTGCCTTGGTGATCTGGCTGCGCCGTCGCGGACAGCAGTCGCGGCTTGAACAGGAAAGCGTATGGCATCCCCTGTCCATGGAACCCGAGGCCGACCTGATCCCAACCGCCCTCAAGCCGGTGATGCCAGCGAAACAAGCTGAACCAGCCCCGGTTCGTATGCCGGAAATCGCCCAGCCGACGCTGGAAAAAACCACCGAGGTCAAGGACGACATTCTCGACCAAGCCGAGGTTTACATGGCCCATGGCCACAGCGATCTCGCCATCCACCTGTTGCAGGAGCACCTGCGCGAGGCGCCGACCGAGTCGCCTATCCCATGGCTGCTTCTGCTCGATCTGCTGCACCGTGAAGGTGATACCGCAGGCTACGCCGCCACCTGCGCAGAATGCCGCACCCATTTCAACATCAACCTCAGCGACCATCCGGAAGCCCTCCAGAATGAGCTTGACGCAGGCCTGGAAGCCTATCCGCATCTGCTCGACCGTCTCACGGAAGTGTGGCGTTCGCCGGATATCGACGCCTTCTTCACGGACCTGATTTTCGATCACCGCGGCGGCACCCGTATAGGCTTCGCCCCCGCGGCCTTCCGCGACATTCTGCTGCTGCGTGCCATCGCGCAGGACACGCTGGCGCACGCTGCCTGATCCGAATCACGCTTCATCCAACCGTCACTGGCGCTTCATCGATTTGTCGCATAGCGGGCGCATGCTGACCGCCATGGATACAACCGAATTCACCCGCCGGATTCTGCCGACATAACCGACCATGTTGCGTTCCCGGCTCAGCCTCACCACCCAGCACGGCCTCAACCGCCTCGCCGTCCGCGAACACATCTGGCTCGAGCGCGTCAACGGTGTGCGGCTGCCTGACTGGGCGGTCGCACTGATGCGCGCCGCCAGCCGGCTCGGCGACGGCGTATTCTGGTATGTCCTGATGGGTGCCTTGCTCGCGTGGAACGGCCTCGATGCGCTGCCGGCCGTGCTGCACATGATCATCGCCGGACTCGCCGGCACGCTGCTCTACAAGTGGCTCAAGGGGGCGACCGAGCGACCGCGCCCCTACCAGGCCTGTCCGTCGATATGCTGCCTCACCGCGCCGCTCGACCGCTTCAGCTTTCCCTCCGGCCACACCCTGCACGCGGTGGTGTTCAGTCTCGTTGCGACCGCCTACCACCCCGCGCTCGGCTGGCTGGTTTGGCCGTTCACCGTTCTGGTTGCCGCTTCGCGCCTGGTGCTGGGCCTGCACTATCCCAGCGATGTCGCCATCGGCGCGCTGCTCGGCGCGTCGGTCGCGGTGCTGGCGCTGGCGATTTGAGCGCGTGACGTAAGACGGCCGCCCTGCGAAGCGGGGCGGCCGTCTGGGTACTTCAGTGAGATATCCGAGAAGTCGTCACCCCGGCGTACGCCGGAATGACGAATGTGAGTTGGCTTAGCCCTTCAGGTCGAAGCGATCCGCGTTCATCACCTTGGTCCACGCGGCGACGAAGTCACGCACGAACTTCTCCCGGCTGTCGTCCTGCGCATAGACTTCGGCGTAGGCACGCAGGATCGAGTTGGAGCCGAACACCAGATCGACGCGGGTCGCCGTCCACTTGACCTGGCCGCTCTTGCGATCGCGCAGCTCGTACAGGTTGTTGCCCGCCGGCTTCCACACATTGGACATGTCGGTCAGGTTGACGAAGAAGTCGTTCGTCAGCGCGCCGACCCGATCGGTGAAAACGCCATGCCGGGTGCCACCGTGGTTGGTGCCGAGCACGCGCAGGCCGCCCACCAGCACCGTCATCTCCGGGGCAGTCAGGCCCATCAGCTGCGTACGGTCGAGCATCAGCTCTTCGGCGCTGACGACGTAATCCTTCTTCATCCAGTTGCGGTAGCCGTCGGCCACCGGTTCAAGCACGGCGAAGGACGCGGCATCGGTCATCGCATCGGTCGCGTCGCCGCGACCCGGCGCGAAGGGCACGGTGACGTCGACGCCCGCGGCCTTGGCCGCCTGCTCGACGCCGACGTTGCCCGCCAGCACGATGACGTCCGCGACGCTGGCGCCCGTCTGCGCGGCAATGCCCTCGAGCACGGCCAACACCTTGGTCAGGCGCGCCGGCTCGTTGCCTTCCCAGTCCTTTTGCGGCGCCAGGCGGATGCGTGCGCCATTGGCGCCGCCGCGCTTGTCGGAACCGCGGAAGGTGCGGGCGCTGTCCCACGCCGTCGCCACCATCTCGCTGACTGAGAGGCCGCTGGCGGCGATCTTCGCCTTGACCGCGGCGACGTCGTAGTCGGTGCGGCCGGCGGGCACCGGGTCCTGCCAGATCAGGTCATCCTTCGGTACGTCCGGCCCGAAGTAGCGTGCCTTCGGCCCCATGTCGCGGTGGGTGAGCTTGAACCAGGCACGCGCGAAGACTTCCGAGAAATACGCAGGATCCTTGTAGAAACGCTCCGAGATTGTGCGATACGCGGGGTCCATCTTCATCGCCATGTCGGCGTCGGTCATGATCGGATTGTGGCGCACCGAGGGATTCTCGGCATCCACCGGCTTGTCTTCTTCCCTGATGTTGACCGGCTCCCACTGCCAGGCACCGGCCGGGCTCTTCTTAAGCTCCCAGTCGTAGTTGAGCAGCAGCTGGAAGTAGCCGTTGTCCCACTGCGTGGGATGGGTGGTCCAGGCGCCTTCGAGACCGCTGGTGACGGCGTCGTTGCCGACACCGCGCGTGGTGTGGTTCATCCAGCCGAGGCCCTGCTCTGCGACATCCGCGCCTTCGGGGCTCGGGCCGAGGTTGGCGGCATTGCCGTTGCCGTGGCACTTGCCGACGGTGTGGCCGCCGGCGGTCAGCGCAACGGTTTCTTCGTCGTTCATCGCCATGCGCTCGAAGGTCACCCGCACGTCGTGCGCGGTCTTGAGCGGATCGGGCTTGCCGTCGACGCCTTCGGGGTTGACGTAGATCAGGCCCATCATCACGGCGGCGAGCGGGTTTTCCAGATCGCGCTCGCCGGAGTAACGGCTGCCCTCGCTGCCGCTGGGGGCGAGCCATTCCTTTTCGGAGCCCCAGTAGACATCCTTTTCCGGATGCCAGATATCCTCGCGGCCGAAGGCGAAGCCGAAGGTCTTCAGGCCCATCGACTCGTAGGCCATGGTGCCGGCGTAGGCGATGAGGTCGGCCCAGGAGAGCTTGTTGCCGAATTTTTTCTTGATCGGCCACAGCAGGCGGCGCGCCTTGTCGAGGTTGGCGTTGTCCGGCCAGGAATTGATCGGCGCAAAACGCTGGTTGCCGGTGCCGGCGCCGCCACGGCCGTCGGCGATGCGATAAGTGCCGGCCGCGTGCCACGACATGCGGATCATCAGGCCGCCGTAGTGGCCCCAGTCCGCGGGCCACCAGTCCTGACTGTCGGTCATCAGGGCCTTGAGGTCCTGCTTCAGCGCCGCGACGTCGAGCGTCTTGAGTTCTTCCCGATAGTCGAAATCCTTGCCCAGCGGGTTGGTCTTGCTGTCGTGCTGGTGCAGGATGTCCAGGTTCAAGGCCTTGGGCCACCATTCCATGTTCGACATGCCGCTCGCAGTGGCGCCGCCATGCATGACGGGGCATTTGCCCGAGGAATTCACGTTGTTTGCTGCCATTGTCATCTCCGATCTTGGTTGTGAAACGGGTATAGGTGAATGCATCGATGCATGAGGAAGGCCATCGCGAAGCCAGGGCCGATACCCTGATTACGGCCCGAAGCGTACCGGCGCTTCAGGGCAGAGCACTTTCTCAAACGATGATTCAGCTTAGCACTGGAGATTTAGCAAGGACGGGGCCTGACCGATGGTTTTTTTCGATAGGCCTCATTGCAGCTTTCAATCGATCTGGCGGCCATGGGTGTTGCGGGGAGGCCATGGGTATTGCGATGAGGCCAGGCGCAGCGCAGGATCGCGTCAGATGCGTGGACCTTGCGTGAATCGCCGCCCACGCCGCCTGCGTATAATTCCCGCTTTCGTCTTCGACCCAGCCCCCCATCATGCGCACCCTTATCTGCGGCTCTCTCGCCTTCGACTCCATCATGGTGTTCCAGGATCATTTCAAGCATCACATCCTGCCGGACAAGATCCACATGCTGAACGTATCCTTCCTGGTGCCCGAGATGCGCCGCGAGTACGGCGGCTGCGCCGGCAACATCGCCTACAACCTGAAATTGCTGGGCGGCGAGCCGCAGATCATGGCCACCGTCGGCGACGATTTCGCACCCTACGCCGAGCGCCTCGACACCCATGCGATTTCGCGCGACTACATCCGCCACGTCGCCGGCACCTACACCGCGCAGGCCTTCATCACCACCGATCTCGCCGACAACCAGATCACCGCATTCCACCCCGGCGCGATGAACTATTCGCACGAGAACGACGTGCGCCAGGTGGCGGACGTCCAACTCGGCATCGTCTCTCCGGACGGCCGCGACGGCATGCTGCGCCACGTGCGCGGCTTCCACGAGGCCGGCGTGCCGTGCGTGTTCGACCCCGGCCAGGGCATGCCGCTGTTCTCCGGCGAAGAACTGCTGGAGTGCGTCCATAAGTCGCGTTATGTCATCCTCAACGACTACGAGGCCGAGCTGCTGCAAACCCGCACCGGCGAAACGCTCGCCACGCTGGCGCGCCACGTCGAGGCGCTGATCGTGACACGCGGCGCCGAGGGCTCGGTGATCCACACGAACGGACAGCAAATCGACATTCCGGCCGTGCGCCCCGAGGCCATTCTCGACCCCACCGGCTGCGGCGATGCCTACCGCAGCGGCATCCTGTACGGCATCGTCCACGGCTTCGACTGGGAAACCTCGGGGCGTCTGGGCAGTCTCATGGGTGCGATCAAGATCGCCCAACGCGGCGGACAGAACCACCGGCCCGGCCGCAACGAAATCGCCGACGCTTTCCAAGACGCGTTTGGCTATGATTTGAAGTGAAGTCGTAACAGGAGCCCATCATGAACAGGATCTTCGCCCTAACCCTCGTCACCGCCGGCACGCTGCTGCTGACGGGCTGCCCCGCAGGCCTCGGCGGCTCCGATTACAGCCGCACGCAGGCGCGCACCGTGCAGGAAGTACAGATGGGTGTGGTGGAATCGGTGCGCGAAGTGACCCTCGAGGGCACCAAGACGCCGATCGGCGCCGGCGCCGGCGCGATCGTAGGCGGCGTGGCCGGCAGCACGGTCGGCGGCGGTCGCGGCAGCGTGGTCGGCGCAACCGTCGGCGCGGTGTTGGGTGGCGTCGGTGGCGCGGCGGCGGAAGAAGCCGTGACGCGCCAAAAGGGTGTGGAAATTACCGTCAAGCTCGATTCGGGGCGGATGATTGCCGTCACCCAGGCGGCCGACCAGGAATTCCGCGTGGGCGATCGCGTGCGCGTGCTGACCGGCGGCGGGGTCACCCGGGTGACCCAGTAAACCCGGTGCGCGGCGCATCCGCGTCATCGTTCCGCAATCCGGCCGTCACCGTGAATTAACACCTCATCTCTAAGCTGGGCGCATTCCATCAATGGGAGTGCCCCATGCTTGAACTCCGCAGCTCTGTTCAATCCGTCCCCGCCGCCCGCTATCACGTCTCGCTGGCGGTGGACGACTGCGAAATCCGTGAAGCACAACGCCTGCGCTATCAAGTGTTCGCCGAGGAAATGGGCGCCCGCCTGTCCTCCGTCCTGCCCGGCCACGATATCGATTTCTACGATCCCTATTGCGACCACCTGCTGGTGCGCGACCTGGCCAGCGGCGAAGTCGTCGGCACCTATCGCATCCTGCCTCCGGATGCGGCCAAGCGGGTGGGCAGTTATTACTCCGAACAGGAATTCGACCTCACCCGGCTGAATTTTCTGCGCCCGCGCATGGCCGAGCTGGGGCGGTCCTGCGTGCATCCTGCACACCGCAGCGGTGGCGTCATCGCACGGCTGTGGCTGGGACTGGCCGACTACATGACGCGCTACGGCTACGAATACCTGATCGGCTGCGCCAGCATCGGCATGGCCGACGGCGGCCACATCGCCGCCAGCGTCTACCGCCAGCTGGCCAGCCGCCACCTGGCACCGATCGAGTGGCACACCACGCCGCGTTATCGCCTGCCGGTCGAATCGCTCGACGACGGCCGGATCGCCGCGCTGCCGCCGCTGATCAAGGGCTATACCCGACTCGGTTCCATGGTGTGCGGCGAGCCCGCCTGGGATCCGGATTTCAATACCGCCGACCTCTTGATGCTGCTGCCGATGGCGCAACTGAACCGCAGTTATGCGCGGCGGTTTATCGGTTGAGCGTGGTTGTTGACGCTTCAGCGTCTTTACAACCACGGCCTGCCCCTTGCGGGTAGCGTCGTACAATAAACGGGTGAATTTCGCCCGACTGCCTTCACTGCTTCGCCGTACCCTCCGCATCAGCCTGCTGATGCTGCACCTCGCGTGGGGGGTGACGGCGGCCGGGCTGGTGTTTCCCCTGTTGAAGCCCATACAGCGCGACCGTTTCATCATGGCCTGGGCGCAGCGCCTGCTGCGGGTGCTCGGCGTGCGCACGCAGCTGGCGCCTGCACCGCGACTTCCGGGCGGCGCGCTGCTGGTATGCAACCATGTGTCGTGGCTGGACATTTATCTGATCTATGCCGCGCAGCGGGTGCATTTCGTCTCCAAGGCCGAGGTGCGCAACTGGCCGGTGGCGGGCTGGCTGGCGAAGAAAACCGGCACCCTGTTCATCGAGCGCGGCCGTCGTGCCGACACCGCGCGCATCAACACCGAGATGCACGATCTAATGCAGGAGGGCGCGTGGGTCGCAGTGTTCCCCGAAGGCACCACCAGCGACGGGCGCGGGCTGCGGCGATTCATGCCGTCGCTGCTGCAGCCGGCGGTGCAGCTGAACTGCCCGGTGGTGCCGGCGGCGCTACGCTACCGCACTCTGGATGGCGAATACACCGCAGCAGCCGCCTACATCGACGAGATCAGCATGTGGCAGAGCCTGAAGCAGATCGTGAACGAGCCCGGACTCGTCGCCGAACTGCATTTCGGCGAACCCATCCTGCCGAACGGCCACCGGCGCGAGCTGGCGGCGCAGGCGGAACAGGCGGTCGCGAATCTGCTGGGGGTCAGCCCTTCGGCGCCCGCATCTGCGGGCACTGCACCGCAAACACCTGCCGATCCTCCAGCCTGACTGCGGTCAATTTGCCGCCCCACAGGCAGCCGGTATCGAGTGCGATCAGATCTGGCCGGTTGATCAGCCCCAGCGTCGACCAGTGGCCGATGACGAAGGTCGTCCCGGCGCTCTTGCGTCCCGGCACTGCGAACCAGGGCAGCCAACCCGCCGGCTGGGTGCCGGGCGCGCCCTTGTGGTGGAACTCCATCTCGCCGTCGATCGAGCAATAACGCAGGCGGGTGAAGGCATTGACGATGACCCGCAGGCGCTCGATGCCCTGCAAACGCTCATCCCATGCAACCGGCGCGTTGCCGTACATCTGCGCGAAGAAATCACGGTAGTACGCGCCCTGCAGCGCCGCCTCGGCTTCCGCTGCGCGGGCCAGGGTGTCGTCCGCCGTCCAGCCCGGCAGCACGCCGGCATGCACCATCATGAAATCCCCTTCCCGCCAGGCCAGCTTCTGCCGCCGCAGCCAGGCCAGCAATGCGTCGCGATCGGGCGCCGCCAGCACGGCCTCGAGCGTGTCGCCCTTGTGCACGCGCCCGTAGCCTTCGGCCAGCGCCAGCAGGTGCAAGTCGTGGTTGCCGAGCACGCAGATGGCGGCATCGCCTAGATTTCTGATGAAACGCAGCACGCCGAGCGAATCCGGTCCGCGGTTGACCAGATCGCCGACAAACCACAGCCGGTCGGCCGCGGGGTCGAATTTCACGGCTTTCAGCAGGCGCAGCAGGGAATCCTGGCAGCCCTGAATGTCGCCAATGGCATAGGTGGACATATAAAATACGGCTTGAATTTGTACGCTGTGTTGACCCGCATCATAGCGCTCCCGCCTGAACCTTCTGTGACGCCTGCGCCATGAAATCCCTGATTCGTCTGTTTTTCCGCACTCTTCGCCTCATCCTCACGCCGTTTTTGCTGCTGGGCAACTGGCTCACCCAGCCCCGTGGAATCGTGCGGCCAGCCGCCGAGCAGGAATCGGTTGACGCCCGCACCCGCAGCCTCGCCCTCTACCATTTCCCCACCTGCCCCTTCTGCATCAAGGTCCGGCGCGCGATGCGGCGGCTGTCGCTGAATATCGAACTGCGCGACGCCCGCAGCGACGACATCCATCGCGCAGCGCTGCTCGCCGGCGGCGGAAAGCCACAGGTGCCCTGTCTGCTGATCACCGACGCCGACGGCAAACAGACCTGGCTCTATGAATCGGACGCCATCAACGCCTACCTGAACCGCGAATTCGGCGTGGCATGAGCCTGCTTTCCGCGCTCAACCCGCCGCAGCGCGAAGCGGCGAAGTATCTCGACGGCCCGCTCTTGGTGCTGGCCGGCGCCGGCTCGGGCAAGACGCGGGTGATCACCCACAAGATCGCTTATTTAATTGGGGAGTGCGGCTACAAGCCGGGCTCGATCGCCGCCATCACTTTCACCAACAAGGCCGCGCGCGAGATGCAGGAGCGCGCCGCCAAGCTGACCCAGAACGTCAATACCAAGGGCCTGATCGTTACCACCTTCCACTCGATGGGCTTGCGGATGCTGCGCGAGGACGCCAAATTCGCCGAGTTGAAGCCGAGCTTCTCGATCCTCGACTCGGCCGACGCCGCCGGCATCGTGTCCGAAATCCTCAAGACCACCGACAAGCAGGAAATCCGCCGTGCGGTAACGCGCATTTCACTGTGGAAAAACGAGCTGAAGTCCCCCGCCGTTGCGCTTGCCACCGCCGAGGACGACAACGCGCGCATTTACGCCAAGATTTACGACCGCTACGACGCCACCCTGCGTGCCTACCAGGCCGTCGATTTCGACGATCTGATCCGCCTGCCGGCCGAACTGCTCGATATCCATGCCGAGCTGCGCGAGAAGTGGCAGAACCGCCTGCGTCACATCCTGATCGACGAATACCAGGACACCAACATTGCGCAATACCGCTTGTTGCAGAAGCTGACCGGGGTGCGCGCGGCCTTTACCGCGGTGGGCGATGACGACCAGGCGATCTATGGCTGGCGCGGTGCTTCGGCCGACAACCTGCGCCAGCTCAACGAAGACTATCCGCATCTTCACGTGGTGAAGCTGGAACAGAATTACCGTTCGACCGTGCGAATTCTGAAGGCCGCCAACAGCTTGATCTCCAACAACCCCAAGTTGTTCGAAAAACGCCTGTGGAGCGATCTTGGCCACGGCGACGCCATCCAGGTGATGCCGACCCGCGACGACGAGCACGAAGCCGAATCGGTGGTGATGCGTCTGCTGTCGCACAAGTTCCAGCACCGCACCGAGTGGCGCGACTATGCCATCCTCTACCGCGGCAACTACCAGGCTCGTATTTTCGAGCAGGCTCTGCGCAACGAAAAAGTGCCGTATCAACTCTCCGGCGGACAGTCGTTTTTCGACCGCGCCGAGATCAAGGACGTCATCGCCTATTTGCGGCTGATCGCCAACGGCGACGACGATCCGGCCTTCATCCGTGCGGTGACCACGCCCAAGCGCGGCATCGGTGCGGCCACCCTGGAAAAGCTCGGCCAGGTCGCCGCTACCCTGCACGTGAGCCTGTTCGAGGCCGTGTTCTCGGCCGCTGCCGCCTCGCAGATTGGCGAACGCCAGTTGGCGCCGCTGATCGAGTTCTGCAACTTCATCAACCGCTTCGAATCACGCGTGACCCGCGAGCCCGCCGGCGAGGTGCTGGACGATCTGCTGAAATCGATCAACTACGAGGTCTACCTGTTCGACCAGGATGATCAGCGTATGGCGCAGAGCAAGTGGGACAACGTGCTGGAGTTCGCCGCCTGGATCGCCAAGAAGGGCGAGGAAGACGAAAAGAACCTGCTGCAGCTGACGCAGACCATTGCCTTGATCACGCTGCTGGAAGGGCGTGAAACGGAAGAACCCAACGCGGTGCGCCTATCGACTTTGCATGCCGCGAAGGGCCTGGAGTTCGGCCATGTATTCCTGGTAGGGGTCGAGGAAAACATCCTGCCGCATCGCGATGCGGTGGACGAGGGCCGGTTGGAAGAGGAACGCCGCCTGATGTACGTCGGCGTCACCCGCGCCAAGAAGTCCCTGACGCTGTCCTATTGCGCACGCCGCAAGCGTGCACGGGAATCCGTTGCCTGCGATCCGTCCCGCTTCATCGACGAACTCGGCGACGATGTACGTCAGCCGGACCGACCCGCCGATGCCGACACCAAAGCCAGCGGCAGCAATCGGTTGGCGGCGCTCAAGGCCATGCTGGGTTAAAAGCCGGCCGCGCGACGGGTGCGGCCGATCGATCCCCTTAGAGGGTAAGGATCCATTCCGATAGTTTCTGCGCATCGGCTGGCGCAACCTTCTGCGGCGCCATCGGAACCTTGCCCCATTTGCCTTTCGCGCCTTTCAGGATGCTGTCGTTCAACGTGGCGACGGCGGTTTTATCGTCCTTGTACTTGGCCGAGATTTCCTTGAATGAGGGTCCCATCTTTTTCTTGTCCACATCGTGGCACATCATGCATTTGCTCTTGGCGGCGAGTTCCGGGCTGGCGTGCGTCGGCACCGCGAACAGCGGAAGAACCAAGGCGATCAAGGCGGTGTAAGTCTTCATGACACTTCTCCTGTGAAAAGATAAGAATATCTTTAATTAATTATATTGCGCAGCCGGGCATTCGTCCAGCTTCTCGGAATATAGAAGCTGCCCACTAAAAAGGGGACGCCGTAGCGTCCCCTTTTAGCCCAATCCCTTGATCAGTTGACCTTGGGATCGAGTTCGCCGCTGTCGTAGCGCTTCTGCATCTCTTCCAGGTTGAAGACCTTACGGATCTTGCTCGCCTGGCCGGCGGCGCCGAAAGCTTCGTAGCGGTTCTTGCAAATGTCGCTCATGCCCTTGGTGGCTTCCTTGAGGAATTTGCGCGGATCGAAGTTGGACTTGTTTTCTGCCAGGTGCTTGCGGATGGCACCGGTCGAGGCCATGCGCAGGTCGGTGTCGATGTTGACCTTGCGCACGCCGTGCTTGATGCCCTCGACGATTTCAGCCACCGGCACGCCATAGGTTTCGCCCATGTCGCCGCCAAAGCTGTTGATGATGGCCAACCATTCCTGCGGCACCGACGACGAGCCGTGCATCACCAAGTGTGTGTTGGGGATGCGCGCATGGATCGCCTTGACACGGTCGATCGCGAGGATGTCGCCGGTGGGCGGACGGGTGAACTTGTAGGCGCCGTGCGAGGTGCCGATGGCGATGGCCAGCGCGTCGACATGGGTCTTCTTCACGAAGTCGGCGGCCTCGTCAGGGTCGGTCAGCAACATCGAGTGGTCCAGCGCGCCTTCGGCACCGTGGCCGTCTTCTTCACCCGCCATGCCGGTTTCGAGCGAACCGAGGCAACCGAGTTCGCCTTCGACCGACACGCCACAGGCGTGCGCCAGTTCCGACACCTTGCGCGTGGTTTCGACGTTGTACTCGTAGGAAGCGGGGGTCTTGCCGTCTTCCTTCAGCGAGCCGTCCATCATCACTGACGAGAAGCCGGACTGGATGGAGCGGAAGCAGATGCTGGGGGAGGCGCCGTGGTCCTGGTGCATGCAGACCGGGATCTGCGGATACATTTCGATCGCCGCCAGAATGAGGTGGCGCAGGAAGGGCTCGCCCGCGTAGGAACGCGCACCGGCGGACCCCTGCAGAATCACCGGCGAATCCACCGCAGCGGCGGCCTGCATGATGGCATGGACCTGCTCCATGTTGTTGACGTTGAACGCGGGCAAGCCATAGCCGTTTTCGGCGGCATGATCGAGCAATTGACGAAGGGAAATCAGGGCCATAACACTCTCCTAGTTAAAAAATTTCAGCAATTTCTCTACAAAATTCAGGTTTTTTTCGCGTCGCCCACGCGGACGATCTTCATGGTGTTGGTGCCGCCCGACTGACCGATGGGCTCGCCGATGGTGAGCAGAATCAGATCGCCATCGCGCACTGCGCCACGCCGCCGCAATTCTTCTTCGGCTTCCGCCAGCAGGGCATCCCGCTCCTTGGTGCCCGTTTTCAGGTTGATCGGATACACGCCACGGAAAAGAGTGACTTTTCTACGGGTTTGCACCTCGGGTGTCAAGGCGTAGATCGGGACGCGCGTGGAGAGGCGGCTCATCCACAGACAGGTATTGCCGGACTCGGTGAGCGCCGCGATCGCCTTGATGTTGAGGTGCACCGAGGTGAATACCGCCGACATCGCGATCGCCTCGTCGGCACGCAAAAAGCTGTGATCGAGGCGTGCCCCGGAGAAGTCCGGCTCGGCTTCCTTCTCGGCTTCCAGGCACACGCGGTCCATGGCCTGAATCGACTCGATCGGGAACTGGCCGGCCGCGGTTTCGGCCGACAGCATCACCGCATCGGTGCCGTCGAGCACCGCGTTGGCGACGTCGGACACTTCTGCACGGGTAGGAATCGGGCTGGAAATCATCGATTCCATCATCTGGGTGGCGGTGATCACCACCTTGTTGCGCTCGATCGCCATGCGGATCATGCGCTTTTGCAGCGCGGGCACCGCAGCGTCGCCGACTTCCACCCCGAGGTCACCGCGCGCCACCATGATGGCGTCCGAAGCCTCGAGAATTTCTTCCAGGTTTTCAATTGCTTCGGTGCGCTCGATCTTGGCCACCAGCTGGCTTTTGCCGCCCGCCGCGCGCAGCAGTTCGCGCGCCTGCTGCATGTCGGCGCCGCAACGCGGGAACGACACCGCCAGATAGTCGGCATTGAGTGCCGCGGCGGTCTTGATGTCTTCGATGTCCTTCTCGGTCAATGCCGCGGCTGATAATCCACCGCCCTTGCGGTTGATGCCCTTGTTGTTGGACAGCACGCCGCCCTGCACCACCTTGCAAATGATTTCGGTGCCCTTGACGTCCTCGACCCAAAACTCGATACGGCCATCGTCCAGCAGCAGGGTCACGCCGCGCGTCACATCATTCGGCAGTTCCTTGTAATCCAGTCCGACGCGGCTCTGGTCGCCCAGTGCGCAGGCGGCATCCAGGATGAACACATCCCCCTTGGCCAGGGTGATCTTGCCATCCTTGAACTTGCCGATGCGGATTTTCGGACCCTGCAGGTCGACCAGCACGCCGACGGCGCGGCCGCGCGCACGCGCCAGCGAGCGAACCAGTTCGGCGCGGTCGATATGGTCCTGCGCGGTGCCGTGTGAAAAATTGAGACGCACCACATCCAGGCCGGCCTCCATCATCCGGTCCAGGGTTTTGGCATCGGAACAGGCGGGGCCGAGAGTGGCGACGATTTTGGTTCTGCGAATCATTGTATGGGCGAGACGTTAGGGTAAGGGGGAGGCGGAAAGCCCGAGGGGGAAGCCTGACGCCTCCCCCTCGAGCTTCAGCGTAAAGGGCTTTAACCCTTCGCGCGGTCCTCCAGAATCGCCACGGCGGGCAGAACCTTGCCTTCCAGGTATTCGAGGAAGGCGCCGCCGGCGGTGGAAATGTAGCTCACCTTGTCGTAGATGTCGTACTTCTGGATCGCGGCGATGGTGTCGCCGCCGCCGGCCAGGGTGAAGGCGTTGGTGTTGGCGATCGCCATCGCGATGGTCTTGGTG
>Ga0208244_100317_pt1 | contig 53397 bp, 53 predicted proteins | sample SubbioCR12Aug_5A_FD_184828 | JGI IMG/M metagenome (GOLD analysis project Ga0208244, IMG submission 184828) | Serpentinite rock and fluid subsurface biosphere microbial communities from McLaughlin Reserve, California, USA - CR12Aug_5A (SPAdes) | ecosystem: Environmental > Terrestrial > Deep... | reverse complement strand
TGGATAAATTCGTGAAGACCCTGAAGGCACATCGCACCGGCATCTGCGCGTATGCCGATCATCCGATCACAACCTCGCGGCTGGAAGCCGGCAATGTGTCCATCGCCCTGCTGCGACGCCGCGCCAGGAGGTTCCGCGACATGGAATATTTCAAGCTCAAGATATTCCAGCTGAACACCAAGGACACGCCGTCATTCCTCTACAACCGCGCGTCGCCCCCGACGTCGTTAACACGCTTGTCTTCCGTAGGAAAACCGTGAAGAGCCACGGATTCCCTATGACTGCGTTTGACTGCGTTGAGGCAAAAGTGTGAGTTCACAGCCGCCGAAGCTGACGTTCGACTGCTCAACGCCGCGATACTTGAAGGCATGGTCGCAGGGTGGCACCGGGCAAATGCAGCTTCCCTGTTTTCATCTCGACCAGCCCGCCATTGGGCAGGCGCTGACGGTGCTGCGCGACGTGGTTCGTCGCCCATCCCCGGCGACCGTGCCGCATGACGAGAGATGCTGGCTGGTCAGCGGGGCACCTGCGAGTAACCCATGTAGCGCTTGATGACGGCAACACGCCGCTGATACGTGCGCGAGCCGCGGTTGTGCTCATACAGGCGCGGGTTGGGCACCATCGCGGCCATCTGTGCGGCCTGGTCGCGGTTGAGGTTGGCGGCGGAGGTCTTGTAGTAGCGGCGGGCGGCGGCTTCGGCGCCGTAGATGCCGTTGCCCCACTCGATGACGTTGAGATAGACCTCAAGGATGCGCCGCTTGCTCCAGGTGGCTTCGATCATCAGGGTGATGACGGCTTCCTGGCCCTTGCGGATGAAGCTGCGCTCGCCGGACAGGAACAGGTTCTTGGCGAGCTGCTGGCTGATGGTGGAGCCGCCGGCGACCAGTTTGCCTTTCTTCAGGTTCTTCTCGACGGCCTTTTGGATGCCTTCGACGTCGAAGCCCTGATGATCCAGGAAGCGCGCATCCTCGGCGGCGACGATGGCGCGCTTGAGATGGATGGAAATGTCGTCGTAGGGCACCCATTTGTGGCGTAGTTCGGCATCCGGGTTCTTGTCCTGCTGGCGCGCGAGGCCCGCAGCCATGAAGGCGGTGGAGGTCGGGTTGTGATCGATCCACCACAGCACATGCGCGAAGATCCACAGCTGATACAGCAGCACCAGCGCGATCGCCACAGCGATACCCTTGCCGATCCAGCCGAACATTTTTTTTATCATGCTGCGCACAGACTCGCGATGACTGGCCCGGTGTCGGGGCGCACGCCGCGCCACAGATAAAACGCTTCGGCCGCCTGTTCGACCAGCATGCCGAGGCCGTCGGCGGTGGCTGCGCCGTGCGTGCGCGCGAAGCTGAGGAAGGGCGTGTCGCGTCCGTACATCATGTCGTAGGCCAGGGTGTCGGCGGTGAACACGCGTGGCGACAGCGGCGGCAGTTCGCCGGCGAGACTGGCGGCGGTGGCGTTGATGACGAGGTCGAAGGGCGCGTCGAGGCCGTCGAAGCCGCATGCGCGGATGCCGTGGCCGAACTGTTCGGCGAGTGCCTGGGCGCGGCTGACGGTGCGGTTGGCGATGACGAATGCGGCGGGGTGCTGGTCGAGCAGCGGCCCGGTCACTCCGCGTGCCGCGCCGCCGGCGCCGAGCAGCAGGATGCGTTTGCCGGCGATCGCGCAGTGCAAATTGCGGGCGAGATCGGCCACCAGTCCGGCGCCGTCGGTGTTGTCGCCGAGGATGCCATCGGCCTCAAAGCTCAGCGTGTTGACCGCACCGGCGTGTTCAGCGCGCGGGGTGCGACGATTGGCCAGCGCAAACGCCTGTTCCTTGAACGGCACGGTGACGTTCGCGCCGCGCCCGCCCGCCGCGATGAAAGCGGCCACGCTGTCGGCAAAGCCGTCGGTCGGCGCGAGGATCGCCTCGTACGTCATGTCCTGCCCGGTCTGGCGGGCAAAGGCGGCGTGGATCAGCGGGGATTTGGAGTGGGCAATCGGGTGCCCGAATACGGCGTAGCGGTCGGTCATGGCTGCCGTATTTTAGCGGCTAAGCGGCCGCGGCGGGTTTTCCGTTCAGCTTTGGGCCCAGGGCAGGCCGCGGTATTTCCAGCCGTTGATCTCGTTGCGGTGGCCGGTGGCCTTGTTGAGGTCGCCTTCGAAGCCTTCCAGCACGTTGTAGCAATTGCCGCGTCCGGCTTCGGTGCAAGCGGACGCGGCGCGATACGAGCGCACGCCGGTGCGACAGATGAAAATCAGCAGCGTTTCCGGATCGGTGGCCTGGGCGAGCTGTGTCAGAAAATGGGGATTGAGGACCCAGCCTGGCCAGAATTGCCATTCGACGTGCAGTGTGCCGGGAATGACGCCGTTCAGTTCGAGCTCCGCGCGCGAGCGCACGTCGATCAGGCGGGCCCCGGGCGCAAGCTGGAGCAATTCGAGCGCCTCGTGCGGCAGCAGGGCGCCCGCAAAAGACCAGGAATTCGTCTGGCTGCGGCTGTGGGCGGTATCGAGCAACTCGGTGATGCGTCCCATGACGGCTCCTTTATTGTTAACGCATTATATGAAATTCACTGCCCGGCACAATTTGCACCAAAATAGTGCGCAAATGGATGTTGGTGCATGCTATTGGTGCATGGACGAAAGCGAGCTCGGCGCTATCCGCCGCATAGGCCTTGTGGCACAATGATTCGAGTCTGATTTTCCGCATGGCACGGTTGCTGCTAAGTACAAAACAGTTTCAATAATTATTGCGGCCTCCCGTTGGGGGCATCATTTCGTCTATTTCAGTTTGAGGAGATTCAGCATGGATATGTTTAACGTGATCAAGATGATTCAGGACAACGAAGTGAAATTCGCTGACCTGCGCTTCACCGATACCCGCGGCAAGGAGCAGCACGTGTCGATTCCTGCGCGGCTGGTGACCGAAGAATGGTTTGAAGACGGCCACCCTTTTGACGGCTCCTCGATCGCCGGCTGGAAAGGCATCCAGGCCTCCGACATGCTGCTGAAAGCCGATCCCGATACGGCCTTCATGGATCCCTTCTTCGACGAACCCACGATCATCCTGACCTGCGACGTGATCGAACCGTCCGACGGCAAGGGCTACGAGCGCGCCCCGCGCTCGGTGGCCCGCCGTGCCGAAGCGTATTTGAAATCCACCGGCATCGCCGATACCGCCTATTTCGGCCCCGAACCCGAATTCTTCATTTTCGATTCGATCACCTGGCACGACGACATGTCGGGCTGCGGCGTGAAAATCAATTCGGAGGAAGCTGCCTGGTCGTCGGCTGAAAGATTCGAGGCCGGCAACACCGGCCACCGTCCCGGTGTCAAGGGCGGTTATTTTCCGGTGCCGCCGGTCGACAGCCTGCAGGACATCCGTGCCGCCATGGTGCTGGCGCTGGAAGAAGCCGGCGTTCCGGTCGAAGTGTTCCACCACGAAGTGGCGACCGCCGGCCAGTGCGAAATCGGCACCGTGTTCAACACGCTGACCAAGCGCGCAGATCAGACCCAAGTCCTGAAGTACATCGTGCACAACGTCGCCCACGCCTACGGCAAGACCGCGACCTTCATGCCCAAGCCCATCGTCGGCGACAACGGCTCCGGCATGCACGTGCACATGTCCTTGTGGAAGGACGGCAAGAACCTGTTCGCGGGTAACGGCTACGCTGGCCTGTCCGAAATGGCGCTGTACTTCATCGGCGGCGTCATCAAGCACGCCAAGGCGCTGAACGCGATCACCAACCCGTCGACCAACTCCTACAAGCGTCTGGTGCCCGGCTTCGAGGCGCCTGTGATGCTGGCCTACTCGGCCCGCAACCGTTCGGCTTCGATCCGCATCCCGATCGCTGCCAGCGAAAAGGCGCGCCGCATCGAAACCCGTTTCCCCGATCCCATGGCCAACCCTTATTTGTGCTTTACCGCGTTGATGATGGCGGGCCTGGACGGCATCCAGAACAAGATTCACCCTGGCGATCCGTCGGACAAAAACCTGTACGATCTGCCGCCGGAAGAAGAAGCGATGGTTCCGAAGGTCTGTCACAGCCTGGACATGGCATTGGACGAGCTCGACAAGGATCGCGAGTTCCTGACCCGTGGCGGTGTGTTCACCAACGACATGATCGACGCCTACATCGAGCTGAAGATGGAAGACGTCACCAAGTTCCGCATGACCACGCATCCGGCCGAATTCGCGATGTATTACTCGCTGTAATCGCGGCGCAAGCAGCAGACGGGGCGGCTTCGGCCGCCCTTTTTTATTGGCGGTTTTCGGCGGTCAAGATTGCCGGCTTATGGCCGTTAACAAATGGGCGCGTTAATCTTTTGTTCCAAAGACAAAAAACGATCCGCGAAGGACGCGAAGAAACGCGAAGAAGAAACATCTGAAGGGTTTTCCTTCGCGCCCCTTCGCGTCCTTCGCGGATAAAAAGGTTTTAAACTTGATCCCATGCCAACCGCCCGTTTTTCCTTCCTGCTGTGTCTGATCCTGGCTGCGCCCGTGCAGGCGGAAATCTACAAGTACGTCGACGAAAACGGCCAGGTGACGTTTACCGATGTTTACAGGAAGGGCGCCAAGCGCATCGAGCTGCCGGGTGCGCCGGCGCCGCTTCCGCCCGCAGCCAGAACGCCTGCGCGGGTATCCAGCCCAAGTCCGGCAGATTTCCCGCGCATCGATTCCGGCACGCAGCATCGACGCGACGACATTCGCCGCCAGGTGCTGCAGGATGAAATTGCCGGCGAGCGCCGCAATGCCGACGAGGCGCGCCGCCAACTGGCGCTGGGCGAGCGTCTGCAGCCCGGCGAGCGCGCGACCGATGCGAGCTATCTCAATCGCGTGACAAGATTGCGCACCAGCGTGCAGCAGCACGAGCAGAACGTCGCCTCGATCCAGCGCGAACTGGCCAATCTGAAGTAAGCGCACGGCTCCGCTTGCTCTGGCACAATCAGTGCTTACAGTAAGTGCATGAGCATGATGCCGCCGTCCTCCAGCGAATTTTCCGGACTTGATTGCCTGTCCACCGGCGCCATGGTGCTGGATGCGGACGATCGCATCCAGTATGTCAATCCGGCTGCCGAAACGCTGCTTGGCGTATCGGGCGCGCTGCTGGTTGCGAACCCCGCTGACCATGTGTTCGAGCGCAGTCCCGAGCTGCGGGCGGCAATCCGGACCGCGCGCAGCGAGCAGGAAACCGTCATCGAATACGAGCTCGACGTGGCGGTGAGCGGCCATCCGCCGATTCGCCTCGGGTGCAGCATTTCCCCGCTGGATACGCCGCCGCATGCCGTCTTGATCGAGATGCGGGCAGTCGACCCTCACCTGCGTATTGCCCGGCTGGAACAGGCGCGCCTGCAGCAGGAAGCCAACCGCGACCTGCTGCGCAACCTGGCGCACGAAATCAAGAATCCGCTCGGCGGCATCCGCGGCGCGGCGCAATTGCTGGAGTACGAACTGCCGCGCGAGAGCCTGCGCGAATACACCCAGGTCATCATCAAGGAATCCGACCGCCTGCAGTCGTTGATGGAGCGGCTGCTGACGCCACATCGCATGCCCCGTTTTGGTGCAGTCAACATTCATGAGGTTCTGGAGCGGGTACGCAGCCTGATTCTGGCCGAAACGCCGTGCGTGACGCTGCGGCGCGACTACGACATCAGCCTGCCGGAAATCCACGCCGATGCCGAGCAGTTGATCCAGGCCACGCTCAACATCGCGCGCAACGCCGTGCAGGCAATGCACGGTAACGGGCATGGGCACGGTAACGGGCATGGGCACGGTAACGGGCATGGGCACGGTAACGGGCATGGGCACGGCCAGGGCGAAATCGTCTTCAGGACACGCGTGGCGCGGCAGATCACGCTGGAAAGCCGCCGCTACCGGCTGGGCATGCGGGTCGAGATCATCGACAATGGCCCCGGCATTCCCGAGGACATCCGCGAGCAGATCTTTTATCCGCTGGTATCCGGGCGCGAAGGCGGCAGCGGGCTCGGTCTGGCGGTGGCGCAGACGCTGGTCGCGCAGAACCACGGCAGCATCGACTGCGAAAGCCGCCCCGGCCATACTGTCTTTTCGATTTTTCTTCCGCTTCCCACCCCAACGCCATGACGAAACCAAGCTGCGTCTGGATCATCGACGATGACCGCTCCATCCGCTGGGTGCTGGAAAAAGCGCTGCTGCGGGATGATATTCCGTGCATGACCTTCAGTTCGGCGAGCGACGCGCTGCGTGAACTGGAGCGCAGCACGCCCGCCGCGGTGCTGTCCGACATCCGCATGCCGGGCGTGTCCGGCCTAGAACTGCTGCAGTCGCTGAAAGAGCGTCTGCTCAAGGTGCCGGTCATCATCATGACGGCGTATTCCGACCTCGACAGCGCGGTTGCGGCGTTTCAGGGCGGCGCCTTCGAATATCTGCCCAAGCCCTTCGACGTCGACCAGGCGCTGGAACTGGTGCGCCGTGCGCTGGCCGAAAACGCCAGCCGCGACACCCCGGCGCCGAGCGAGGCGCCGATGACCGAAATGCTTGGCCAGGCGCCGGCGATGCAGGAAGTGTTCCGCGCCATCGGCCGGCTCAGCCAGTCGCATGCCACCGTGCTGATCGCCGGCGAATCAGGCAGCGGAAAGGAACTGGTGGCGCGCGCGCTGCACCGCCACAGTCCGCGCGCGACCGGGCCGTTCATTGCGTTGAATACCGCGGCCATTCCCCGGGACTTGCTGGAATCCGAGCTGTTCGGCCACGAGCGCGGCGCCTTCACCGGCGCGGCGGCGCAGCGACGCGGCCGCTTCGAGCAGGCCGACGGCGGCACCCTGTTCCTCGACGAGATCGGCGACATGCCGGCCGAACTGCAGACCCGCTTGCTGCGGGTATTGTCGGACGGCCAGTTCTATCGCGTCGGCGGGCACACGCCGATCAAGGTCAACGTGCGGGTGATTGCCGCCACCCACCAGGACCTGGAGGTGCGGGTGCGCGAAGGCCTGTTCCGCGAGGACCTGTTCCACCGCCTCAACGTCATCCGCCTGCGGCTGCCGGCGCTGCGCGAGCGGCGCGAGGACATCCCCCTGCTGGTGCGCCATTTCATGCAGAAAAGCGCGCGCGAATTGGGTATGGAGGCCAAGGGCGTGTCGGAGACCGCGATGAAAACGCTGGTCAACCTGTCGTGGAGCGGCAACGTGCGCCAGCTCGAAAACGTCTGCCATTACCTGACCGTGATGGCGCCCGGCCAGGTGGTCGAGGTGAGCGATCTGCCGGCCGACCTCATGCAGGGGCCGGCTGCCGCAACAGGCGGCGACTGGCTGCAAAGCCTGGCAGCCGAGGCGGGTGCACGGCTGACGCGCGGCGAGGCGGCGATTCTCGACGATCTCACCCAGGCCTATGAAAAAACGCTGATCGAGGTGGCGCTGCGCCATACCGGCGGGCGGCGCATCGAGGCTGCGCACCTGCTCGGCTGGGGCCGCAACACCCTGACGCGAAAGATTCACGAATTGGGGATGGATGCCGTGCCCGAGACGGATGAACCGTGAAACCGCAGTTGAACCACAGAGGCACAGAGAGCACAGAGGAAAAACAACACCTTGCATGTGTCAGTGCACCCACCCGGCTGGTTGATCGGCAACCCATTGATTTCCTGCCGTTCTCCGTGCCTCTGTGGTGGGGTTTTTAGGATGATAGCCCGGGAACGCTGATGACGAGGCAACAAAAAAGCCGACACGCAGTCGGCTTTTTTGCATTCCGGGCGCGGCGTCAGGCGGCCTGCGCTTCTTCCAGCAGTTTCTGGATTTCGCCCTTCTGGTACATCTCGATCATGATGTCGCAGCCGCCGACCAGCTCGCCCTTGACGTAGAGCTGGGGGAAGGTCGGCCAGTTGGCGTAGTACTTCAGGTTTTCGAAAATTTCCGGGTCGGCCAGCACATTGACCGCCAGAAAATCCTTCAGGCCGCAGGCCTGCAGCACTTGTGCCGCGCGCGACGAAAAGCCGCACTGCGGGAACTGGGGCGTGCCCTTCATGTACAGCACGACGGTGTTGGTGGTGACTTGGTCACGAATGCGGTCTAGCGCGGTCATCTCGGGGCTCCTGAATAATACTTGACTTGAATGCTCGGAAATTATACGCGCGTCGCGGCCGGCGTCAAGCCGCTTTTGGGGTGCGCTGATAGGGGCTGACGAAGGCTTTGTGAAAAAGATGCGGAACCAGCAGATGCGCGGGCATGCGCAGCCAGTGGGCGCGCACGAAGGCGGCCAGGCGCGCAGTCGGGGTGAAGGCGTCGGCGCAGCTTGCGTGGCCGGGGGCCAGCACGCGGGTGAAAATGCTGTCCATCAGCGCGAGCGTGGCGCGATTGGGCGCCGCGGCATCGAGGGCGGCCGTCGCGCCGGCGGGAATCGGCGTGTCGAGAAAATGCCGCAGATAACGCAGGGCATAGAACAGCGAACGGCCCAGCTGCAATTCATCGGCGCGCGCAGTCAGGCGCGGCCAGAAATCGGGATCCACAGCAGCGTCGCGCAGCAGCAGATCGAGGTCGGTCAGATCGCGCAGGCCGTGCGGCAATTCGCCGTCATGGAACAAATGCGTGGCCGAATGCAGGATGCGGTCTTCCGCCGCCAGCACGTGGATGCCGGGCAGACCTTCCACCGCGACGGCGCGGCTGCGCAGCTTGGCGGAATCCGGGTGGTAGCGCGCGGTGTCGGGCAGGATCGCGTGATGCACGTCGATCACGGTGGCGCGCTGGACGTGCTGCATCGGGGGGATCTCGTGCATCCAGCGGCGGTAATAGCGCTTGTCGTACTCGGACAGGCCGGTGGCGTGCCAGCCCGCCAGCATGAGCGCGGACTCGGTCTGTGGCAGCCGTTCGCGCGGCACCAGGATGTCGATGTCGTTGAATAGCCTGCCCGCCGCGGCGGGCAGGCTGGCGGCAACGTAGGCCGCGCCCTTGAGGACGATCAGCGGACTGCCGAGATCGGCCAGCGCGGCGCGTAGCTGTTGCAATTCCCAGCGTACGGCGGTTTGCTGCTTGTCGGCCAGCGTTTCGGCGGCGTCGAAATGCCAGCGCGCCACGGCCGGGATGGCAGCCGTCAGCCCAAGCTGGCAAAAGCGGTGCGCCAGACGTGCCAGCAGGCCCGCCGCCCGGGCCTGCCGTACCAGCATGTCCCATTCGCTCATGGAGAAGCCGGCGGCGATCTCGGGCGAGCGCAGGGTGCGGGGAAGCAGATTGCGGGAAAGGGCGTGCATGGCTTAGGACGTGCGGCGCTCGGCCAGACGATCGAACGTGGCGATGGCCTCGTCCAATGCGCTGTAGTGGAAATCGTAACAGTCCGTCTGGTCAATCAGCGCGGTGCCGACGCGGAAGCCGTCAGCGCCAAGGTGACTGTAATTGAAGGCATTCTGCGCCAGGAACATGAAGGTCTGCGCCTGCGAACGCGGGGTCAGGGTGGCCGCCGCGCCGGCTTCCCACCTGGGGAAAATCACCCAGCCGGGGCGCGCCGTTTCGTGCTGGCGCAGCACGCTGTCGCGGGGCGGCCGCATATGCGCCACCGTGCCCTTGACGGTGTCGTGTGAGGCGCGGTTGATGTGGACGTCCGGGGCAAGCTGGCGAATGACGTCGATCGACTTGTTCTTCAGGCTGACCGGCCGTGGCAGCGGTTGAATCAGTCCGGTCCTGCGGTCGATCAGGGTGAGCTCGTCCGACAGCAGGCGCCAACCCGACAGCACCAGCCCGGCCGCCAGCGTGCTTTTGCCGGAACCGGGCGGCGCCGGCAGGATCGCCGCCAGGCCATTCTTTTCGACCACGGCGGCGTGGATGATCAGGTATTGATGCGCCTGCGTCGACACGCACCAGTTGAGCCCCCATTCCAGCATCGGAAATGCCTGGTCGCGCGGCAGCGGCTTGAAAGGCTGCATGCCGTCGAACGAAAATGCAGCCTGAGGCCGCAGCCAGCGGCGCAGGCTGGCAGGCGGGTTCACCGAGACGTGGAAGTCGGCAAAGGCCTCGTGTGCGCTGCGTACTTCGAACTGGCCGTAGAGTTCAGCCAGGCCTTCTGCCACGGAGGGGATGTGTGATCGCAGTCGGAGCGAAAACGGCCCGGTGCGCAGCCAGATGCCGGCGCCAGCCAGTTGGCGCCGCAACTCGGGGCGAGACAGTTGCAGCAGTTTCATGCGGGTTCCAGCAGGCAGATTTTGCGTAGACTGGTGAGCGTTTCTTCAGTCAGTTCGCGCAGTTGCGGCGTATTCGCCACGCTGAGGCGGGTGGCCAGTTCGGCGGCGATCTCGGTCGAGGTGTAACCGGGATGATCGCGACAGATCTGGTACAACGCCAGCGTCAGCGGCTTCAGGTAATGGGTGTCGCCCGACGCCGTGTCGTAGACGACCGCTTCGTCCCCCCAGTTTTTCAGCAGACGTGTCGGGAGCGGTAAAACACGCGTCATCGCATCAGTTCAACGGACAGCCGCGCTCATTCAACATTTCGAGCGAGTTTTTCAACGCCTCTGGATTGGTCATGTAGTTGTTCTTGAACAAGTCAATGATTTCGCCAGGCGAGTAGCCGTAGTTAACGCTGCCATGCGCAGCATTGAGCAAGGCGGCGACAGCATGGAAGCCCAGGTTTTCGGAGATGGGGTCGCCCCCCATATTGCCGAAGGCGGTACCGTTCCTGCAATTGGCGGGCGCACCGCCCGGATGGGCGTCGTCGTTGCTTTTGCCCGGGCCGCAGACATAGCTGCCGCCAGTCAGATACATGACATCCAGCAAGGTATAGGGCGTGCCTTTGCAATCCACGTATTGGGCGACGCCGAAAACGGCGTTGAAGGTATCGGTCGTCTGGTAGCCGGACCATGAGCGCAGGTGCTGACACACTCTCCAGTATCCGGGGGTGCAGCCTTCGCAGGTCTCTTGCGGTTTGGAGAGGTTGCCGGAAGCCATGCCTGAAATGCTGCACTGGTTGGCCCATACCGGGCGGCTGGCCAGCGTGAATACCGCGGACACGCCCAGTGCTGCGCCGGTCAGCTTGCGACGAGAATGATCAATCGTATCGCCTGGCGATACCTCGGGCGGGGTGTCTTGAGTGTTGGGCGTGTGGTCAGACATGGCAAGCCTCGATAATCGTTTGTTTTCTAAGTATGAATTTAGAAGCAAGAATCACACCAATCCATAGGCGCTCGGTTTGAAAGCCCCGTGTTTCCGGGCATCCGCTGTGCGTAGCCTGTGCGTAGCAGCAATCGGCCGTTCTGGAAGTGTAAATTATTCCGACAGTTCCCCGCCGCTGACGCGCAGGATACCAGACAGGTCGGCCCAGCTTTGCGGGTGGCGAATCCCGCTCTCCCGCAGCAGGGCCTGGACGGCGTCCGACTGGTCATGGCCGTGTTCCAGCAGCAGCATGCCGCCAGGCCTTAGATGGGCGCGGGCGGCGCGGCTCAGGCGGCGCAGGTCGTCGAGGCCGTCCTGGCCCGCGCCCAGCGCGGTCAGGGGTTCGAAACGCACGTCGCCGCGCGCCAGATGGGGGTCGGCGGCGGCGATGTAGGGCGGGTTGCTGACGATGAGGTCGAAACGCCGGCCGGCAAGTGCGGCGAACCAGTCGCTGATCAAAAATTCGACACGGGCGCTGAGGAGGTCGGCGTTGCGCTGCGCCATGGCCAGTGCCGCCGGTGAACGGTCCACCGCGGTCACCCGCGCGAGCGGGCGCTCCAGCGCGAGGGTGATGGCGATGCAGCCGCTGCCCGTTCCCAGATCGAGCACCGCCACGGCCTGATCGGGCGGGATGCATGCCAGTGCACGTTCGACCAGCAATTCGGTATCGGGGCGCGGAATCAGGACGTCGGGCGAGACCAGAAACGGGCGGCCGTAAAATTCGCGCGTGCCGACAAGATAGGCGACGGGCACGCCCTCCAGCCGCTGCGCCAACAGGGATTCAAACGCTGCGACGCGCGTGTCGCTCAGCGGGTCGGTGTCATGCGCAACCAGCCAGGCGTGATTAACCTGCCAGGCATGGGCGGCGAGTACCCGGGCTTCCAGACGCGCTTCCCGTTTGTCCAGCCCGAGCGCGGCGGCGAGTTGGCTGCTGGCGGCGGCCAGGCTATCGGCCACCGTTCGCGGCCCCCCTGCCCCCTGCTTATTCACCCGAAAGCGTCGCCAGCAGTTCGGCCTGATGCTCGGCCGCCAGCGCGTCGATCAGCTCGGTCAGTTCGCCGTCCATCATCGCGTCGATCTTGTAGAGCGTGAGGTTGATGCGGTGGTCGGTGATGCGCCCCTGCGGGAAGTTGTAGGTGCGGATGCGGTCGGAGCGGTCGCCGCTGCCGACCAGCCCCTTGCGGGTGCTCGCCTCGGCGGCGTGCTGCGCCTGGATTTCACGGTCTTTCAGGCGTGCCGCCAGCACGCTCATCGCCTGCGCGCGGTTGCGATGCTGCGAGCGGTCGTCCTGGCATTCCACCACCAGCCCGGTCGGCAGATGGGTGATGCGCACCGCCGAATCGGTCTTGTTGATGTGCTGGCCGCCGGCGCCGGAGGCGCGGTAGGTGTCGATGCGCAGGTCGGCCGGGTTGATGTCGACTTCGCCGACCTCGTCGGCTTCCGGCATCACCGCGACGGTGCAGGCCGAGGTGTGGATGCGGCCCTGCGATTCGGTTTCCGGCACGCGCTGGACGCGATGGCCGCCGGATTCGAACTTCAGCCGCGAATAGGCGCCGTGGCCGACGATGCGGAGGATGGCTTCCTTGTAGCCGCCGACCTCGCCGGGGTTTTCCGACACCACTTCGACCTTCCAGCTCTGCCGCTCGGCATAGCGCGTGTACATGCGCAACAGGCTGCCGGCGAACAGCGCGGATTCGTCGCCGCCGGTGCCGGCGCGGATTTCCAGGAAGATGTTGCGCTCATCGTTGGGATCCGCCGGCAGCAGCGCGGTTTGCAGTTCGGTTTCCAGTTGCGCGATTTTCGCTTCGCTGTCGGTCAGCTCTGCTTCGGCGAGTTCGCGCAGCTCCGGGTCGGCCAGCATTTCGCCCGCGGCTTCCCGGTCGGCCTCGGCCTGCCGGCACTGGCGATACAGTGCCACCACCGGGGTGAGGTCGGCATGTTCGCGGGTGAGCCGGCGGTAGCTGTCCATGTCGCCGGCGATTTCCGGCTGCGACAGCAGGGCGTCGAGTTCCTCCAGCCGCTCGTCGGCGCGAGCGAGCTTGTCCGCCAGCGATGCCTTCATTCGTGATGCAACCCATACAACTGGCTGATGTAGCGTGCGCACTGTGCGCGCTCGTCACTGCGTGCGTGGTTGAGCGCGTGGGTGGGGGCGTGCAGCAGTTTGTTGGTCAGGGCGTGGCTCAGGGCTTCGAGCACGATACGCGGATCGTCGCCGTGTGCCAGCGCCTTTTCGGCCTTTTCGATTTCGTGGCGGCGGTGGCGCTCGGCGTTGTCGCGCAGCGCGCGGATCACCGGAACCAGCTCGCGGCCTTCCATCCAGTGCACGAAGCTTGCCACACTGGTTTCGATAATCGCCTCGGCCTGCGCCACCTGGGCGACGCGGTTGTCCATGCCTTCGCGCACCACCAGGCCAAGATCGTCCACGCTGTAGAGAAAGACGTCGTTCATGTCGGCGACTTCGGCCTCGACGTCGCGCGGCACCGCGAGGTCGACGATGAAGATCGGGCGATGGCGGCGTTGCCTGATCGCGCGCTCCAGCATGCCCTTGCCGAGAATGGGCAGCGGGCTCGCGGTGGAGGTGACGATGATGTCGTAGGCCGGCAACTCGTCGGGCAGCGCAGTGAGCGGAATCACCCCGGCGTTGAAGCGCTCGGCCAGCGGACGCGCGCGTTCTGCGGTGCGGTTGGCCACGGTCATGCGACGCGGGTGCTGCGCGGCAAAGTGGGTGATGCACAGCTCGATCATCTCGCCGGCGCCGATGAACAGGCAGGCTTGATCCTTGATGCTGGGGAAGATGCGCTCGGCCAGGCGCACCGCTGCGGCGGCCATCGATACCGAGTTGGCGCCGATTTCGGTGCTGCTGCGCACCTCCTTGGCGACCGAGAAGGTGCGCTGGAACAGCTTGTGCAGCAGCAGGCCGAGGGTGCCGGCTTTCTCGGCGGCCTGCGCCGCCTGCTTCATCTGCCCGAGGATCTGGGTTTCGCCGAGCACCATCGAGTCGAGACCGGCGGCGACGCGGAAGGCATGCTGCGCAGCCTGTTCGCGCGGCAGCGCATACAGGTAGGGCGCGAGTTCGCGCCGTTCGATGCGATGGAAGTCGGCCAGCCATTGCGCCACGTCGTCGGGCGAGGGCGTGTTGACGTACAGCTCGGTGCGGTTGCAGGTCGACAGGATGGCAACTTCGAACGCGCGCCGGCTCTGCGTCAGTTCGTGCAGCGCCTGCACCAGCTTGTCGGGGCCGAACGCCACCTGCTCGCGGATGGCAAGCGGCGCGGTGTGATGGTTGACCCCGAGGGCGAGAAGCTGCATGACGGCAGATGGCCGAAAGAAAAATGAAGACTGTTATTTTACTTTACCCGCAGCCCAAGCTGCACGCGCGGGTGGATTCAAATCAAAACGCAGGCGGTCGTAATAGCGCCCGCGATAGAGCAGGCGGCGGTGTTGGGGAGAATCGGAGAATCCGTTGCGGGTGTGCAGTACGTTGTTGCAGACGATGCCCATGCCGGGGCGCAGGCGGGCGGTAAGGGTGTATTCCGAGCCGGCGAGGATGTCGGCCAGGGTTCTGACCGCGGCTTGGGTGACGGCGTCATTTTTCCATACGATGGAGCGGGTGCGCGCGGTGTAGCGCATGGTAAGAAAGCCCTGCTCGGGATCGATCGCGAACACCGGCCCGCTTTGTTCTGCCCGGGCAATGTTGTCCTCGTCCATGCGCGCGGGGATGGTCATCGCGTCGGGCTGCATCAGCGCGGCGACGTAATCGGGGCTGGCGTCGCGCAGCTGGATATAGGCGATTTCATGATCGAGCAGGGCGTTCTCGCCGCCTTCTTCGGCGTCCTGCGCGCAGTGCAGGGTCATGCCGAGGATGCGGCGGTCGGGCGCATTGTAGTAGCCGTCGGTGTGCCAGTTGATCGGCTTGTGGGTATAGGGGATGAACTCGCCGCGCACGCTGCCCTCGTCGCCCGCCGGGGTGATACTGGACAGTCCGTCCTCGTCGGCGAGGTAGTTGCCTTCCAGGCGGACCAGGCCGAGCTGCTGCCCTAGCTGCTTGGGGATCGACTTGTCGGCGGCGGGCAGGTGCGGCGCGCTGTAGATCGCCATATTGGCGCGCGCGCAGCGGGTTTCGAGGGCGTCGATCTCGTCCGGGGCGAGATGGCGCGGATCCGCCAGCGGCACGACCAGTTCGTCGACGCTGCGCGGGTAGGCGGCAAGCCGTGCAGCGCGCCAGGCGCGGTAGCCGCTTTCGTTGGCCAGATCGAACGGCGACGGCATTTGAATTTACTCCGGGGGCAGCATGTCGGGCGAGCCGAAGCCGCGCTTGACCGGCGCGTCGGACAGGAGACCCTTGAAGCTCTTTCTCACCGTGCCCATCATCTCGGGCATTTCGATGTCCATGATCTGGTCCATGATCCAGGTCTTGTCGTCGTCGCCCATCTCCTCGCGGATCTGCAGGCCGAGGAAGCGCAGTGCGGGGAAGCTGGCCTTGTCGTCGTCGGGGAACTCGAACTCGGCGTAGTCGGCAAAGCGGCGGTTCAGGAAGTCGATGAATTCGGCCTTGAAGTTGCGGTCGGGATCGGGACCAGCCGACTCGATGATGTTTTCCTCCATCACCTCGCCCAGCCGGTTGGCGATCGCCTGCAGCACTTCGACGCGGCGCTCGGGCGTCTGCGAGGAATAGGCCATGCGGTCGCAGTAATGCGCCAGGAAAGCGATGAATTCGGCGATCAGCTTGAAGCCGCGCGCCGGGGTGATGATGTCGTAGTTTTCGCGGCCGAGGTTGTCGACGGACTTGTCGGCGACGCGCCAGATGGTCGAGGCGACCGCGCTGGCGATTTCCCCGGCGCTGCGTTCGCCGTCTTTCTTGAACCAGATGGTGCGGACTTTGACGGGCTTGACCATGAGCGTTTTCCTTTATTCGCCGGTGGCAACGGGGCGCGCGGGATCGGTGATCCATTCGCTCCATGAACCGGGGTAGAGTCGTGAACCGGGAAGGCCGGCGATTTCCATCGCCAGAATGTTGTGGCAGGCGGTGACGCCGGAGCCGCACATGTGGATGACCTGCCAGGCCGGCTTGCCTTTCAGCAGCGCCTGATAATTCTCGCGCAACGCCTCGGGCGGCAGATAGGTGCCGTCCACGTCGAGGTTTTCGTCGAACGGCCAGTTGATGGCGCCGGGCACGTGCCCGGCCACCGGGTCGAGCGGCTCGAATTCGCCGGAGAAGCGGCGATCCGGACGCGCGTCGATAATGAGTTGCTCGCCGGTCTGCGATGCACGCAATACTTCGTCCGCCGCCACGATCTGGGTGGGTTCGGGCAGGCAGGCGCAAGCCGCCTTGTGCGGTGTCGGCACGTCGGCATTGAGCGGGCGTTTTTCACGCAGCCACTTCGGATAGCCGCCGTCCAGCAGCGCCACCCCGGGGTGACCGAGCCAGCGCATCATCCACCACAGCCGCACGGCCATCGAGCCATAACTGTCGTCGTACACCACCGCCTGCTTGTTGACGCCGATCCCCCACGCGCACAGCTTTTCGACCAGCACGCGGGGATCGGGCAGCGGATGCCGCCCCGTGGTTTCGCCGACGGGGGCGGAAAGATCGTCGTCCAGATGAACATAGCGTGCGCCCGGGATATGGGCTTTCGCGTAGGCCTGGCGGCCGGCATCGGGATCGGTCAGGGTGAAACGGCAATCCAGAATGACCCAGTTCGGGTCATCCAGATGCGCGGCCAGGTCTTCGGTGGTAACGAGGGTATTGGTGAACATGCTTGGAGCCGGCAGTGGCGAGCCTCGGGCCAGGAAAGGGGAGCGTGGGATGCACGACTCTCCGCTCTCGACTCTGCGCTCTCCGCTAGATCAGTAGCCGCCCTTGCCGAAAGGCTTGGGCAGGCCGGCGACGCGGCAACCCTGGCGAGCCGGCATGTTGGGGAACAGCTCATACAGCTTTTTCTTCCAGTCGGTGCCCGGATGGAGTTCCTGTATTTCGGCCAGCATGTTGCGGAAGTTGGGAGTTTGACCGTCGTCCTTGTATTTGTCGCGCAGGTAGTTGATGACCTGCCAGTGCTCGTCGGTCAGGGTGATTTTTTCCGCCGCGGCGATGACCGGGGGAACATCGTCGCTGAAATTGGCTTCCAGCAGAAAGTCCTCATCGCCGGTTTCGAGCTCTTCACCATTTACAACATAAGACATATTTTCTCCTTCCGGGTTGGTTTCAAAAATTCGCCTGAACCACAGGCGCAATGGATTTATGCGGGATGAAAATCCCGCAGCCGAACAGGCGGTTGCGCCCCAGGCCCTCGTCCTGCAGTTGCAGCGACTTGTGCGGCGGTACGTCGTGGAGCATCAGGCTGTAGCCATGGAGGGGGCCGGATGCGCTTTGCAGCGTTTGCGGCATGCCGCAGATAAACCCGCAACGCAGCTGGAAATGGCCATCCAGTTCGCGCATCACGTCCTGCACGAATTGTTCTTCAGTGGCGCTGCCCGTGTCAACGAAATGGGCGTAGATATTGCTGAACGGGCTGAATTCGCGGGCCTTGAAACTGCCGATGTGCAGGGCGTGACCAGCCAGATCGAGCCTTTGCCCGGCCAGTTCCTGCATGTCGGCCACCCGCGTCCTGGGCACGCGCACGAACAGTTTGGTGCGCCGGTTGATGTTGAGCGAGGCGTCGCCGCTGTTGGTTTCCGCGCCTTTCAGGTGCTGGATGCCGGTGCCGCTGTTCTCGTTCAGCCATGGCAGCAGGCCCTGCAGCGCATCCGCCAGCATCTGCGCATTGTCGGTCGGGATGGTCGTGCCGACCAGATCGAACTGCAGATCGATCATGTGGGGCGTGTAGGTCTCGGGCTTGTTTTCCGGCCAATCCCAGTTCATGGCGCGTCTCCCGCATGATCGCGGGCCCAGGCCTGCATGATGTCGGCCCAGTTCTGCGCGCTGACCGGGTCGACGTCGAAAATGGTGAAGCGCTTGTTTTCGCGGATACGGACGCGCAGGAAAGGCACGCCGCCCGATTCGTGGGTCAGGTGCTGGAATTCGACCTCCTGGCCGCCGAAGGGCAGGCGAATTTTGTCTAGGGGGGTGATTTCAGGCATGGGATTTCATCCGCGGTGCTCCAGGTTTCATCGGTGTCCTGTTTTGCCTGGCGCACATTAGTTTTTAAAGACAGCTAGGTATGCGTTATGAGGGCAACGCATGGTATTTCAACCCTGTTTCGGCAAGGGCTTGCCTTAACTATAATATTTTAATACTCTTATCTATTCCTGTGGCAGGCGTGTAATGTCTCATTCTTTGCCTGAACGAGGCATACCCGTGTTGGGGAAATCGCCATACCCCATGTGGGTAGGTATCGACCTACCGCAATGGGGTAGGCGATTTACCCATGAGAATGATGGTGGCGCGGCCGCCCAGCCAATAAGATATTAGGCATACCGTTGAGCTGTCTGCTGAGCGGGCACTTCGAATTTTCTAGGAGAAGAAGATAATGGCAAAGCAAATGATTGATACGCCCAATCTGGACGAGCTTGAAACAGGCCCGTGGCCCAGCTTCGTGACCGGCTTCAAGCGTCTGGCCAAGGAAAACGACATGATGGTTGACCTGATGGGTCAGCTGGAAACGTCCTACCAGCACATGAAGGGGTACTGGAAGGGCGGTACGGTCGGCGTGTTCGGTTATGGCGGCGGCATCATTCCGCGCTTTACCGAGCTGAAGGACGAGAATCACAAGCCGCTGTTCCCCGAGGCGGCCGAATTCCATACGCTGCGCATCATGCCGCCGGCCGGCATGCATTACACCTCCAACCTGCTGCGCGAGATGTGCGACGCATGGATGGAGACCGGTGGTTCGGGCATGATCGCGTTCCACGGCCAGTCCGGCGACATCATGCTGCAGGGCTGTAAGACGGAGGATGTCCAGAAGGCCTTCGACAGATTCAACGACATGGGCTTCGACCTCGGTGGCGCCGGCCCTGCGCTGCGCACGTCGATGTCGTGCGTGGGTGCTGCCCGCTGCGAAATGTCCTGCTTCGATGAAGCCAAGGCCCTGCGCATCGTCATCAACAACAATATCGACGACATGCACCGCCCGTCGCTGCCGTACAAATTCAAGTTCAAGTTCTCCGGCTGTCCGAACGACTGCGTCAACGCCATCCAGCGTTCCGACATGGCCACCATCGGCACCTGGCGCGACAACATCCGCGTCAACGAGGCGCAGGTTCAGGATTACTACAAGGCGCACGGCATGTCCGATCTCGTTAACGACGTGATCAGCAAGTGTCCGACCAAGGCCATTACCCTGGTTGCCGCTGACAAGCTTGTCGCCAGCGACACCGTGTCGGTTGCCAGGTTGGGCGACGGCAATGCCCTGTGCATCGACAACAAGAACTGCGTGCGCTGCATGCATTGCCTGAACGTCATGCCTGGCGGCCTGCTGCCCGGCAACGACAAGGGCGTCACCATTCTGGTGGGCGGCAAGAGCGTGCTGAAGATCGGCGCGACCATGGGTACCGTGGTGATCCCGTTCATGAAGATGGAGTCCGACGAGGACTTCGAAAAGCTGAACGAGCTGTCGCGCAATGTCATCGACTTCTTCGCGGAAAACGCGCTGGAGCACGAGCGCACCGGCGAAATGATCGAGCGTATCGGCCTGGCCAACTTCCTGGAAGGCCTGGATATTCCGGTCGACCCCAACATGATCAGCCAGCCGCGCGCCAACCCGTATTTCCGTGGCGACGACTGGGATGAGCAGGTCGAGAAGTGGAACGAGCACAAGCAGTCAGCCGCCTAATTTTTGCTTACCCCGGGTTTCGGCGCGAGCCGGGATCCGTGTATAAATCAAGTTGGAGATAAAACCATGGCAGAACTACGTCCGCCTATCGAGTCCGGCGCACCGGATCCGATGCCCTACATGCACCCCGTGATGGTGAAGAACTATGGCAAGTGGGCTTTCCACAACCATCCGAAGCCGGGTGTCCTCTATCACCGCGCCGAGTCCGGCGACGAAATCTGGACCGTCAAGGCCGGCACCCAGCGCCAGATGGACCACTACACCATCCGCGAACTGGCCGACATTGCCGACCAGTATGCTGACGGCTTCGTGCGTTTCACCGCGCGTTCCAACATCGAGTACATGGTGGCCGATGGCTCCAAGGTCGAGCCGCTGATCAAGGCGCTGAACGACAAGGGCTACCCCATCGGCGGCACCGCCAACTCGATCTCCATGATTGCGCATACCCAGGGTTTCCTGCATTGCGACATTCCCGCCACCGACGCTTCCGGCGTGGTCAAGGCGCTGATGGACGAGCTGTACGACGACTTCGTCAAGTGCGAGATGCCCAACCGCGTCAAGCTGTCCACCTCCTGCTGCGAAATCAACTGCGGCGGCCAGGCCGACCTCGCCATCATCGTGCAGCACACCAAGCCGCCGAGGATCAACCATGATCTGGTTGCCAACGTGTGTGAGCGTCCCTCCGTCGTGGCGCGCTGCCCGGTGGCTGCGATCCGCCCCGCTCTGGTGAACGGCAAGCCTTCGCTGGAAGTCGACGAGAAGAAGTGCATCTGCTGCGGCGCCTGCTTCCCGCCCTGCCCGCCGATGCAGATCAACGATCCCGTGCATTCCAAGATTGCGATCTGGGTGGGTGGCAAGAACTCCAACGCCCGCTCCAAGCCGACCTTCCACAAGCTGGTCGCTGCGGGCCTGCCGAACAATGCGCCGCGTTGGCCGGAAGTCGCCGAGGTGGTCAAGAAAATTCTGCAGACCTACAAGGAAGACGGCAAGCCTTGGGAGCGCATGAATGACTGGATCGATCGGATCGGCTGGCCCGCATTCTTCGAGAAGACCGGTCTGCCCTTCACCAAGTATCACATCGATAACTGGCGCGGCAGCCGTACAACGCTGAACGCTTCTGCTCACATCCGCTTCTAATCCGGAAGGTGGCCTCCGCGAGGATCGCGGGGGCCTAATCTGGATTTAAGAATCGATTTTTCGGAGTAGTTACATGCAATTCGGTATTCTTGTGAACGAAGGGCCTTACAGCCATCAGGCAAGTGATTCGGCCTTTCTTTTCGTGCGCGCAGCGCTTGAAAAGGGCTACAAAGTCCCACGCGTTTTTTTCTATCACGATGGCGTGTATAACGCTTCGCGTCTCGCAACCCCGCCGCAGGACGATCGCAACGTCGGTGCGCGCTGGTCCAGGCTGGCTGCGGATCATGGTGTGGATCTGGTTGTCTGTGTGGCTGCAGCGCAGCGCCGCGGCATCACGGACGGGGTGCTGGGCGATAACTTCCGCATCTCGGGTCTGGGGCAATTGGTCGAGATGGGTATTCAGTACGATCGTCTCGTGACGTTCGGCGATTGAGGAGACGAGATGAGCGATATGGATGAGATGGAAGACGGCTCCGGCATCGTCAAAAAATTCATGTTCCTGAACCGCAAGGCGCCGCACGGCACCGTGTACGCCCTGGAAGGGCTGGAAGTGGTGCTGATTACGGCTGCTTTCGATCAGGATGTGAGCATGGTGTTCACCGATGACGGTGTCTACCAGTTGATGAAGGGCATCGACAGCAAGGGCATCGAAGTCAAGGATTTCTCCAAGACCTACCGTGCGCTGGACGGCTACGACATCGAGAAGCTCTATGTCGACCAGGCGTCGATGGATGCGCGTGGTCTGACCGAGGACGACCTGATTGTGGATGTGACGGTGCTCGCCGTCGATGAGATGGCAAATCTCATGGCTGAGCAAGACGTCGTGATCAGCTTCTAAGGGGAAGGATATGCTGCATATTGTGAACAAATCGGCCACTGATCGCGGTTCGCTGGAAAGCTGCCTGCGCATGGCCACCAAAGGTTCTGCTGTACTGCTGATCGAAGACGCGGTTTATGCCGCGACAAGCGGCAATACGGCGGCAGCGAAAATCCAGGCAGCAGTGGCTGACCTCAAGATTTACGCACTCGGTCCTGATCTGGCGGCGCGCGGCATGGTCGGGCGCGTGCTGGACGGAGTCAATGTCGTGGATTACGGCGGTTTTGTGGATCTGGTCGCAGAGCACAGCAACTGTCAGTCTTGGCTGTAACTTTTAATTAAAGGAGTATTGCTATGCCCATGGTGAACATCGCCGGTAAAGAAGTCGAAGTCGACGAAGAAGGCTATCTGGTCGATCTGTCGCAGTGGAACGAAGACATTGCCAAATACATGGCTGTCGAAGAAAAGGTCGATCTGACCGAGAGCCACTGGGAAGTTGTCAACTTCCTGCGTGAGTACTACGCCGAATACCAGATCGCACCCGCGGTGCGCGTGCTGACCAAGGCTATCGGCAAGAAACTTGGCGCTGAAAAAGGCAACAACAAGTACCTGTACGAGTTGTTTCCCTACGGTCCCGCCAAGCAGGCTTGTAAGATCGCTGGCCTGCCCAAGCCGACTGGCTGTATTTAAGTCGTAATATTGTCGGGTCGCCCCGGATTCATTCGGGGTGGCTTCGATTTTCAGGCTGTGTTTCCCAATCGAATGTGGCTGGGCTATGCCAGATTCGCGTTTGATTCGTAAACACAACGTTGTTGGGAGATGGGTTTGTCTACTGTGACGATGATTTATGCCGGGATGTTTTACATCGCCACCCTGTTGCTGGTGGTGGGCCTGGTCTACAAGATTTTTGATTACAGCCGCACGCCCGCGCCGCTGAAGATCCCGACCACGCCTGCGCCCGTCACGCAAAAGGGTGTCGTGTACCGGATGGCGAAAGAAGTGGTGCTGTTCGAATCGCTGTTCAAGTCCAACAAATGGATCTGGATATTCGGCTGGCTGTTTCATATGGGACTGTTCCTGGTGCTGGCGCGCCATCTGCGCTATTTCACCGAGCCGGTCTGGTTCTGGGTCGGCATCGTGCAGCCGTTTGGAAAATACGCCAGCATCATGATGGTGATCGGCCTGGCCGGCCTGCTGGCGCGGCGTTTCCTGGTCGACCGGGTGCGCTACATTTCGACCCCGTCCGATTACCTGATGCTGGTGCTGCTCATTGGCATCGGCCTGTCGGGCATGATGATGACTTTCGTCGTGCACACCGACATCGTGGCGCTCAAGGCCTTCTTCCTGGGCCTGATGTATCTCGACCTGCAGCCGGTTCCGCAGGATCCAATCCTGCTGGTTCACCTTGCCATGGTGGCGCTGCTGATGGCGATCTTCCCGATCAGCAAGCTTTTGCATGCGCCGGGCGTCTTCTTCAGCCCCACGCGCAACCAGGTGGACAACCCGCGCGAGCATCGCCATGTGGCGGCGTGGGCTGCTCGGCTCGATCAGAAAAACTGATTCGTTGACATCGATTGACGAACGCGTAAGTACGAACAAAGGACCCTCAAGTGGCTGCTGCTGAATTTGACATTCCGGTAATCAAGGACGACATCGAAGTTCCCAAGCTGCAGGAAGGCGTGATGGCGCATGCCAAGACCTTCCCGGCGGCCAAGCCGGTACAGGACTCCATGGGCTACCCGCATGAGCTGGGTGAGGACTGGAAAGAGCGTGCACTCGACAAGATGGGCGACCTGCTGGGCAAGTACCGCTCGCTGAAGGTGTTCATGGATGCCTGCGTGCACTGCGGGGCGTGCACCGACAAATGCCACTACTACCTGGGCACGTCCGATCCCAAGAACATGCCGGTGGCGCGCCAGGACCTGATGCGTCAGGTCTATCGCCGCTACTTCACCACCGCGGGCAAGCTGTTCCCGAAACTGGTGGGCGCCAAGGACCTGACCAAGGAAATCCTCGACGACTGGTACAGCTACTATTATCAGTGTTCGGAATGCCGTCGCTGCTCGGTGTTCTGCCCGTATGGCATCGATACTGCCGAAATCACCATGGCCGGCCGCGAAATCCTCAACCATGTCGGCATGGGGCAGAAGTATTCCAACGAGATTCTGAGCAAGGTCCACAGGATCGGCAACAACCTCGGCCTGCCCGGCCCCGCGCTGGCGGACACCCTGGAAGGCCTGGAAGAAGACATCGAAGCCGACACCGGTGTGGCGGTGAAAATGCCGCTCGATATGAAAGGCGCGGAAGTGCTGCTGGTCACGCCGTCCGCGGACTTCTTCTCAGAGCCGCACGTCGAGTCGTTGATCGGCTACGCCAAGGTTTTCCACGCCGCCGGCATCAGCTGGACCCTGTCCACCCACGCTTCGGAAGCCGGCAATTTCGGTCTGTTCAATGGCAACTACGAAAGCATGCGCAAGGTCGCCATGCGGATTCGCGATGCTGCGCTCGAACTCGGCGTCAAGCGCATCGTGGTCGGCGAGTGCGGTCACGCCTGGCGCGTCGCCTACAGCTTCTGGAACACGCTGACAGGTATTGGTTACGGCGGCAACGATCCGTTCTCGATCGAACTGCAAAAGCAGCTTGATCCGGCCTACCCGCAGCCGCAGCACATCTGCGAGCTGACCAACGACCTGGTCAAGTCCGGCAGGATCAAGGTCGACCCGTCCCTCAACGACGATCTGGTCGTGACCTATCACGACTCGTGCAACGTGGCGCGCGCATCGCGCATGGGTACCGAGCCCGGCGGCCAGTTCACCATTCCGCGCGAGTTGATCAAGTCGGTGGTGAACAATTTCCACGACATGGCGGACGAGACCATAGGCGAATCCACCTTCTGCTGCGGCGGCGGCGGCGGCCTGCTGACCGACGACCTGATGGAAGTCCGGGTCAAGGGTGCATTGCCGCGCGCCACCGCGCTGAACAATGTGATCAAGGAACACCAGGTCAATTTCATGGCCATGATCTGCGCCATCTGCAAGGCGCAGTTCACCAAGGTATTGCCCAAGTATGGCTTCGACATGAGCATGGTGGGCGGAGTGCATCAATTGGTTAGCAAGGCGATCAAGCTGGACTGAGTCAGTCCAGGCTGATCGCGATTTATCTATCTTAGTTACGTAGGCGTTAGGAGAACCAACATGGCTGTCACGACGAACAAAGTAAAAACCGAAGGCGTTACATGGCGTCGTTATAAGGATGGCGAATCGCTAGGCGACATTCGCTCTGCCCAGGACATGATTTTCCAGGCGAGCTGGACGCACAAGTGCCCGGAGTACATGCTTTCCACGCCGCCCTGCCAGGGCTCCTGCCCGGCCGGTGAAGACATCCGTGGCTACCTCAACATCGTGCGCGGCATCGAGAAGCCGCCGGCAGGCGTGACCTGGCAGGAATATGCCTTCCGTCGTGTCACCGAAGCCAACCCCTTTCCTGGCGTGATGGGCCGTGTCTGCCCGGCACCGTGCGAATCCGGCTGTAACCGCAACATGGTCGAAGACCATGTCGGCATCAATGCAGTCGAGCACTTCATCGGCGACTGGGGCATTGAAAACAACATGGCCTACACCTCCACGGCAGCCGAAACCGGCAAGAAAGTGGCCATCATCGGTGCCGGCCCTGCCGGTCTGGCAGCCGCCTACCAGCTGCGCCTGCGTGGCCATGGCGTCACCATTTTCGACGAGCATGAAGAGCTCGGCGGCATGATGCGCTACGGCATCCCCGGTTTCCGCACCCCGCGTGAAATGCTCGATGCCGAAATCAAGCGCATCATCGACCTCGGCGTCGAAACCCGCCTGAAGACGCGCATCGGTTCCGACGTCAGCTTCGAGCAGATCGAGAAGGAATTCGACGCCATCTTCATGGCGATGGGTGCCCAGGCTGGCCGTCCGTTGCCGGTTCCCGGCGCCGAAGCGCCCAACTGCGTGACCGCCATGGCCTTCCTGCGTGCGTTCAACGAAGGCCGCCTGCAACACGTCGGCAACCGCGTGGTGGTGATCGGCGGTGGCGATACCTCGATCGACGTTGCGACCGTTGCCCGTCGTCTGGGCAATGTCACCAAGTCGGGCACTGCTGACGATCGTCCGGAAGCTGTGATTGCCGGCCATATGGCCCATGATGTGGCTTCGATTTCTGTCCGTGAAGGCGCCGAAGTGGTGCTGGTGTCGCGTTCCACCATCGACAAGATGGCCGCCAACAAGCACGAAGTCGAGCACGCCCAGCAGGAAGGCATTGAAATCATTGGCGGCGTGACGCCGGTTGGCGTGGTGGTCGACGCGAATGGCCGTGCCACCGCCCTGCGCGTCGCCGACTTCGTGCTGGAAGGCAAGGAAACCAAGCTTGTCGAGGGCACCGAGCGTGACCTGCCTGCGGACCTGATCGTCTCGGCCATCGGCCAGGGCGTCGACTTCACCGGCCTTGAGCAGTTCAACAACAACAACGGCCTGATGAAAGTCGACAAGAATTATCGTTTCCCCGGCAAAGAGCACATCTTCGTCGGCGGCGACGTGCTGCGCCCGCATCTGCTGACCACGGCGATCGGCCACGCCGCCATCGCAGTCGACGGCATCGACGCCTTCCTCAAGGGCCGCGAACTCGACAAGCGCCCGAAAGTGGACGTCCACCATTTCGACGAAATCCGCAAGTGGCTCGAAACAGGACATGAATACAATGAAGTCAAAGGCCAGATCTGGGGCACCGATGAGCGCAAGGACATCCTGCACAACTTCGATGACCGTTCGGCGCGCTACATCATTCCGCACGACGACCTGTTCCTCGGCCACTTCCCCAACGTGCCGCGTCATGTCCGTGAAGTGACCACGCTGGACAAGGAAGGCGCACTGGGCAACTTCGAAGAACGCCTGCATGCGCTGTCCGAAAAGAACGTCATTGACGAAGCCAAGCGCTGCATGTCCTGCGGCCAGTGCTTCGAATGCGACAACTGCGTGGTCTATTGCCCGCAGGTCGCCGTGTTCAAGGTGAAGAAGAAGGACAACCCCACCGTGGGACGCTACGTCGACACCGACTACAGCAAGTGCATCGGCTGCCACATTTGCGCCGATGTCTGCCCCACCGGTTACATCATCATGGGTATGGGTGACTAAGCGTGGCAGGCAAAATAAAAAGCCTCCTGATCCTGGGTGCGGTCGTGCTGACGACGGCTGCCCTGGCCTGGGCCGGGTCTGACACCCGGCCCAAGGCCAGTGGTGTCCCCATGCCGGTCATCCAGAAAGCCGTCAAGGGCGAGCAGTGTGTGGAAGACACCGACTACATGCGGCGCAACCACATGGTGGTGCTGGATCAGCACCGCGACAAGGTCGTGATTGAGGGTATTCGCACCAAAAAGCACAGCCTCAAGGAGTGCATCGAGTGCCACGCCAGTGAAACGACGGGCAGCGTTGCAGCCGCCAAGGATGACTTTTGCGTGAGTTGCCACAGCTATGCAGCGGTGAAGATCGATTGTTTCGATTGTCATTCCACCAAACCGCAAGGCTCGATCGCAATGCATTCGCTGAATGCTGAAACGGCGCACTACAAGCACAAGCTTGCCGCGCAGGCGACAAGCAAGGTCAGTGTTGAAGAGATGGCTGGGGTTGCCCAATGAGTGAACTGAAACCAATGTCTGACCAGGTGCCTGCGTCGCCCGAACGTCGCCGCTTTGTCGGCGCCGCCGCGGCGACTGCTGCGGGGTTGACGATTGCGCCGGGTGTGATGCTGTATCAAGTGGCGCATGGCCGGCCGGAAGAACAGGCTGCCAGCAGCGCCGTGCGCTGGGGCATGCTGGTCGATGCGACCAAGTGTGCGACAGGCTGCAACGACTGCGTGACCGCGTGCAGCACCGAAAACGGCTGGACGCCGGTGGCGGAGAGCAAGCATCCGAAGCAGGCGCCGCAGTGGATCCGCAAGCTGGAGTTGCAGGACCCGCTGACGCAGATGGAAACCAACCTGCCGATGATGTGCCAGCATTGTGCCGAGCCGCCCTGCGTGGATGTCTGCCCGACCGGCGCCTCGTTCAAGCGTGCCGACGGCATCGTGCTGGTCGATCGTCACACCTGCATTGGTTGCCGCTACTGCATGATGGCCTGCCCCTACAAGGCGCGTTCGCTGGTGCACGAGCATCTGAACGACACCCAGAAGCCTGATGTCCCGCGCGGCATCGGCTGCGTCGAGGCCTGCACCTTCTGTGTGCAGAAGGTCGATCGCGGCGACGGCAACACCGCGTGTGCCGAAGCCTGCACCGCAGCCGGCCACAACGCCTTGCTGTTCGGCGACATGAATGATCCCGAGAGCGAGATTTCAAAGCGTCTGCGCGAACTGCCGACCAAGCAGGTGCGTGTCGATCTGAATCTCAACCTTGGCGTTCGCTATCACGGAATCTAAAACAACATGGCAAGCATTACCTTCCGCGAAGTAGAAGGCAGCAGCCTGAAGTACTGGCTGCTGTTCGGGGGCCTGGGCCTCTTCGTCCTGTTCGGCGCACTGGCCTGGAATACCATGCACCACTACGGCCACGTCGTGACCGGGATGGACAACCAGATCGTCTGGGGCCTGCCGCACGTGTTCGCGGTGTTCCTCATCGTGGCGGCCTCCGGCGCCCTGAACGTCGCGTCGATCGCGTCGGTATTCAACAAGCCGATGTACAAGCCGCTGGCGCCGCTGTCGGCGATTCTCTCGCTGGCCCTGATGCTGGGCGGTCTGCTGGTGCTGGTGCTCGATCTTGGGCGTTCCGACCGCCTGATCGTGGCGATGACGAACTTCAACTTCAAGTCGATGTTCACCTGGAACGTGTTCCTGTATTCCGGCTTCTTCGGGCTGGTGGGCGTCTACCTGTGGACCATGCTGGACCGCAGCGTCAAGTCATACTCCAAAGCGGCGGGCACGGCGGCCTTCATCTGGCGTCTGGTCCTGACGACCGGTACCGGCTCGCTGTTCGGCTTCCTGATCGCGCGTGAACTGTATGGTACCGCCATGCTGGCGCCGATGTTCATCATCATGTCGTTTGCCTATGGCCTCGCGATCTACCTGATGGTGCTGGCTGCAGCCTATGCCTGGACCGGCCGGGCTTTGGGCGATGCCGTGATGATGCGGCTGAAGGGCCTGCTCGTGGTGTTTGTCGCGGCGGTGCTGTATTTCGTCGTCGTTCACCATCTGACCAATCTCTATTTCGCCAAGTTTCACGGGGTCGAAGCCTTCATCCTGCGCGACGGCGGCATCTTCACCACCCTGTTCTGGGTGGGGCAGATCGTCATCGGCGGCGTGGCACCGCTGGTGATCCTGCTCTCCGGCCTTGGCAAACAGCGCACGTGGATCATGGTTGCGTGCGGGCTCGTCGTTGCGGGCGGCATGGCGCAGATGTATGTCACCATCATCGGTGCGCAGGCCTACCCGCTCGACATGTTCCCCGGCCTGATCGTGAATAGCAGTTTCTATGATGGCGTCGTCCACAGCTACACGCCCAGCATGCCCGAGCTGTTCCTCGGTCTCGGCGGGGTGGCGATTGCGCTGCTGGTGACCACCTTTGCGATCAAGGTGCTGCGCCTGTTGCCGGTCAGCCTGGACGACGCCACCGTCGCCAAGCTGGAACATTGATTTGCATGAACCTGCCGGGTGATCGCCTGGCAGGGGATTGGCCAGCATGAACCCGCAAGTCACATCAAACGATTCTTCCCGGCGCGGGGCTCTTATGCCCCGCGTCTTCATTTCTGCCGCGCATAAATCGTCCGGCAAGACCACGCTCACGCTCGGGTTGTGTGCTGCCCTGCACGCGCGCGGCCATGCGGTGCAGCCCTTCAAGAAAGGGCCCGACTACATCGATCCGCTGTGGCTGGGGATGGCGGCGCAGCGCCCCTGTTACAACCTCGATTTCCACATGATGCAGCGCGATGAAATCGAGCAGCAGTTCGCCCGTGCCGCAACAAGCGCACGCATCAGCCTGATCGAGGGCAACAAGGGCCTGTACGACGGGCTCGACCTCGACGGCAGCAACAGCAATGCGGCGCTCGCCAAGCTGCTGGGCGTGCCGGTGGTGCTGGTGATCGACGCGCGCGGCATGACGCGCGGGGTGGCGCCGCTGATTCTGGGCTACCAGGCATTTGATCCGGCGATCCGCATTGCCGGCGTCATCCTCAACAATCTCGGCGGCAGCCGCCACGAATCCAAGCTGCGCACGGTGATCGAGCATTACACCGACGTCGAGGTGATCGGCGCAGTGCAGCACGAGCCCGGCCTGCAGATCGCCGAGCGCCATCTGGGGCTGGTGCCGGCCAACGAGCAGGATGCCGCACGCGTACGGATTCGGCATGTGGGAGAGCGGGTGGCGGCGCAGGTCGATATTGACCGCCTGCTGGCGATTGGCGACAGTGCGCCGGATTTGAACATCGAACTGCTGCCTGAGGCAGGAATCCCAGCCGAGCGGGTGCGTATCGGCATCGCTCACGACCAGGCCTTCGGCTTTTACTACAGCGAGGATCTCGACACCCTGCGTGCCGAAAACGTCGAGCTGGTCGACATCGACACCCTGCATGAGCAGGCCCTGCCCGAAGTCGATGGCCTCATCATTGGCGGCGGCTTCCCCGAAATGTTCATGGCAGAACTCGAAGCCAACGCGTCATTGCGCACCCGTATTCGCGGAGCCATTGAAGCAGGGTTGCCGACCTATGCCGAGTGCGGGGGGCTGATGTATCTGTCGCGGCACCTCAGCTGGCAGGGACAGACGCGGGAGATGGTCGGCGTGGTGCCGGGCGATACCGTGATGCACGAACGTCCTGTCGGCCGCGGTTATGCGCGGCTGCAGCCGACTGGCGATGACCGTTGGCAGGAAACGGCGAGCATCCCGGCGCACGAATTTCACTATTCGAGCCTGGAAAATCTGCCTGCCGACTCCATGTATGCCTATCAAGTGACGCGCGGACATGGCATCGATGGCCAGCACGACGGCTATCAGCGACACAACTTGCTGGCCGGCTACGTGCATCGCCGGGGTGCCGGCGAGCGGGGCTGGATCGCGCCGTTTTTGAAGCAGGTGCGCGCGCACAAGGCGCGCATCACGGATTAATTTTTTGGCAGCTTAATTTTCAAAGGACATTCCATGATCAAGATTACCAACGCCGCCGCCGAGCAGATTCGCACTGCTGCCAACAATCCCGACGTTCATGGCATGGTGCTGCGTGTCGCCGCCTATCAGGAAGACGACGGCAGCGTGAACTTCGGCATGGGCTTCGATCAGGAGCGCGAAGCGGACGAGCAGTTGATCGTCAACGGCATCGAGATTCTGATCGCCAGCTCCAGCACCCCCTACCTGCAGGGCGTCACGCTCGATTTCGTCGAAATGAGCCCGGGCGACCTGCGCTTCATTTTCATTCCGCCCTATTCAGCAGAAGACGGCCCCGCCGAACCTGACGACCAAGCTGCCCCCGCCGAGTAAATCCCATGAATTACCTGCCGATTTTCCTCGACCTGCGCGACCGCCATTGTCTGGTGGTGGGCGGTTCCGAAACCGCCGCGCGCAAGGCTGAACTGCTGTTGCGCGCCGGCGCCCACGTCGAGGTTGCTGCGCCCGCGCTGCACGAAGGCTTTGCGCGCCTGCCGCATGCCGACCATCTGCAGCGGGTGGCCGATGCTTTCACGCCTGAGCTTCTGGAGGGCAAGGATGTCGTGATCGTGGTCGAGGAAGACGAAGCCCTTGCCAAGGAGGTCGCCGATGCGGCGCGTGCGCGAAACATCCCGGTCAACGTGGCGGACAAGCCCGCGCTGTGCAGTTTCATCCTGCCGTCGATCATCGACCGCTCGCCGATCATGGTGGCGGTGTCCAGCGGCGGGGAATCGCCGGTGCTGGCGCGGATGCTGCGCGCGCGGCTGGAAACCCTGATTCCCGCGGCCTATGGGCGGCTCTCCGCGCTGGCGTCGCGCGCCAAGGACCGCGTGCGCGCGGCGATCAAGCCGGAACAGCGGCGCGCTTTCTGGGAAAAGGTGTTTCTCTCGCCGGTCGCCGAAATGGTGTTCTCCGGGCGCGACGTCGAGGCCGATTTACAGCTTGATGCCATGATCAGGGACGGCGCCGAACACGACATCCGCCGCGGCGAGGTCTATCTGGTCGGGGCCGGCCCCGGCAATCCCGACCTCTTGACCTTCCGCGCGCTGCGGCTGATGCAGCAGGCCGACGTCATCGTGTACGACCGGCTCGTCTCGCAGCCGATCCTCGACATGTGCCGGCGCGACGCCGAGCGCATCTACGTCGGCAAGGAGCGCGACGACCACGCGGTGCCGCAGGAGGAAATCAACCTCCTGCTGGTGCGCCTGGCCAAGGAAGGCAAGCGCGTGCTGCGGCTGAAGGGGGGCGACCCCTTCATCTTCGGCCGCGGCGGCGAGGAAATCGAGACCCTGGCCGAGCACGGCGTGCCGTTCCAGGTGGTGCCCGGCATCACCGCCGCCGCCGGCGTGGCATCCTACGCCGGGATTCCGCTCACCCATCGCGACTATGCGCAGTCGGTTGCCTTCGTCACCGGCCATCTGAAGGAAAATACCTTCAACATGAACTGGGAAGGCATCGCGCGGAAAGACCAGACCATCGTCATCTACATGGGCCTGAAAGGCCTGCCGCTGCTGTGCGAAGAACTGGTCAGGCACGGCCTGGCGTCCGACACCCCGGCCGCCATCGTGCAGCACGGCACGCTGCCCACCCAGCGCGTCATTACCGGCGACCTCGACACGCTGCCGGCGCTGGCCGAGGAAGCTGGACTCAAGGCGCCCACCCTCATCATCGTCGGCAACGTCGTCAAGCTGCGCGAAAAGCTCGGCTGGTTTCAGCCCGAACTGCACAGCGGCCAGACGCCCCGCACCCCGCTCGAAGCGCCGGACCACCTGCGTTGACCGCAGGATGACGACTGCGCGCCCGCAGCTGGGCAGCCGCGCCGACATCGAAACGCAGGTGGCGGCACTACGGCAGTCCGGGCAGCACATCCAACCGGTGCGGTGGCAGGGCCAACCGGCCTGGCTCAAACTCAGCGTGCCGCAGCCGCCTGCCTGGCGCTACCGGCTGCTGGCCGGCATGGCCAGGCTGCTGCAGCATCCCGCCATGCAGCCGGTGCGCCCGCACGGCGGCGCGGCCGGCATCCGCAACGAAGCCGGGCGCCTCACCGCACTGGCTGCCGCCGGCCTGCGCATGCCGCAGTTGCTGGATCGCGCCGAGCACTGGCTGCTGATTTCCGACCTCGGCCATACCACGCTTGAAGTGCTGGTCCGTCGCGCCGATCCCGTGGCGCAGTTGGAGCACTGGCAGCTCGGCGCCGACTACATTCAACAGGCGCATCGGGCCGGGCAGTATCTCAGCCAGGCATTTGCGCGCAACCTGGTGTGGTCGCCCGAGCATGGCCTCGGTGCGATCGATTTCGAGGACGATCCGATCAGCGCCATGCCGCTGGCACAGGCGCAAATCCGCGACTGGCTGCCGTATATCTTCTCCACCGCGATTTACTTCGAGGACCGCCTGCCGGTGCTGTGTGCGGCGATCCGCAGCGTGCTGGCACAAGAAGACGCCGCCGTGCGCGACGGCGTGTACACAGCGCTGCGCCGCACAGCCTGGCTGCTCGCACTGCGCTGGTTGCCGCAGCGCATGCAGCGGCGCGATGTCCTGAAAACCCAATGTTTTGGCGAACTGGCGGCTTTGTGCAGCCAGCGTTTGTCGCACCCCGCGTCGTGAACTGCCCGTGCTTTCGAGCACGCGCTGTTCGCCCTGTTGCTGTCCGGGCTGATCTTGCTGGTGCCGGTGTGGCCACCTGGAACACGGTGGGCTTGACCGACGGCTTTACCGGCACATGGCTGTCCGCCTGGCTGCGTTCATGGGCGGTGGCGTTTTCCGCTGTGATGGTGGTCGCGCCGCTGGTATGCTGGTTCGTCGCACGTGTCGTCGTGACCAAGGACTGAGGCGCGAGCACACGTTGCGAGCTGCGTAAGGAACAGATCGGGCGGGCTGGGGCTAGAATGCAGGACGAAGGTGCCCTGAAAGAACCCGCTATGACCACCACGCTCACGCTCACCATCGACGGCAACGAAGCCGTTGCCCGCATCGCCTACCTCTGCAACGAGGTGATTGCGATCTATCCCATCACACCCGCCTCCAGCATGGGGGAGTGGGCCGACGAATGGGCCGCGCAGGGCCGCCCCAATGTATGGGGCGCGGTACCGGCCATCATCGAGATGCAGTCGGAAGGCGGCGCCGCCGGCGCACTGCACGGCGCGCTCACCTCCGGTGCGCTGGCCACCAGCTTCACCGCCAGCCAGGGATTGCTGTTGATGATCCCCAACCTCTACAAGATTGCCGGCGAACTCACGCCCTTCGTGCTGCACGTTTCCGCGCGCACGCTGGCCACCCACGCGCTGTCGATCTTTGGCGATCAGTCGGATGTCATGGCCTGCCGCGCCGCCGGCTGCGCGCTGCTCGCCGCCAACTCGCCGCAGGAAGCGCAGGACATGGCGCTGATCGCGCAGGCGGCCACGCTCGCCGGGCGCATCCCGGTGATCCATTTCTTCGATGGCTTTCGCACCTCGCACGAAGTGGCGAAGATCGCCGCGCTCGACGCCGACACCGTTGCCGCCATGCTCGCCCCGGACCTGATCGCCGCGCACCGCACCCGCGCGCTGTCGCCCGAGCACCCGGTGCTGCGCGGCACCTCGCAGAACCCGGACGTGTTCTTCCAGTCGCGCGAGCGCGCCAACCCCTACTACAACGCCTTCCCGCAGCTCGTGCAGGACGCGATGGACCGCTTCGGCGAACTCACCGGACGTCATTACACACTGTTCGATTATGTCGGCGCGCCGGATGCCGAACGCGTCATCGTGCTGATGGGCTCCGGCGCCGAAACCGCGCACGAAACGGTCGCGCATCTCAATGCGCACGGCGAGCGGGTCGGTGTGCTGAAGGTGCGCCTGTACCGGCCGTTTTCGCCGGGCGCGCTCATCGCCGCGCTGCCGGCCACCGCCCAGGCCATCGCCGTGCTCGACCGCTGCAAGGAACCCGGCGCCGACGGCGAGCCGCTCTACAAGGACGTGCTGACCGCGCTGGCGCAGGCGGCGGCCGACGGCACCCGCGCCATGCCCAAAGTCATCGGCGGCCGCTACGGTCTGGCGAGCAAGGAATTCACCCCGGGCATGGTGAAAGCCGTGTTCGACGAACTGGCCGCCGCCACGCCGAAACGCGAGTTCACCGTCGGCATCCACGACGACCTCACCCATCTCTCGCTGCCGTGGGACGCCGCCTTCCGCACCGATGCCTCGCGCCAGCTGCAGCACGCAGTGTTCTGGGGCCTGGGCGCGGACGGTACCGTGTCGGCCAACAAGAACTCGATCAAGATCCTCGGCGAGGCCACCGACCTGCAGGCGCAGGGCTACTTCGTCTTCGACTCCAAGAAATCCGGTGCGGTCACGGTATCGCACCTGCGCTTCGGCACGGCGACGATCCGTTCCACTTATCTAGTCGAGGCGGGCATGGCCGGCTTCGTCGCCTGCCATCAGCCGGTGTTCGTCGAGCGTTACGACCTGCTGGAACACGCCGCACCCGACGGCGTCTTTCTGCTCAACACCCCGGCGCCGCCGGATCGGGTGTGGGACACGCTGCCCGAGAAAATGCGTGCGCAGATCATCGAGAAGCAGCTCCGGTTGTGGGTGATCGACGCCTACGCTGTCGCCGCCGAGGCCGACATGGGGCGGCGTATCAATACCATCATGCAGACCTGCTTCTTCGCCATCTCCGGCATTTTGCCGAAGGACGAGGCCGTCGCCGCGATCAAGCAGGCGGTCGACAAGACCTACGGCAAGAAGAGCCGTCGTCTGGTGGAATTGAATTACAAGGCGATCGACACCACGCTGGCGGCGTTGCACCAGGTCGCCATTCCTCCAGCGGAAGCCATCGAAAACGGGTCCGGGCTGGCACCGGACGGTGCGATGATTGCAGGCATTCCTGATTTCGTGCGCGATCTCACCCTGCCGATTTACCAGGGCCATGGCGATCGCCTTCCGGTGTCTCTGATGCCCGCCGACGGCACCTATCCGCTTGGCACCGCGCAATACGAGAAGCGCAACATCGCACTGGAAATCCCGGTGTGGGATGCGGATCTGTGCACCCAGTGCGGCAAGTGCGTGTTCGTCTGTCCGCACAGCGCGATTCGCGCGCGCGCCTTCACCGAAGAAGCGGCGAAGGATGCCCCGCCGAGCTTCAAGCACGTGCCGGCCAGAAGCAAGGACTTCCCCGCCGGCACCCGCATCAGCTACCAGACGGCGCCGGAGGACTGCACCGGCTGCGGCGACTGCGTCGAAGCCTGCCCGATCCACGACAAGTCGAACGTCAGCCGGCGCGCGGTGAACATGGCGCCGATCGCGCCGCTGCTCGATCAGGAACGCGACAACCTCGCCTTCTTCCTCAAGCTGCCCGAATTCGACCGCAGCCTGGTCAAGCACGGCACCATCCCCGGCTCGATGTTGCTCGACCCGCTGTTCGAGTTTTCCGGCGCCTGCGCCGGTTGCGGCGAGACGCCCTACATCCGGCTGGCTACACAACTCTTCGGTGACCGCATGCTGATCGCCAACGCCACCGGCTGCTCGTCGATCTACGGCGGCAACCTGCCCTCCACCCCCTACACGGTGAACGGCGCCGGGCGCGGTCCTGCGTGGAGCAATTCGCTGTTCGAGGACAACGCCGAATTCGGCCTCGGCATGCGGCTCGCCGCCGACCAGCTGATGGCCTATGCGAAACAGCTGGTGCAGGAGTTGGCCACGGACATCGGCGGCGATCTGGCCGAAGCGCTGGCCGGCGCCAATCAGCGCGAGGAGGCCGGCATCGTCGAGCAGCGCGGCCGCGTCGCCGCGCTGCTCGACAAACTGGCGACATCAAGCCACCCTCGTGCGAAGGAACTCGCCAGCGTTGCCGAATGGCTGATCCGCCGCTCGGTGTGGATCATCGGCGGCGACGGCTGGGCCTACGACATCGGCTACGGCGGCCTCGACCACGTGCTGGCGCTGCCCTACGACGTCAACATCCTGGTGCTCGACACCGAGGTCTATTCCAACACCGGCGGCCAGACCTCCAAGGCCACGCCGCTCGGCGCAGTCGCCAAGTTTTCCGCCGGCGGCAAGGCAACGGTGAAGAAGGATCTCGCCAAGCTGGCGAGCAACTACAACCACGTCTATGTCGCCACCGTCGCTTACGGCGCCAAGGACGTGCAGACCCTGCGCGTGTTCCACGAAGCCGAAGCTTACGACGGTCCCTCGATCATCATTGCTTACAGCCCGTGCATCGCCCACGGCTACGACATGCTCTACAACCAGCGCCAGCAGGAACTCGCGGTGAAGAGCGGGCACTGGCCGTTGTTCCGCTTCGACCCACGGCTGGCGGAGGCAGGCGGCAATCCCTTCAAGCTCGATTCCGCCGCGCCCAGCCAGCCGATCAAGGCCTTCATGGAATCCGAAACCCGCTTCGCCATGCTCGCGCGCAGCCGTCCCGAAGCCGCGCAGCATTTCCTCGAACAGGCGCAGCAGGACGCCGAGCGACGCTTCAAGACCTACCAGGAAATGGCGCAGGGCCATGCCGACGAATCCAAAAAGGAAGCCTGACATGATCGATCTTTCCACCGACTACCTCGGACTCAAGCTGAAAAACCCGCTGGTGCCCTCGGCTTCGCCGCTGTCGAAAGACATCGACAGCGCGCTGCGGCTGGAGGATGCCGGTGCCGCCGCATTGGTGATGTATTCGTTGTTCGAGGAAGAGCTGCGGACGGAAGATGCAATGCTCGACCGCTTCCTGCTGAATGCCGATCTGGGGCACAGCGAGGCGGCTGGGTTTCTGCCCGATCATGGCGAATTTCAGGGCGGACTCGACCGCTATCTGGCGCATCTGAACCAGCTCAAGCGACGGCTCGAAATCCCTGTGGTGGCAAGCCTCAACGGCGTGTCGCCATCGGGGTGGGTGGAGCTGGGGCGCGAACTCGAACGGGCCGGCGCCGATGCGCTGGAACTCAACGTCTATCACGTTGCCGCCGATGCCGGCATTGCCGGCGAGTCGGTGGAAACCCGATATATCGAACTGCTCGCCGAGTTGCGCCAGGTGGTGAGCCTGCCCATCGTGATGAAGCTGTCGCCCTTCTTTTCTTCGCTGCCGCATTTTGTTCAACAGCTTGAAGCCGCCGGCGCGCAGGGGGTCGCGTTGTTCAACCGCTTCTACCAGCCGGACATCGACCTCGACGAGCTGCGCATGACCGATCAGCTACACCTGTCGACAGCCGAAGAGGCGCTGCTGCGCATCCGCTGGATCGCCATCCTGCACGGCCGCACTCGCCTGACGCTCGCCGCCACCGGCGGCGTCCACAGCGAAAGCGATGCCTTGAAATTGCTATTGGCCGGTGCCGACGTCGTGCATCTCGCGTCCTGCCTGCTGCAGCACGGCCCGGACAAGCTGACCGAAATCCTGGCGGGCATGCAGAACTGGATGGAGGAAAAGGAATATGTATCGATCGCCCAGTTGAAAGGCAGCATGAGCCAGCAGAACCTGCCCGACCCCTCGGTCGTCGCGCGCGCCAGCTACCTGCGGGTGCTGGACAGCTTCACGACGCGGCCGGGGGTGTGGTCGTGATGTGGCGGGGGACCCCCTTCCGGTTGCTTCACGTGAGGCGCGCCGGCGTTCTATTTCTCTGCCGGCGGACGCGCCAAACCCCGGTCGAGTTTGTCTTCCACTTCGCCGATATACGCCGACAGGCTGCGGCTGGATTCTTCAATGGCGTTGCGCAAGGCCTGCTCCATTCCTTCGACACGGTGGCCAAGGTCGGCGTGGGCTTTCTCCGCCGTTTCCCGCACCTGCGCAAACTCGCGTTCGAGCTGGCTCCGCAGTTCGGCTAGCCGCGAGGCCTCGGCCTTCTCGGCCAGCAGATGCTGGTCCCGCAGTTCATGGGCATAGTGAACAACAGGGGAACAACAGGGGACAGACCACGGTTTTCTCTGGTGCACGTCGAGAACCGTGCTCTGTCCCCTGTTGTCCTTGGTGGCGGGGCACCCTGGATGGGGGCTGGGGTGTCGCTTTCAATGGGAAATGGTGTCTGACCCTATTTTCCCCCTTCCGCGTGACCCCATAGCAGCCACCATAAAAATGGGGTCAGACACGATTAAATTCTGGTGCGGTTGGGAAATGGAGTCAAGATAAAACAGTATTGGGTCAAGTCTTGCATTGACACACTTGGCTACCGTCCCTCGCGCCCCCCTGGCGCCACCCGATGCTCCACCGCAAACACCGCCGCTTCCACCCGCGACGACAGGTTGAGCTTGGCGAGAATATGCCGCACGTGCAGTTTGACGGTGTCGTGGCTGATGTCGAGGGTGCGGGCGATGGCCTTGTTGCTCTCGCCGCGCGACAGATGGGAGAGGATTTCGCGTTCGCGCGGGGTCAGGGCGTCGAGCAGGGAGCCGGCGTCCTGGCCCTTCTTGTCGTACAGATTGACCAGCTTGGCGGTCATGGCGGGGGCGACGACGGTTTCGCCGCGCTGGGCGCGCAGGATGGCGTCGACGACTTCGTCGGGGAACAACAGGGGACAGACCACGGTTTTCTCTGGTGCACGTCGAGAACCGTGCTCTGTCCCCTGTTGTCCTTGGTGGCGGGGCACCCTGGATGGGGGCTGGGATGTCGCTTTCAATGGGAAATGGTGTCTGACCCTATTTTCCCCCTTCCGCGTGACCCCATAGCAGCCACCATAAAAATGGGGTCAGACACGATTAAATTCTGGTGCGGTTGGGAAATGGAGTCAAGATAAAACAGTATTGGGTCAAGTCTTGCATTGACACACTTGGCTACCGTCCCTCGCGCCCCCCTGGCGCCACCCGATGCTCCACCGCAAACACCGCCGCTTCCACCCGCGACGACAGGTTGAGCTTGGCGAGAATATGCCGCACGTGCAGTTTGACGGTGTCGTGGCTGATGTCGAGGGTGCGGGCGATGGCCTTGTTGCTCTCGCCGCGCGACAGATGGGAGAGGATTTCGCGTTCGCGCGGGGTCAGGGCGTCGAGCAGGGAGCCGGCGTCCTGGCCCTTCTTGTCGTACAGATTGACCAGCTTGGCGGTCATGGCGGGGGCGACGACGGTTTCGCCGCGCTGGGCGCGCAGGATGGCGTCGACGACTTCGTCGGGTTCCATGCTCTTCAAGAGATAGCCGTTGGCGCCGGCGCGCAGGGCGCGGGCGAGGTCGTCCTCGGCTTCGGACAGGGTGAGGATGAGGATGGGCATCCCGAAGCCGTCGGCCCGCAACGCCTGCATCAGGGTGATGCCGTCGGTGCCGGGCATGTTGAGGTCGAGGATGAGGACGTCGGGGCGGTGCGCGCGTAGCAGCATCGCGACCTCCTCCGGCTTGCCGGTGAAGGCGGTGACTTCGATTTCGCCGCTTTGTTCGAGCAGTTCGGCCAGGCCCTTGCGGAACAGGGTGTGGTCGTCGACGAGGATGATGCGGGTGAGACTCATGCGGTGTGCTCGCTGTGTTGGTGGGACGCGGCGCGCTGGGGGAAGACGAGGCGGATGACGGTGCCGCCGGCGGGGCGGGACTCCACGATGAGCTTGCCGCTCAGCCGTGCGGCGCGCTCGCGCATGATGGTGAGGCCGAAGCTTTTGCCCAGGGTGGAGGACTCGTCGTTCTTCCGCTGCACGCCGACGCCGTCGTCGGCGACGTTGACGATGTACTGGCCGTTCTCCAGGTCGAAGGTGATGACGACGTGGCGCGCGCGGGCGTGCTTGGCGATGTTGTAGAGCGATTCCTGGATGATGTGGAAGACCTGGATTTCCTCGTCGGGCGTGAGCGAGACGTCCTGCACCAGGTTGAGAAAATCGACGTCGGCATTGGCCTTCTTGCGGAAGCTCTTGGCGAGTTCCTGGATCGCCGGCACCAGGCCGCGCGGGTTGATGCGGTCGCGGTACTGGGTGATGAGGTCCCTGAGGTCGGCGTAGGCGAGGTCGACGGCTTCCTCGACGTCGCCGAGGTAGCGGTTGGCCTTGGGGTAGTCCTCGTGGCGCATCGCGTCGCTCAAAACGGTGAGCCGCATCTTGGCGTAGGCCAGCGTCTGCGCCAGCGAATCGTGGATCTGGTTGGCCAGCATCTGGCGCTCGTTCATCAGCGAGATGCGCATGTTTTCGCGGGTCAGCCGCGCATTTTCCAGCGCGATGCCGAGGTGCTCGCTGATCGAGCGGAACAAAAGGCGCACGTCCTCGGGAACGGCCTTGCCTTCCTCCATGAACAGGTTGTAGACCCCCATGACCTGGTTCTTGTGCATCAGCGGCACCGCCACCACGGTGTTGCAGGTGTCGCTGAAATAGGGATCGTTGGCCTGGCGCTTGCAGAAGGCGACGTTGTTCCAGCTGCTGACCGTCACCTCGCGCGCGGCCTTGCCGCATACGCCGCAATCGACGCTGACGAGTGTTTCGTGTTCAACCAGATGGGCCGGCAGCCCCACCGAGCCGATCAGCCGCAGGTGGGTGCGATCGTCGGTGATGATGCGCACCGCGCCCGCCTGCGCGCCGGCCAGCCGGATCATGGTCGACAGGAAACGCCCCAGCAGCTGCTCGACGTTGGCGTCGGAGGACAGGCTGGTGGTGATTTCCGACAGCACCCGCAACGCCGGGATGCTGTCATTGCCGGTGTCGGGGGGGGTGTGCTGGATCAGGGGGTGGATGTCATTCATGGCATGGGGGGAACGAGGCAGTTTTCCAGCATATCCGATTTGAGCGCGATCCTCGTCCCGGGTTCACTGCGCAGGGGGCGCGGGATCTGAATTCGGCACGACCGGCACCGGCACCACCACGCTGGGTTCAAGATCTTCGGGGAAGCCGCCCTGAAACGGCGCGGGTTGTTTGACCGGAGGAACGGCCTGACTGGTCGAGCCGTCCGGTTTTTCCTGCGCGGGCGCACGGGGGGCGGGCGCCGGTGCGGCGGCGGGCTCGGCGACCGCATCGGCGGCGACCCTGGGGGGCGCCGGCGGCTGCAGGTTCAGATGCGGCTGCAGTTGCGGCAACAGGGTTTTCAGCATCTGCGCGGTGAGCGAACTGGTGAAGCCGAACTGGCCGGCCTGCTCGCCCTGCACCAGCGCGGTCAGCGTGCCGAAATGGCGGTCGCCCAGATAAAACGCGAAGGTGGCGGTGCGGTTGACCACGCGCGATTCGAGCCGCTGGCCGCCGCGGCCAAAGCGCTCGAAGCGGTGGTCGCCGGTACCGGTCTTGCCGCCGAGGACGAGCGGCTGCCCGGCCGAGTCCTTGAGCGCGCCGGCCAGGCGGACGGCGGTGCCGGATTCCACCACGTCGGCCAGCGCACGGCGCACGGTCTGCGCGACTTCGGCCGGCATCAGGCGCTCGCCCTTGGGCGGCTTCATCGACAGGCGGGTGTCGTACGGGGTGTCGGCGGCGAAATGCAGGCCGGTGAGGCTCACCATCGGTGCGCGCACGCCGTCGTTGACCAGGATGCTCATCAGCTCGGCCAGCGCAGCGGGCCGGTCGCCGGAGCTGCCGATGGCGGTGGCGTAGGACGGCGTGATGTTGTCGAACGGGTAGCCCAGGCGTTTCCAGTCGGCCAGCAGGCTTTCAAAGGCCTCGACTTCGAGAAAGCTCTGGATGCGGATGTCCTGCGCATTCTTGCGGCTGGTCTTGAACAGCCATTCGTAGACTTCGAGGCGCACCCCGGTGCCGGATTCATACAGGGCTTTGAGGTCGGTTCCCGGTGATGTGCGCAGGGTTTTCACCACCCACAGTTCCAGCGGATGAATCTGCGCAATATAGCCGCGGTCGTTCAGGCTGTAGGCATCGGGCGCATGGGTCTGATACAGTGATTTGAGCGCTTGCGGGCTGAGACTGGTGCTGGCGGGCACATGCGCGTGCAGGGCGTCCACATAGGCTTCAAGTTTCGCCTGCGGTTCCAGATAGCGGAACACGGCGGAGAAGCGGCGCGGGTTGTGACCGATGCGGGTGTACAGGTCTTCCGCCATCTGCGCCGGCGTGAGCGACTTGTGGCGCTGGTAGAAACGGTTGGTGAAGACTCGGCCTTCCTGGTTGACGAAGCGGGCGAGGTAGGTTTCCCGCAGCGGGTTGCTGGCGTCATCCAGAATGCGCCCCGCCGCCCCCGGGGTGCTGCTGGCGTAATGGCGGACGATGTCGCGCATGATGCGGATGTACACCAGGTTGACCGAATTCTTCGTGGCTTCCCACACGTCCATCACGCGGCCGTTGTCCTTGACGTCGAAATTGACGAAGTTGTGCAGGCCGCCGCCGGTGAAGAAGGTTTCCAGCCCTGCCGAATAGGGCCGGCGCATCGCGGCGTCGAGCAGGGCATCCAGCCGGATGCCGGGTTGATTCAGCAGGGTGGTCGCCACCCATTGCGCCAGCACGTCGCGCTGCGGCTGCGCCTTCTGCCTGAGCATGGCAGCGTCGAGCACATGGTAGTCAGCATGCAGCCGCGCGATGATTTCCAGATAGGTGACGAGCGTACGCAGCTTGGCGGTGGAGCCGAGGTCCAGGCGGGCCTGGCTGTTGATGTCGAACGGCTGGTTGAGGTTGTCGGCCTGGATGCGCAGCAGATTACCGGCCGGCGTTTTTTCGTACAGGGTGAAGCTGTAGATCACTTCGCCAAGCGGGTTGCCGGGTTGCAGCAGGCGATGCCCGATCAGCCCCGATGCCGCGGCGGCTTGTGGTTTGGCCAGGCTTTGCAGGTAGGTGCTGACGATTTTCTGCGCCGGCTGGTTGATGCTGGTGTCGACCTGAAGATCGAGCCGGTCGAGGTCGTACAGGCGCGATTCGCCGAGTAGCGCGGAAACACGAATGCGCAGCGCATTGGCGGCTTTCTGCTCGACAAAACGGGGCGGCGGCGGGTCGACGCGCTGACTGCTCGTGCGCAGATCGACCTGCTTGGCCTGATCGGCCAGCTCGCGCGGAATCAGCCCGGCGTTGGCCAGCAGATCAAGGTGGTCGTCGGTCAGCGCGTCCAGCGCCTTGCGGTTGGCGGCGAGATAGTACGAGGGGCGGCGTTCGGCGACGATCAAGGACAGCGCGTGCTTTAGCATGCCGGCATAGGCGGCGTCCTTGCCGCGCGGCGGCTTGGCCAGAGTGCGGTTGACCTCGTCGAAGTCGAGACCGTACCACGCCCACAGGCCGTCGCCGATGCCGTTGACTTCGCCATAGCGCGGCGCCGCTGCCAGCGGCACGGTGTTGAGATAGGCGGTTACGATTTCGCGCCGCATTTCCAACGTGTTGGGTCCGTCCAGATAGGCCCGCAGGCTGGCGGTTCCCATCTGCCGGAGCTTCTCGCTCATGCTGGTGGTGAGGCCGTCGGGCGAATGGCGATACTTCTCGATCTGCGTCGGCAGGGTGCTGCCGCCCGGCACATTGCGATTGCGGTCGACCAGGCTGATGCCCTTTTCGAGCAGGGCCTGCGCCAGGCGGCTCCATTCCACCGCCGGGTTGCGGGTCGGGAACTGCTCGTTCAGCAGCTCGCGGTTCTCGATGTAGAGCAGGGCCTCGACCAGCACGGCGGGAATGTCCTCGAAGCTGCTGTAACCCCGCGTCGGGTATTTCGCCTGGTACAGGGGCTGGCCATCGCTGTCGAGCAGGCTGAGGCCGGCCTGGTCCTTCTCGTGGTACGGCAAAAACAGGCCGAGGTCGGCCACCCGCGCCATCTGGGGGCTGATTTCGGCCTGCTGGTCGATCTGCCAGCCGGCCTGGTCGAGCCGCGCCAGATAATCCGGCAGCTTGGTGTAGCCGAGGCGCACGTTATACGGCCCCTGGCCGGGATAACGGATGCGCTCGGACGGGCCCGACCGCATCTGCCAGGTCATTTTCTGTGCCGCCTGGGTGAGGTATTTCGCTTCCAGTGCCGACGACAGCAGTGCCCAGACGAGCAGTCCGGCCAGGCCGGTCAGCAGGAGCAGAATGCCTGTGCCGAGCAGGATGCGGCGGGATGTTCTTGACATGGATCAGACCCAGTCGCGTGCGTTGAGGAAATCGCTGTAGAGCGCCGCTTCCGGCGTGCCGGGTTCGGGGTGCCAGTCGTAGCGCCATTTCACGACCGGCGGCAGCGACATCAGGATGGATTCGGTGCGCCCGCCCGACTGCAGGCCGAACAGGGTGCCGCGGTCGTACACCAGATTGAATTCGACGTAGCGGCCGCGCCGGTAGGTCTGGAAATCGCGTTCGCGCTCGCCGTATTCGATGGCCTTGCGGCGCTCGAGGATGGGCAGGTAGGCGGCGATAAAGGCGTCGCCGACGCTTTTCGTCATGCCGAAGGCATGACCGAAGCCGCCTTCGGAAAAGTCGTCGAAGAACACGCCGCCGATGCCGCGCGGCTCGTTGCGGTGCTTGAGGAAGAAATAGGTGTCGCACCATTGCTTGAAGCGCGGGTGCAGATCGGTGCCGAAGGGTTCGAGCGCGGTCTTGCAGGTGGCGTGAAAATGCCGCGCGTCTTCCTCGAAGCCGTAGTAGGGCGTGAGGTCCATGCCGCCGCCGAACCACCACACCGGGTCCTCGCCGTCCTTCATCGCGACGAAGCCGCGCACGTTCATGTGCACGGTCGGCGCGTAGGGATTGCGCGGGTGCAGCACCAGCGAAACGCCCATTGCCTCCCAGCGGCGGCCGGCAAGTTCCGGCCGGTGCGCGCTGGCCGACGGCGGCAGCTGGCTGCCCAGCACGTGCGAGAAATACACCCCGCCGCGTTCCAGGATATTGCCTTCCTCGATCAGCCGCGAAATGCCGCCGCCGCCTTCGGGGCGTTCCCAGGCGTCGGTGCGGAAGGGCTGGCCGTCGATGGTTTCGAGCGCGGCGACGATGCGCGCCTGCAGGTCGAGCAGCCAGGTTTTGACCGCCTGGGTATCAAAAGGGGAGGGGACTTGGGCAGGCATCAGGGGCGAAGGATGGTTCCGGTAGCAAGGTCGATCAGGGTGGACGGGCGGCGGCGCGGGCCGATGCGGCCCGCGATCACGCGCACCTGCGCACTGAACATTCTGCGGCATTCCGCAGCGGTTTGGGCGGGTTTCTGGCTGCTTTTGTTGGCGCTGGTGGAGACCAGCGCCATGCCGAGGCTGCGGCACAGGCGCGCGGCAACGGGATGGGCGGTGATGCGCACCGCAATGGTGGAGCGTCCGCCGGTCAAAAGCGGCGGATCGCGCGGGTCGCAGCCGAGGCCGTAGCAGGATTCGGTCGGGTAGGCGACGAGCCCGCCGCGTCGCAGGTGCGCCCGCAGGTCGGCCGCCTCACCCATCACGCCTCACTTTTTCCGATCAAGCGCGCGCCAGCCGATGTCGCGGCGGTATTGCATGCCGTCGAAGTGGATGGCCGCCACCGCTTCGTAGGCGCGTTTCTGCGCCATGCGCACGCTGTCGCCGAGCGCGGTCACCGCCAGCACGCGGCCGCCGCTGACCACGGTCTGGCCACCCTCGGCAGCGGTGCCGGCGTGGAACACGTGCAGGTCGTCGGCCGCCGGCGGCAGCGCGCTCAGGGTGGCGCCCTTTTGCGGCGCGTCGGGGTAGCCAGCGGCGGCGAGCACCACGGCCAGCGCGGTGCGGCGGTCCCATTCGGCCTCGACCTGGTCGAGCCTGCCGTTGACGGCGGCTTCCAGCAGGGTCGCCAGGTCGGACTTCAGCCGCATCATGATCGGCTGGGTTTCGGGGTCGCCCATGCGGCAGTTGAATTCGAGCACCCTGGGCGCGCCGTCGGCGCCGACCATGATGCCGGCGTAGAGGAAGCCGGTGTAGCGGATGCCGTCGGCCGCCATGCCGTCTACCGTGGGGTGAATCACCTCGCGCATGATGCGCGCGTGCAGTTCCGGGGTGACCACCGGCGCCGGCGAATACGCGCCCATGCCGCCGGTGTTGGGGCCGCTGTCGCCGTCGCCCAGGCGCTTGTGGTCCTGGCTCGACGCCAACGCCAGCACGTGTTCGCCGTCGACCATGACGATGAAGCTGGCTTCCTCGCCGATCAGGCATTCCTCGATCACCACCCGATGGCCGGCGTCCCCCATGCTGTTGCCGGCGAGCATGGCGTCGACCGCGGCGTGCGCCTCATCCGCGGTCGACGCGACGACCACGCCCTTGCCGGCGGCCAGCCCGTCGGCCTTCACCACGATGGGCGCGCCGTGCGCGTCGATGTAGGCGTGCGCCGCGGCGGCATCGGTGAAGGTGCCGAAGGCCGCGCTGGGAATGCCGTGTCGCGCCATGAATCGCTTGGCGAAATCCTTCGAGCTTTCGAGCTGGGCGGCGGCCTGGGTCGGGCCGAAAATCTTCAGCCCGGCGGCGCGGAAGGCATCGACCACGCCGGCCGCCAGCGGGGCTTCCGGGCCGACCACGGTGAACGCAATGTCCGGATCGCGGCGGACGAATTCGACCAGCGAGGCAATCTCCGTCAGCGGCACGTTGACGAGCCCCGCCTCGGTTGCCGTGCCGCCGTTGCCGGGCGCGACGAACACCTGCGAGATGCGGGGGGATTGCGCGAGCTTCCACGCCAACGCGTGTTCGCGTCCGCCGGAGCCGATGACAAGGAGTTTCATGGGGGAGTCGAGAGTGAAGAGTCGTGAGCGGAGAGTGGTGGGTCGAGAGTTAGGAGTCGAGGCGTGGAGCGTTTGCTCTCCACTCTCGACTCTCAGCTCTCGACTGGATCAATGCCTGAAATGCCGCGTGCCCGTAAACACCATCGCGATACCGTGCTCGTTGGCGGCGGCGATCACCTCGTCGTCGCGCATCGAGCCACCGGGCTGGATTACCGCCTTGATGCCGGCCGCCGCGGCCTGGTCGATGCCGTCGCGGAAGGGGAAGAAAGCGTCGGACGCCATCACCGAGCCGGGCACCGGCAGGCCGGCGTGTTCGGCCTTGATCGCGGCGATGCGGGCGGAGTTGATGCGGCTCATCTGCCCCGCGCCGACGCCGACGGTCATGCGGTCTTTCGCGTAGACGATGGCGTTGGACTTGACGAACTTGGCGACGCGCCAGGCGAACAGCAGGTCGTCCATTTCCCGTGGGGTCGGCGCGCGGTCGGTGACGGTCTTCAGTTCGCCGTGCAGCAGCACGTCGGCGTCCTGCACCAGCAGGCCGCCGACGACGCGCTTCATGTCGAGCTGGGCGACCGATCCCGACCACTGACCGCATTCGAGCAGGCGCACGTTCTTCTTCGCAGCGACGGCGGCGGAGGCCTCGGGGCTGACTTCGGGCGCGATGATGACCTCGACGAACTGGCGCTCGACAATGGCGGCGGCTGTTTCGCCATCCAGCCGGCCGTTGAAGGCGACGATGCCGCCGAAGGCCGATTCGGGATCGGTCTGGTAGGCGCGGTTGTAGGCCTCCAGCAGGCTGCTGCCGTAGGCGACGCCGCAGGGGTTGGCGTGCTTGACGATGACGCAGGCGGGCGCGGTGTCGCCTGTTCCATTCCCAAACTGCTTGACGCATTCAAGGGCGGCATCGGTGTCGGCGATGTTGTTGTACGACAGTTCCTTGCCCTGGATCTGGCGCGCCGTCGCGATGGTGCCAGCGGGGGCGTTGGCCTCGACGTAGAAGGCGCCGGCCTGGTGCGGGTTCTCGCCGTAGCGGCAGGTCTGCGCGCGGGAAAACTGCAGCGTCAGTTGTTCGCCGAAAGCTTCGCGTTCGCCGTTCTCGCCCAGCGCGGTGAGGTAGTTGCTGATGTGGCCGTCGTACTGCGCGGTATGGGTGAAGGCCTTCTTCGCCAGATTGAAACGGGTGGCGTCGGTCAGCGAACCGCCGTGGGCCTGCATTTCGGTCACCAGCGCCGGATAGTCGGCGGGGTCGGTGACGATGGCGACATGGTGGTAGTTCTTGGCCGACGAACGCACCATCGCCGGGCCGCCGATGTCGATGTTCTCGATGGCGTCGTCGAGCGTGTGCGGTTTCGACACCGTGGCGACGAAGGGATACAGGTTGACGCACACCATATCGATGTAAGGCATATCGTGCGCGGCCATGGTGGCGACGTGATCCGCAAGGTCGCGCCGCGCCAGGATGCCGGCATGCACTTTGGGATGCAGCGTCTTGACACGGCCGTCGAGCATTTCCGGGAAGCCGGTGTACTCGCTGACGTCGATCACCGGCAGGCCGGCGTCGCGCAGGGCGCGGGCGGTGCCGCCGGTGGACAGCAGTTCGACGCCGGCATCGGTCAGCGCGCGGGCGAAGTCGACAAGGCCGGTTTTATCCGACACGGAGAGCAGGGCACGCTGTATTTTCGTTGTAGCAATGGTCATGATCGGTTTCAGTCGGAGAGGCCGTGTTCGCGCATTTTCTTGCGCAGGGTGTTGCGGTTGATGCCGAGCATGTCGGCGGCGCGAGTCTGGTTGCCCTCGGTGCGGTCGAGGATGTAGGCCAGCAGCGGCTTTTCCACCGCGCTCACCACCATGCCGTAGATCTCGCTTGGCATTTCGCCGTCGAGATCCTTGAAATAGCGATTCAGCGACCGCCGCATGCAGGCGGCGATCTCGTTTTCTTCGATCATTTTGAAGTTCCCCTTTATGCCGCGAGCCGTGATGCCGGCAGCATGTCTTGCGCGTTATTGTTGTCGTGGCCGATCGCGTAGCGCAGGCGGCTGTCGGCACGCGCAGCCTGGGCAAAGTATTCGTTGACGACGGCAATCTGCTCGGCCACCGAATCAAGCCGGTTCATCGTATGGCGGAAGGCGCTGCTGCCGACCAGGCCGCGGGTGTACCAGGAGATGTGCTTGCGTGCCACGCGCACCCCGGTGACGTCGCCATAAAACGCGTACAGGTCGTGGATGTGTTCGAGCAGGACGGCGTGGATTTCGGCGACTTCGGGCTGCGGCAGGTGGACGCCCGTGGCCAGGAAATGCGCGATCTCGCGGAAGATCCATGGGCGGCCCTGCGCGGCGCGGCCGATCATCACGGCGTCGGCGCCGGTGTATTCCAGCACGTATTGCGCCTTTTCCGGGGTGGTGATGTCGCCGTTGGCGATGACGGGGATGCGGGCCGCCGCTTTCACTGCGCGCAGGGTGTCGTACTCGGCCGCGCCGGTGTAGCCGCAGGCGCGGGTGCGGCCGTGCATCGCCAGCGCCTGCACCCCGGCGTTCTCGGCGATTTTGAGGATGTTGAGCGCATTCCTGTGCTCGCGGTCCCAGCCGGTGCGGATTTTCAGCGTCACCGGCACTTCGGGCACCGCCTTCACCACCGCGTCGAGGATGCGCCCGACCAGCGCCTCGTCCTGTAGCAGCGCCGAGCCGGCCATCACGTTGCACACCTTCTTCGCCGGGCAGCCCATGTTGATATCGATGATCTGCGCGCCGCGGTCGACGTTGTGGCGCGCCGCTTCCGCCATCATCGCCGGGTCGGCGCCGGCGATCTGCACGCTGATCGGGTCGACCTCGCCTTCGTGGTTGGCGCGGCGCGCCGTCTTGGCCGAGCCGTATAGCAGCGAATTCGACGTCACCATCTCGGACACGGCCATGCCCGCGCCCAGCCGCTTGCAAAGCTGACGGAAAGGCCGGTCGGTCACCCCGGCCATGGGGGCGACGATCAGGCGGTTCTTGAGGAGGTGGTTGCCGATGCGCATAAGGAGGCGATTTTACCCTCACCACGGGTCCCCACCAAGCAGAGAGAATTTACATTCAATCCTGGCGATAGGCTGCCGTGGCGTCTAGGATGAACCGGGTGGTTTTACATCAACAAAGGGGGAGGAAACATGAGTGTTGTGTCGGAATTCAGGGAATTTGCGGTCAAGGGCAATGCCATGGACCTGGCGGTCGGCGTCATCATCGGCGCGGCCTTCGGCAAGATCGTCGATTCCATTGTCAAGGATCTGATCATGCCGATCGTTGGCGCGGTGTTTGGCGGCTTCGATTTTTCCAACCTGTTCATCGCGCTCGGGTCCGTGCCCGAAGGCGCGGCGATGACGCTGGATGGCTTGAAGGAGGCCAACGTGCCGGTATTCGCCTACGGCAATTTCCTCACCATCCTGCTCAATTTCATCATTCTGGCGTTCATCGTCTTCATCATCGTCAGGCAGCTCAACCGCTTGAAGAAGGAAGCCCCGCCTGCCGCGCCCGCCGCGACGCCGGAAGACGTCGTGCTGCTGCGTGAAATCCGCGACAGCCTGAAAAAACAGGCCGCTTCGCGCTGACAGGAGGGTCGCCCTCGGCCCGATGCTGTGGTGCTTGCATGGGTGCGAAAATCGGGGCGGCGCGCCCCTCATCGGCCGAAACCGTAAGCCGGCGGCTCTGGTCTGCTGTATGGGCCGGGGTCAGTGCGCCGCTTCCCAGTTGCTTCCCGAGCCCACGCCGACCCGCAAGGGCACCTTGAGCGCAGCGACGTTGCACATGTGCCCGGGCAGTTCGGCGCGCACGCGGTCGAGTTCCCGCTCGGGCACTTCGAGGATGAGTTCGTCGTGCACCTGCAGCAGCAGGCGGCTTGCCAGCTTCTCGTCATCGAGCCAGCCCTGCACCGCGATCATCGCCAGCTTGATGAGGTCGGCCGCGGTGCACTGCATCGGCGCGTTGATGGCGGCGCTGCAGTAACGGTCAGCAGCATAAAAACGGGCACCTTGCGGTACCCGTTTTTATGTGGAAATTTAGAGACTTATAGCCAGCCTTGAGCTTCAAGCCGACTCCATGCAGCCTGCACATGCGCAGGTTGCATGATCTTTGCCTTGCGCTCATTCCAGGCATGCACGGCGCCGATAGCTTGGTCGAGTGAGTGCGCATTCGGCTCGCGAGTTGCAACCCAATGAACCGTTGCCAGCAGTTCCATTCCGTATGGGGACTGAAAGCCTTCAATCAAATTCGCCACGCGTTCAACATGCCGAGCCAATTCTGCATGTCCACTTTCGGCCACGAATTGCTCTGCCTCGGCAAGTGCGTCCTCCAGCGGTTCGATTTCCGCTTCCACAACGCCATCACCCAGCCCACGGATAAAGTGGCCTTCCATATGATTCAGCGCGTGACGCAGTTGATCGGAATACGGCCCATATTGGTTTTTGACGAAGGATAGCTTGAGGCTCTCTCCTGCTTCCTGCAGGAAATAGGCGAGTTTTTGCACTTCGATGCGAGACAAACCATATTCCATGGATCGGTAGGTATCGAGCACTTTAAGGATTACCGCACGCCCAGGCGTCATCTTTGGACGCGAGGTTCTCACCTCCATGCTTTTCGGGTCAGGCGCGCCGGCAGGTTCAAACAGCCGAACTTCCACATCAGGCAGCGCAGCAAATGCCTGTTCGATGAGGGGGCGCACCGCATCCCATTCCAGGCCGCCGTTGCCGCAGCCTAGCGGCGGAATGGCAATCGATCGGATGCCGAGCCGTTTGACTTGCGCGACCAGATCAACCAGACCCTCGCGAATGAACTCAACCCGCGACTTGCCGCGCCAGTGATCCTTGGTTGGGAAATTGATGATGTAGTTGGGCTTGACCAGACCGCCGGAGTCGAACACAAACATGGCACCCGGCCGAACCTGCCTGGCTTTGCAGGCAGTTTCGTATGCACTGTAGTTCGCCGGCCATTTGTTCTTGAACTGGAGTGCAATGCCTTTGCCCATCACGCCCACACAGTTCACTGTGTTGACGATGGCATCCACATCGTCCTGCCGCAGCAAATCGCCTTGTGTAATCGTGATCGTCACGGCGCTTACCCCACGTTCACCGGCACCAGCACCATGGTGTCGTTGCCGAAGATGTCGATCACCTTCACGGCCACGGTGTAGCGGCCGGCCTGGGTGTAGGTATGCGGCGCGGAAATCATTTCCAGGTCGCGTTCCTTGCGGGTGCGGAAACTCTGCCACTCGTTTTCGAAGATGTAGCCGCCCGTCCAGCGCTCCTCGAACTCGGGCAGCGTCAATTCGCCCTGTGGCGGTTCCATGCCCGGTAAATGGCCTTCCACGCCGCTGCTCACCGCTACCTTGATGATCTCCTTGCGGCTCATGTAATCGAAGTCCACCGCCCAGTAGTCCACCCAGTCGGTCCAGTTCTTGGTGAGGATGTCGCGGGTCACAACGCCGTCCTTGTCCTTGCTCTGCTTGATGAGTTGGCCTTGTTCGCACACGACCTGGCTCTTGCCGTTTTTCAGGCTGGCGGCGGCAGCCTCGGCCGCGCCCTGGGTGTAGTAGACGGAAAAATCGGTCAGCTCGATCTGCAGCGTGAACTTGTCTTTCCTGGCGTAGCGCGGCGTGGCCTCGACGAAGCTGATGTCGAAGAACGCCACCTGGCCTTTCTCCACCGCGCGCTTGTCGAACACCTCGGGCGGAATCTGTTTCGGCACCAGGTCGATGCCTTTTTGCCTGGCCTCCTCCAGCACCGCCGGGAACAGCCCCATCTCGAACTCGAAGGCGAGCATGTCCACCCGCGAGGCGCCGCGTTTGAGCACGGTCAACAATCTCGATGGCATTTGCTGCGTATTTGATCAAGCAGCGTGATGGAAGAGGGGTGATCCCCCTCGGGGAACTTGAACAAACGGACCCTTTGGGGGAGTCTCCGGTTACCAAGCCAGGAGACCATCAAAGTGTGCCATGCCCTGCTGCAAGACCCCAAGTTTTTTCGACTGCTGCACCGAATTG